>Ga0208849_1000137_pt1 | contig 71007 bp, 69 predicted proteins | sample NGESurdeep072012_10_FD_184470 | JGI IMG/M metagenome (GOLD analysis project Ga0208849, IMG submission 184470) | Arctic peat soil microbial communities from Barrow, Alaska - NGEE Surface sample 53-3 deep-072012 (SPAdes) | ecosystem: Environmental > Terrestrial > Soil > Wetlands > Peat ...
GCCGAGCACGAAACCGATCGGCATCAGAAACCGGTCCAAAGTAACTACGCTGCCCTCTTCGCGCGCGGTGATGAGCGTTTCCATCGGCAACATTGCCGATATATCGAACGGCCCGACCGTCAGGCGGCGAAGCGCCGTAACATGGCCGAGGCAGCCAAGGCGGCGGCCGAGGTCGCGGGCAATTGCGCGCACGTAAGTGCCCTTGCCGCATTCGGCTTCGAGCACGGTATGATCGGCATCGGGCATCTCGGCGATAGCAAGCCGGTGAACGGAGACGGGGCGCTCAGTCAGATTCACCTCCTCGCCGCCGCGGGCGCGATCGTAGGCGCGCTCGCCGTCGACCTTGATCGCCGAATAAGCCGGCGGGCGCTGCATGATGTCGCCAGTGAATTCCGGCAACAGCGTCTCGATGGCGGTGCGATCGGGACGCCTGTCCGATGAGCCGACGGCGGTTCCCTCGGTATCGTCGGTGTCGGTCTCGACGCCCCAGCAGATCGTAAAGCGATAGACCTTGCGGCCGTCCTGCACGAAGGAAACGGTCTTGGTAGCCTCACCCAGCGCGATCGGCAGGATGCCCGTAGCAAGCGGATCGAGGGTGCCGGCGTGGCCGACCTTGGCCGCGCCGAAGAGCCGCTTGACCGAGGCGACCGCCTGGGTCGACGTCTGCCCGGCGGCCTTGTCGAGGCAGAGCCAGCCGGAGACCTCGCGGCCCTTGGGCTTGCGCTCGCCCATCAGGAGTGCGGTTCGTCCTTGGGTGGGCTGCCGTCGGGAGCGGCCGCATCGGCGGCGCCGAGATCGCGGGTCACTTCAGGCGACCGCAGCATCGCATCGACCCGGGCGCCTTGCTCGAAGGAGGTGTCGATGCGGAAGCGGAGATCGGGCGCGGCACGCAGATTGACGCGGCGGGCCACCTCCCCGCGCAGATACTTTTTGTTGCGGTCGAAAGCCTCGAGAACTGCCTCATTGCCTTTGCCGCCGAGCGGCATGACGAAGACCGTGGCGCACTTGAGATCCGGGGCCATTCGGACTTCGGGCACGGTGATCACGGAACCTTCGAACACCGGGTCATGGACGTCGCCGCGCTGCAGAATCTCGGCAAGTGCGTGGCGAATGACTTCGCCGACGCGCAGCTGTCGCTGCGATGGCGCCCGGCCCGACTTTACCCCCGGTTTGATTGAGGCATTACGCTGCATTTGCGACGTACTCCAATGTCAGGTCGCGCGGGCGAAAGCCGCCGGATGAAGGCGCGCGACGACGGTTGTCTTGCAAAAAGGGTTCCTACAGGGACCGCGCGATTTCCTCGACGCGGTAACATTCGATGACATCGCCGGCCCGCATGTCCTCGTATTTCTCGAAGGCCATGCCGCACTCCTGGCCGGCCGGCACTTCGCGCACCTCATCCTTGAAGCGTTTGAGGGTCGATAGTTTGCCTTCGTGGACGACGACGTTGTCGCGGATCAGGCGAACGTTGGCGCCGCGCTGGACGACACCATCGGTGACGCGGCAACCGGCGATCTTGCCGACCTTGGAGATATTGAAGATCTCCAGGATCTCGGCGTTGCCCAGCATCGTCTCGCGACGCTCGGGCGAGAGCATGCCCGACATCGCCGCCTTCACGTCGTCGACCAGATTATAGATGATGTTGTACTGGCGGATTTCAATGCCATCGCGCTCGGCCAGCGCGCGGGCCTGGCCATTGGCGCGGACGTTGAAGGCGATGATAGCGGCGCTCGACGTGGCAGCGAGCGTGACGTCCGATTCGGTGATGCCGCCGACACCCGAGTGAATGACCCGGGCCGTGACCTCCGGAGTGCCAAGCGCGGCGAGAGCCTGGCTGATTGCCTCGACCGAGCCCTGCACATCGCCCTTGATGACCAGAGGAAAGACCTTCTGTCCGGCGGTGGCGAGCTGGCTCATCATCTGCTCAAGCGAGCCGCGGGCGGCATTGGTCGAGGCCAGCGACTTGTCGCGCTTCTGGCGCACGCGGTAGTCGGTGACCTCGCGGGCGCGGGCTTCCGATTCGACCACCGCCATGCGGTCGCCCGCTTCCGGCGCGTCGGCGAAACCAAGCACCTCGACGGGGGTCGACGGGCCGGCTTCCTTGATCTGCGTACCATGATCGTCGAGCAACGCCCGCACGCGACCCGAGGCGGCGCCGGCTACGACGATATCGCCGATCTTGAGGGTCCCCTGCTGGACGAGCACAGTGGCGACGGCGCCACGGCCTTTGTCGAGGCGCGCCTCGATGACGGTTCCCTCGGCGGCGCGATTGGGGTTGGCCTTTAGCTCGAGCACCTCCGACTGCAGAAGTACCGTCTCGAGCAGCTTGTCGAGATTGGTGCCCTTGGTCGCGGAAACCTCGACGTCGAGCACATCGCCGCCCATCGATTCGACGAAGACTTCGTGCTGGAGCAGTTCAGTGCGAACGCGCTGCGGGTCGGCGTCTGATTTGTCGATCTTGTTGATCGCGACGATGATCGGAGCGCTAGCGGCCTTGGCGTGATTGATCGCCTCAATGGTCTGCGGCATGACCCCGTCATCGGCAGCCACCACCAGGATGACGATGTCGGTGACGCTGGCGCCGCGGGCACGCATGGCGGTGAAAGCGGCGTGGCCGGGGGTGTCGATGAAGGTGATTTTGGCGCCGTTCACTTCGACCTGGTAGGCGCCGATGTGCTGGGTGATGCCGCCTGCCTCGCCCGAGACGACGTGGGTCTTGCGGATGGCGTCAAGCAGCGACGTCTTGCCATGATCGACGTGGCCCATGACGGTGACCACCGGCGGGCGCGACTCCAAGTCGCCGCTGTCGGTGTCGGCCTTGACGAACAGGCCCTCTTCGACGTCGGATTCCGCGACGCGACGCACCGTGTGGCCCATGTCCTCGGCGATGATCTGTGCCGTGTCGGCCTCGATAACATCGGTGGCCTGGACCATCTGCCCTTGCTTCATGAGATGCTTGATGACATCGACGGCGCGTTCCGACATGCGGTTAGCGAGTTCGGCGACCGTGATCCTTTCGGGGATGACGACCTCGCGCATGACCTTGTCGCGCGGCCCCTCATGGGTGCGGGCACGCTCGCGCTCGCGGCGGCGGCGGATGGAAGCCAACGACCGGGCGCGCTCGGTATCGTCGAGCGCGTTAACCAGGGTGAGCTTGCCACGGCGACGGTCCTCGACGCGCTTGACCGGCTTCGGCTCCGCCGGCGCCTTGGCCTTGACGCGTCCGCGCAGCCCACCGGGACGATCGCCGTCGTCCTCGACTTCCTTCAGCGTGCGGACGGCGCCAGGCCGCGCGGCCGACGGGGCAGCAGCGGCGGTCGCGTTCTTCGCGGCCTCCTCGCCGAAACGGCGCCGGGCAGCCTCCTCGGCGCGCTGTTTGACCGAATCCTCGGTCTGGTGGCGGGCATCTTCCTCCGCCTGGCGATGCTCGGCCTCCGTGCGCTCGCGCGCCAGGCGTTCGTTCTCGACGGCCCGGCGGGCGGCCGCGTCGGCGGCGGCGCGGCGATCCTCGGCCTCATGCACCTTGGCATCCGCCAGCGCGCGGGCGCGGGCATCGATCTCGTCAGTGGAAAGCTGGCGCAGCACCAGCCCGGCGCGCGAGGCCGGTGAAGGTTGCGGCACGGTTTCGGCAACCGCAGCGGCCGGGCGGCCAGGCGCTGCCGGAACTTCGGCAGCGGCACGGGCAGCCGGAACCACCGCCTCGGGCTTCTCGCCGGGGAGCGTGATGCGGCGCTTCTTGCGCTCGACCTGAACCATGTTGGTGCGGCCGTGGGAAAAACTCTGACGAACCGTGTCGCGCTCGATGGCGCCTCGCTTCAGGCCCAACGTGCGCTTCGGGGTATTGATCGTCTTGTCCCCAGTCTGATCAGTCATGCGTGCCTATGGCGTTCCTATTGTCCCGAGGGACAGGTCATTCACATCAGTAAGGGCATCGAAAGAGCGTTCACCGTTGCTCGCGCGAGGGCCATTGCCGCCTCGAAAGCGGACGAGATCCCCAACCCGCGCCAGCACGTTTGCGCCTGCCGGCCCGGCAAGCAGCGCAGCATGTATCACATTTGTTCGGCCGAATGCCAAATCCAATTGCTCGGCGCCAAAGCAGCGGATTACCGGAAGGTTACCGTGCCCGAACCGGCGATTGACGGCGCCCAGCAACTTGGCGACCCCATCCGCTCCCGCCTCGGCCGCATGGATGACCGCGATCACCGGCTCGCCGCCGAGCGCGGCCTCGACCTTGCCGAAGCCGCCGATCAGCCCGCCGGCCTTCCGCGACAGCGCCAGGGCACCGGTGGCGGCGGCGAGAAGCAAACCGTCGACGCGTTCCGCCAAGCCGGGCTCGACCTTTACCGCGCCGCCGAACGCCTTGGCGAAGAGATGCCTCTTCTCCGCCGTCCGTGTCGTGCTGGCGTCGGCCGTCACCCAGACGCCGCGGCCGGGAAGACGGTGACGGAGATCGGGCACCAGCGAACCGTCCGGCGCCACGACAAAACGGATCAGCGCGTCGAGCGGCTTCGCCTCACGGGTGACGATGCAGGTACGTTCGGTTGGTTGGCTGGTCTTCGGCAAGCCTGTGGTTCCATATCTAGATCGCCGGAACGGCGGCGGCTTCGGCCGTCGCCATTTCCGGTTCCACCGGCCGGTTGAGGTCGGCTTCGGTAATCCAGCCGGCCTTGACGCGCGCCTGCATGATCATCGTCTCCGCATCGACGCGCGAGAGCGAGAAGCCGTCCAGCGCACCGGCGTGTCGGGTTGCCTCGCCATCCTTGCGCTCAACCCAGCCCGTCAGCTCATCGGGCACCGACCCGGCGAAATCCTCGACTGTCTTGATGTCGTTCTTGCCGAGGGCAACCATCATGGCGGTGGTCATGCCAGGCACTTCCCGCAGGCTATCCTCGACGCCGAGACTCTTGCGCTCGACATCCTGCTCGGCCTCGAGCTTATCGAGGTACTCGCGGGCCCGGGTCTGCAGTTCTCCGGCAGTTTCCTCGTCGAAACCTTCGATCGCGGCGAGATCCTCGACATCGACAAAGGCGATCTCCTCGGCGGTGGCGAAGCCTTCGGAAGCGAGCAGCTGACCAACGACCTCGTCGACATCGAGGGCGGCGATGAACAGTTGCGAGCGCTCCTGGAACTCCTTCTGGCGACGCTCGGATTCTTCCTGCTCGGTGAGGATGTCGATATCCCAGCCAGTCAGCTGCGAGGCGAGACGCACATTCTGGCCGCGGCGGCCGATGGCAAGCGACAACTGCTCGTCCGGCACCACAACCTCGATGCGCTCGGCGTCTTCGTCGAGGACGACCTTGGCGACCTCGGCCGGCTGTAGCGAATTGACGATGAAGGTGGCGGCGTCCGCCGACCACGGGATGATGTCGATCTTCTCGCCCTGCAGTTCGTTCACTACGGCCTGGACACGCGAACCGCGCATGCCGACGCAAGCACCGACCGGATCGATGGAGGAATCGCGCGAGATGACGGCGATCTTGGCACGGGAACCGGGATCGCGGGCGACCGACTTGACCTCGATGATGCCGTCGTAAATCTCGGGCACTTCCTGCGCGAACAGCTTCGACATGAATTGGGGATGGGTGCGCGACAGGAAGATTTGCGGGCCGCGCTGCTCGCGGCGAACGTCGTAGATATAGGCGCGGATGCGATCGCCGTAGCGGAAGGTCTCGCGCGGGATCAGTTCGTCGCGGCGCACGATGCCCTCGCCGCGGCCAAGGTCGACAATGACGTTGCCATACTCGACGCGCTTGACCTGGCCGTTGACGATCTCGCCGATGCGGTCCTTGAACTCCTCGTACTGACGGTCGCGCTCGGCGTCGCGCACCTTCTGGACGATGACCTGCTTGGCGGACTGGGCAGCGATACGCCCGAAATCCATCGGCGGCAGCGGCTCGGCGATGAAGTCGCCGGGCTGGGCGGCCGGGTTGCGGCCGCGCGCGTCCTCGATGAGGATGTCGGTCGCCGGGTTCTCGATCTTCTCGACAACCTTCAAGAGCCGCTGCAGCTTGATCTCGCCAGTCTTCGGGTTGATCTCGGCGCGGATGTCGGTCTCCGAGCCGTAGCGCGAGCGGGCCGCTTTCTGGATGGCGTCCTCCATCGCGGCGACCACGATCATGCGGTCGATCGCCTTCTCGCGCGCGACCGCATCGGCGATCTGCAAGAGTTCCAGGCGATTTGCACTGACGGCCATAGTCCTTCTCCCTAGTATTCCGGCTGGAGGCCGGCGTGATCCTGTTCGCGCGCCTTGCGCTTGTCGTTGCGCAGCGTCTCGCGGACGAGCGCATCAGTCAGTACGAGCTTGGCTTCGCCGATATCGGCGAGCGGCAGCCTCACCGTCGTGGTGCCATCGAGCTTCGATTTGTCGAGTTCGAGGACGACACTGTCACCCTCAAGGCCAGTCAGTTTGCCCTTGAAGCGCTTGCGCCCATCGAGAGGACGCGCCAGCTCGACTTTGGCTTCGTGCCCGGCAGCCTTGATGAAATCGGAGCGGCGGACGAGCGGCCGGTCGATGCCGGGCGAGGAAACCTCCAGATTATAGGCGGCGTCCATCGGATCCTCGACGTCGAGCGCGGGCGAAATATCGCGGGAAAGCGCCTCGCAGTCGCCGACGGTCATCGTGCCGTCGGGCCGCTCGGCCATGATCTGCACGGTATTTCCGTTCAGCGAGGAAACCTTGACGCGCACCAGGCGGAAGCCGAGGCCTTCGGCTACCGGCTCGACAATGCGGGCAATGCGAGCCTCGATACCGGTCTCGGCAATTACGCGCGCTTCCTCGAGATTTTCCAGCTCAGGGGCTGCCGACACTTGAAGCACTTCCTTCAATCAAACCGGTCTAACACCGAAAGGAGCGGGTCCGGGCGGACCCACTCTCAAGACGATCAGATCGTTTGAGGGTGACGGCGCTCATATAGTCGCTTCGACGGGGGAACGCAACCTTATGAGGAAGCGCGCCTATGGCGCCGCTTTTGCAGCCGCGTCATCGAACAGCCACCAATGGTTGGGCAGCACGCTGATGCGATCGCCCTTCTTGGCGCGCGGTTCATCGGCGGCCACGTCGACCTCGATGCGATGGCGGCTCATGCCGATCTCGACCTCGAGGCGGCGGACGGCGCCGTGACGACGCTCCGAAATAACCCAGCCCGCGATGCCTCCGGGACGGGAGCCCAGCACGTCGACGTGGTGGGGCCGGAAGACCAGCGTGCGCGGACCGTCTGGGCCCGGGATCGCCACGAGATCGAGGGCGCGATCGTCCAGCGACAGCTTGCCGGCATCGCTTACCACCGGCAGCGCATTGCTCTCGCCGATGAAACCGGCGACGAAGGGCGATGCCGGATTGTCGTAGATGTCGTCCGGCGTGCCGACCTGTTCGATCTTGCCCTGGTTCAGTACGACGATGCGGTCGGCAAGCTCGATCGCCTCCTCCTGGTCGTGAGTGACGAACACGGTGGTGTGGCCGGTCTGATCGTGGATTTCGCGCAGCCAGCGACGCAATTCGCGGCGGACCTTTGCATCGAGCGCGCCGAACGGCTCATCAAGCAGAAGGATGCGCGGTTCGATGGCCAAGGCGCGGGCGAGCGCAACGCGCTGGCGCTGGCCACCGGAAAGCTGCGAGGGATAGCGATGGTCGAGCCCATTGAGCTGGACCAGCTTCAGCAGCTCCAGAACACGGGTGCGGATATCGGGCTTGGCGGGCCGCCGTGAGGACGGACGCACGTCGAGGCCGAACGCGACGTTGTCGAAAACGCGCATGTGCCGGAACAGCGCATAATTCTGGAAGACGAAGCCGACGTTGCGTTGCTGCACGGTCAGGCGGAGCGCATCCTCGCCGCCGAACATGACGCGGCCGGCGCTCGGCAGATCGAGGCCGGCGAGAATGCGCAGCAGCGTCGTCTTGCCGGAGCCAGAGGGTCCCAGCAGCGCGACTAGCTCGCCGGATTTTATCTCGAGCGAGACGCCATGCAGCGCCGGCGTGTCGCCGAAGGCCTTCTCGACGTTCTCGACCGTCACGTCCACGCGTTCGCCCCATCCCGTCCGACTACCGCCGGCGCCATTCACATCATTTTCAACGCGCGCGTCCATCCCCGTTTTCCCCTCAGTGGCGACGTTGCGCGGCGATTTCGCCGGCAAACCGCCACTCGAGCAGCGTTTTGACGGCGAGCGTGACGAGGGCGAGAAGCGCCAGAAGCGAGGCGACCGCGAAGGCGGCGCTGTAGGAGTAGTCGTTGTAAAGAATCTCGATCTGCAACGGCATGGTGTCGGTGAGGCCACGAATGTGCCCCGAGACGACCGACACCGCGCCGAATTCGCCCATGGCGCGCGCGTTGCAAAGAAGCACGCCGTAGAGCAACGCCCATTTCACGTTGGGGAGCGTGATGCGCAGAAACGTCGTGACGCCGCCGGCGCCCAGCGATACCGCCGCCTCCTCTTCGCGGGTGCCCTGCTCCTGCATCAACGGAATGAGCTCGCGGGCAACGAACGGAAAGGTGACGAACACCGTCGCCAGGACGATGCCGGGCACGGCAAAAATAATGTGGACGTGATGGACTTCCAGCCACGGGCCGAAATAGCCCTGGGCGCCGAAGAGCAGCACGTAGATGAGACCCGATGTGACTGGTGACACCGAGAAGGGCAGGTCGATCAGTGTGGTGAGGACACTCTTGCCCTTGAATTCGAACTTGGCGATCGCCCAGGAGGCAGCGAGGCCGAAGACAAGATTGGCAGGAACCGAGACGGCGGCGACGACAAGCGTCAGCTTGATCGAGGCAAGCGTGTCGCCGTCAGAGAGTCCGGCAAAATAAACGCCGACGCCGTAGCGGAACGCTTCGACAAAGACAGTAACCAGCGGGAGGAGCAGAAAGAAAAGCAGGAAGGCGACCGCGATCGCGATGAGCAAGACACGGACGCCGCGCCGCTCAGTCGTGGCCAGATCAGGACGCGGGAAAGCGTCCGACGCCGGGATCCCCGCGTCAACCATTGCCTAGCCTGCGGCGTGTCCACGTTTGCAGGAGGTTGATGGCGAGCAGCAACACGAAGGAGATCGCCAGCATGATCGTGGCGATGGCAGTAGCACCGGCGTAGTTGAATTCCTGCAGGCGGATGATGATGAGGAGCGGCGCAATTTCCGACACGTAGGGAATATTGCCGGCGATGAAGACGACGGAACCGTACTCGCCGACGGCGCGGGCGAGCGCGAGCGCAAAGCCGGTGAGAAGCGGAGGTATCAGCGCCGGCATCACCACCCAGAGGATCGTCTGCAGCCGGTGAGCGCCGAGAGTGGCGGAGGCTTCCTCGACTTCGCGATCAAGGTCTTCCAGAACCGGCTGGAGGGTGCGCACGATGAACGGCAGTCCGATAAAAACCAGCGCAATCAGGATGCCCAGCGGCGTGTAGGCGATCTTGATGCCAAGCGGCGCAAGGAATTTACCCACCCACCCCTTGGGCGCGTAGATCGCGGTAAGCGCGATGCCGGCGACCGCGGTAGGCAGCGCAAAGGGGAGATCGATAAAGGCGTCGAGCAGCTTGCGGCCGGGGAATTCATAGCGAACGAGCACCCAGGTAACGATGAGGCCGAAGACGGCGTTGATGGCCGCGGCCAGCAGCGATATGCCGAAGGAAATGCGCAGCGCCGCGAGGGTGCGCGGATCGAGAGCGATCTTCCAGAAATCCGCCCAGCCCAGAGACGTGGTCTTGAGCACGAGAGTGGCCAACGGAAACAGAACGATCAGGCTGAGATACGTCAACGTAAAACCGAGCGCCAACCCGAAACCCGGGATGACGCTCGGTTTAACGAACGTTGTGGCAAGCGACCTGCTCATCTCCTCGCTTTATGACGCGGGTTTGTAGATCTGGTCAAAGACGCCACCGTCGCCGAAGAATTTCGGTTGTGCCGTCGCCCATCCGCCGAATTGCGGATCGTCGACCGAAACCAGCGGCAAATCGGTGAAGCGCTTGAGGTCTTCGGGCGCCGCTGCCTTCGGATTGACCGGGCGGTAAAAGTTCGCCGCGATCAGTTTCTGGGCATCGTCGCTATACAGATACTTCAGATATTCCTCTGCAACCTTCCGCGTTCCCTTGGTGTCGACGTTGCCTGCGACGAGCGCGACCGGCGGCACCGCTTTTATCGACAGGGACGGCGTAACGATGTCCAAGCTGCCGGGCGCTTCCTTCTGCGCGAGGAACGCCTCGTTCTCCCAGGAGATCAGCACGTCGCCGATGCCGCGCTCGACGAATGTAGTCGTCGAGCCGCGCGCGCCAGTGTCGAGGACCGGCACGTTCTTGTAGAGCGCCGTGACGAAAGCCTTGGTCTTGGCCTCGTCATTGCCGTCGTGGGCGTTGGCGTAGGCCCAGGCAGCGAGGAAATTCCAGCGTGCGCCGCCGGAGGTTTTCGGATTCGGGGTTATCACCTGGATGCCCGGCTTTGCCAGGTCATCCCAATCCTTGATCCCCTTCGGGTTACCGGCGCGCACCAGCAAAACAATAGTGGAGGAGTAAGGGGCCGCGTCGTCCGGTAGCAACGTTTTCCAGTTCGCCGGAATCTTTCCGGTCTTGGCGGCGATCGCATCGATGTCGCTTTCGATAGCCAGCGTTACGACATCGGCGGGCTGGCCGTCGATGACGGCACGCGCCTGCGCACCCGAGCCGCCATGCGACTGCTGCACGGTGACCGTGTCACCGGTGAGCTTTTTCCAGTGATCCGCAAAGAGGGCGTCATACGCCTTGTAAAGCTCACGCGTCGGGTCGTACGAGACGTTGAGAATGGTCTGGTCTGCCGCCAACGCCGGAGACAGGGTGGCCGCCAGCGCAACCGGCGCGGTCAGCACCAGGGCGGCGGCGAAGGTTCGAAGTCTTGACAGCATGGGACAACTCCGTTGTTGAACTGCTCGGTTCAGGACGGCGTTATCTCGACATAGTAAGTCGTCTTTAACAAAGCGCCGCATGACAAAATGCTGGCTAGACCGGGAAAAAGAATCTCAGCGGGCAGAGGTTCCCGAAATCGAGCTGCCGAATTCGCCGATCGGCGCGCCGGTCAGAGCTTCGGCCAGCGTCGTACCGTCCATGAGCAATAGAGTCGCCGAATAGGTGTCGGCAAACAAACGGCGGACGACACAGATTTTCTCGTCCTTGCAGTCGGTGCAACGGCGATACGCAGTGCGTGAGATGCAAGGCAGTGGTGCGATCGGTCCGTCGATGGCGCGCAGAATCGAGCCGATGGTCATCTCGTCCGGCCGCTTGATGAGCGTATAGCCGCCAACCCGGCCGCGACGACTGGTGACGATGCCCTTCTTCTTGAGGTCGAGAAGGATGTGCTCGAGAAATTTCCGCGGCACGCCGGCGCCTTTCGCAACGGCCTCGATCGGCATCGAGGTTCCGGCCGGCTGTGCCGCCAGGTGGAACAGCGCCTTGAACGCGTACTTGGCCTTTTGGGTGATCACCGGACTGGAATAACTCGACTCCGAGGGTCGTGTATAGGTGGCTCACACCCGCCGGAACGCCAGATAGGTCGGCGCACGCCCGGCCCGCAGCGCCTTTTCTTCATAACGTGTCCCTGGCCAATTCGGCCACGGATGCAACCAGTCGTCGGCGCGCTCGGCCAGCCAGACAAAGCGCGCCTCGGCTGCCACATGCCTCAACGTCCATTCAACGTAACCGGGAATATCGCTGGCAAACCGGAACGCGCCGCCGGGCTTCAACACGCGCGCCAGCCGCGCGAGATTGTCCTTGCTCACGAAGCGGCGCTTCCAGTGGCGCTTCTTGGGCCAGGGATCGGGATAAAGAAGATCGACCCGATCGATCGAAACCGACGGCAACCAGTCGAGCAGCACGGATGCATCGCCGCCGAACAGGCGAATGTTGCCGAGGTTGTTGTGGACAATGGCACTGACGGCTTTAGCCATGCCGGCCACAAACGGTTCGACGCCGATGAAGCCGGTTTCCGGTTCGCGCGTCGCGCCGGCCACGAAATGCTCGCCGCCACCAAAACCGACCTCCAGAACGACGCGATACGGATTGCCTGGGAAAAGGCCGCCGATATCAGCGGGCGGCGAACCCCCGGTATCGAGGGCGAGAGTCGGCAATACCGTTGCCATTTGATCGGCGCGGCGCGCCGATAGCGGCTTGCCCTTGCGGCGTCCGAAGAGACTATCGCGGCGCTCGATCATGCCAATCGGGCGGCCGCGAATTGACTGTCAGGCAAGCGCTGCGCGCAGGGACGCCGCCAGATCGGTCTTCTCCCATGAGAAACCGCCGTCAGCTTCGGGGGCACGGCCGAAGTGCCCGTAGGCCGAGGTGCGCGCGTAAATCGGCCGGTTGAGGGCGAGATGCTGGCGGATGCCGCGCGGCGACAGGTCCATGACCTCGCCGAGCGCCTTCTCCAGTTTGGCTTCCTCGACGTTACCGGTGCCGTGGAGATCGACGTAGATCGACAGCGGCTTCGCAACGCCGATGGCGTAGGAGAGTTGGATCGTGCACCGGTCGGCGAGGCCAGCGGCGACTGCGTTCTTGGCGAGATAGCGCGCGGCATACGCGGCAGAACGATCAACCTTGGTCGGGTCCTTACCGGAGAACGCGCCGCCCCCGTGCGGCGCCGCGCCACCATAGGTGTCGACGATGATCTTGCGGCCGGTGAGTCCGCAGTCGCCATCGGGACCGCCGATCAAGAATTTCCCCGTCGGGTTCACGTGCCATTCGGTGTGGCCGTTGATCCAACCCGGTGGCAACGCCTTTATCACATATGGCTCGACGACTGCGCGAACGTCATCCGACGTCATGTTGCCGTCGAGATGCTGAGTCGAGACGACGATGGAGGTCGCCTTTACCGGCTTGCCGTTCTGGTACTCGACGGTGACCTGGCTCTTGGCGTCAGGGCCCAGCACTTTCGCCTCGCCGGATTTCCGCGCGTCGGTCAGGAGCTTCAGAATCCTGTGGGCGTAATAAATGGGCGCCGGCATGAATTCCGGCGTCTCGCGGCAGGCGTAGCCGAACATGATGCCCTGGTCGCCGGCGCCCTCGTCCTTGTTGCCGGCGGCGTCAACACCTTGCGCGATGTCGGCAGACTGGGCGTGGAGCAGGATCTCGATTTCGGCCGTCTGCCAGTGGAAGCCTTCCTGCTGGTAGCCGATATCGCGGATAGCCCCGCGCGTCAGGTCCTCGATCCGGTCGAGGACGGCGTCGGGGCCGCGCACCTCTCCGGCAATGACCACGCGGTTGGTGGTTGCCAGTGTCTCGCAGGCAACGCGGGCTTCTGGCATCTCGGCGAGATAGGCATCGACGATGGTGTCGGAGATACGGTCGCAGACCTTGTCGGGATGGCCTTCGGAAACCGACTCACTGGTGAAATGATAGGTGGCGCGAGGCATGGACACGGCTCTCCCGTAGCGAACAAACGCGGCCGGAAGATCATTGTCACCCGGCCATCCCGGGGTGGTTCTGGCAGCGAAACTGGTGGTGGTCAATTGCGGGGCTGGGTTGCGGCGGCCGGCTGGCGCCGCCGAGAACGGTCAGCCGCCCTCTTCCTCTTCTCCAACCAGCGCACGGACGAGATCGATTACCCGCCGGCGCAGCTTGGCATCGTTGATGCGCACGAATGCCTTGTTCAGCTGGATGCCTTCGGAACTCGAAAGAAAGTCGACCACGTAGCTGGTACTCTCCGGCTCGGCAATTCCGCCTGCGGAATGGTCCCCCGGAGTTGCAGGCGCATCCTCGAAAAAGAAAGCGACCGGAACTGTCAGCACACGGGCAATATGCTGCAGTCGGCTCGCGCCGATGCGGTTGGTGCCTTTTTCGTATTTCTGGATTTGCTGGAAGGTAATGCCGAGACTTTCGCCGAGCTTTTCCTGGCTCATGCCCAGCATCATGCGGCGCAGTCTCACTCGACTCCCAACGTGGATGTCGATCGGGTTTGGTTGCTTCTTGTTAGCCATTCGCTTCCGGATGCTTCCTGTCGCTATAACGCCGCAAAATACCTCTGTGCCGCGACTGGAAAACACCCGCCACAGCAGCCGCGTCGTGATGTTCGCGCGCGACTAAACTGTCAATCGAAAAGGATTGGACGGTCGAGCCCGCCGATACCCAGACGACCCCTGAACGCCCGAGCCCGATGACGGCCGACAATGAACAGGCGTTCGGTATTAGTGTCAATTGTCCGTCATAAGCCATCAACGAGTTCGGTAAATTTTCGCGATGATTATCAATCCGCCGTTAACCATAAGAAGCAGCAGAAAGATTGCATCGCCGAAGCGGCCGTATGGCGTGGCGGGCAAACTTGCCGGCAAACCACCATCGAGGACGCCGCTCATGCCGAGGGCCAAGCTTGCTACCACCCGGCCATGCGGATCGATGATTGCCGAAACTCCAGAGTTGGCGGCCCGAACCAGCGGCAGGCCTTCCTCAACGGCGCGAACGCGGGCCTCGAGAAAATGCTGATAGGGCCCCGGTGTGTTGCCGTACCATGCGTCGTTGGTGACGTTGACGAGCCACCCAGGTCGATTGCCGGGCTCCACCGCCGCGCCGGGAAAGATAATTTCGTAGCAGATGAGCGGACCGAAGGGCGGAGCGTGCGGAATGGCGAGCGTTCGCAGGCGCTGACCGGGGGAAAACCCCTGGGGCAGTGCGATCAACTGCCGCAGACCAAGTGCGCCCAGGAAACTTCGAAACGGCAGGTATTCCCCGAACGGCACGAGATGAACCTTGTCATAGGCGGCCAGAATCTCACCCTGATCGCCGATGACATAGACGCTGTTGAAGACGGGCGTCGGCGGACCCGCGGTGCGATCGGCGCGGGCGGCGCCGGTGATCAGCGTCGTGCCCGAGGATAGCAGATCGGCGATCGCGGCAAGGGCGCCGGGCCGCTCGGTCAGAAGAAAAGGAAACGCCGATTCCGGCCAGACGAGATGAGTGATGCCCTTCATGCCGCCGGGACCACTGCGGCTGAGGGCGACGTAGCGGTTCATGATGTCGTCCGAGCGATCCTCGGCCCAGCGCTCGTCCTGCGGAATGGCGGGCTGCACCAGCCGCAGATGGACATCCGGAACCAAGGGGTCGGGGCCGTTGGCAAGACGCAATTCGCCGAAGGCCAGATGAACGACGAGGAGCGCGATGGCGATGCCGGCGATGCGGCGCGCCCTGCGACGTTCGTTTGCTTCGTGCGCGGCCAGCAAAGCCGGCGCCGCGAATATGAAGAACGCGTCAAGCGTCATCCCCCAGATGCCGATCAGCGCTGCCGATTGCATCATCAGGGGCGTCGGTGTCAGAGCATAGCCGAACGCGTTCCACGGAAAGCCGGTGAACAGATGGCCGCGCAGCCACTCGGCAATCGCCATAGCGACGGCAAACACAAGAGCGCGCGGCCAACCTTCCACCCAGAATATTCGAGCGAGCGTTGCACCGAAGGCCCAGAACAGGGCGAGCCCGGCGGGCAGCGCGATAACCGCCACAGGCAGGAACCAGAGGAACGGCCCGGCGTCGGTGAGGAAGGCAACGCCCACCCACCACAGTCCTGCAAGGAAGAAGCCGAAGCCAAACCCAAATCCGACGATCGCCGCCGAAAGGAGCGAGCGCCACCGCGACGCCCCTTCGCCTCCCGCGGTGCCGTCGATCAGCCAGACGAAGACCGGGACGGTAAGCCAGAGGACCGGAAACAGGTCGAAGGGCGCAAATGCCAGCGCCGAGACGGCCCCGGCAAGGCATGCCACGCCAAAGCGCCGCCAGCCCCACAGGATGATGATGCGGTCCGCGAGGGCGTGCACGGCGTCTTCCGTTGCAGAATTTTAGTATCGGCCGCCGAACCTCGCGAAGCGCGGTGTCAGGGTCAAGGCAAGCGTTAGCGCATGCGAATTATACAGGTGTGCTGCCGGCTTCCGGCGGCAGCCGCAGGCGACGGCGCTGCTCCTGCGGACGGCGATAGATACGCAGGCGCTTGATACGACGCGGGTCGGCATCGAGGATCTGGATTTCGTAGCCGTTCGGGGCGGAGATAAGTTCGCCGCGCACGGGAATGCGGCCGATAAGTCCGAATACCAGACCGCCGACCGTATCGACGTCCTCGCCACTGGCGCCCCCGGCGACATCCTCGCCGATCGCGGCGGCGAGCTCGTCGAGGTCGGCGCGCGCGTCGGCAAGAAAACCGCCGTTACCGTCCGGTACGATCATCGGCCCGGTGTCCTCGTCGGATTCATCCTCGATGTCGCCGACGATCATTTCGACCGCGTCCTCGAGCGATACGAGGCCGTCCGTGCCGCCATATTCGTCGATGACCAGGGCAAGCTGCATGCGGCTCGCCTGCATGTTGGCCAGCAGCACGGCGACCGGCATCGACGGCGGTACAAAAAGAATGTTGCGCACCAGGCTGGTGTCGGCGAGCGGCTTGGACAGATCGAGCCGGCTGAGGTCGAATTCCCTTGGGCGCGCGATCGCGTTTTCCTCAACCATGCCTGTGGGCGGTACCTCGGCGCCCTGCGTTACGTATCCCATCAAATCCTTGATGTGGACGAGGCCCACGGGATCGTCGAGGGATTCGCGGTAGACCGGCATGCGCGAGTGGCCCGAAGACAGGAAGTGCGAGAAGAGATCGCCAAGACGGATATCGATGTTGACCGCCTCGATGTCGGGGCGCGGCACCATGATGTCATCGACGCGCACGTCGCGCAGGCGCAGGATACTGGATAGCATGGCGCGCTCTTCGGGCGAGAAGCCGGCGGCGACGTCCTCGGTGGCGAGCGCATTGGCAAGTTCCTCGCGGATCGAGCCTGAGCCCTTCAGGCCAACCGCGGCACGCAATCGGTCGAGCCAGTTTTCCTGGCCGCCGGAGATATCCGTGCCGGAAGCCTGCTTGTCGCTGTCGCTCATCCGTCCCCTCCGCCGTAGGGATCGGCTATGCCGAGGCGGGCGAGTATAGCGCTTTCCAGCCCCTCCATCCGCGCAGCTTCCGAATCCTCATCGTGATCGTAATCCAGCAAGTGGAGCAGGCCGTGGACGACGAGGTGGGCAAGGTGGTCGTCAAACGCCAGCCCGTCTGCCGCCGCTTCGCGGCGAATAGTCTCCTCGGCAAGGACCAGATCGCCGAGCAGCGGGCCAAACACCCCGGGCACCGTCGGCGCGATCCGAAACGACAGGACGTTCGTGGCGACGTCCTTGCTACGATAGCGCTGGTTGAGCCGCTGCACATGGGCATCATCGGTGAACAGCAGGCTGAGTTCGCTTTCTGCGGCAAGCGGAGGCTCGGCCGCGACAAGCGCGGCCTTCACCGTCCGCTCGACCAGCGGATGCAGCTTCACCGCCGGCGGCCATTCGCCAGCCTCGAGCGTAATGTCGATAAGGGGAATGCGGACGGAGTGCGACAACGACATCATCGCGACGCGTGGGCGGTCCTTGCGCGGTCGGCGGCGTCGTAGGCCTCGACGATGCGCCCGACGAGAGGATGACGGACGACATCGGCGGCGGTAAAGCGCACCTGCGCAATGCCGGAGACACCGTCAAGCAGGCGTACCGCCTCGACCAGCCCAGACGTCTGTCCCGGCGGAAGATCGATCTGGCTGGGATCGCCGGTGACGATCATGCGCGAGTTCTCGCCCAGGCGGGTGAGGAACATCTTCATCTGCATGGACGTGGTGTTCTGGGCCTCATCGAGAATGACTACGGCGTTGGCGAGCGTACGTCCGCGCATGAAGGCGAGCGGCGCCACCTCGATGATGCCGGAGGTCAGGCCGCGTTCGACCTTCTCCGGCGGCATCATGTCGTTGAGGGCATCGTAAAGTGGACGCAGATAGGGATCGACCTTGTCGCGCATGTCGCCGGGCAGGAAGCCGAGGCGCTCGCCAGCCTCGACGGCTGGGCGCGAGAGAATGAGACGATCGACGGTGCCGCGCTCCAGCATGGCCGCGGCGTAGGCGACGGCGAGGTAGGTCTTGCCGGTGCCGGCGGGGCCGATCCCGAAGACAAGCTCGGCGCGGTCGAAGGAACGGATGTAGGCATCCTGCGTCGGCGTGCGCGCGACGACGGCGCGGCGGCGCGTGCCAACCTGCGCCATGGCGAGCCGCCCCTTAGGCTCAAGGCTCGGCAGGTGCATCTGGGCCTCGCTGGAGGCCGCCATGCGGACGGCGCCGTCGACATCGCCGGGCCCGATGCTGTGGCCGGCCTGCAGGCGCACGTAAAGCATATCGAGGGCAAGACGGGCGCGGGCGAGCGCTTCGCCGGAGCCGCGCAACGTCACCTGATTGCCGCGCGCCACCGCCTCAACCCCCAGCCGCTGCTCGATGATAGCCAGGTTCTGGTCGAACTCGCCGAAGAGTTCCTGGATGAGCCGGTTATCATCGAAAGCAACGACGATGTGGTCACGATTGTCAGGCGTAGGAGTTACCGCGAAATCGTGGCGAGCGGTCAATGGGACATCTCCAGTGCGGTGCGGCCCGCGGAATGGACCGGCATCTCGGCGACAAGCGAACCAAACAGGCTGTTGGTGCCGTCGCCGGTGAGGACGACGCGGGCGATGGAACCAATAAGAGATTCAGGCCCGTCGACATGGACGGGCATCAGCCAGGGCGAGCGGCCGACGATCTGCCCGGTGACCCGGCCGCGCCGCTCGAACAGAACCTCCGTCGTGGTGCCGACGCGGGAGCGCAGGAAGGCCGTCTGACGGGCATCGATCTTCGCCTGCAGACGGTAAAGGCGCTCGTTCTTCGTCTCTTCAACGACCTGATCAGAGGCCGTCGCCGCCGGCGTGCCAGGACGCGGGCTGTACTTGAAGGTGAAGGCGCCCATCGTGCCGGTTTCGTCAACCAGCGAAAGCGTGTCGGCAAAATCGGCCTCGGTTTCGCCAGGAAAGCCAACGATGAAATCGCCGGCAAGGGCGACATCGTGGCGCGCCGCCCGAATTTTCTCGACCAGGCGCAGATAGCCGGAGCGCGTGTGGCGGCGGTTCATCGCCGACAGGATCCGGTCCGATCCCGACTGCACCGGCAGATGCAGGTAGGGCATCAGGACGTCGAGATCGCGGTGGGCAGCTATCAGGGCGTCGTCCATGTCACGCGGGTGGCTGGTGGCATAACGCAGCCGGTCGACGCCCGGGATTTCGGCCAGCCGGAAGAGAAGCCGGCCGAGACCCCAATCGCCACCGTCAGGTCCCTCGCCATGCCAGGCGTTGACATTCTGGCCAAGCAGCGTGATCTCGCGCACGCCGGCCTCGGCCAGACGCGTCGCCTCCGCCACGATCATGTCCACCGGACGCGACACCTCGGCGCCACGCGTGTAGGGCACGACGCAGAAGGTGCAGAACTTGTCGCAGCCTTCCTGGACGGTCAGGAAAGCGGCGACGCGCTTGCCAACGGCCGAGCCGGCGTTGGTTGCGCCGATCCGATCCAGCGCCGCGAATTTCCCGACGACAGCGAATTCCGTCTCGACCACCTGCGTGCCGCCGGCAGACGCGGCGATCAGTTCCGGCAGGCGATGATACGACTGCGGCCCGACGACGATGTCGACGCCGCCGGCGCGCCGAATGATCTCCGCGCCTTCCGCCTGGGCCACACAGCCGGCGACGCCAATGGTCAGGCGCCGTCCGGACAGCGCCAGCGTTTCCTTGAGTTCACGCAGGCGGCCAAGTTCCGAATAGACTTTTTCGGCCGCCTTTTCGCGAATGTGGCAGGTATTGATGAGCACGAGATCGGCGGATTCCAGCGCGTCGGCCAGCGCGTAGCCTGCGGGGCCGAGCGCGTCCACCATCCTTTCGGAATCGTAGACGTTCATCTGGCAGCCGTAGGTCTTGATGAAGACTTTCTTCAGTTCCTCGCCCGTTTCGTTCATGCACTCAAAAACAGCGTGTCGCGTGTCCGCTACCACCGCCCAATCCCTTCGGTCTGCTTTAGCGGCTTTCATGTCTGCTGAGAATAGCCGCAGGGCGTGGCCGGAGCGTGGCGGCTAAATGCGCAATCGCCGGAAATGATCCCGGTAACCATCATTTTTCGCCGTTTTTCGGGTCCTTCAGAGGAACGCCGTAAAGCTCCAGCCGATGATCGACAAGGCGAAAGCCCAGACGTTCAGCCATGGCCTGCTGCAGGCGTTCAATTTCCTCGTTGCGGAACTCGATGACCTGACCGGTCCGGAGATCGATCAGGTGATCGTGGTGCTCGTCGGGAATCGGCTCGTAGCGGGCGCGGCCGGCGCCGAAATCGTGGCGAGCAATCACGCCGGCATCCTCGAAGAGCTTGACCGTTCGGTAGACCGTGGCGATGGAGATGCGCGGGTCGAGAGCCGAGGCGCGGCGGTATAGTTCCTCGACATCGGGGTGATCGGTGGCGGCTTCGAGGACGCGAGCAATCACGCGACGCTGCTCGGTCATGCGCATGCCCTTGGCAACGCACATTTCCTCGATGCTCTGGGTTTTGTTGTCGGACACGGCCACTTCCCCTCGGCGCAAGGAATGCGCTAGCGAACTTGAAGGCGCATGACAAGCGCGGTGCCGTCGCCGGCCGTGGCCGCGGCGTAGTAGTTGCGGCGCTCGCCGGCAATCTGGAATCCCAGCGCCTGATAGAGCCTGACCGCCGCCCGATTGGTTCGTTCGACCTCAAGGAAGAGCGTGTTGATGCGTTCGCGGTAAAGCCGACGGATGACATCGTCCATCAGGAAACGGCCATAGCCGCGCCGTCGAAAGCGCGAGTGGACGGCGATGGTGAGGATTTCCGCTTCGTCGGCGGCGAAGCGTACCAGCACGAACCCGGCGAGGTGTCTCTGGCTGAACGGCCGCTGAAGGCGGAGGGCCAGGGCAAAGACCGAAGGATCGGCGAGCAGCGAACTGAAGTCGTGGGCGTTCCACACGCGCCGAAAGGCATCGCGGTGGATCTCGGCGAGCGCCTCCGCCTCGTGCGGTGCGACGCCGTCCACCGTCGGACGCATGAACCACCGCCCGATCATCGGCGCGCAACCCGCGCGCTACCCTGCGGCTTGGCATCGGGGGCGCGGAGGTAGAGAGGGCGCGGCGCGGCGGTCGGCGCAGGGGCGGCGAGCGCCAGGCGGCAGAGCGCGGCGATATCGGGGGCCGAATGCCGGTGGGCGACTTCCGCTTTGCTGTCCATCGGCAGCGCGGCGAGGATGAGATCGGCGCCGGAGCCAGCGATCAGCATGCCGTCGGTCACCACAGCCGCGAAGACCTCCGGCGAGCCCGCCTGCGCGGTCAAAGTCTCGCGGCCGTCAGCCGCGTACACCGCCCCGTAGATCTCGCCGCGGCCGGCGGCAATCACGGCAAGCGCCGGATGCAATCCCCTGGCGGCGCGGGCTTCTTCGGCATGCACCGCCAGCGTACCAATGCCGACGGCGGGTTTGCCGAGCACCAGCGCCAGACCGCGAGCGGCGGCGATACCGACACGCAAACCCGTGAAGGATCCCGGACCGACGGTGACTGCTATACGATCGAGATCGGCCACCGTGAGCGCCGCCTCTCGGAGTTCGTCCTCGATCATACCCATCAGGATTTCAGCGTGCCCGCGCCCGATGATTTCGGAACGCATCACGGTCTTGCCATTGGCGACGACGCCGACCGAGCAGGCTTCCAGAGCGGTGTCGATGGCGAGGAGGCGCATGCCGGCGGGGGATAGCTGCTTCCCCGCCATCTGTCATCCCGAAGAAGCGCGTGCGGCTAGCCCGCGACTTCCTGGATTTCGCGAACCTCCGGCACGAAATGGCGGAGCAGGTTCTGGATGCCGTTCTTCAGCGTCGCCGTGGACGACGGACAGCCGGCGCAAGAGCCGCGCATGTTGAGGAAAACGACGCCGTCGCGGAAACCCTGGAAGGTGATGTCGCCCCCATCCTGCGCCACCGCGGGCCGCACGCGCGTCTCGATCAACTCCTTGATGGCGGCGACCGTCTCGGCATCTTCCGGCGCGAAGCTCTCAGCACCGGCTGCCTGATCCTCGCGGGTCACCGGCATGCCGGACATGAAGTGTTCCATGATGGCGCCCAACACCGCCGGCTTGATGTGCGGCCATTCGCCATCGGTCTTGGTGACGGTGATGAAATCGGCGCCGAGGAACACGCCGCCAACGCCGCCGACCGCGAACAGCCGCTCTGCCAGAGGCGAAGCCGACGCTTCATCTGGATTGCGATATTCGGCCGTTCCCGACCCCAGAACGGCGCGGCCCGGCAGAAACTTCAAACTGGCAGGGTTTGGCGTGGATTCGGTCTGAATGAACATGGACGGGTGCCTTTGGCTTGATCTGACAAGGATTTAGACCTCACCCCGGCGAACATCAAGCGATCCGGCCTGATGTGTAACGTCACACTCCGGCGTGCCTTCAGGAAATCGCGGCTATGGCTTCGTCGTCGAGGTTGCCCGGGACGATGGTGATCGGCACCGGGAAGGTGCCGGAAGCCTTGCCGGCAAGCGCCGCCACCAGCGGACCCGGGCCTTCGCTGTCGGTGCCGGCGGCCAGCACGAGGGTAGCGATGTCCTCGTCGGATTCGATCAGCTTGACGATCTCCTCCGAGCGATTGCCCTCGCGGATGACCAGCTCCGGCTCGATCTTGCTCCAGCTCCGCGCCATGTCGGCGAAACGTCCGAGCGCGGTTTCCCCCGCCTCCATCGCCTCGGCGCGCATGATGTTCTCGACGCCCAGCCAATGCTGGAAGTCGCCGGTGCCGATGACGTAAAGCAGGATCAGGCCGCCGCCGGTGTGCTCGGCGCGACGCGCGGCGTAGCGGAGCGCGCGGGCACATTCCGGCGTGTCGTCGATGACGACGAGGAATTTTCGCCGGTGACCTTCCTCACTGCTTTTGCGCCGTGCCGCCATGCGGTCATGCTGCCACCCGGAACCAGCCCGGGCAAGGCACGCTTCAGCGGCTGACGAAGCCGACGATCCGCCGGACGCCCTTCATCACTGGCCGGGCGATGGCGTCGGCGCGTTCGGCGCCATCGGCAAGAATCGCGTCGATATGCACCGGATCGGCGAGCAGGCGGCGCATTTCGCCGGCGATCGGCGATAGCTTCTCGACCGCAAGCTCGGCGAGCCGCGGCTTGAACTGGGAGAACTGCGCGCCGCCATTGTCGCGCAGGACCGCCTCCTTCGTGACGCCAGCCAGCCCGGCATAAATGCCGACGAGATTGTCGGCCTCGGGACGAGCTTTCAGGCCATCGACATCGTGCGGTAGAGGCTCCGGATCGGTCTTCGCCTTGCGCAGCTTGAGCGTGATGGTTTCCGCATCGTCCGTGAGATTGATGCGCGAATAATCGGACGGATCCGACTTCGACATCTTCTTGGTGCCGTCGCGGAGCGACATGACGCGGGTTGCCGGCCCGGTGATCAGCGGCTCGGTGACCGGAAAGAACTGATCACCGTAGCCATTGGCCGCGATCGATTCGGCGAAGTCATTGTTGAACTTGATCGCGATGTCGCGACAGAGCTCAAGGTGCTGCTTCTGATCCTCGCCTACCGGCACATGCGTGCCGAGGTAGGCGAGAATGTCGGCGGCCATCAGGACGGGATAATCGTAGAGCCCGATCGAGGCGGCCTCGCGGTCCTTGCCGGCTTTCTCCTTGAACTGAGTCATGCGGTTCAACCAGCCGAGGCGGGCGACGCAGTTGAACACCCAGGCAAGTTCGGCGTGCGCGGAAACCTGGCTCTGGTTAAAGACGATGTGCTTCTTCGGGTCGATCCCGGCGGCGATGAAGGCAGCCGTCACCTGGCGCGTGGCGCTGGCGAGTTCGATCGGGCCACCCCACACCGACATCGGCACCGTGATCGCGTGAAGGTCGACGACGCAATAGAGGCAGTCGTGGGTCTCCTGCAGTTCGACGAAGCGTTTGATGGCGCCGAGATAGTTACCGAGGTGCAGATTGCCGGTCGGCTGGACGCCCGAGAAAACGCGGGGGGTGAATTCGGTCATGCGCGCGGGTCCGTCACGGGAAGGGCTGGTTGAATAAGACCGTGATCGCGGCGGCGCAAGGGCGTCAGGTGCGACCGCGGGCGACTGCCCGGACGACCCGGCGGAAGTCGATGACGCCGGTCACCTGGCAGAAGAGCGCGAAGCAGGCGACGCCGATCCCTACCAGCCCCGCCAGAACCAGCCCGCGCACCACAATGCGGTGATCGGTCAGCCAGGGCGTCAGGCCCCACGCCGCGAGGTAGACGACCACACCCATAAGCACCGAAGCCAGCAGCATGAGCGGCAGCCGATGGCGGAGGGCGGCGTCCATGTTGAGATGATTGCCGCGATGGAGAACGACGTAGAGATAGATCGCGTTTACCCAAGCGGCGAGCGAAGTGGCGGCGGCGATGCCGACGTGGCCGAAAAAATGGAAGAAGGCGAAAGCGGCGACAACGTTGACTACCATAGAGACGGCCCCTGACCACATCGGGGTTGCCGTGTCCTCGCGGGCGAAATAGTTCGGCTGCAGCACCCGGATGGCGACAAAGGCCGGGAGGCCGAGGGCGTAGGCGGCTAGCGCGGGTGCGGTAGCGGCGGTATCGGCGACAGTAAAAGCGCCGCGCTCAAACAATACCGCGATGATCTGGTAGGGGATGACGAAGAGGGCGACGGTGGCGGGAAGCGTGAGGGCGGCGGCGAACTCGATCGAGCGGTTCTGGGTGTGGTCAACGACATCCTGACGGCCGGCGCGGAGCGCCCGCGACAGGTCGGGAAGCAGCACCACCGAGATCGCGATGCCAACAATGCCCAGCGGCAACTGATAAAGCCGGTCGGCGTAGTAGAGCCACGAGACGGCGCCGGCTTCCAGCGATGCGATGATGGTGCCGACAACGATGTTGATCTGGGTGACGCCGCCGGCGACCACGCTCGGCAGCGCCAATCGCGTCAAACGGCGGACATTTATCGTCCAGCGTGGGCGGACTAGCCGGAGGCGGATACCGGCGCGGCGGCAGGCGACGAGCAGGAAGACAAGCTGGACGATGCCACCGGCGGTGATGGCGCTGGTCAGCAGGACGCCGGCACGCACGGTGCCGACTTCACCCTTCCAATAAAGGAAGACGAGCGCGGCAATGAGGACAACGTTGAGCAGCGATTGGGAGAAGGCGGCGGCAGCGAAACGGCCGATCCCGTTCAGCGCCCCGGAGAGCAACGTGGTGATCGATATGAGCAGCAGATAGGGGAACGCGATCCGGCTGAGCATAACGGCGAGATCGAACTTCGACGGATCGCTGGCGAAGCCCGGCGCCAGACCGAAGGTCAGCCAGACCATCGCGATCTCGGCGACAACGGTGACGACGATCAGCGCGGCGGTGAGGGCCGCCAGCGATTCCTCGGCGAAGCGATGACCGGCTTCGGCCCCCTCGCCTTCATGGCTCTTTGTGAAGAGCGGCACGAAAGCCGACGCAAAGGCCCCCTCTGCGAACAAGCGGCGGAAGAGATTAGGCAGGCGTTGAGCCACGAAATACGCATCGGCGACCGGGCCGGTGCCCAGCGCGGCGGCGATGAAGATATCGCGGACGAAGCCCAGAATTCGGCTGGAAGCCGTGCCGGCGCCGACGGTGGCGAAGTTCCTCAGAAGGGACATGCGCGCCGGCGGCTGCTCACGCCGGTTCCCGCTTCTTGACCCGGGCGGCCTCCGCGGCGGCAGCGCCGTCGAAGGCTGCCAGCAAACGTCTGCGGATGGTCGCCTCTCGATTGGCGTTGGCGATCTTGTGGCCGAGGAGATCGGTCACGTAGAAAACGTCGACTGCGCGCTCGCCAAAGGTGACGATATGGGCCGAGGCGATGTTGAGATTGAGGTCGGAGATCGCGCGGGTGAGATCGTAGAGGAGGCCCGGCCGGTCGAGGCCGGACGCCTCGATGACGGTGAACCGGTTCGACCACGAATTGTCGACGAGAATGTTGGTCTCGAGCGTGAAGGCTTTTTGCCGGCCGCGCGGCGCGGCCTTGCCGGCGATGATCTCCGGCAGGCGAACCGTTCCCGACAACGCCTGTTCGATGAGATCGCCGATGCGGCCGGCGCGACGCTTCTCGTCTTCCTCGTCGGCGAACTCGCGGCTGATCGAAATCGAATCGAGCGCCTGCCCGTCGGTGGTGGTGAAGACCTGGGCGTCGACGATGTTGCCGCCGGCCACCGTGCAGGCGCCGGCGATGATCGACAGCAGTCGCGGATGGTCGGGCGCCACGACCGTGATCTCGGTAATGCCCTGGAAGGCGTTGGTGGCGACGGCGGTGGCCAGCCCGCGGCCCGATTGGGTCACCTGGCGCAGCAAGGTGGCGTGGGCGAGCTTATGCGGCAGGTCGACACGCAGCAGATAGGCTGGATAGTGGCGCTCGACGTATGCGACCCGCTCCTTCTCCGGCCAGTCGGCAAGCACGGCGGCGAGTTCCGCGCGCGCCTCGGCAACGCGACGGTCGCGCGAGACCTGGCTATGGCCCCCGGTCAGCAGCGGTTCGGTCTCGTAGAAGAGCGTGCGCAGCAACTGGCCCTTCCAGCCGTTCCAGACACCCGGACCGACTGCCTTGATGTCGGCGACGGTCAGGACGAGCAGCATGCGCAGGCGCTCCATCGTCTGCACGATGCCGGCGAAATCTAGAATGGTCTTGCGGTCGTTGAGATCGCGCGACTGGGCAGTGATACTCATCGTCAGGTGATGCTCGACCAGCCAGGCGACGGTCTCGGTCTCGGCCGGCGAGAGGCCGAAGCGCGGGCCGAGTTTCCGCGCAATGCGCTCGCCGGCGACGGAATGATCCTCCGGCCGCCCCTTGGCGATGTCGTGCAGGAAAATCGCTATGTAGAGAATAATGCGATCCTTGATGCCCGGCATGATCTCGTTGGCCAGCGGATGCGCATCGGCGAGGTCGCCATGTTCGATCTCGGCGAGCACGCCGATGGCGCGGATGAGGTGCTCGTCCACCGTGTAGTGGTGGTACATGTTGAACTGCATCATCGCGACAATCTTGCCGAACTCCGGCACAAAGCGGCCGAGGACGCCGGCCTCATTCATTCGGCGAAGCACCAGCTCGGGCTGGCGGCGGGAACTCAGTATCTCCACGAACAAACGGTTGGCTTCCGGGTTTTCGCGGAGTTTCGCGTCGATCAGCGCCAGCGAGCGGGCAATCTCCTGCATTGCGTCGGGATGGAATGCCAGATCGTAACGATCGGCGAGATGGAAAATGCGAATGAAGTTGACCGGATCACGGGCAAAAACCTTGTCGGTCGCCGTGTTGATGCGGCCGTTGTCGACGACGAAATCGGTTGAGTCGGGAATCTTGCGCGGGCGGCGCGCCGGCAGCCGGAAGAAGCGATTCAGGCGCGGCACCACCTTGGCATGGTGCTCTTCCAGCGAAGCACAGAAGATATTGGTGAGATCGCCGACGTCCTTGGCGACCAGGAAGTAATGCTTCATGAAGCGCTCAACATCCTTCAGCCCCGGATGCGCGGTGTAGCCGAGGCGCCGCGCCATCTCGCGCTGGACGTCGAAGGACAGGCGCTCCTCGGCGCGGCCGGTCATGAAGTGCAGGTGGCAGCGCACGGCCCACAGAAAATTCTCGGCCTTGCGGAAGAGCGTCAGCTCAGCCTTCGAGAACACGCCGACCTTGACCAGTTCGTCCCGCGAGGAAACGCGGTAGAAATATTTGGCGATCCAGAACAGCGTGTGGAGATCGCGGAGGCCGCCCTTGCCCTCCTTGACGTTCGGCTCGACCAGATAGCGCGAAGTGCCCTGCTGGCGGTGGCGCTGGTCGCGCTCAGCAAGCTTGGCCGCGATGAACTCGCGGCCGGTGCCCTTGACCACCTCGTTGTCGAAGCGGGCGGCGAGATCGTCGGCGAGCTTGCGGTCGCCGACGATATAGCGTGCCTCAAGAATGGCGGTGCGAATAGTCATGTCGGAACGCGATAGCGAGATGCAGTCGCTCACCGTTCGCGTGGCATGGCCGACCTTGAGGCCGAGATCCCAGAGACAATAGAGAATAAACTCCACCGCCTTTTCGGCCTCGGGGGTCTGCCGGCCGGTGCGCAGAAAGAGAAGATCGACGTCCGATCCCGGCGCCAGCAGGCCGCGGCCGTAGCCGCCCACCGCCACCACCGTCATGCGCTCGGATGCTGCCTTGTGGACGTGGATGGCAAGACCGTGGAGCGCGACGATAACAGCATCCTGCAGCGCGGACAGACGACGGGCACATGCCCTGCCCCTGCCATCCTCGATCAGCTGTCTCTCTGCTGCGGCGCGACCGTCGGCGAGCACCTGCTTGAGATGGGCAACAACCGCGGCGCGCGCTTTTGTGGCCAGGTCATCGCCCTTGCCGGCGATAGCGACCAGCTTGTCGCGCAGGGCTTCGCTATCGATCTCGAAGGGTGCAGTCGCGGGCTTGTTCATTGGCCCCAAAGGCTGAAGGCGATACGATTTGGCGCGGAACCTATATCGGTTTCACACACGGCGCCATCAATCTGCTTTGCCCCCTTTCCGCGCCGTTTTCAGCCGGTAGAGCGTCTCCAGCGCCTCCTTTGGCGACATGTCGTCCGGCGCGATCGAGTCGAGCATTTCGCCGAGGGGATCGATGACGGCGACGGTCGCCGCACGGGCCGCCGAGAACAGTGGCAAATCGTCGATAAGGGTGCGCACCGGTGCCTTGCGATCGGTTTCCTCCAATTGACTGAGGACCGCCTTGGCACGCTCGACCACGGCCGACGGCAGACCGGCCAGGCGCGCAACCTGGATACCATACGACCGATCAGCGGAGCCCGGCGCGATCTCGTGCAGGAAGATGACATCGCCCTTCCATTCCTTGACGCGGACGGTGACGTTGACGAGGCGCGGCAGGCGGCCGCCCAGTGCGGTCAGCTCGTGGTAGTGGGTGGCGAAAAGCGCGCGGCTGCGGTTAACCTCATGCAGGTGCTCGATGGCTGCCCACGCGATCGACAGGCCGTCGAAGGTCGCCGTGCCGCGACCGATCTCGTCGAGAATAACCAACGCGTGCGGTCCAGCCTGGTTGAGGATGGCGGCTGTCTCGACCATCTCTACCATGAAGGTCGAACGGCCGCGGGCGAGATCGTCGGCGGCACCGACGCGCGAGAACAGGCGGTCGACGATGCCGATGTGCGCCGATTTCGCCGGAACGTACGAACCCATCTGGGCGAGGATGGCGATCAGCGCGTTCTGGCGCAGGAACGTCGACTTGCCGGCCATGTTCGGGCCGGTGACCAGCCAGATTCGACCAGCCTCGCCGTCGGCACCGGGGCCAAGGTCAGAGGCGTTGGCGACGAAGGCGCCTTCCCCGTCGCGACGAAGGGCCTGTTCGACCACCGGGTGGCGGCCATCGATGATACGGAAGGCGAGCGAGTCATCGACCGCCGGCCGGCAATAATTCTGTGCCGCGGCGAGTAGCGCCAGCGCGGCCGACACGTCGATAACGGCAAGCGCCTCGGCGACGCCGCGGATGATGTCGGCGGCGGCGGCGACCGCGGCAACCAGTTCGGCGAACACCTCCAGTTCGATCGCCAACGCGCGCTCGCCCGCGCCGGCGATGCGGGCGTCCAGCTCGGTAAGCTCGCTGGTGGTGAAGCGGACTGCCGACGCCAGCGTCTGGCGATGGATGAAGCGGACATTAAGGGGGGGTGCGAACAGCCGCTCGGCGGCGGCAGCGCCGACCTCGATGAAATAGCCGAGCACGTTGTTGTGCTTGATGCGGAGGGCTCGGATGTCGGCATCCGCCGCGTAGCCCGCCTGAAGACCGGCAACGACACGACGGCTGTCGTCGCGGAGCTTGCGCGCCTCATCGAGATCAGCCCGATAGCCGTCGCGAACATAGCCGCCGTCGCGCTTAAGGTGCGGCAGATCTTCGCCGAGCGCGGCGCCGATAACTGCAACAAGATCACCGGGAGCCGCGGCGAGTGCCGCCATCGCCTCCCTCAATTCTGCCGGAACCTCCCGGGAGGTGCCGATGTGCGCGGCGGTCGCAAGACCGCGCGCCAGACCCTCGCCGATAGCGGCAATGTCCCGCGGTCCACCGCGATCGAGCATCAGGCGCGACAGCGCCCGGGAAAGATCGGGGGCCGCCGCGAGATCGTCGCGGATAGCCTGGCGGCGTCCGGTATCGGCGAACATCCAGGCCAACGCATCGAGCCGGCGATTGATCGCCGCAGGCTCGGTCGAAGGGCCGGAAAGACGCCGGGCGAGAAGTCTCGCGCCGGCGCCCGTCACGGTTCGATCGATGGCCGCGATCAGGCTCCCCTCCGGGGCGCCAGCCAGGGTTTGGGTCAGCTCCAGGTTGGTGCGCGTGGCGGCGTCGATCAGCATGGTGCCGCCGGCTGCTTCGGCGACGGGCGGCGAAAGCGGGGGCCGTTCCCTGATCTGCGTTTTCTCGATGTAGGCGAGGACGGCCGCGGCGGCAGTCAGCTCTACGCGGGAAAAGGCACCGAAACCGTCGAGGGTGCGCACACCGAAGTACGAGGCGAGCCGGCCGCTCGCCGTGGCGCTGTCGAAAAAAGCCGCAGCCAGCGGCGTCACCCCCGCCTTCTGTCCACGCCAGAGGGGTGCCAGTTCCGGGTCGGCGAACAGCGCGTCGGCGACCAGCACCTCGCGCGCATCGATGCGGGCGAGATCCGTGGCAAGACGCGCTGCCTCACTGGCGGCGACGCGGAATTCGCCGGTGGAAATGTCGACACACGCGATGGCGAACACGTCGCCGCCGTCGGCGCCGCCGCGCTGACGCGCGACCGCGGCCAGATAGTTGTTTCGCCCGGCGGTGAGCAGCGCCTCCTCGGTGAGCGTCCCCGGCGTCACCAGGCGAACGACGTCGCGGCGCACTACCGCCTTGCCGCCCCGCTTCTTCGCCTCGGCCGGATCCTCGATCTGCTCGCATACCGCCACCCTGTGGCCAAGGGCGATGAGCTTCTGCAGGTACGGGTCGGCGGCGTGGATGGGCACCCCGCACATCGGAATGTCGATGCCCTGGTGCTTGCCACGCCGGGTTAGCGCGATACCGAGCGCCCGCGACGCCACTTCCGCGTCGCCAAAGAACATCTCGTAGAAATCGCCCATCCGATAGAAAAGCAGGCAATCCGGGTTGGCGGCCTTGATCTCCAGGTATTGCGCCATCATCGGCGTCGACGGCGTAGCGACTGCCCCTATCGGCTCGGCGTCGGTCTCGGGCGCGCGGGTGTCCATGACGGCTTGAGTTTACCAGATCGCGCGAAGTGCTTCGATAAAGCCCGCGACGTTTTCCGCCGACGTTTGCCCTCGCCATCGGTTGTCTTGGCGGACTGCAGTGCTATGGTCCGGAACCCAACACGACAAAGGCTCGCGCCAGCGCGGCCGCCGGGACAATCACGTATGGCTGAGAAGAAAAAACCCGCGGCGAAAGCCGGGCTTTCGGTTACCGATCAGGAAGCGCTGAAATTTCACTCCGATGGCCGGCCGGGGAAACTCGAGATCGTCGCCACCAAGCCGATGGCGACCCAGCGCGATCTGGCGCTCGCCTATTCGCCGGGGGTGGCGGCGCCCGTCCTCGCCATCGCCGCCGATCCGAATACGGCGTTCGACTACACCGCCAAGGGCAACATGGTGGCGGTCGTTTCCAATGGCACCGCGATCCTCGGCCTCGGCAATCTCGGTGCGCTCGCATCAAAGCCCGTGATGGAAGGCAAGGCGGTGCTGTTCAAGCGTTTCGCCGATGTCGATTCCATCGATCTTGAGGTCGGCACCGAAGACGTTGACGAATTCGTCAACGCGGTGCGCTTTCTCGGCCCGTCGTTCGGCGGCATCAACCTCGAGGACATAAAGGCGCCGGACTGCTTCATCATCGAATCGCGGCTGCGCGAGCTGATGGACATCCCGGTCTTCCACGACGACCAGCACGGCACTGCCATTATCGCCGCCGCCGGCCTCATCAACGCGCTCCATCTAACCGGTCGCGACATGGCGACCACCAAGCTCGTCTGCAACGGGGCAGGCGCCGCGGGCATCGCCTGCATCGAACTGGTCAAGACGCTCGGCATGAAGGCCGAGAACATCATCCTCTGCGACACCAAGGGCGTCATCTACCAGGGCCGCAAGGAGGGCATGAACCAGTGGAAGTCGGCGCACGCCGTCGAGACCAAGGCGCGCAGCCTCGCCGACGCCATGAAGGGCGCCGATGTCGTCTTCGGCCTGTCGGCCAAGGGCGCACTGACCGACGACATGATCCGGTCGATGGCCGACAAGCCGATCATTTTCGCCATGGCCAACCCCGATCCGGAGATCACTCCGGAAGAAGTCGCCGCCATCCGCGACGACGCGATCGTGGCGACGGGTCGTTCCGACTATCCCAACCAGGTCAACAACGTCCTCGGCTTCCCCTACATCTTTCGCGGCGCGCTCGATGTCCGCGCCACCACCATCAACGAGGAAATGAAGAAGGCCGCGGCCAATGCGCTGGCCTACCTTGCCCGCGAGGACGTGCCCGACGACGTAGCCGCCGCCTATCAGGGGGTGCGGCCGAAATTCGGGCCGCAGTACATTATTCCGGTGCCTTTCGATCCGCGGCTGCTGTCCGAGATTCCGGCGGCCGTCGCCCAGGCGGCGATGGATTCGGGCGTGGCGCGCAAGCCTATCGAGGACATGGCCCACTACAAGATGCAGTTGTCGGCGCGCCGCGATCCGATCGTCGGCACCCTGCAGCGCATCTACCAGCGCGTGCGAAGGGCACCGAAACGCGTTGTCTTCGCCGAGGGCGAGGAAGAGCAGATGATCCGTGCAGCGGTGTCGTTCGCCCACAACAAGCTCGGCACTGCCATTCTCATTGGCCGCGAGGAAACAGTGCGCAGCGCCGCCGAACGCGCCGGCATCGATATTCGCGAGGGCATAGAGATCCACAATGCGCGCCTGTCGAAGCGCAACAGCGACTACGCCGACTTCCTTTATGCCCGCCTGCAACGGAAGGGCTACCTCTTCCGCGACGTGCAGCGCCTCATCAACAACGACCGCAATCATTTTGGCGCCTGCATGGTGGCGTTGGGCGATGCCGACGCAATGGTCGCCGGCATCAGCCGCAACTACTCGACCGTGCTGGACGACGTTTGCCGGGTCATTGATCCAAAGCCCGGCCACCGGGTCATCGGCGTCTCGATTATCCTCTCGCGCGGTCGCCTGGTGCTGGTTGCAGACACTGCCGTCCACGACTTGCCGTCTCCGGCCGAGATAGCCGATATCGCCGAGGAGGCCGCCGGTGTGGCCAAACGCATGGGCTATGTGCCGCGGGTCGCGCTACTTGCCTACTCGACCTTCGGCCAGCCCGAGGGCGATCGCTCGCGCAAGGTGCGCGAGGCGGTCGAGATCCTTGATCAGCGCCATGTCGATTTCGAGTACGACGGCGAAATGGCCGCCGACGTGGCTCTGAACGCCAAGACGATGGCGGCCTATCCCTTCTGTCGGCTGTCGGGCCCGGCCAACGTGCTGGTCATGCCCGCCTATCACTCGGCGTCGATCTCAACCAAGCTGCTGCAGGAACTTGGCGGCTCGACCGTCATCGGTCCGTTGCTCGTCGGACTCGACAAGCCTGTGCAGATCGTCTCGCTGGGTTCCCGCGATTCCGACATCGTTAACATGGCGGCACTGGCGGCATTCAACCTCGGCGGCTGAGGCGCCTACGTTGGCCTGGTCACTCGTCTGAGCGTCAGGTTGATGCGGCCGCCATCGGGCAGCCAGTCGTTGAGCAGCGTTGAGGTGCCGGGGTAGAGGCGATCGACACCGTGGAAGGCGAGGCGCGAGGCGCCGCCCAGCACGACGACATCGCCGGACTTGAGCTTCAGAGATTGCGTTGGGTCTGTGCGCTGCACCCCGCCGATGCGGAAAAGGCACGTGTCGCCCAGAGAGATCGAGACGACCGGCGCGTCGAAATCCTGCTCGTCCTTGTCCTGATGCAGGCCCATCTTGGCGCCGGGTTCGTAGCGGTTGACGAGACATGCCTCCGGATCCTGCGGATAGCCACTTACCTGCCGCCATATCGTAAGGACCATCGCCGGGATCGCCGGCCACGGCTTGCCGCTGTCGGGATGGGTCGCCTGATAACGATATCCGCCGTCCTTGTCGGAGACCCAGCCGAGAGCACCGGCGTTGGTCATCGCCACGGAAAACGGCTTTCCCGTGCGCGGCATCGTCGGACGGAAGAAAGGGGCAACGAGCTCAGCACTGCGGAGTGCGGCAACCAATTGCTCCTGTGCCGCCCGGTCGAGGAGGCCGTGGAACAAACGAAAGCCGGCCAATTGGACGTTTTTCCCCGGCGAGGTCTTCATCGTAGTTCGATCTTGTCACCCTGTTAGCCGCCGCGACAAGTATCGGGACGGCTGCAAGCGGCTGCGGGTGAGCGGCTCGGGCTCAGACGTTCGATACAGTGCTGGAGCCACGCATAATGACGATCTGCAGCGTAAAGGAGGTGCAGACGGCCGCGGCAGCCAAATAGATTACGCTAGGCGGCGCGGAAAATGCGGTATGTTTAATTTGATACTTTCCGGCGACTGGTGTTGTTCAGCATCCAATCTCACGCGCGGAGCGTGGCGATAGCGGCGGTTGTTAACGGCGAATGTTTGCGTGTCTGCCAGAGACAATGTTCCTTGGCGAGCGAACCGCCGAAACGTTCGATGTCGGGAGGTGCCGCATACGTCAGTCGCTCTCCCTTTCTATTCCCAGTCTTGACAACCTTACGCCCGAAATCAGCCTGCGCCGGGCGACCCGCCTGTTGAACGATCCAGAAGCTTTTCGGGACGGCGTGCCCAACTGGTGGATCGGAGTTGGCACGGCACTTGGCTTCTGCCGCGAACGCGGGTTCATCGCAGACGACACCGACATCGATATTCGCATTGGTCTCGGGTACGCCGGCAACACAGCTGCCCGCAACTATGCTGCGGGCCTGGTTACGCTGTTCGAGCGCGAAGGCTTTGTTCTGGTGCGCGAAGCCTATTTCGACGGACTCGTGATGCATCGGCAGCTTGGCTTCGTTGACGAGGTCTTCTTGCAGCGCGACCTCGACCAGAAGGAGCGCGACATTCAGCGCTTTGGCGTCAGTTATCTTGCGGTCGGCGACGACTGGAAAGGGCACCCGCGATTTGAGAGCGTGCGGGGCTTCCGCGGCGTCGAAGTCGTTTACCTGCCGCGGACACCCATTATCTCGACAACTCTGATCAAATTCGTGCGGACCGCCGTCGGAATGTCGCCGGTGGCGCATGAATGAACCTCTTCCGGATACGGTCTCGGCGTTCTTGGCCGCCGTCGACCCGGCGGCGACACTTCGGATCGAGGTTCTTGATGCAATGGATTCGGCGAGCCTTCCGCCTCAAGAGGTTTACAAGGTCGCCGTCTTCAAGGCAGAGGACGGGCGCCTGTACCGAATCTATGTGGATCAGCCCGCGACTAGTACGGTCGTCATCGATCTAAATAACCACCATGTCCTCAAGAAATTCCAGCGCTTCGCCGAGTTCGGCGTTCTCGCGCGAGAAGTTGCGTGGCTGCGGGCTCTGGCCGGAAGCGGCGTCGTTCCGGCTCTGCGGGCGGTGGAACAATCCGAGTTGAAGCTGCGCTATGTGGGAGAGCCGGTGCGGCAATACAATTTGCCCGGAAACTGGAGCGAGCAGGCCGAAGCCATTCTGGCAGAGCTGGAGGCAGTGAAGTGTAGCCACAACGACATCAAATGCGACAACCTCACCATTCTCGACGGCCGTCTGCATCTCATCGACTTTGGCTGGGCGACCGGCGTTGGCGATATAATTCCAACCACTTGGCCGAAGGGCATAGGGCGCCAGCACCGACGCGACATTCACTGCTTCGACGATCGCCGCGCCATCTACGCGGCGTTGCGCTCCGCCGAACGGGATGAAGTCGACCGATCAATTCTTCTGACCTAACCGGCGCTTGGCGCATGACCGACCGTGAACGCGCGTGCCGGCCCTGCCCGGAAATGCCCGAATCCGGCGCTTGCGGCTGATTTGGAGCGTTCTTATATACGGTCAGGCGCTGCCGCCCGTAGCATTGGGGGGCGAATCTGAATTAAGGGACCGCGAGGGGCCTTCACGGACCCGCTAGGTCTGCCGCAAGGAGACAGAACATAATGGCTAAAGTTATCGGTATCGACCTCGGCACGACCAATTCATGCGTTGCCGTCATGGACGGCAAGAACGCCAAGGTCATCGAGAACTCCGAGGGCGGGCGCACCACGCCGTCGATCGTAGCGTTCACCGACGATGGCGAGCGGCTGGTCGGGCAGCCGGCAAAGCGTCAGGCGGTCACCAACCCCGAGCGCACCTTCTTCGCGGTCAAGCGCCTCGTCGGGCGGCGCTACGACGACCCGATGGTCGCCAAGGACAAGGAACTCGTCCCCTACAAGATCGTGAAGGCGCCAAACGGCGACGCATGGCTTGAGGCAGACAGCAAGAAGTATTCCCCCTCGCAGATTTCGGCCTTCATTCTGCAGAAGATGAAGGAGACGGCCGAGTCGTTCCTCGGCGAGAAGGTGACACAGGCGGTCATCACCGTACCGGCTTACTTTAACGACGCCCAGCGCCAGGCCACCAAGGACGCCGGGCAGATCGCCGGGCTCGAGGTATTGCGCATCATCAACGAGCCGACGGCGGCGGCGCTCGCCTACGGCCTCGACAAGAAGGAAGGCAAGACCATCGCGGTCTACGACCTGGGCGGCGGCACCTTCGACATTTCGATACTGGAAATCGGCGACGGCGTGTTCGAGGTGAAGTCGACCAATGGCGATACCTTCCTCGGCGGCGAAGATTTCGACATGCGGCTGGTCAATTACCTGGCCGACGAGTTCAAGAAAGATCAGGGCATTGATCTGCGCGGCGACAAGCTCGCCCTGCAGCGGCTGAAGGAAGCCGCCGAGAAGGCGAAGATCGAGCTGTCGTCCGCGACGCAGACCGAGATTAACCTGCCGTTCATCACGGCGGATGCGTCCGGTCCGAAGCATCTCACCATGAAGCTCACCCGCGCCAAGTTCGAGGCGCTGGTCGACGACCTTATCCAGAAGACGGTCGGCCCGTGCAAGGCGGCGCTCAAGGATGCCGGTCTTACGGCGGCCGAAATACAGGAAGTAGTGCTGGTCGGCGGCATGACGCGCATGCCCAAGGTCCAGGAAGTGGTGAAGAGCTTCTTCGGCAAGGAGCCCCACAAGGGCGTCAACCCGGATGAAGTCGTCGCCATCGGCGCCGCCATCCAGGCGGGCGTGCTGCAGGGCGACGTCAAGGACGTACTGCTGCTCGATGTGACGCCGCTCTCGCTCGGCATCGAGACACTGGGCGGCGTGTTCACGCGCCTCATCGACCGCAACACCACCATCCCGACCAAGAAGAGCCAGGTGTTCTCGACCGCCGAGGACAGTCAGAACGCGGTCACCATCCGGGTCTTCCAGGGCGAACGCGAGATGGCCGCCGATAACAAGATACTAGGCCAGTTCGACCTCGTCGGCATTCCGCCGGCGCCGCGTGGCGTGCCCCAGATTGAGGTGACGTTCGACATCGACGCCAACGGCATCGTCAACGTCTCGGCCAAGGACAAGGGCACCGGCAAGGAGCAGCAGATCCGCATCCAGGCCTCGGGCGGCCTCTCGGATGCCGACATCGAGAAGATGGTCAAGGACGCCGAGGCGCACTCCGCCGAGGACAAGGAGCGGCGCGGGCTGGTCGAAGCCAAGAACCAGGGCGAGGCCCTTCTCCACTCGACCGAGAAGTCGCTCAAGGACTACGGCGACAAGGTTTCCGCGGCCGACAAGGGAGCGATCGAGACGGCGCTTGCCGATCTCAAGAGCGCGATCGAGGGCGACGACTCGGCTGCGATCAAGGAGAAGACCGCCACGCTGGCGCAGGCTTCGATGAAGCTTGGCGAGGCGATGTACGCGGCGAGCCAGTCGCCCGGCGCGGATGCCCAGCCTGGCGAGGACGGCGCTTCCGCCAAGAATGAAGACGTCGTCGATGCCGACTTCGAGGAAGTCGACGACGATAAGAAGAAGTCAGCGTAAGGCGCTTTCTCGAAGCTGGCGGCCTCTGGCCCCGGCTTCGGCATTTCAGGGGCTGAAAGCGACACGATGGCCGCGAAAGCTGATTTCTACGAAGTGCTGGGTGTCACGCGGGTAGCGGACGACAAGGCGCTGAAGGCGGCCTTCCGCAAGCTCGCCATGCAGTACCACCCGGACCGCAATCCCGGCGACCACACCGCCGAGATCAGGTTCAAGGAAGTGGCTGCCGCCTACGAATGTCTGAAGGACCCGCAGCAGCGGGCAGCCTACGACCGCTTTGGCCACGCCGCCTTCGAGAATGGCGGAGGCCAAGGTGGCTTCCCCGGCGACTTCACCGCCTCGATGTCGGACATCTTCGACAACATCTTCGGCGACATGATGGGCGGCCGGCGCGGCACCAATGCCAGCCGCGGCGGCCGCGAGCGTGGTGCCGATCTCCGCTACAACATGGAGATCACGCTGGAGGAAGCCTACGCGGGCAAGACCGCGGAGATCGAGGTGCCCACCAAGATCGTCTGCGCGACCTGCTCAGGCTCGGGCTCAAAGCCGGGGTCGCAGCCGAAGACATGTCCCACCTGCGACGGCAACGGCCGGGTGCGCGCGGCGCAGGGCTTCTTCTCGATCGAGCGGACCTGCCCAACCTGCCAGGGTCGCGGCCAGGTGATCTCGGATCCGTGCGTGGAATGCCACGGCGCCGGCCGCACCACCGAGGATCGCAAGTTGTCCGTGAACATTCCGGCCGGCATCGAGGACGGCACGCGCATCCGTCTCGCCGGCGAGGGCGAGGCGGGCTTGCGCGGCGGCCCCTCGGGCGACCTCTACATCTTCCTGTCGGTCAAGCCGCATGAGTTCTTCCAGCGGGATGGCGCCGACATCTTCTGCCGCGTGCCGATTTCGGTGACCACCGCCGCGCTCGGGGGCGAATTCCAGGTGCCGACCATCGAAGGCGGCAAAACGCGCATGAAGGTCCCCGACGGCACGCAGACCGGCAAACAGTTCCGCCTTAAAGGCAAGGGCATGCCGGTGCTGCGCTCGGGCCGTGTCGGCGACATGTACATACAGGTCGCCGTGGAGACGCCGCAGAATCTGTCGCGCCGCCAGCGCGAGCTGCTCGAGGAATTCGAGCAGGTGTCGTCAGCGGAGAACAATCCGGAATCGACCGGCTTCTTCGCGCGCGTGCGCGACTTCCTGGAGGGCCTCGGCGGGTGACCGCCGACGCGTCCCGCAAGGCGCCGCGGACGTGACCTCCGACCATCTCCGTTTCTTCCGCGCGTGGCTCGCCAAGCCGATGGCGATCGGCGCCGTCAGTCCGTCCGGTAAGAGCCTGGCGCGCGCCATGGCGAGAGAAATTCCCGCCGCCGGGGCTTGGCCAGTGCTTGAGCTGGGCCCCGGAACGGGACCGGTGACCGCCGCGCTCATCGAGCACGGCATCGCGGCGGAGCGTATCGTTGCCGTCGAATTCGATGCCGGCTTCTGCGCCATGCTGGTCGAGCGCTTCCGCGGCCTTAACGTCGTGCAGGGCGATGCCTACGAACTCTCGACTGCGTTGCCACCAGGCTTTGCCGGTCCCTATGCCGCCGTCGTATCCAGCCTGCCGCTCCTGACGCGTCCGGTTGCGACGCGGCGGGCGCTCATCAACGCCGCCCTCGACCGCGTGCTGCCCGGCGGCGGTCTTGTTCAATTTTCCTACGGTCTGTCGCCGCCGGTTGCCGCCGCTCACGGGCAATTCGCGGTGGAGCGTAAGGCATTCGTGCTGGCAAACCTGCCGCCGGCGCACGTCTGGCTCTATCGCCGCGAGCGCCGCGCCGGCTGACTTTGTCTGGCGGCGGCCTAAGTTGCTTGAGTTCGGGTTTCCGGTCGCAGAAGGCATCATGGCACCCACGCGCATTCTCGTCTTCGCCGGCTCGATCCGCTCCGGCGCCCTCTCGGGCAAGCTCGCGGCAGCCGCAGCCAAGGCAATATCGCTCGTCGACGCCGACGTGACGCAGATCTCGCTCGCCGAATATCCTCTGCCGCTCTACAACGGCGACCTCGAAATCGAGAAAGGCCTGCCGGAGAACGCCACCAAACTGGCGCGCCTCCTCATCGCCAATCAGGGCGTCTTTATCTCGACGCCCGAGTACAACCACTCCCTGCCGCCGCTTCTCGTCAACACGCTCGCGTGGATCAGCCGTATCAAGCACACCGGCACCATGCGTTACCGCCACAAGGTCTATGCCATCGGCGCCTCTTCCGACGGACGTTACGGCGGCGCGCGGGCGGTCGCAGACCTCCGCAAGATTCTGGCAACAGCGCTTGGTGGCATCGTCATTCCGCTGCGGGTCGAGGTGCCAACGGCCCAGCATGCCTTCGACGAGGCGGGCGAGCTGATCGATGAGGCATCGGCGAAGATGTTGGATGTCGTCGTGAAGCAGCTCGTCGACACGGCACGGCGGCTGGGCGATTAGGACGCGGCGGCGCGGCTTGACCCTTCGCCCGCCTTCCGCGACAAGGCGGCCCATGAATATTTCCCCACGCGACCGCCTCATCGTTGCCCTCGACGTGCCCGGAGTAGCCGAGGCGGAGGCGCTGGTGGCACGCCTCGGCGATAGCGTAAATTTCTACAAAGTCGGGCTGCAGCTTATCTATGGCGGCGGCCTTGCCTTTGCCGAACGCCTCGGGCGCTCGGGGAAGCGAGTATTCCTCGACGTCAAGCTCCTCGACATCGACAACACCGTCGCCGGCGCCGTGCAGAGCATCGCCGCGATCGGAATGACGTTCCTCACCATCCACGCTTATCCGAAGGCGATGCGTGCGGCGGTCGCAGCGCGGGGCGACGCTCGCCTTCGCCTGCTCGGCGTCACGGTGCTCACCTCGATGGACGATCATGACCTCGCCGAGGCCGGCTACAGCGGAACCGTGGGCGATCTGGTGGCGCGGCGCGCCGCCGACGCGCGGGCGTCCGGCATGGACGGCATTGTCGCGGCGCCGTTGGAAGCAGGCGCAGTGCGCGCCATCGTCGGACCAGATATCGCCATCGTCACGCCGGGCATACGGCCGGCGGGCGGCGATGCTGGCGACCAGAAGCGCGTCGCGACGCCGGCCGCGGCCATCACAGCAGGGGCCGACTATCTTGTCGTCGGGCGCCCGATCACGGCAACCTCCGATCCGAGGCGCGCGGCCGAGGCGATCATCGCCGAAATTGCCGGCGCGATGCACGTTTCATAGGGAGCGAACGGTGGCAAAGGGTTATTGGATCGTCGGTCTGCGTATCAAGGACCAGGACACGTACGCCGCCTACCGCGCCGCGAATGCGGAAGCCTTCCACAAATATGGCGCGCGCTTCCTAGCGCGCGGCGGCACCTTCGAGAATCCGCTGGGCGAAGCGTGGCCGGTCAACACGATCATCGAATTTCCGACCTTCGAAGCCGCCAAGGCATGCTTCCAGTCGCCGGAGTACAAGCGGGCGCTTGAAGTGCGCGGCGAAGCGATCGACACCGATCTGGTCATCATCGAGGGCTACGACGGCCCGCAGCCGTAGTTTGCGCTTGGCCCGACTGGCGGGATATATCCCGGCCACCGCCGTTCTCCGGAGTCCCCCGCCATGGCCGATATGCGACTGATCGTGGTCGGCGCTGCCGGGCGCATGGGGCGAACGCTTATAAGCACCATCGCCGAAACGGCGGGCGTCACGCTTGCAGGAGCAGTGGAGCGGGCGGGCGCCGCCGAGATCGGCGCTGATGCCGGCGTGCTGGCGGGGCTGCCGGCGAACGGCGTTGCGGTTGTTGACGACGCGCTGCCGGTTTTCGCCAAGGCCGACGGCGTCCTCGATTTCACCGTGCCCAAGGCAACGCTCGCCTTCGCGGAACTTGCGGCGCAGGCGCGCATCGTCCACGTCGTCGGCACCACCGGCCTCTCCGCCGATGACGACACCAAGATCAAGGCGGCTTCGCGCCATGCCGTCATCGTCAGGTCGGGCAACATGAGCGTCGGCGTCAATCTTCTCGCCGCGCTGGTGCGGCAGGCGGCGAAGGCGCTCGACCCCAGCTTCGATATCGAGGTGCTGGAGATGCATCACCGCAGCAAGGTCGACGCGCCTTCCGGCACGGCGCTCATGCTGGGCGCGGCGGCGGCGGAAGGACGCGGCATCGAGCTGGCGGAGCACTCGGTTCGCGTCCGCGACGGACATCCGGGCGCGCGGAAAAGCGGCGACATCGGTTTCGCGACGCTCCGCGGTGGTTCGGTCATCGGCGAGCACAGCGTGCTGTTCGCCGGCAACGGCGAGACGATCACGCTGTCTCACCAGGCCAGCGACCGTGCCCTCTTCGCCCGGGGAGCGATCCGGGCCGCGCTCTGGGGCCGCGACAAGAAGCCCGGCCTCTACGCGATGACGGACGTGCTTGGACTGGCCAGCCACTGATCTTACCCGTGAGGAATTGTGATGACGGACCGTCTGCTCGTGCTTGTCCGCCACGGACAGAGCGAATGGAACCTGCAGAACCTGTTTACCGGCTGGCGCGACGTCGACCTGTCGCCGCAGGGCGTCGCGGAGGCGACGGCGGCGGGCAAGCTATTGAAGCAGCACGGGCTTGCCTTCGATCTCTGCTTTACCTCGGCGCTGAAGCGCGCCCAGCGGACGCTCGACCTGATGCTGGCCGCGCTCGGCCAGAACGGCCTGGCGATCACACGCGACCAGGCGCTGAACGAGCGCGACTATGGCGAACTTGCCGGACTCAACAAGAACGACGCGCGGGCGAAGTGGGGCGAGGACCAGGTGCACGCCTGGCGCCGCTCGTACAATGTCGCCCCGCCGGGCGGCGAGTCGTTGCGCGACACGGGCGCGCGTGTCTGGCCCTACTATCTGCATATTATCCAGCCGCATGTGCTGCGCGGCGAGCGCGTGCTGATTGCCGCGCACGGCAATTCGTTGCGGGCGTTGATCATGGCACTCGACGGCATGACGCCGGACGAAATCGTCAAGTTCGAGCTGGCAACCGGAGAGGTTATCATCTATCGGCTGAACGCCGACTCGTCGGTGGCGAGCCGGGAAATCCTCAAATCATAATTATTATAGCCTTCTGGCTATCATGATTAGCTTTCGCCGCCGAGCATTCCGGCTTCCCAGCCGATGATGGCGCGCTTCCTTGTCAGGCCCCAATGGTAGCCGCAGAGGCTGCCGGATTTGCCCAGCACCCGGTGGCAGGGCACCACGAACGAGATCGGGTTGCGGCCGACGGCTGATCCCACGGCGCGGGCGGCGGTCGGGCGGCCGATGTGCGCCGCGATATCGGAATAGGTAGTGGCCCTGCCGAGCGGCAATTTCAGGAGCGTTTCCCAGACGCGCACCTCGAAGTCGCTGCCGATCATGAAGATACGCAGCGGCCGGTCCGGACGCCAGGTTTCGGGATCGAAGATACGGGCAACATACGCAGCCGTCGCGGCGGCATCCTCGACATAGGTGGCTCGCGGCCAACGGGCGCGCATGTCGGCGAGCGCCGCGCGCTCCTCACCTCCATCGGCGAAGGCGAGTCCGGCGAGACCGTGCTCGGTCACCATGAGAAGCGCTTGGCCGAAGGGGGAAGCGTGGAAGCCATAACTGATCTCGATGCCTTCGCCGCGCGCCTTGAAGGCGCCGGGGGTCATGGCATCGTGGGTGACGAAGAGATCATGCAGGCGGCCCGGACCGGAGAGGCCGACCTCGTAGCTGGCATCGAGGACCGAGGCCGATTCCGTCAGCAGGCCGCGGGCGTGGTCGAGGGTAAGCGCCTGCAGGAACCCCTTCGGCGAAAGCCCCGCCCAGCGCGTGAACAAGCGCTGCAGGGCGAGCGGCTTCAGCCCGACTTCCTCGGCCAGCGTTTCCAGCGAGGGCTGGTCCCGCCAATTGGCGGAAATGAACTCAATAGTGCGGCGGACAACCGCATAGTCGTCGGAAGATGCGGGCTTCATGGGCATCGGCCGCGACTCCTCGGTAAGCATGGCGAACGACATGGCTGATCCTCCTGGCGCGTCTTGTCCCACGATCTAGGCATGGACGGCCCCGGCAGCCACCCGATTCTTGCGCGTTGCGCTACGGCAGCAGTCGGGCGCGGGCAACGCTCAAAGCCGCCGACAGGTCGCGCGCAAAGACTTCGCGCTCCCTGGGCGCAAGAAAAGCGCCGATGGCGAGACGGTGGTTCTGCCAGGCAATCGCCATGCGCAGTATGCCGAACTCGGGGTGACGATCGATTTCCAGCCGTGCCCAGTAAGGATTGAGGCCAGTGGCAGCCGAGCGCCCGTCAGGCGCAACCCGGCGCACTGTCAGCAGGTAGCGGGTCAGCCTGATCTCCTCGGCGGCCGCGGCCTGTCGATAACTGAGGCGGAACGCGCAATAAACCAGCAGCACGTCGAGGCCCATGAAGCCCGGAACCGGCCAGGCGCCAAGCCGCCAGAAGACGAACCCGGTTGCGGCCGACATCGCCGCCATCACCGCCATCACGACGGCAAAGCCCCGCGGCCCCAGCGAGCGATGCGGCGTCAGCACCGCGGTAAAGATCGGGGGGTCCGAAGCGCCGGCGCCGTTGGCGGAAGTCATGGCGATGAGTATAGAGAGCGAACCGAAAAATCATACGTGGGCTTTGGTCTCACCGGGCACGGGCGATGACGGACGGCGACGGCACCGAGCGCATAGAGGGCATATTCCGCAGCGGCAGCGTCACCGCCGTCGGCGTGATCGTCGGCTTCTCGCTCACTTACCTGACCGCCTGGGCGACCAATCCCGTCCCGTGGCATCTCCACGATCTCATCGGCATGACGCCGCTCGCGGCGGGGATCGTCTTCCAGCTCGTCGCTCTCTCGGCGCTTCTTCATCCGAACTCACTCGAACGCCGGCGCTACAATCGCTCGATTCGTCTTTTTCTCATCGGATTGACCTGCGTCGCCGTCGGGGTGGCCATCACCATCGGCGTCGAGGCGCTGCTGGTGGCCAAGCGGGATTGATGCCGGCAAAGACCGCTTCGCGTCCGCGCAAGATCTCCCGCCGCCGCCTGGCGCCCGAAGAGGTTGCTGAAATCTTCCGACGCTTTCAGCGCGCTGATCCCGCACCAAAGACCGAATTGCGCCACACGACGCCGTTCACGCTGCTGGTCGCCGTGGTCCTCTCCGCACAGGCGACCGATGCCGGCGTCAACAAGGCAACGCCGGCGCTTTTCGCAAAAGCCGATACGCCGGAAAAGATGGTCAAGCTCGGCGTCGATGCGGTGACCGAGCTTATTCGCACCATCGGCCTTTACCGCACCAAGGCGAAGAACGTCGTGGGACTGTCGCGCATGCTGGTCGCGGAGCACGGCGGACAGGTGCCGCGGACGCGCGAGGCGCTGGAGAAGCTCCCCGGCGTCGGGCGCAAGACCGCCAACGTCGTTCTCAACGTCGCCTTCGGCGAGCCGACCATCGCCGTCGACACGCACATCTTCCGCGTCTCAAACCGCACCGGCATGGCGCCCGGCGCCGATCCGTTCGCCGTCGAGCAGGGCCTCGAGCGCATCGTCCCGGAGCGCTACAAGCTGCACGCCCACCATTGGCTCATCCTGCACGGCCGCTACATCTGCGTGGCGCGGAAGCCGAAGTGCCCGGAGTGCCTTATCGCCGATATCTGCCGCTACCCGGACAAGACGCCGCCGGTCAGGGAAGACGGAGCGTTGCGCCGTCGCGGCTCGCCGCTATAGTCGCCGCCGCATTCTCCCCTGCACCGAAAGCTCCAATGCCCGAAACCACTTACGACGTGCTTGGCATCGGCAATGCCATCGTCGATGTCATGGCGCGCATCGAGGACGATTTCCTGGTGGAGGAAAAGCTCGCCAAGGGCAGCATGCACCTGATCGATGCGCCGCGCGCGGAGACGCTTCACAAGGCGATTCCCGCGGCGATCGAGCGGTCCGGCGGCTCGGCGGGCAACACAACCGCCGGCGTCGCGTCGCTCGGCGGCCGCGCCGCCTTCATCGGCAAAGTCGCCAACGACCCTCTCGGCGTTCTCTATCGCAAGGACATGCATGGCATCGGCGTACACTTCGCCACCGCGCCCTTGCCCGAGGGGGCGCCCACTGCACGCTCGATGATCCTGATAACCCCGGACGGCGAGCGCACGATGAATACCTATCTCGGAGCCTGCCAGATGCTCGGCCCCGATGACATCGACAGGAGCGTCGTCGAGGCGGCGGCGATCACCTATCTCGAAGGCTACCTGTGGGATCCGCCGCAGGCCAAACTGGCTTTCCGCCGCGCCGCCGAGATAGCCCACGCCGCCGGACGCAAGGTGTCGCTAACGCTTTCCGACGCGTTCTGTGTCGATCGCTTCCGCACCGAATTCAAGGACTTGGTCCGCTCGCGCACCGTCGACATCCTGTTCGCCAACGACCTTGAGCTGAAATCGCTGTACACCACGTCGAGCCTCGAGGCCGCCGTCGCGGCAGTGCGCACCGACTGTGCGCTTACCGCGGTTACCATCGGCGACGACGGTGCGCTGGTGGTGACGCCGGAAGCGGTTACGGCCGTCGCCGCGACTCCGGTCAAGATCGTCGCCGATCTGACCGGCGCCGGCGATCTTTTCGCATCCGGATTTCTTTTCGGCGTTGCCCGCGGCATGGCTCTGGGCGAGGCTGCCCGCCTCGGCACCATCGCGGCGGCGGAGGTCATCGGCCATATCGGGCCGCGCCCGGCGACAGCGCTCGCCCCGATCGCCCGCCGCGCCGGCTTCCAGATCTAGTTCGGCTGGACGGCCTGCCCGGTTTCGCGCGCGATCTGCTGGCGATACATACCGACGAAATCGACAGGATCGATGAGCAGCGGAGGGAAGCCGCCGTTGCGGCTGGCGTCGGCGACGATCTGGCGGGCGAACGGGAAAAGCAGCCGCGGACATTCGATCAGCGCTACCGGGCGGGCCTGGTCGGCCGGAATGTTGGTGAAGCGGAAAATGCCGGCATAGACCAGTTCGACGGCGAACAGGACCGCCTCGCCCTCGACGGCGCGAGCGTCGATGCGCAACTCCACCTCATACTGGTTGTCGCCGACCGGGGCGGACTGCACGCCGATGGAAATGTTGATGGTAGGAGCATTGTTGCGCGGTCGCAGCGACTGCGGGGCAGCGGGGTTTTCGAAGGACATGTCCTTCACGTACTGGGCGACCACGCTGAGGTTGGGTTGACCCAGCGCCGCCTGCCCGTCGTTGCCCATGTCCGTCATGTTCACTCTTGGCTCCCTGACGGCCCTGCCGGCCGCTTTCTTGCGCGGCGGTTTCGCTAACACGCTCGGGTCGTGAGTGACAAGCGAGCCCGGCGCGACAGCGGTCCGCCTTGACGGGGTAGGCGCGGAGCCTAACGTTACCCATATGTAATTCATCGATTTCATATGCGTTTTCGTGCCACAGTGGCGTGGGCGACAAGCGTATCCGGGTAAAGCGTCAGGACGCGGCAAGCGAATGAGTGGCTTCGTCGATATCTACACCGTCATCTTTCTGGTGATCGCAGTGGTCATTTTCCTGCGGCTACGCAGCGTACTGGGCAAGCGAACGGGCAGCGAGCGGCCGCCTTTCGATCCCTATTCGCGACGCGACAGCGTTTCCGGGACGATCGGCAACAAGGTGATCGATCTGCCCCGGCGGCCGGCGGTTGTGGCAGTAGCCGCTCCCGACACCGCGCCCGGCGCGGACGACAGCACCAGCGTGATCGCTGCGGCGGCCACCCCGCTGGCGGATAGTTTGAAGACGTTGACCGGGGTCGACCGGACGTTCGATCCTGCGGCGTTCGTGGCGGGAGCGAAGAGCGCCTACGAAATGATCGTCACCGCGTTCGCTGAGGGCGACCGCAAGACACTGAAGCAACTCCTGAGTCGCGACGTCAACGACGGCTTCGTCGCGGCGATGGCCGAGCGCGAAAGCCGGGGCGAAACCATCGAGTTCAAGTTCGTCGGCATCGACAAGGCCGAGATAACCGCGGCCGCGGTCAAGGGCGCGACCGGGCAAGTGACCGTGCGTTTCCTGTCGAAGCTCGTATCGGCGACGCACGACAAGAGCGGCAAGGTCACCGACGGCGACCCGACCCACGTCGGCGACGTCACCGATATCTGGACATTCGCGCGCGACGTAACCTCGCGCGATCCCAACTGGAAGCTGGTGGCGACCGAATCGGTCGACTGATCGGCGCAAAGTCGTCGGAGCCGGTTATGGGCAGGGACGACCGCGGCGCGACCCCCATGACTCCCCTCTCGTTCGGCGACTTGCGCGGATGGACGAAAGACGACCAGGCCGCGGCGTTCGGAGCTTTCCGCAACGGAGCCGGGGTTCTCGGCGACCATCCGCCAAAGACCCGGGCGCTCGGCATCGACGCTGCAGCGCTTGCCGGCATCCTTACTCGCGCGGGCAAGCTGCCGGCCGAGCTGTCACCCGACAGCGCACGCAGCTTCTTCGAGACGGAATTTGTGCCCCATGCGGTGGGCGATACGGCGTTCTTCACCGGCTATTACGAACCGGAGGTTCGGGGCTCTATCCTGCCGACGACGGAATTTCAGGTTCCGCTCCTTCGCACTCCCGCCGACCTCGTGGAAATCGAGCCTGGCACTGTTGCCGGGCTCGATATGTCGTTTCGTTTCGCGGGCCGCACCGCCGGTGGCTTTGGCGAATACGCCGACCGCGGCGCGATTGCGGCTGGCGCGCTTGCCGGCCGCGGCCTCGAACTCGTCTACCTGCACGACCCGGTCGATGCGTTTTTCATCCATATCCAGGGCGCGGCGCGCATCCGTCTGGGCGACGGCCGCCTCATGCGCGCCACATACGCCGCCAAGACCGGCCACCCCTATACGCCCATCGGCAAGGTGCTGATCGAAATGGGCGCACTCTCGCCGGGCGAGGTGACAATGGCGACGATCCGCGCGTGGTTGGCGGCCCATCCGGCGGACGCCGCCGGGCTCATGGCGCGCAATCGGTCCTACATCTTTTTCCGCGAAGCGGCGGTCGATGATGCCGCGCTCGGGCCCGTGGCGGCGGCAAACGTGCCGCTCACAGCCGGACGCAGCCTGGCGGTCGACCGACTCCAGCACGCCTTTCATTCGCCGGTGTGGATCGAAACGACGTTGCCCGGCGGCGCCGCGTGCAACCGCTTGATGATCGCGCAGGACACCGGCTCGGCCATCGTCGGGCCGGCGCGCGGCGATATCTTCTTCGGGTCAGGCGACGCCGCCGGTGCGATTGCCGGCAGCATGCGGGCCGGTGGCCGCTTCATCGTGTTCATGCCGCGCGGGGAAAGCCCGTGAACAGGGGGGGCAAGAGGCCGCCGACCGTCGAGGAGCTGGAGTTGTGGACGAAAGTCACCGAGACCGTGACGCCGTTCGATCAGCAGCGACTGCCGGTTTCCGAGGCGCCGCCACAACCGCCCGCTCCTCCCGCCAAACTAAAGCCCGCGAAGAAAACGCCGCCGCCCGCCGCTGCGGCGTCGCCCAAACCTGCCGTGCGGCGGCCGCCACCGACGCTCAGTTTGATGGACCGTCGCACCCGTAGCCGCCTCTCCCGCGGCGTCACATCCATCGACATGCGCATCGATCTCCATGGGCTGACGCAAGCAACTGCCGAGGCGCGGCTGAAGCGCTTTCTGCACGACGCCCAGGAAGGCGATGCCCGGATGGTGCTGGTCATCACCGGCAAGGGTGCCGCCGATGGCGGCGAGCGCGGCGTGCTGCGCCGCATGGTGCCGCACTGGCTGTCGGCGGCCGACATGCGTGCGGTGGTCGTCGGGTTCGAGGAGGCGTCGCGCAGCCACGGCGGAGCCGGGGCTCTCTACGTGCGCGTACGCCGCTTGCGATGATTTATGGCTTGGCCGCCGGTATCGGGTTGCCCGCCGCTGCGGGAACCGGTTGCGGCGGTAGCAGCTTCCGCAACTCGGCCAGCCGGTCGTTGATAAGCCAGCCGTAATAATTCTCCTTGGGGAGCGTCGGCGCAAGGCCTTGGCTACGTCGCTTGCGATTCTCGGCCGCCAGCACGCCGGCGCGGCCGAGCGCGTCCCCCGTGTTGTAAAGCGTAGCGGTGATCCCCGGATTTCCGGAGATGTCCATGCCGGCGACCGAACAGTAGGCATCGATCTCGCGGACGATCAACCCGGCCATGTAATTCAAGGTCATGTCGGGATCCATGACGGCGCGATAGACCTCCGGGGCCTTCTCGACATCAAGGTCAGGCAATCCACCGACGGAATGCACCAGGTCGGAAACGCTCAGCGCCGCCAGGGGACTCAACTGGCCGAGACCAAAGGTCTGGCCGGCATAGAACGGCTGGAAGAAGACGCGTTCGAAGCGATCGTCGGGGAAACTTTCGCCATCGACCGTCTTGTTGCGAAAGATGTCGCGCCAGACCTGGTCGCGGCAGCTCCACAGGGCGTAATCGTTACCGGCTTCGGCGCACGGTGCGAACTGCGGGCGCGTCACGAACTTGCCGACCGGCTCGCCCTTGTACTCGAAGCGGAGGGAGCTGTTGTTCAGGTAGGCGATTGCCTTGACGTAATAGCCCTGCAGATTGTCGAAGACGTCGACGTTGTAGGTGTGCTCACCGACGATGGCGCCGACGATGTGCACGGGATCGATCCGGTAGAGGGCAGCGACCTTGACGATCTTGTCCATAAGCTGGCGGTCGCCGGCGAGCTGGTCGTAGACCTCGCGATACTTGGAATCGAAGTCGCCGTGGGTCTCGGCGGTGCGCGCAACCGAGCTGGTCGATATCGCGGGCTGCTGGGACGAGCGATTGCCGGGCGGGTCGATCGTCAGCTTGCGCAGCGCGTCATCGGCGAGCGAGGGGACGGCAGACGTGCCGAAAAGCGCCAGGGCGACCACCGCACAGCCCAGCAACGGAGAAACAGACTGCGAGAAGCGCCTCATGGGCCTCAACTGTCGAGAGAACCAGCCGCCTTAGGTGGCCGGATGCGATGATAGCCCGCCCGGCGCGCCGTATGAAAGCCGGCAGATTCCGGCGGATTCGCGTCCGTCTACAGGATAAACCGCGAAAGATCGATATTGCGGGCAAGGTCGCCGATATGCGCCTCGACGTATTTGCCGTCGATGGTGACGGTCTGCCCATTCTGGTCGGCGGCGCTGAACGAGACCTCGTCGAGCACCCGCTCCATCACCGTCTGCAGGCGCCGGGCACCGATGTTCTCGATGCTGGTGTTGATGCCGACGGCAAACGCGGCGATGGCCTCGATCGCGTCGGGCGTGATCTCCAGTGTGACTCCCTCGGTAGCCATCAGGGCGATGTATTGCTTGATCAAACTGGCCTCGGTCTCGGTCAGGATGCGGACGAAGTCGTCCTTTGTCAGCGCCGTCAGTTCGACGCGGATCGGCAGGCGACCCTGCAACTCGGGCAGCAGGTCTGAGGGCTTGGCGACGTGGAACGCGCCGGAGGCTATAAAGAGGATGTGATCCGTCTTCACAGGCCCGTACTTGGTCGCCACCGTGGTGCCCTCGATCAGCGGCAGCAGGTCGCGCTGGACACCCTCACGGGAGACGCCGCCGCCGAAATTACCCTCGCGCGCGATCTTGTCGATCTCGTCAAGAAAGACGATGCCGTCGTTCTCGACCGCCGCGATTGCCTCCCGGGTGACTTCCTCGGTGTCGAGCAGCTTGTCGGACTCCTCGTTGACGAGGAGCTCGTGCGAATCCTTGACGGTGACGCGCCGGGTCTTGGTCTTGCCGCCGAAGGCCTTGCCGAGCATCTCGCCGATGTTGACGACGCCGACCGAGCCGCCGGGCATCTCGAACTGCGGCGCGTTGGAGCCGGTATCCTTGACCTCGATCTCGATTTCCTTGTCGTCGAGTTCGCCGTCGCGGAGCCGCTTGCGGAAGGATTCGCGCGTCGTCGGGCTTGCCGACGGACCGACCAGTGCGGTCAGCACGCGTTCCTCGGCGGCGAGTTCCGCCTTGGCGGAAACTTCCTTCCGCCGGCGCTCGCGGACCAGGCCGATGCCGACCTCAACCAGGTCGCGGACGATCGAATCGACGTCGCGGCCGACATAGCCGACCTCGGTGAACTTGGTCGCCTCGATCTTCAGGAACGGGGCGCCGGCGAGCTTGGCCAGCCGCCGGGAAATCTCGGTCTTGCCGACGCCCGTCGGGCCGATCATCAGGATATTCTTGGGAAGAACCTCCTCGCGCATGGCGCCCTTCAGCTGCTGGCGGCGCCAGCGGTTGCGAAGCGCAATGGCGACGGCGCGCTTGGCGTCGCCCTGACCGATGATGAAGCGGTCGAGCTCGGAGACGATCTCGCGGGGTGAAAAACTGGTGTTGGGCATTTCGTGTTGTCCTCAGGCGTCCCGCGCCATCATGATGGCGGGACCGTAAATGGATGTGCGCTCGCCGAGCGGCCGGAAACCGGCCTTGGCGAAGGCGCGAATCGCCGCCACATTGGCGGGGTGTGGGTCGACAACGACGCGCGGCGCTCCCGCGGCGAAAAGCTCGCTGGCAAGAGCGTCCATCACGCGCGGCCCGTGACCGCGGCCGACCAGCTCCGGCTTGCCGATAGAGAGATCGATGCCGATCGTTCCCGGCGGCTGTTCCTGATAGGGATGCCCAGTCTCGGCGTGGATGTCATAACTCTGCAGGTAACCGGCGGGCTCGTCGTCGTCGATGACCAGTGGCCGGACGGTGTCGCTTGCGAGGTTCGATTCCACGTCGCGCAGCTCTGCGGCCGGATCACCCCACCACCGCGCGAACTGCGGCTCGGCCAGCCATGCCGCCATCAGCGGCAGATCGGCGTGAGTCATCGGTCGGAACGCGTACCGGGTCAGCGTCTCAGACATCCGACTTCAGCTGTTCGAGCGTGACGTTGTCGTTGGTGTAGATGCAGATGTCGGCGGCGATCTCCATGGCCTTGCGGGCGATGGCCTCGGCGTCCTTGTCCGAGTCCATGAGAGCGCGTGCGGCAGCCAGCGCATAGTTGCCGCCGGAGCCGATGGCGGCGACGCCGTATTCCGGCTCGAGCACGTCGCCGGTGCCGGTCAGCACCAACGTCGTCCCCTTGTCGGCGACGATCATCATTGCTTCGAGACGGCGCAGATAGCGGTCCGTGCGCCAGTCCTTGGCGAGTTCGACGCAGGCGCGGGTGAGCTGGCCGGGGTACTGCTCGAGTTTCGCCTCGAGCCGCTCGAACAGGGTAAATGCATCGGCTGTCGCGCCGGCGAACCCGGCGATGACGCCATTGCCCTTGCCGAGCGTGCGCACCTTCTTGGCGTTGTGCTTCATCACGGTCTGGCCGACCGAAACCTGGCCGTCGCCGGCGACGACCACCTTGCCACCCTTGCGGACGGTCACGATCGTCGTGCCGTACCAGGTGGCGGAATCCTTGTGTTCCAAATCCGCTGATCCTTGTTGGCAAGCCGCTACGGTCCACGATGGCCCCGTTTTCCGGCCCCTCAAATTGCCGGGTCAAACCCATGTCCGGCACCTATGTAGGTAGTTGGAGCGCATGTGCAAATCGCCCCGGGGCGGCCCGTGTGGCAATCGTACGGCCCACCTGATAAAAGGCCGCGCGAAAGGAACGCTGCCATGCGCACCGCCACGATCTTGCGGAAAACCAAGGAAACCGACATCTCGGTGACCGTCAATCTTGACGGCGACGGAAAGGCCAAAATCGGCACCGGTCTTGGCTTCTTCGACCACATGCTGGAACAGGTCGCCCGGCACAGCCTGATCGACATCACCATCAAGGCGAAGGGCGATCTCCACATCGACCAGCACCACACGGTCGAGGATGTCGGCATTGCGCTCGGACAGGCGATCAAGCAGGCGCTCGGCGACCTCAAGGGCATCACGCGCTACGCCGACGTCAGCCTGCCGATGGACGAAGCGATGACGCGCGCCGCGCTCGACATTTCCGGGCGGCCCTATCTCGTTTGGAAGGTGACGTTCACTCGCGTGAAGGTCGGCGAGTTCGAGACCGAACTGTTCCACGAATTCTTCCAGGCCTTCGCTCAGCACGCCGGCGTGACGCTGCACATCGAGAATCTCTACGGCAAGAACAACCACCACATCGCCGAGGCCTGCTTCAAGGCGCTGGCACGCGTACTGCGCGCGGCCATCGCCATCGATCCGCGCCAGAAGTCGCGCATCCCATCGACCAAAGGCAGCCTCGCAGGCTAGGGAAGACCCATGGCCATCTACACAGTCCTCGCCCCCCGGGCCGACGGCGCCGCCGCGTCCGATCCGATGAGCGTCATCTTCGTCAAGGAAGGCTTCTGCTGGCCGGCGCTGTTCGTCGCGGTTCCGTGGCTGGTCTTCCGCCGCATGTGGCTGGTGCTGGTCGGTTACATCGTCGTGGCGATTGTGGTCAGCGCGGTAAGCGCCGCGACCGGGCGGCTGTCGACGGGTGTGGCGATCGTGCTCCTGCACTTCCTGTTCGCGCTGGAGGCCAACCAGCTTCGCCGGTGGACGCTGGAGCGACGGGGCTACGGCTCGACAGGGGTGGTAGAGGCACGCGGGCTGGAAGAGGCCGAGATCCGTTACTTTTCGACGACCAATTTGGCTGTTAACGACACCGCCGTGCCGCCCGCATCCCCTGCCCCGCCGGCGCGTCCCGTACTCGGCATGATCCAACCATCGGCAGAGGCCGGCGACGTGGTCGGTCTCTTCCCGGCGCCCGGATCGGCGTTGTGACCGTCGCCATCATTGACTACGGCGCCGGCAACCTGCGCTCGGCGGAGAAGGCGTTCCAGTACGCCATTGCGGCCTCCGGCTCACGCGAAACGGTAGCGATCACCTCCGATCCGGAAGTGGTGGCCGCGGCGGACCGCGTCGTGCTGCCCGGAGACGGCGCCTTCGCAGACTGCAAGCGCAACCTCGATGCCATCCCCGGCATGATCGAGGCGATCGACAAGACGATCGACGAGCGGGCGCGTCCCTTCTTCGGCATCTGCGTCGGCATGCAGTTGCTGGCCACCCGCGGCCTCGAGCACGCCGTCGTGCCCGGCCTCGATCGCATTCCCGGCGAAGTGCGCGCCATCGCGCCGAACGATCCGGAGCTGAAGGTTCCGCACATGGGCTGGAACACGATGGTCGCCGCACGGAATCATCCCCTGTTCGAGGGCATCGCCTTCGGCGACGACGGCTGGCACGCCTATTTCCTGCACGGCTACCACCTGGTGGCGGAGCGTGACGACGACGTGGCGGCGGTCGCCAACTACGGCGGTCCGGTCACCGCCATCGTCGCCCGCGATACGATTGCGGGCACGCAATTCCACCCCGAGAAGAGCCAGCGGCTCGGGCTGAAGCTCATCGGCAATTTCCTGAAGTGGAGCCCGTAACAGATGGAGGGCTGGTCAGACTTCTTCGTCGCCGAGGTCGGCGCCGCCGCTGCGCTTGACGGACTATTATTCGTGGCCATCTCGATCAATCTGACGAAGATCATCGACATGCCGGGTCTGGCGGATCGGGCGCTGACGGCGCTGCTTCTTTTGCTGGGTATCCTGGTCGCCGGCCTGCTGATGCTCATCCCCCGGCAGCCCGCGTTTCTGCTCGGCCTCGAAATACTTGTTGCGCTTGGAGTGACGACGGCGGTGGGCACGCGGCTGGTTCTCCGCGCCGTACGCCGTTCCGATGCAAAGTTCCGCTGGGCCTTCGCGCAGCACGCCGTGACTTTCGAATTGACCGTCGCGCCCAGCCTTGTCGGTGGCTTCCTCCTGCTCTTCGGCGGGACGGGCGGCGAATATTGGCTCGCCGCCGGGGTATGTCTCGGCTTCATCAAGGCGGTCAGCGACGCCTGGATTTTCCTCGTCGAGATCAACCGCTAGCCATGATCCTGTTTCCCGCCATCGACCTGAAGGACGGCGAGTGCGTGCGCCTGGAACAGGGCGACATGGCGCGCGCCACGACCTTCAACACCGACCCGGCGGCGCAGGCGAAGGCGTTCGAGAGCCAGGGCTTTACCCGCCTGCACGTCGTCGATCTGAACGGCGCCTTCGCCGGCCGGTCCGAGAACAGCGCGGCGGTCGGGGCGATCCTCGGGTCGACGAAAGTGCCGGTGCAGCTGGGTGGCGGCATCCGCGACATGGCGGGCATCTTCACCTGGCTGGAACGGGGCGTGGCCCGCGTCATCCTCGGCACCGCCGCGGTCAACGATCCCGATCTGGTGCGCGAAGCAGCCCACAGTTTCCCCGGCCAGATCGCGGTCGGCATCGACGCGCGCGGCGGCAGCGTCGCCGTGCGCGGCTGGGCGGAGACGACTGCCATGGATGCCACCGATCTCGCCCGGCGCTTCGAGGACGCGGGCGTAGCGGCGATCATCTATACCGACATCGACCGTGACGGCCTGCTCAAGGGTCTCAACATCGCCTCTACGCTGGCGCTCGCCAACGCCGTATCGATTCCGGTCGTCGCGTCGGGCGGACTTGCCTCGATCGACGACGTCGAGCGATTGCTGCAGCCCGACTGCGCCATCCTTGAAGGCGCCATTGCCGGCCGCGCGCTCTACGACGGCCGACTCGACGCCGGCGCGGCGTTGAAGCTCATTCGCGCCCGCGAGGCGGCATGACCCTCAAGGTCCGGGTCATTCCATGCCTCGACGTCAAGGACGGTCGCGTCGTCAAGGGCGTGCGCTTCGTCGATCTTGCCGATGCGGGTGACCCGGTCGAGGCCGCCAAGGCGTATGACGCCGCCGGCGCCGACGAGCTCTGCTTCCTCGATATCACCGCCAGCCACGAGAAGCGCGGCATTATCCTCGACGTGGTGGCGCGCACCGCCGAGCAATGCTTCATGCCGGTCACCGTCGGCGGCGGCGTGCGCACCGTCGCCGACGTGCGCGCCCTTCTGCTCGCCGGCGCCGACAAGGTGTCGATCAATACTGGCGCGATCGAGCGGCGCGCGGTGGTGCGCGAGGCATCGGAAAAATTCGGGGCCCAGGCGATCGTCGTGGCCATCGACGCCAAGCGGGTCAGCGGCGCCAATGAGCCGGCGCGCTTCGAAATCTTCACGCATGGTGGCCGCAAGGCGACGGGCATCGACGCCGTCGCCTACGCACGCGAAGTGGCGGAGCTCGGCGCCGGCGAAATCCTGCTCACCTCGATGGACCGCGATGGCACCGGCGACGGCTTCGACCTCGAGCTTACGCGCGCCGTCGCCGATGCGGTGCCGATCCCGGTGGTGGCTTCGGGCGGCGTCGGCAAGCTCGACGACCTGACTGCCGGCATCCACGATGGTCATGCCTCCGCGGTTCTTGCCGCCTCGATCTTCCACTTCGGCACGTTTACGATCCGGCAAGCCAAAGAACACATGGCGGCGGCCGGCATCCCCATCCGCCTAGACGGGTTCAACCGATGAGCACCTTCACCCTGGCCGATCTCGCCGGCATCATCGCCAAGCGGGCGGAAAGTGCCGATCCGGCCGCCTCCTACACGGCGAAACTGCTCGCCGATGGCGTCGAGCGCTGCGCCCGAAAATTCGGCGAGGAGGCGGTGGAAGCCACGATAGCCGCCATTTCGCAGAGCGACGCGGCGCTGACCGGGGAAGCCGCCGACGTGCTCTACCACCTGCTTGTCTTGCTGAAGGCGCGCGGTATTTCCCTCGACGCCGTGATGAGCGAACTGGAAAAACGCACGCGCCAGAGCGGCCACGCCGAAAAAGCGGCGCGCGAGAAGTCTTGATGGATCAGGCCGTCCCTCCGACCGTCATCCTGCCGCACCAGGTGTTCAGCCGGGCCGAGTGGGCGCGGCTGCGCGCCGACACTCCGCTCACGCTCACCAACGACGACCTCGGCCGCCTGAAGAGCCTGAATGATCCGATCTCGCTCGACGAAGTCAGCGAGATTTACCTCCCGCTATCACGTCTTCTCAGCCTGCATGTCGCTGCCACGCAAGGCCTGCACGATGCGACCCGCGCCTTTCTGGGCATCGAGGACGGGGTAACGCCCTTCATCATCGGCATCGCCGGCTCGGTCGCAGTCGGCAAGTCGACGCTGGCACGCATCCTTGCGGCCCTGCTGCGTCGCTGGCCGAACACCCCGAAGGTGGACCTCGTCGCGACCGATGGCTTCCTGCTGCCGAATGCCGTTCTGGCGCGCGAAGGCATGATGGAGAAGAAGGGTTTTCCAGAGAGCTATGACCGCCTGGCTCTTTCGGCGTTCCTCGCCGACATCAAGGCGGGCAAGCGCAACGTCGGCGCCCCGGTATATTCGCATCTCTCCTACGACATCGTGCCCGGCGAGACGATCACCATCGACCGGCCCGACATTCTCATCGTCGAAGGGCTGAACGTGCTGCAGACATCGCGGCTGCCGCGCGACGGCCGCATCATTCCGTTCGTCTCCGATTTCTTCGATTTCTCGGTTTACCTCGACGCCGACGAGGCGGTCATCCGCCAGTGGTACGTCGAGCGTTTCCGGCACCTCCGCGACACCGCCTTTCGCGATCCGCGATCCTACTTCCACCGCTATGCCGAGGTCGACGAAGCCGAAACCGAGAGGGTGGCCGGCGGCCTGTGGGAGCGCATCAACCTGGTCAATCTGCGCGAAAACATACTGCCGACCCGCCCGCGGGCCCGCCTCATCCTCAGCAAAGGCGACAATCACCGCATCGAAACGGTGGCGCTCCGCCGCATCTGATCCGCCGGAATGCTCTCGGACCGCTTGATTTTTGGTCCGCGAACGCTGATATCCGCGCCTGACCTTGGAAACACCAATTGCGACTGGACCCCGGATGATGGCCGACGAGACCACGCCCGCTACGGAAGACGGCGCGGCAGGGAGTGAGACGCAAGCCGCATCGTCTGCGCCGGACAGCCCCGAGGCGCTCCAGGCGGAGAACAACGACCTCAAGAACAAGCTGCTGCGCACGCTCGCCGAGATGGAAAATCTCCGCCGACGCACGGAGCGCGAAATGGCCGATGCGCGCCAGTACGCTGTCGCCAATTTCGCGCGCGACATGCTCACCGTCGGCGACAATCTGCGGCGAGCCATCGGCGCGGTGCCGACGGAACTTCGCGACGGCCGCGATCCGGCACTCTCCGCGCTTATCGAAGGCGTCGAAGTCACGGAGCGGGGCATGGAACAGGCGATGACCAAATTCGGCGTCCGCCGCGTCGACACCAAAGGCCAGAAATTCGACCCGGCTCTGCATCAGGCCATGTTCGAGATCGAATCGGCGGAGCTTGCACCGGGCACCGTGGCGGAGGAGGTGCAGGCGGGCTACGCCATAGGCGAGCGCGTGCTACGCCCGGCGCTCGTCGGCATCGTCAAGCGGCCGAAGCCGGCCGCGGCGAGCGATCCCGAGCCGAAAGTCACCGCCGCGCCGGAAGGCCCCGAGAGCTAGGGCCAAGTTCCGCTCACGCGGCTACTCGGTCATTTCCGCCAGCGCCCGGCGCAGCGCATCCGGGGTCATCGGCTTTTCCAGCACCGCGTCGATACCGACGTCCTTCGCCGCGGCGCGGGTCTCGGCCAGCACGTCGGCGGTGACGGCAAGGATCGCCGCGGGCGGCAGTCCGCTTTCTCTCTCGAAGGAGCGGATGGCGCTCGCCGCCGCCAGGCCATCCATGCCCGGCATGTGCAGATCCATGAGGATCGCGCGGAATCCACCCGGCTTGGCGCGCGCGGCGGCAACCGCCGCCGTCCCGTCGCGCACTTCGGTGACGGTGTGGCCGAGCCCCTCGAGGACGGCGCGGGAAAGCAGCGCGTTGATCTCGTTGTCTTCGGCGAGCAGCACGTCGAGACCCGTCGACGCGCGCCGCGCCGTCGACGTCTGGCGCGGGCGCGCATCGCCCGGATCGATGCGGAAGTCGCGGGCGGCGGAATCGGAGGTAGCGGCGATCTCGCCGGCGATGCGCAGCAGCGAACTCCGCCGCACCGGGCGAACGAGGTAGGCATCGAAGCCCGCCTGGCGGAAAGTGTCGATTGCGTTCCGCCGTCCGGGTTCGATGAGCACGGCGCCCGCAACCGCGCGGCCGGCCGCCTCGCGGATGCGGGCCAGCGCCGTAGCGGCGTCAGGCGCGACACGGGCGTCGATGAGGACCGCGTCGTGAATCTCGCCGGCCGCGGTTGCCGCGCCGACCAGACCGGCGGCCTCGACCAGCGTGTGGACGACGCGCACGACCGCCCCGGCGTCGCGGAGCTGGCGCGCAAGCGTCGGCGGCTCGGCGCCGTCGGGGGCCAGAACGAGCAAGCTCGAACCGGCCAGCGATCCTTCCGCCAGAACGGCGCCGTCACCGGTGGCCGGCAGATTCAACTGGAACGAAAAGACCGAACCGCCGCCGGCCCGCGGGGCGAGCCGGATTTCGCCGCCCATCCGGCGCACGATCCGTTGCGAGATGGCGAGGCCGAGGCCGGCGCCGCCATGGCGGCGGCTGAGAGCAGTGTCCATCTGTTCGAATTCGTCAAAAAGGCGATCGGCTTCGCCCGGCGGGATTCCGGGTCCGCTGTCGGAAACAAAAAATGCGGTGGCGCCGTTTGCGGCGGTGCCGGCGGCCAGGGTCACGCCGCCCCTGTCGGTAAACTTGACGCCGTTGCCGGCGAGGTTGATCAGCACCTGGCGCAGGCGGGCACGATCGACCATGACGCTCGCCGGCACGCCCAGGGCGATTTCGGCGGCGATGTCTATGCCCTTGGCATGGGCGCGCCCGGCGAGCAGCTCGACGATCTCCTGCAGGAGCGCCTCGAGGTCCGTCGGCTCGGCATGGAGATCAAGGCGCCCGGCCTCGATCTTGGAGAAATCGAGCATGTCGTCGACGAGCGCCAGAAGCGCCTCGCCCGACACGTGCACGGCGCGGGCGTAGGTTGCTTGGTCGGGGGTCAGGGCGGTCTCGCCGAGCAGCCCGGTCAGGCCGAGGATGCCGTTAAGCGGCGTGCGGAATTCGTGGCTGACGGTGGCAAGCACCCGCGACTTCGCCTGGCTGGCGGCCTCCGCCTTCTGCCGCGAGTCGAGCAGCGCCTGCTCGACTTCCTTGCGGGCGGTGATGTCGCGGGCGACGGAATAGACTTCGTTGCGGATGCGCATGTCGACCCACGAGTACCAGCGCCAGCCGTTGACCGTGATCAGCTTGACGTCGCGCGACGTCGGCGCCTCCGCCGCCATCTGTCCGCTCGCCGGCGGGACCAAAGTAAAGGGCTCGCCAATCAGCGAGGCCGGGCTGCGATTGAAGGCCTGCGCAAACGCCGCGTTGACGAAGGTGATGCGGCCGGACTCGTTCCGACGCACGACGAGATCGCCCTGGGCATCGACGAGACTGCGATAGACCTCCTCGCTTTCGCGAAGCTCCCAGGCGGTATCGGCAAGGTCCTCCAGTTCGCTGGCGAGACGCAGGTTGTCGCCGGCGAGGCGCACGAGATCGGCGCGCTGGCGTGCGGCGCCGCTGCGCGCGGCAGCCCATAGGGCGAACGCCGCAACCAGCAATGTGAGTGCCGCAACCGGCGCCGAAAGCTGCGGAAAGACTTTGGCCAGCGCGAAAACGACCAGCACGGCGAAACCGACGACGGTCGCGACGAACGCGGCTGCAACACGCCGGCCGCTGCCCTCGGTCCGCGGTCCCGGCGGCGAAACCGACGGGGTCTCCGCTGGCGGCACGGTAACACCCGGCGCCGGTCGGACTCTTGCAACGGCAGAATGGCGAGGCATCGGCACGTCCCGTTCATCGCGCGGAGAGGGTGTCCCGGCGCGTCAATCCGAGAGTGTCAAACCATGCTTTCCAAATGCTTGACGGCGGTGGGCGACGGTCAGTTTATCTCGCCAAGCAGACCGGGCAGTTCGCCGATATGCGTTACGCGACGGAAGCGGGCCGCCGCCACCGGCGCTTCGGCGTGATCGAGCGCCCAATTCAATTCATGCGGCACGTGCACGCCCCAGCTCCCCGCCGCGATCGCGGGCACAATATCGGACTTCAGCGAGTTACCGACCATCATTGCACGCTGCGGTCCATCCCCATGACGGGAGAAGATGCGCTGGTAGGTGGACGCCGTCTTCTCGCTGACGATCTCGACCGCCGCGAAGAGTTCGCCGAGGCCCGACTCGGCGAGCTTGCGCTCCTGGTCGAACAGGTCGCCCTTGGTGATCAGGATCAGCCGGTAGTCGCCGGCTAGCGCGCCCAGTGTCTCGCGCACCTGAGGCAGCGTCTCCACCGGATGGCGGAGCATCTCGCGGCCGGCGGCGAGGATGGCCGCGATGATCTGCCCCTCGGCCCGCCCGCCGGTCAGTTCCAGCGCGGTCTCGATCATCGACAGCGTGAAGCCCTTGATGCCGTAGCCATAGAAGGCGAGGTTGCGTTTCTCCGCTGCCAGTAGCCGTTCCGAAATGACCTCCGGAGCGGCATGCTCGGCCAGCAGGCCAGCAAAGCGGGCCTCCGTCATCTGATAATAGTGCTCGTGCCGCCAGAGCGTGTCGTCGGCATCAAAGCCGATGGTGGTGAGCGACGCGGACGGGACGGACATCTTCAGGCATTCTCCCCGGCTTACCGGAACGATTGTTGCCATGGGGCGGCCACGATAGCTCAGCTCACTTTCGCGGTGCACGGCTTCGCAAAGACGAGCCGGGACTACCATGGTAAGCGGCGCGTTACCTCCGTTCGCGCATGAGGCCGGTACCCTTTAACCCGTTGTTCTCGATCCGCAGACTATCGCTGGTTGCATGACCGCCCAAGCCAGCGCCGCCGCCGGAATAGAGGATCCCGGGCGCAAACTCGTCGGTGTGCTGGTCGCGCGCCGCCAGCAGATTGGCGTCCGCCTCGGGCTCTGCTTCCTGATCGCTCTCATCTTCCAATCGCTGAGCGGTATTGGCCCGGCGCTGGGCTGGGTTGCCAGCTACACATTTATTCAGATCGCCGAGCAATTCCTGTTTCGTGACGTCACCACGGCCACCCGCCTGGGGACGGCGCGACGGATCGCATTTGTCGCCGCGATGATCGTCAGCAACGTCGCCTTCGCGGCCTTTGGCATCGCCGAGGCGGTCGGCGCCGGTACCTGGGGTCTCTTGTGCGCCGGACTGCTCTGGTCGGGTGCGATTCTCAACGGCGCCATGGTCAGTGGTGACTCCAGGGTTGCGCTGATGGCGTCGATCCTGCCGCCGTTCCTGTTCTTCCTCGCCATGCCGGCCCTGGTCGTCAAGAATGGCGGCACACTCGAGATCGGAACGGCAATCCTTGCCGGGGGCGCTTTGAACGGCGTCGGAGTCCTCGCCGTCTGGTCGGCGACACGGCGCCTGTTTGTCGGCGCGGCCCGCGAACCCGAAACGGCGCGGCGCGCCCTGATCGATCCCGCGACCGGCCTTCGCAACCGCAATGCCTTGCAGCAGCATATTGCGACGCTGGAGGCCGCCGGGCGCGACGACGTTGTTGTTGCGGCGATCGGGATCGACCGCTTTGACCAGCTTCCGGCGCGCTTGGCCACGAAGTTTTTTTCGTCCGGCTCTCACAGCGATACGGAGAAAGCTCGGGCCACGCTCGCCGCGCTGTCTGCGACGGTGCTGCCGGCGATGGAAGTACGCAGACTGATAGACCGCGACGACCGCTCCGACGCAGAGGTGGTGGCTGAGCGGGCAAGAGGCACTCTGGTCCTGACACGCCGGAACTTGGAATCTTACCTTTTTAATGACGAGATAATTCGTCTGCTCTGCCGCGACGCAGCCAAGTCAGAGGTCGCCGATCAAATTATTTCGACGAGAACGCAACTCATTGCGTCGAAGGGCGGTAACGCTGACGACTTCAAATATGTTGCTGGCGAAACGTACGTCGCTTGTAAACGCCTTCTGCAGCTCACCAATCCGGGCAACGGCGCGAAGGCTTTCATGCGCGACAAGTTAGCGCCGCTTGTGTCACCCGGGACAGAGACGTTTAAGCAGCTTCACGAGGACATTTTCGAGTTTGCGTAAAGTAGGCCTCGCAGGGCGAGAGACCCTTCGACCAACGGGTGTTCGTCGGCGACGGTCGCGACGATGGTAGGCAAATGGAGCGAAACAGTTGGATCCCCTTGTTTTTTTCCAACCGGAGTCATTGGATAAGCTCTGGACGAACATAAGGCCAGCGATTGGAACATCACCAGCCCCACAGCACACGCGGAACCCGCGCAAGTTCAAACGTGATCCCGATGTAGGCAATCAGCTTCACAAGCTGTTGCGCCACCTACGTACGCTTTTGAGGCTGAGCGGACGTCGCGAGCAGCGCCAAGTGCCGACAATGATCGCTGCCACACGTTAGGGGTCTTTTGCAGGCGGTGCGAAAGTTCGCCGCGTATCGCCTACCCCTCCCGAACTCACTCGGGCAAGCCTACCTTCCGTAGCGGGGCAGCAATCATCGCCAGCACTTAAACGATTTGTCGCTCAGCTCGAGAATGACACTTATCGATCGAACCGGGAAAGCGAGTTATCGCGCGGGCCGTCTATCGATCGGAGGGATCCACGCATGCACCGTCGTTAACCTGTCGATCTCGCTTAACCGTACTCCTCAAATCGCCTTCACGATGGTGCCGGTTTCTGGCTTGGTGGCGCGGGTTTTTCCCCGGTAGCTCAGTTGGTAGAGCGCACGGTTGTTTCCCGTTCGGTCGTTGGTTCGAGTCCAGCCCGGGGAGCCATTCTGTAGGCGGACACATGAAGCAGATCGGTCAGGAAATTGAGCCGGCTCCGCATGGCTCCCGGGGCACCGCCGGCTCGCGAGCCGGCGAACGCGTGATCCGTGGGTCTTCACCGCGCGAGAGCAGGGGCACGGCGGTCATCGTCGCGACACGCGGGCGTCCGGCAATCGTCAGGAATCTCGTGCAACAGCTGGCGTATCAAAGCGAGCCGCCGGAGCATGTTTTCGTTATCGCCTCGAAGGCCGACGACATCGTCGACGTCGACGGGCCCGCGGACAATCTAACCGTCGTCGTCGGCCGCACTGGGTCCGCTCTCCAGCGCAACGACGGCCTGACCCTAGCAGGCGGCGGATTTTCCTACATCGTTTTCTTCGACGACGATTTCGTGCCGTCTCGCTACTGGCTTGAGCACATGAGCGAGTTGTTCGAGGCGAGGCCCGATATCGCAGGGCTGACGGGCGCCGTGCTGGCCGATGGGACGACCACTGCCGGAATCCAGCCGGAGGAAGCGCGGGCGCTCACGGAAGAGCGCGATTCGCGTCCGGCGTACGCTGGCATCATCCGGGAAAGCCGCGACTATGGCAGAAATGCCGGCTGCAACATGGCCTTCCGGTATTCGGCGATACGCAACGAGACGTTCGACGAACGCCTGCCGCTGTACGCCTGGCTCGAGGACGCGGATTTCCGCGGCCGGGTGGAGCGGCACGGCCGCGTGGTGCATTCCGACGCGCTCTGGGGCGTTCACCTCGGACACAAACAGGGACGCAGTCGCGGCGTGCAGCTCGGCTATTCGCAGATTGCCAACGCGGTGTACCTAACGCGGAAAGGCACCGTGCCGGGACGCTACCTCGCCAAACTGGCGGCCAAGAATCTGATCAGCAATAGCGTGCGCTCGCTGCGACCTGAACAGTTCGTCGATCGCCGCGGGCGTTTGCTCGGAAATCTCATTGCGATCAGCGATTTCCTTCGCGGACGTATCGCGCCCGAGCGCGTCTTGAGCCTGTAATCAGAAATCCGATCGTTACCGTAGCCGCAGTTTGGAGCAGTCGTTTGACGGTGAGCACATTGGACGCATCCGTCGACCAAGCTGTGGCGAACGATCACGTCCCGGCGCGGACATCGGACGGCCCGCTGCGCCGCGTCATCCTGGGCGCGGCGCAGGTCTTTGCGATACGCGTCGCCGGCGCCGGGCTCGCCTATGCCTCCATGATCTTTCTGGCGCGCTCGCTGGGCGCGTTCGAGTTCGGCATCTACGCCTATGTCTTCGTGATCGTGGGTCTCCTCGGTCTTGCGCTTTCGTTCGGGTTCAATTCGTCGAGCCTCCGCTTCGTGCCCGACTATCTGGCGCGCAGAAAATTCCGCCGCTTGAGGGGCTTCCTAACGCAGAGCTACCTGATCGTGTTGAGCCTCAGCACGCTTGGTGCGCTGATCGGTGGCGCCCTGGTTTTTGCCTTTCGCGGCGTCATCGACCCCGACTATGCCGTGCCGTTGCTCGTCGGGCTGGCGTGTGTGCCGTTCTGGACGCTGCTGGCGCAATTCGAGTCGACGGCGCGCGCATTCGGCTGGATGCATGCGGCGTACATCCCGGGCTACATCCTGCGACCGCTTCTGCTGATGGGCTTCGTAGCGGGACTGGTCTGGCTCGGCGAGCCCACCGCGGTCTTGGCCCTTTGGGCCATGACTGGGGCCTGCGCTGTCGCCGCGCTTGCCCAGGGTGTTATCGTCTATTTCGGTGTTCGCGGGCGGGTGCCGAAAGTTAGACCTGCCTTCCACGCCAGCCATTGGGGCAGCGTGTCTCTCAGCTTTCTGATGATCGACAGCTTCCGCATGCTGCTCGACAACAGCGACGTGCTCGTGATCGGCAGATTGCTCGATCCGCACAGCATTGCGCTCTATTACGCTGCGATCCGCACGGGCGGACTGGTCGCTTTCGTTTCCTTCGCGACAATTGCTATGGCGGTACCCAAGTCCGCCGAAATTTATGTCACTGGTACGCTGCAGGATCTGCAGAAGTTCGTCTCAAGTGTCATCCAGCTCATGTTCTGGCCTTCGCTGGCGACAGCCGTCGCCCTCGCGGTCTTTGGCCCGTGGGTGCTGTCGCTGTTCGGAGCCGACTTCGAGATGGGCTATCCTACGATGCTGGTGGTCCTGACCGGCCTGGTGCTGCGCTCCGCCACGGGTCCCGTCGAGTACCTGCTCAACATGACGGGTCATCATCGCGACACGGTGGTTGTCTATGCGTTCGCTGCCATGGCCAACATCGGCTTGAATTTCCTACTCATCCCGATTTTCGGAATACAGGGCGCGGCCATCTCGACCTACACCGCGATGCTGAGCGCGAATCTCGTCCTCTATATCCTTGTGCGGAGACGACTCGGCCTAAACGCCTTCGTGCTGCCGATTGGCCGCGGGAATCGCTACGGTGGCTTCCACTGAGCGACTACGGCCAGGTGGCGGATGGATTGCATCACATCCGCTCGCCGACCACCGGCGCGAAACAACGACTGAACGTTCGCAAGACCCGCCGCTAGCGGGGAAAATAATCTTCGCAGCAGGGAAAATTACTGCGATCGTTTCGCGAAGCAGGGAATTTTCACTGCTGCCCAGCAACACAAGCCGTGGTAGGCAATCAGCTGCATAAGCTGTTGCGCTACCTACGTCCGCTTTTGGACCCAAAGCGGACCAGCGATCGGTGGATATGCTGACCTCTGGTCCCGTGGTCAGGGACGGCAATGTCAAACCAAGATCACGAACCGCTCGGTCGTTGCCGCGTGTGCGGGCGAAGTCCCTTCGTTGCGTGAGGCTTGAAAGACTTGCACGCTCACCTCGCGGCCCGATGGAGGCCTCGCCTGGACTCGAACCAGGATAAGCGGACATGCAATCCGCCACGTAGCCATTCCGTCACGAGGCCGTGATCGCGATGGTCGTTGAACCCTGGACGCCAATCAACGGTTTGTTGCGACCAGACTTAACGCCGCGAACACACCGATAAAAGCGAGCGTCATGACGGGCGACGCTCGACAGTGATCGGAACAGCGCCGTTACGCTGGATTCGCAAACCAGTGCGGTGTCGTTGGATTGGTCAAGGAAGACGCTCAGACAGATCGCCGCAGCATCACCGAGCGACCTCAGCCGTGGATTTGGCCATTGAAGTCCGCATCGCAGACGCAACGCGTCTGGTCAGCACCCGGTAAAGCGTCAGCGGCAGTTCGAGCATGCCGGGGAGAGGATCGTCCCAGGCGAAGGCGGCGAAGACCATCGGCAGACGCAATGACTGCACGTAGGTGGATGGAGCGAGGCTGCCGGCCGCGATGTGCTGAAAGGCGGCCACAAGGTCACGCGCAAGATGCATCCACGTCACGCCCGCACTGCCGCGGATGGTGGGTGCGCCGTTTCCCGCAGCGGCATGCATGAGGAGATATGGAAAATCGACCCCGGCGACCTCGCCGAGAGCCATCCACGTCCATGGCCGCGCATTAAAGTCGAGCAGCTTGTACGAGTTGTCTCGCTCGTCAAACTTGAATTCGATTTCAGCGATGCCGCTGTAGCTGAGTGATGCGAGGTATCGGCAGGCGGCATTCTCGACCGCACTGTTGACGACTGTCTCGACGAATGTGCTGGTGAAACCAAATTCGATCGGAAACTGCCGGGCACGCCGCGCTACAAGCGACGCGATCGGGGCTCCTCGATCCCAAACCCCCGCGTAGGAGAATTGATTGCGGCCCGTTCCGGGGACGAATTCCTGGAGAATAATCGCGTCATGACCAACCAGGGCCACTGCCTCGTCGTAGCGCGACAATAGCTCACCAGCGTCCCCAACTTTCCAGCCCTTGGAAATCGTGAAGGCGTTAGCCTGCTCGCGAACCGCCGGCTTGAGGACGATGGGAAAGCGACAAGCGAGTTTTGCGACCGCGTCGCGATCCCGCGGGTGATAAGTTGCCGGATAGTCGATTCCGATGGAACCGGCGTGCTGGTAGGTCAGGTTTTTGTTGTAGGCAAATTGCGTGATGGACCAAGGTGGAGTCGTCACGCGAAAAATCTTGGAAAGCTCGGCGTGATGTTGGGCCACTAGCCGAACTTCCGCGTCGCCGCCAGCGAAGAGAACCCATCCATCGAGATTATAAAGATGGGCGAGGTCGAGAAGATAGGCGATGGCATCTTTCTGGTCCGGCCCGTCCCACCTCAGAAAGCGCTTGGTATAACGGGATAGGGCGGCAAGCGGGTGGTCGTGGGTCACGAACCAGACTGGAATTTGCCGACGACCGAGACTGCGGGCGACCGCGAGGCTTCCATGCGCGCCACCCAATACGAGAGCCCCGGGCACATTACCCGGCCCCGGCGTGGCGCCGCCGCTATGGCGATTCGACAACATCTTTTTGTCTTTGCGGAAGCAATTTCTGCGGCAGCATGGCGACGGTCGCGGGCGGCTGTATGGCGCGTCTTGAACGCAAGGCTCCACTGAGATGGCGCGCGGCGTAGCCCGATCCCGCGACAAAACGCATCAGCGGCCCATAGCTTGCAACCGCGCTTGCTCCGACAAAGTGCAGCCCGCGAACGCTCGTTTCTAGTCCGTTCGACAGCAGCGGAGAGCCGTTGGCACGTTGAATCTGTTGGAGAAGCTCAGGCGGAAATATGCCGAGCTTGGCGATATCAATGTGGTATCCGGTCGCGAGCAGGACGTGATCGAATTCGTCCAAACCGTCGTCGAACTGCAGTGATATGTGCGATCCGGCGGCGCGCGCACCCACGATGTTCCGAGCCGGGCCGATCGTGACGCCTCCGAAGCGGGGCTTCAGCCAGCCTGTAGCGGCAGCCCTGAGGCACCGTGCGTTGAGCCACGCTCGAACGCCTGCCGGCATTTGCCAAACCAGGTCGGGAAACTCCGCCACCCAATCCAATGGGAAAGGTCCGACACCGGATTTCGCCGCCAGGATTTCTCGCGACCGCCAAATCGACGCCTTGCGCTGGTCTGTATCGGGGGATCCGGCTCCGAGCCAATGGATATTGCCGCGGGTGATCAGTTCGACGTCCGCTTCGGCGTCGTTCAGGAGCGCGGCCGATTCACAAGCGCTCTGACCGCGCCCGATCACCGCGACGCGCTTGCCGCGAAACGTGCCGAGATCATCATGATCGCACGTGTGACTGACAAGATCCACCGGCAGTCCTGCGAACTGGGCAGGCCGGAATTCCTGTTTTGCGAGGCCGGTCGCCACGACGACGTGCTCGGCAGTTACCCGGTCTCCGTCGTCGAGCCACAGACTGAACCGTTCACCCACTCGCTCGATGCGATCGACTTTCCGTTTGTCGAGATCGGCAACGGCATGGGACTGAAACCATTCGCCATACGCGACAAAGTCTTCGAACGGCATGGGGTAGATCAGCTTCATCCCGCGGCTGTTCGCATAGCATTGCAGCGACAAGAGGCCGCCCGGATCTGCGACATCGCTCGCCGTCAGGGACGATCGCAGCCTCATACCTTTGGGCATGTGCCGCCGCCAGAACGACATCGCCTCACCGAAGACGTGCGTGTCGATTCTTGCGCCCTTGAGATGCGCGGCAACGGCGAGCCCGTAGGGCCCGGCGCCCACAACGGCAACTTCACAATCAGCCTTCGGATTTGCGTGCATGCTGGTTCCCGCCGACGTGCCGGACCCTCGCGTTTCCGGCTTCGCAAGATGCGCACTGTAGGCCCCCGCCGCTTGTCTCGCTCGGCGAAGTTCCCGTTAGGCTTACTTCGTCACGATTCCGGTCGTCGGCAGCCCCGCTGACGCAGCGCCGCCAACGCACACAAGGCGCGCGCAGTCGACTGCGAATGCGGTGCCTCAGGTACGGCCGTTGCTGGATCATCTGGCTGTCACCGAGCGCGCTGCGCTGCGTGGTGATCTCGCCTAGCTGGCTTTCCTCTCGACAGACTTCCGTTTGTGGCGCAAAGCGGAAGTACCTTCGACCCTGATCGACGTCCGCTTCTGACCCATTTCAGAAGTCGGCCCTAACCGAGAGCGCGCCGCCCTGGTTTGATATTTCGGGCTGAAATAGCCGACTAAGGGACATCATTTGACCGGCGAGCGGGTGGAACGGCGGTTAGCCTCTCGAACCCGGAGTAAGAGGCTCATGCGCGCATAGGTTCTCAAGCATTACGGCGGCCCTGGATGTCCCAGCACCTACGCCGGGGTCACGCGATATTCTCGTTGTCGTGCGCGCTGCGGACCGCTCTCGGACTCGCTCTCGAATTCGGCAGCAACTCCCGCCAGAACATTGGGATCGGCCCCGGTCGCCATCAGAAAATTAAAGCTTTGACCTAGCACCTCTTTCCGGTCGTATCCGGTCAGAGAGAGAAAGCTGTCATTGGCAAAAATGATCGGATTGCCGGCTTCCCGAGCGTCGGTAAAGATCATCGGCATGCGCGTCGTTTCAGCGGCGACGACGAACGGGCCAAGGTCTTCTCGAAAGCCCTCGACTTCGGCTTCGGCGGTCTTCTGCTCTTCAGACTTGGTCGTTATCTTCGGCATTGCGCGGCTCAACCCTGCATCTTCAGCATGCTCAGCTCGCCTATATCCACGCCTTGTAGGTTCGGCAGCCCGCACGGCAGG
>Ga0208849_1000138_pt1 | contig 70651 bp, 106 predicted proteins | sample NGESurdeep072012_10_FD_184470 | JGI IMG/M metagenome (GOLD analysis project Ga0208849, IMG submission 184470) | Arctic peat soil microbial communities from Barrow, Alaska - NGEE Surface sample 53-3 deep-072012 (SPAdes) | ecosystem: Environmental > Terrestrial > Soil > Wetlands > Peat ...
CAAGTCCCAATGCTTCGGTAAATCCTCGGGCAGCTTGATGACGCGCACGCTGCGCGCCGGCAAGGCCAGAAGAATTTCGGCTACCCGGTTCGCGCCAGTCACCCCGACTTCGTCCGAGTCAGGCCAGATCGTCACGTCCCTCCCCTTAAGGGGAGTGAAGTCGGTGTACTTGGCGGCCTTCGAGCCGCCCGGCATCGTCATCGGGAACCATTCACCCATGATGCTGATAGCCGCGTCGGCAGTCTTCTCGCCCTCGACAAGCAGGATGGGGCGCGTCTCGCCCTTCAAGAGTTGCAGGCGGTAGAGCGGGCGCGGCTTGGCGAACGTCTTCCACACCCAGCCAGCCTTGCCGCTATCGTAGACTCCCCACGTCTGCGACGCGAAGGTCTTGTCTGTTCGCCCGTCTTCCTTGACTCCCAAGTTCCAACGGTGGACGAGACCGACCGGGTCTCCGTCGGCGGTGAAGTATTGCCAACTGCGGAACGGCTCGCCATAGCGCGGATGGGCAGCACTATCCGGCCAGTCCGTTCCCTTCGGTGCGTGGGGCAGCGGCTCGGACTTCACCGCACGCTTGGGCCATAGACCCTTCGCGTCGAGCGCCTTGATCACGGCCTCTTGCGTGCAGCCGCCGTGGCAATGCACGAGCAGACGACCCTGTTTGGATTCCGAGATTGTTAGGCTCGGGCCAACATCGTCGTGTGCCGGGCAGACAGCATTCCAGCTATCGTCGCCGTTCTTGATCGCACCCCCGAGAGCATTTGCTATGCTCTCCGGAGTAAACATGCCTGCCATGAGCGGTTATGATTCCCGAAGAGCCCCAGACCGTACGAGTACGGCCTTGCGCTGTGAAAAAATTGCCCAGATGCCACGGTCTAAGCCGCCCCCGGGATTAAGTTTTCCATCGGCAAGTGCTTCGAACATCGCGATGCGAAGTTCGGTCTCAGAGTAGTCGGCCACCTGAAGATCGGTGATGACTCGACAAAACGTGCGCAGCCGGATCATGGACGGCTTGTTGATTCCCTTCACGCCGACGAGTATCGGCGAGCGCTCGCCGTTATCCGCGATGCTCGCGGTGCGGCCCAGATCGAACGTGTAGAGGGTGAAGTCGTGCTCGCCGCGATAGCCGTCCGGCGTGCCGACCGATTGAAGCACTGACCAGAGCTTGCCGGCAAGGATGCCGGGGGCGCTGATGGCGGTGAGGGTGAGTTGGGGCGGGGCCTTACGCCAGCCGGCCAGTGCGCAGCGCAGATCGTTGTAGGCCACTAGCAGCATGCGAGGCGTGAGCTTGTCGCTCAACTGGGTAGCGTCGGTGAAGATGTTCTCGACGCCGTTGGCAATGATCGCTCCCGCATAGTCGCGATAGAGCGTCACGTCGCGGCAACCGGGAATCCAATGAACGATGCTATCCGGCACGTGGCTTCCCCAGCTAAGGTTAACAAGCATATAGACTTGCGTCGGCTGTGTCAAACGAGATAACATGGGCGCCATGCCCAGAAATCTACCGCCTACACCCTGCTATCTTCTTGACCCGGCCGCGTTTACACGTCGCGAGAACTTAAGCGCGCCCGCTCGGGCCGTCGGGAACTTCATGGTTGCTTACGGCCTAGTCACTGAAGAGATGGCCTTCAGCGGGCCGTTCATTATCAAAGCCGCGGTTGAAGCCGGGCATCTCGTTGGGGTGAGAGCAAGCCCGGCGCGATACCGGGCGAAGTGGAACTTCATCAAGAAAGAGCTTGGCGACCTACTCGCCTTCCCCGGCGCAAGCTCCGCACACTAGATCGTCGCCGTGCTCGCGAGCTTCGTTGAGGGGGAAGGCGGCGTCGCATTCAGCGCAAACAAAAATCTCAGCGTCGAGCGGGCCGCGGTCATCGTCGTCGTCGTCCCGGTGTTCGTTGACGTAGAACTTGCCGGTGTCTCTACGGTCGGCGGTGTGCAGCCTATCCAAAACTTCATTCGGTTGCAGCCACGGTCGAGCGTTTGTCTCTCGCTTTTTCCGATACCTCAAATCCACCGGGCTGTTCGTACGTCCCATTTTTTGCCTGCTTGCTTTTCTTCTTTGCCGGTCTTCTTTGCCAGCATCTTCCCGATGCGGTTGTCGGTCTTGATCTTCTTGCGCTCGGCATACTCAGCGGCGATGCGGACCTTCTCGGGGTCCGTCTCAACGGGGATGAATGCCGAGACAGCTTGAAGGGACTTTCCCTTCCAGCCAGCGTCCCGTTGCGCCTGCGTCAGCCGCAAAAACTCCGGGATGCTCAGGGGATCGTTCGCGTCGTACGGTTCCATTTCCAAGTGAAGTGGCATGGGGTGTTACCTCTTCTGTTGACGATGTATCATAACACACCCGGGTTAACAATAGGTTAAGAAGATTTTCTTCCAAACGGCACGGGCGCCAGCTTCCGGATCAACTGCCCGGCCATGTTGACGAGCGCGAGATTGGGCTTGAGCCCGGCCGCAATGTGCGAAACATACTCGTCGGCGCAGTCGCGCTTGTCAGCGAGGGGCACGGTCTTCCAGTCGGTGAGCTTGGTCAGGGCCGCTTCCCAGCCCGGGCACTCGCCCAGCCGGCGCTTCAGTGCCTCACGCTCAAAGCTGATAATAAGCTCGCTCACGGCATGAGCCTGCGGATATCTGCCGGCGGCTTGCCGGGCATCAGATCGAAGTAGGCGTCGATGAACAGCGCCTCGGCCTCGGTCCACGTCCAGCCCAGCGATGCGGGTGTGATGTTCGTAAGGGGCGGGCCGTAGCGCCAGTGGTCAGGGTGCCAGCGATTGAACGCAGCGTCCGCCTCAGAGTCGGAAAGCTCGGGGCGGTTCGGCAGAGCGTTGAGCCAGTCGCCGTACGGGACCAGTTCCATCATTTCGGTGGTGAGGATGCGCTTGTCGAGCGTGTGAACTTCTTCCGGATACGGGTACGGCACGCGCAGCGCGTCGGCGATGGCCTGCTCGACCCGGTCTTCGATGGGGCGCCAGAACGCGATCACTTCCGGCAGCTTCTTGATCGGACGAATCAGATCAGGCAGGTATGCCTCGCTGGCGTCGTGCATCAGCGCTGCGAACTTATTGTGGAACGATGCCTCCCGAGCCATGCGGACAGAGTGCTCGGCGACGCTGTAGAAACGTTTCGAGTGGCCGCCGTAACGGCACTTGAGACTCAGGGCGTGCGCGATATCGAAAACGTCCACGTCAGCCGGGTCGGGGTTGAGCGGCCAGAACTTCTTGCCGGTGAACGTGCGCATCCAAGCATTTTCGTTTTCCATGCCTAGCTCCTAGCCCACTTTTCGATATGGGGCAAGATGGCCCGGTTCTTTTTCCGGTCCTTCTTGATGCACTCTCCGACGTTCCAACGCGCCCGGCTCATTGCGTCCCGCGGGATAGCGATGCCCTCGTTTCGGAACGCGGTGATGGCGTATATCTCCGCCTCGTACTCTTCGATGTGCGGGATGGCATGACCGCGGTGGTGGTTCATGTTCTCTCCCGTCACCGGGTTCTTGCCGCTGTACCAGTCGTGACGGTAGCGGACGTGTCCGACTTCGTGGAAGAAAACGAAAAGCTCGAACCGACTCTCGCCCGGACAGATGTGCGGACAGCGAATGATGCGCCGCTTGTTGTCGGTCTCTCCCCAGATGTGCTTGTAGGTGTTGAAAATAACTCGCCAGCCCTTCGGGGTGTGCCTACGCAACAACCCGTCGATCTGCAACTGCGTGAGCTTCGACATTGTTGACCCGAGGATTGAGAACGAAAGATGCCCAGCCGGCGGGCGTGAGATTTGTCCAGCCCCGCTTACGCATCGCGTCGTAGCATAGCTCCGGGTCGCGCGCAAGCAGGCGCATAGCGGCGCCTAGAGCGCGAGACAGCGGCGGGTAGGTAGTGATGTAGCCGCGAGCGTTCACTTGTTCCGCTCGACGCCGTCGGCGGCGGCGCGGTTTGTCACCTGACGGAACCACGCATGATAGCTCGGGCTGTAAAGGTAGGGGCGCTTGTCCTGCCGGGTGTACGGGGCGATGCCCGTGCGGAAGGCGTTGCGGTTCTTGGCCAGTATGGTGCGGCGCTTCACTCGTCGGTTCCCTTCTCAGCTTCCTTGGCCCGGTCCCAATCGTCTTCGGCCATCTGAACCATTTTGTCGCCGGCCTCGTTGAAAGTCAACGGTGCTACCGAAGCTTGCAGAACTCCGTTGCGGAAGACCTGATAGGTAGGCTTCTCGTTGAGAGAGCCGGCGCTAAAGAGTCTGCGGGTGTAGGTGACGGACACTAGACGCCGTGCCCGGTCCAGTCACGAGCCTCGCGACGGCCCTCTTCCGTAAGGCGGGGGCCAACGGCCTCGCGGCGCCGGCCGGCGAAGAGAGCCCGTGCCTCGTTGCGGACCTTCGCCTGATGATCCTTCCACATGATCGTGCCGAGCTTGGCGAAGCCGAGCACGACAAAGAAGACGGCGGTGCCTACTGCGTACGCGAACATATCATTCCTCCAAGACGAGGCGACATGCCTCAGTGCGGCCAACTAGCCGGGTCAGCTTCTCAAAGTCCGCACGGCGTTCGAGGGGAGCCAGTGGTTCCAATCGCATACCTTCACGGATAATTCCTGCCAGACGTTTTGCTTGCTTTTCCATACTTCTCACTTGCACATTTTGCCCGGAAAATCAACGACTGCGTGTAAACATGCTTTAGAAACTCTTACCGCCCTTCGCCCGCCGGGCCGCCGGCTTGTGATCGTCCCGGTGCTGGTTGTAGACCATCTTCTCAGCGACGGCGCCGTCCAGATCGAGCCCTTCCTGCCCGGCGTAATTGAACACGCGAATGAGCAGATCGGCAAGCTCGACTTCCACGGCCTTACGATGCGGCAGATGCTTGTCCTGCATGTTCTTGCGGATGCCCTCGAACGCCTCGGCAATCTCCGTGACGAAGAGCATGAAGACGTTGCCGGTGTGCGGCGTGATCGGCTTGCCGGTCTTCGGGTCATGGTAAAACTTGTCGGCCGCCCGGCGAGCGATGGCAGACAGAACGTTGAGCGGCTTGCCGAGCGGGTAGTGACCGAACGTCAGCGCGGCAATCGAAGTCGGCGAGTGCCCGTCGCGCAAGTCCTTGAAGAATTGCTTCAGCCCCGGGTTCTCGAAATCGCTGGCGAGCATCATCTTGCCCATAACCGGCTTCTTGTCCCACGGCGGCGACTTGGCCATGAGCGCCTTTAGGGCGGCGCGCTTGGCCTCTTCCGCTTTGAACTGTTCCCAGCACCACGGGCATTGCGAGCGCGGCGCGCGGAGGGCCTGATAGCGCGGATGGGTTTTGCAGGTCAGGGGCATTTCGGAACTCCTAGAATGTCGCAGCCGAGAAAGTCGATGCCGAGCGCCTTGCAGGCGTCGAGCACCATGAACGAACCGGCGCACGGGTTGACGACGAGACCGCCCGGCATGACGGTCGCGCCGAGCAGACGCTTGGTAAGCTCCAGCGGCTTGCGGTGCGGATGCAGCTTCGTGTCGGCCTTCTCAGGCCATACGTCGGGAATGCCGTGATCGGTCCACGTGGCTTTCGCGAGGATGGGGAGCTTCTGGAGCACCATGCAATACTCGCCGCGGCGCCGGGTGCGATAACCCATGCCGATGCGGAGCTTGTCCCACGTGATCAGATCGACGATCTGGAGCGCGTGGGTCGCAGCGTTGCCGGCAACCGACGTGGAGTCTTCGCCGAAGATCGAAGCCATATTGAAGTTGCAAAGCTCGAACTTGTCGAGCCAGAGAAAAATGTAGCCGCTCGGCTTCACGAGCAGGGCGATCCATTCGCCCATGTTGAGAATATCGAGCCGGGACATTTGCGGCAGCGCGGCGCGGCGAATTTGCCGCTCGCCCTCGTTGCCGTAGCCGAGCTTGTCGAGCCCGGCGCGATACTGGGGGTCGAACACGACAGCGTCAACGACCCGATGATTGTCGAAATTGCAGAGCAGATCGAGCCCGCGGCCCTTGTTGCGCGTGTTGAGCTTCACGTGTTCACCGTCACCGTGCCGTTGTCCTTGGGCTCAGCGATCACGACCTTGGCGTTGTCGCCGTTGATCGTCACCGACTTGTCGTCGCCGCCGACCAAATTCTTCGTGTCGCCGCCCTTCACGTCAGCGGCGAGTTTGAACGGTATTGCGTACGGCGGGAACGTCAGCACGAAGGCGCGCACCTTGACCAGATTGTCGAGTGATAGCGTTGAGAGAACGAATCCGTTGATGCCGCCGGCATCCTTGACTACCCGAGCGATGTGCTCGTCGATGACCGCGACCATGTGTTCCTTCAGGATTATGGCCGTCGGATTGTTTTTGTCAGGCATGATTTCCCAGTTCCCATTTATGAGGGTGTAGGCTTCAAAGGCTTCGAAATGATCTACGGGTGTCACGGTTTCAATCCTGCGTCGGGCCATGCGTGGGAGTTAGTGAGCGTGCTGCCCTCGTCACGAAACTGGTTCGGCGGCCGGGTAGACAGAGCCGGCGAGGCGGCGTTCACTTCTTCGATGCGCTTCCAAGAAGATGCCGCGCCCCATTCACGAAGGGCCTTGGCCAGATCGTCGTGGCCGAGCATGGCCGCACTGTCGGCCGCCCCGCTGAAATAGGGCGTGACGTTGCGCTCGCGCTCGCTACTTGTCCAGCGATATATTTGTACGAGCCGGTGATAGCCCCAGCAAAGACGACGCAAGGGCATCGAGACAGCGTACGTCGCCACGGTGCCCTTGAATTCGCCGTTCATGGCCTAGTCGTCTCCCTCTTCGTCCGGGTTGTCGCATACCATACTGATATCGTCAACAGGGCAAATCGGCTCGCCGACTTCCAGCCACTTCTTCGTCAGCCTCACGGTGTAGCCGCACTCGCCGCACTGGCACTTGAGCATGCGGGTGGACTGCTTCTTGCCGCCCTTGCCATCGTGGCGGAGCCTGCCGGCCGGGTACTGGCCGATCTTCTCGACGAGGGCCTTGGCCCACGCCACGAAGTCCGGGGCCTCGGTCGTGGCCGTCATCTTTCCCTCCAGCCCTATCGCCAGAGCGACCTTCTTGAACGCCGCCCGGTGGCCGGCTTCGGTGCCGACTACCGCGTGGACCATTTCGTGAGCGAGCACTCCGAGGATGCGAACGCTCGCCTCGACCTTGCCCTTGTCCTGCGCCCGGGGCGCATGGCCTAGCTCCGGGGAAATGAATATCTCGTTGTGCGCGTCGTCGCTCGACATGAGTGACCAGCACTGGCCGATAGCTCGGGCCTTGCCGTGGTTGCCCTTGGGCCAGCCGATGCTGACACGCACGGCCTCGGGCACTTCGTATCCCAGAGCCGTGAACTTCTTGCGTAGGGCCGCGGTGCCCTTCTCAATCCACACGTGCCGCTCGGCAGATGTGGCCGCGAGTACGAGAGCGTTACCCATTGATTGCCTCTTCGATTGTTTGGGTCGTATAGACCGTCTCCGTCCGCACGACGCGATAGTTGACGCCGGTTTGTTCACGGCCAAGATCAGCAAGCCTTCGGGCTTGCGCGTAAGACTTCGGGTAGCCAACTCCGCGGTCGGCGAGGCATGAGCCTTTGCCGGACACCGGGAGCACTTTGTAAATTGCCATCTTAAAACCCTCCTAACCGTCTCCGTCGGCGCCGCAAAATTCGCAGTAGCAGCGGCCCTCGCCGAAGTAGCTTTCGTCGTCGCCGCCGTATGCGGTGCCGGTCAGGACGTAGCTGTGTCCGCCCTTGTTCGTGCAGTGAAGCTCGCCGTCGTCGTCATCGACTGGGCGAGACTTTTCCATGCGCTTCTTGTTGGGGACGACCTTAGCCCCCAGCTTGCGCACAGCCTTGGCAACCGGGTTACGCATCTGATTCTCCTAGTAGTCGAAGCCACTCTCTGCGCGATCTGCGCAGCGATCACATTGGTATCCACGTGCCCGGTCGGCCGGCGTCAGAACATTCTTGGCGCCGCAATTTGGGCACGGCAGGTTGCGCGGGTTAGAGCGCGAGGCAGCACGCAGGGCAGACTTGCCGCCCGGGTCGGCGAAGCGCATGCGGTCGTCGCCGTCTTCGTAGTCGTCATAGTCACGCATTTGAACCCTCGATGGTGAAACGGTAGTTGCTAAGCTCGGCCTCGGTCACGGCACCGGCCACGACGAGTTGTCTGGCGGCGGCCCACTTTGCCTTGACTTTGTTTTCGGCGAACACTTCCAGAATGTTCCAGTCGTCTTGGCCGGCGACCTTGAACTTGCGGGCGACGAGAACGTTGAAGCGGGTCATGCTGTTTCCTTTTCTGCGGCGTCAACCCATTTTTGAACTTGCGCGGCATGGGACGCCGCGTTGTCCCCGGTCAATACATCGGGGGCCTTGGTCAGCGGGAGATTGAAGAGAGTGCTGATTGCGTACCTGATCACGTTGAGCCAAACCTCGTCGGTGCAGGCGGCGTGATCATCGCGCTCAGTCAGGCCAGAGGCGAAGTCGTCGCGCCCGGCCAGAATGCAAACGTTGCGCGTGCCGGGAAGCTCGACGTGGCCGCCGCTGATGTTGTAGGCGTTGCGCACCCAGCCGCCCGAGTGAACCTTGGTCCAGCGGACATATCCCTTCACCAGCCCCTTACGTGGGCCGCGAGAGAACTTCGGGAGCAGGGAATAGATCAGGGCCGCGCCGGCCTCACCGTACCGGCGAGCAACGAAGCTCTTGCCGAAGTCGCTGGCGAGCGGGGCGAACTTGATTTCGGTGCGGGCATAGGTGGTCATAGCGCCACCAGATGACCAGTCGCGTACGAGTAGTTGACCGGCTCGGTCACTTCCACCGCCCGGCTATCCGCGCAGCTTGTCCAGCGCATGAACAGGTCACGAGCGTTGTTGGCAGCTTCCGCCTCGGTCGCGAACACGAGCCCGTTGCGGGACCACTTGTTCTCTACGAAAACTTCCGGCTTCCAAGACATTTTGTGTCCTTCGGGGTTTCTAGTGATACCCCTGATATAGACGCTTTCGGCGAATCCGTCTATAGCCCGTTTACACGGAGTATGAGCTAGGTTAACAGGATCATAACGACGAAGAGCACGGCCCCGAGGAAAGCCAGATAACCCAGCAACCTCAAGGCTTTGCGGTCTTTCTGGCGCTGGGTCCGGAGGATCATTTCCGCGATGGTGACGGGCATGCGCAAAGCTCCTGAAGGGTCCGGATGACGCGCCGGATATCACGTATCGTGTTCTTTTGACTGCGCCGGTCGCCGGGCGTGCCGGGCACAAAGACCTTGCGCTCATGCTGCCCGAGCCTGACGACCGCAGCCGGGTGCTTCGAGTGATTGACCCAGACGACGGTCGCCCCGGCCTCGACGATGACAGCTTCGAACACCTTGGCGTCGCGGCGGTCAAGGGGCATCGCGCTTGTCCTCGTCGCCGCGGTACTCGACGCGCCCGTGCTCACGCAGCGTGTTGATCATCGCAGCGTGATCGATCAATAGATTCGTGAGCGTAAGGGTTGGGAGGGTGACTGACTTGCCGCGCGTCTTATCGCTCGCGGCGTGTGCGGCCTCGAACTGAGGCATGGTCGTCGCGAGGCGGATGACTGGGCGGCTCATAGATCGAACCGCTCGGACAGCTTCTTGACCGTCGTCTCGCCGAGAATCAACTCAACGTCGATCACGTCTCCGTCGGACAGGTCGGCCCAATACTCTTCGATGTAGGCGTGCGCCACGCGCATCGTGCGGCTCGACGCCGGCCAATCGTACGGGTCGTACGCGGCAATGTCGCCGTGGCTGGGGGAGAGCTTCGTCAGCACGACGCACTTCTCCGTGCCGTAGCCGGCGCGGCCGAGCAGGTATCCGTCGAGATTAGTGCGAGCGACCATGCTCACCGCGAGAACTGGGATGAACGTGCAGTTGTCGCGAACTTCCAAAGCAAGCGCTCTCATTTCGTTTTCCTCTTCGGGTCTTCGGCGCGGGCGTCGCGACCGCGTGCGGAGAATGCGCCCTTCTGATTCAGGTAGATGATGTGAACAGGATTCGGCCAGACCTTCCCGTTCCGGTCCATGTAGGGGAAGCGCCTTGAACTCGGGTTCATTGGGACTACCATCTGCCCCTCCCTCCACGGGCTCCGTACGAGCGCCCGGCGAACGCATCATGGTCTCCGCGCCCGCCGGACTCTCTCAGGCCAAAAACTTCAATGCCAAGGTTGGGGTCTTGATCGATGATGCACATGGTGCCGGACGGTAGTTGCACCGGGTCGCCGCCCTTGGGGCAGGCGGCCGGCGGGTTCACTGCCGACACGACGGCTAGAATTTTGGCGATCTGGGCGAGGGTCAGGACACTCATTCAGTGCCTCGCCTTTCCGTATCCGCCGTTGAAGACTGCCCGGCGTGCCATCGCGCGGGCGGCATCACGGAGCCACTTGATCCGGGCGCGCGTGCGTGTGGCCTCGGTACGGGGTGCGGGGGTCTTGCCCCGGGTCTGCGAAAGAGTTGCTTTTAGGTCCATTCCCCATACCTAGCAATCGCCAACGCTCGGGTCAACTTCCTACCTTTGAGCGGGGTTAACGGACCGTGACGGGCTCTAGCAGCCCTTCGATGACGGCGTCCGAGCCAGACTCATAGATGACGTTGATCCGGAAATACTGGCCGCCTGTCTTCGTCGGGTGCTGGTCAGTCGTCGGGCGACCCATCTTCAGATCGGCGAGCCGGGCTACCATCGTCCGGCGCAGAGTCTCGTAGGCGACGTGACGGTCACGCCACGCCCCGAGCACAACAATCTCTGCCGGCGTTGTCAGCACGGCGACCCAGAAGGGGAGCGCGTCAGCGCGCTCGAACCTGTCCACCGGAACGCTCGCTCGTATACCAGCCAGCGGGGGAAGATCGGTCAACATCAACTCGGTTCCTTTCCGCGTGAATTCGGTTCCCTTCCTTCTCGCGCACCTTCCGCCTGAAGCCGGCCGTAGTAGGCCAGAGTCTCATGCGCAGCCGCGACAAGGTCCGCCTGCAAATCGAACATGGTCAGGTGCAGAGCGCGGAAGTACGGCAGGCGCCAGTCGTACGGCGGCTTGTCCCGCATCTTCTCGATCTGCTTGTAATACTGCCCGGCGCACGCCTCGACGTTCGTCCGCAATTCCATCAACGACGTGTGGAGATTGCGGGCGGAGTCTATTTCGTCCTGATAGATGGGGGCGCTCACGACGTGCGCTGCCACGTTAGGGTGAGCGTCGAGATGCGGTAGTCGTATTCCTCCCTGATCAGATCGCAGGGACCGCCAAGGACGCGCTCAGCGTCACGCAGCGCATCGACGATGCCCCGAGCGGCTCCGGTGTTGGCAAGACGTTCGAACGTGAGTGCCTTCGACAACTGATACTTCAGCTTCGACTCGAACGTCGGCTTCTGCGTGCGAACGTCGGCCGCCTTATTAGGATAGCGATACGACGGGTCACGCATCAGATTGGCCGCGTCAAACCATCCTTCGTGATTCTCTTCGTTTTTCCAGTACGATACATAGTAGCGGGGGTAGCGCCAACCAGAGTCAAAGGCTCGGATGACACCCGCCTGTAGGGGAACGTCCCACCATTCCTCCCCTAGCTTCACCGTCGCGCCGCTCGGGAACTTGTGATGGCCGACAGGATAGGTATAGGCCATCTTTCCTATATCACGGAAATAGACCGTCTCGCCTACTTTGAATCCGTCCATTTGAATTTTCCTAGCTCGGCCCAGCCCACGCCCCAGAGCGTGAGCAGGCGGGTGAAGTAGGCTTCGTACTTTTGGCCGATGTGGTCAAGAGAATAGTTGTCCACGACGTGCTCGCGAATCTTCACCGGGTCGAGCGTATCCACCATGTTGCAGGCGTTGCAGAACTCGACGAGATTGCGGCAACGGTAGCCGGTGACTCCCTGCACGACCGTCTCAGTGAACGCACCCCAGTCCGTCGTAATGGCCGGCGTGCCGCACGCCATCGCCTCGATCACGGCATTGCCGAACGGTTCGATGTAGCGCGTCGGCGCGAGCAGCGCGCGAGCCTCGCCCATGAGCTTGGACCGGAGCTTGGGTCCGACGATGCCATGATACTCAACATCGCCCACGAGCCCGGACGGCGTGCCCGGGCCGGCGACGACGAGCTTGGCCCCGAGCGCCGCGGTGATCTGCGACGCCACTTCCACACCCTTACGCGACGACGGGTCGAGCCTGCCGACGAACAGGTAGGAGTCTTTGCGTTTCGTCGAGAACGGAAAATCTTTCGGGTCGAGATAGCCCGGGATGACGGCGTCGTACCACCAGCCCTCGATGCCGTGCGCGTTGTTCATGCTCTGCGCTCCGGCAAGCGTGTGCATCCACGCATACGATTCGAAGACGCGATACTTTGAGAACGTGCCGGCGTAGCCGACGCCGAACTCAACCGCCATGTTCGACCCGTACGCATGTGCAATCTCTTGTTGCGCGCCGGATATAAGACAGATGAAGTCGTACTTCTTGACGCGCCGCTTCATCGCCCAGATCGCGTTGGCCGTGAAGATTTTCCAATGAGGCATCGTGTTGTTGAACGACGAGTAGACGTAGCCCGAAACATTCTCGCCCTTGGCCCGCTGCTTCTCGGTGATGCACGGGACGTGCTCCGTGCAGGGGGCCGTGTTCTTGGCGCCCGAGTAGAGAATGACTTCGTGGCCACGTGCCATCATCATGCGGCAGAAGCCCATGACCTTGGTCGTGTACGCGCACGCCGGGAAGTTCCCGTCGGTTTGCGTGTGCGGCAGACTGACAACATGGAAGCGCATAGCGTTTACACGGTCCCTATCTTGTTTCCCGTCCAATAGACCTTGGTCTCACGTGCGTTGCTCGTCTTGTCTTTCATCCTCACGTATTCTCTCGTGGGCAGTAGAAGACCACGCCTGATCGCGGCAGCGGTCAGCGCTCCCCAAGCGTGAGGATCGGTAGGCGGGCCAATCGTCGGTTCTAGGGCGTGACGAAGCTGCTCGCCGGTAAAATTGCGGGAGCCAAACGTGGCAATGGTTTCAAGCGCGGCTTTCAGCCACGCCGCGTTAGGCTTGAGAACGCGCGCCATTCCCTCGTCACGGGCTTCTTCTCCGGGTTCCATTAAACTCCCTCCACTTCGACGACGACGTGGTCGCCGTACTCGTTGAGCAGTTCGGCGACGCGCTCGCCGAGCTTCCGCGCCTCGGGCTCCGACATATTCATAGATATGTTGAGCACCGGCACGCCAGACTTGAGCACGGCGGTTCGACCGAACGATTGCCGGCAGTCGTAGGAATGCGGGGCTCTCTCGACGGCGAGCCTCGCGTGATCGTCAGTGGTCATGGCCGGCGCTCCTATTCCGTCGCCTTTGACAAAGCCCATTAGTGCGGGCGCGGATGGTACTTCGACGGGTCGGTTCCGAAGATCGCGTCGAGCAGCTTCTCTTCGGGCGTCCGCTTGTCGCCGGTAACGATCTTGGCGCCGTTGCTCAGTTCTTCGAAACTGATGACCGCAAACCCCTCGCGCTTCAGCGCCTCGGTCAGCTTCTTTTCCAGTTCCTTGGAGTCTACGGCCGGGATATCGCTGGGGTTGATGATGACATGCCCGTTCTGCTTGAAGGAATGTTTCATCGACTCTGCGACGCGGTCCACTCTTGCCTCGTGGAAGGTCTTGGCATCTTCCGCCAGCTTGCCGGCGCCGTAGCCCGTCTTCAAGGCGGCGAGCTTGTCGGCCTTAGTATGCTTCTCTTCGATACGGTCGAGCCGTTCGATTTCGGCGACGAGCATCGTCGCGGCGATGACGAGATTCTGACGCGCACTGTCCGCCGGGTGAAACTCATTGCGTGCCCAAGCCCAGAGCCCGGCCTCGTGCATGAAGCCTTTCGTGTCGTCGTCGCTCAGGTCGCCAAGGATTCGCTCGACGCCCTCGTAGGCGTAGCAGATCGCACCGTCGGCAATCTCGCCAGCCTTGTATGCGTCGTCGTGCGCTGCGCTGTACCTGTCCTTCTGCTTCTCGCGTTCGGCAACGATTTCATTGAGAACGCGGACAGTAGCGAGTGCGGAATGACTCATCATGGGGGTTATCCTTTCGTGGTGATAAGCGCGGGAAGCGACACGTCGCGCCACTCCGCGGTGATGTAGAGCGTGCGCTGCGCCATGTGAGCTTTATCCACTTGAAGCGCTGACTCGTAGGAGCGCACGAATGTTTCGAATTCATCTCTGGACTTGATGGCGCCGGCATACCGCCAGCGCCCTAACTCGAACTCAGGATTCCACCACGGCACGCGCCGCTGCACAGTGAACCCGTGATAGAAGCCATCCTTCGGGACGCAGCGATAACGGGTCTTCACTCGGGCTCTCCCATGCGCGGTTCGAACGAGCGAATGAATTTGCGCACGCGGTTTAGATCATGCCGGCTCAGATTGTGCAAGAGCCAATAGTCGTGCTGCTTGCCGTGATGATCTTGGGCAAGCTGCACGTCGAGGGTCTCGACCATGCGCTTCTTCAAGTCGAGCGCGCCTTGGTCCGCGTCGGTGAGCAGACGGTTGTCACGCAGGAACGGCCCGGGGTAGGGTGACTTCGGCATCAGAGCAGGCCAGTGACCCAGTAGATCGCCATGCCGACAACGATGCCGAACAGGAAGGCGCCGAACGGAGTTATCCGTGCGCCCTTGAACGGATTGCCCGGCGGCTTGTCCGTCAGCGATTGGCTGGCAACATCGTCGTACAGATCGACGGCGTCGGGATGCGGGCCATTGCCGGCGCGTTCGACACCGGGCGGGTAGATCGGATGATCAGGGAAGGCGAAGGCGCCTCTCTTCGGAGCCGGTTGCGGCCAGACCTTGTCAAGCGTCTTCGGCTTGCGCTTCTGTTTCACCGGAGCTTTCACTTCGGCCAGTATCGTCTTGCGCTTGGTCATGGGAATGAATTCCTCGTTAGGCGGTGTGAGCTTGCGCTTCCGAATCGGTATGCCCGCCGCGCGCAGTTCGGCGGAAGCGTTGCGCATCTCTGCATCGTAGCGGCGACCCATCACGGCACCGGAACCCAGAGCAGATCGTACACGAGCGCGTAGAGAAGGTAGGCGAGCCCGATGATGAAGAGCGTCAGCAAGAAGCTCGGCAGCGCTTTGCGTCGCGCCTCGCGACGATCATCGGCGTGGATCATCACGCGCCCGGCCTCAGTCTCTTCCCAGTCTTCGTCGAACTTGCCGTGCTCGTCGAGCAGGTTCGTTCCGTTGCGATACTCCCAGCCGCGCGAGCGCGTGTACGGCCCGGACCAATCCCAATACCTGCGTTGATTCGGATAGCATAGCTTGCCGCCGCCAAGCGACTTCGGGTCATAGACGACGAAGCGCGGCAACCACGCACCGTACCAGTGCCAGTTCCCATCGCGCTCGTTCGCGGTCCAGCGCCTCGGGCCGCCACTGATGCCGAGCAGGATCAGGTAGCCGGTGAACATGCACGCGAGCATGAAGATCAGGAAGAAATCCATCAGTACACTTCCTTCATAGGCTTCGCGTCGTACAATCGGAACCCTGAAATCAGGCTCTTGACCCGAACGCAGCCGTAGACAAGACCGGCCGCGATAAGCTCTGCCATCGCCCTCGGCGCGCTGGTGTAGTCGTACCACGCGCCGGCTTCGATGCGCGCGTAGAGCTTCTGGGCACGCGGGGAAAGGGTCTTGAGCCGACTAGCGGCTTCGCGCTTGTTCACTGGGCTTCGAAGTCCGACTGAAACTGCTTCACCGACGATATGAGTCGTTTGCCGGTTAGGCTCATGTTTCCATTTGAAGACGTGTACTCGTAGACAACCGACTTGTTGTCAGAAAAGACGACAACGATATCAGCGCCGGTTTGCCGGCCTATCCAGCATGAGCCAACTTCAGGCCGCTCCGAATGAATCACGACATGCCCGACGCTCTGCCACCTGTTCGTGTACTCGTCGGTATCATGGATGACGCGCGTCTCATAGCCATCTTCATTGCGCAGCACCGTGCCGACCGGGTAGCACGTCACCGGGTGCTCGTGATATTCCACGTGACCGACCCTCGCCCATGCTCTTTCCGGAAAGTCCACGTTCTCAAATCTAGCATCAACAATGCGCGTGTCCGAGCACGATGCCGTGCTCTCCGCGTTTTTCTTGGTGCCAAGTATCGTTCCGAGTCGGTGTTTCATTTGCGTCTCCTAGAACGGAATATCTTCAGCGAGCGGAACGGGGATTTCCGGCGGGCTCAACGCGAGCGGTGCGTGCCGCGCGTTCCATCCCTGCCGATGCATGAACTCGTCGAGCACCGCTTCCAGCGTGTCGCCGGAAACGGCATTGGAAAAGTAAGTGTCGGCGGAAAGCTGATACGTGATCAGCACTTCGCCATCTTGAACGCGACCGCCGGCACTGACGCGCAGATAAAACGCGCTGCCGATGTTCGCGGCCTTGAGCGTCTCCCTAACGAGCATTGTCTGCCGCTGAAACTCTTCGCCGTTCATTTCGATTCCTCGATTTCTTGTCCACTGTCGAAGTAGTGCAGCACGTAGCTCTCACCGTCGAACGACAACGTTCCGATGTGATAGGAGAATTCGACCGGCACGGGTTTGCCAGTTTCAGCGGAGAACAATCGACGCAGCACGTTCGGCGCGTCAGGATTGCACTGCGCCCACAAGCAGACTCCGCCAGCCTGCGAACCGATGTGCAGGATTTTCGCACCGCGTGGCATCAGCACGTGAACAACGCGATGGCCGCCAGCTAGGAGCGGAAATTTCCAGACGGGGTTCATTGCGGCCAGCCGCGAATTTGCGGCGGCGGAACGACGGTGATATCGCCATCGCTGATCCCACCACAATCGACGCCGGCCGGGCCGCACGCTTCTTCGAACGCGGCCTCGTCGAGCGGGTGAATGATGGTGATGTTGGGATAATAGGAGCCGGGAATTTTCGAGGCGAGCGTGTAGCACGCCGCTTCGCTCGTCGCCGCACGCAACTCTTGATGCTCAGTCTGCCCCATGCCGAGGAATCCGGAACTGGTGAAGTAGAGCAGCATGCAGACGGTCGGCAACATCAGCGTTTCACCTTGCAATCGTAGTGATCGAACAGCTTGACCGTCTGACTGACGGCGTCGAACTCGGGAACAGTGCCACGTGAACTGCAACGCGGATTCAGTTTGAGCGCGTCTTGGCCGGCTTGATACGACAATGCATCGAATGCCATGCCGACAAACACGACCATGAGTATCACGGAGAAGACGAGCGAGATTCGGCTCACGACGGACTCTCTTTGAAATCGACGAGGGCATCGGCCAAACGCTCTTCGGCAGTGGCGATGAACTTCTCGTCCTTGCGAAGACAGGCCCGTATCAGATCGCCTACGCAGCGCGCGGTTTCTAGCGCTTCGATGCGAACAATCTCTTCGGGTGTTCTAGCGGGCATCATCACGGTGTCCTACTCTTGGTTCTTGGGCCGGTCAACAGGAATCTTAGACGCACGGTTAACGCGCATCCGTCGTCATTTCACCGGCAGACCAGTTGCAGGGTCGGTCATCACGTGCGCGGCGTGTTTTTCTTCGGCTTCTATTCGAGCGGCTTGGACTTTCGCTTCGCGGGCCTTGGACCGAATCCAGAAGTTCATCAGCCTAGTATCGAGTTGAGAGCCGCGAAGTAAAAAGCGCCACTTGCCCGGAACCCAGTGGCCGTCAACATGACGGATGATTCCGCGCGTCACGCTCACATTGGCCGGGATATAGTAGTCGTCGCGCCACGTCAGGAATCGCACTTTCTCGGTCCTTGCCGGCGACACGTTTTCGGTCGCATCGGGAAGAACGAGGATGGGCTTTCCGTGGTAGTGGAAGGTCGCGTCGGACTTGGTCAGGGCCATTTGGGAAGCGATAACATGTGAGGGGATACAGCGTCAAGGGTCTTGGTCCGAATTGTGACGGCTTGTGCAGGTTGTGCAGCACTTGTGCAGCGCAAGGCTAGGAAAGCCGCGGCCTGCACAACCTGCACAAGCTGCACGAGTTGATCTTCAATTCGCTCATACTTGTATCGTATAACACATGTGCAGGAATATATGTGTTACACTACACAACTCGTGCGAAATATGGAGATTCGGGCCGAGGTTGTGCAGTTGGCCTCCAACCCCTTACGGCTCTAGGTGCACAAGTGCTGCACAGGTGCTTTTTCTGGGTTGTGCAGCTTGTGCAGTGGATTTGACGCCCTTCCCGGACTGTCAGCGAACCTGCACTTCGGGTCGATACGAGCGCGTCGCAATGTGCTATCTTTATGATCTGGTGCGCAGTGGACACAATGCACACCCAAGCCCTATACGAGCCCCCGGCCAAAGCCCGCGCACCTAACCCCGAGTTGCTAGTTTCTTGCTCCGCAACCGCTTGATATTTCGTCGAGCAAAGCAACGATCTGTTCACCGTAGGAACGGCCGAACTCCACCCTCGTCGCCGCCTGATCGCGTCCCATAATACACGTTATGCGACTAGAAATACCAGCCAGTTCAAAGGCTTAAGCATACAAATGACTGAAAGAATGCACCCTGAAAGCATCCAGCATCGGCCGATATCCAGCGCACTGGCACTGGTCGAGATGCGGCGCGCTATACTGGCGCGCGTTGATGTGATCCAGAACTTCGTCGATGTGGCCAACGGGGTTATGCCTGCACGCTGGGCAGCGGTGCTAGATGTGCCCGGACGTAAAGACGAAGTAACAGGTAAGCTGATCAAGGGCATGCCGGCCAAGCTTGCTCTGGAGCACATACTGCGTGCGAACGAACTACTGCTCAAGCGCATACTGCCCGAGTATAGGCAGATCGAAGTCAGTAGCGATACTGGTGATAACGCTATGTCCTTTGATCAGGCTAAGGCGCTAATGGCAGCGACGCTGATCAGCGCAGTCAACAGCGCAGGCGGGCGCTACGTAGACGGCAAGCTGGTCATGCCCCCGGTGGAGCCGGGCCAAGAGACTGGGCTGATCATAGACGAGGCAGTGGTGGTTGAGCCTGACCCGGTAGCCGAGGCGCTCGTTAGCGTGGGAAGGCGGATCAGTGCCGACGATCTGGAATCGTTAGACCCCGTCTCGCCTTTGGACGCTGGGGTAGCCTCCCCGCAGGATTTTTCCCCGGCAAAATAATCATTTCCAAACGGTAACAATCCAGATGACGCTCGCCTCCGCCTTACGAAATTTTTTCCGGATTTTCCGGACCTCGGCCCCCGACCCCGAGACCTTCCTGCTTGAAGGCTGGGAAACTTCGATCTGCCGCGAGGCGCCGGTATCCTACCGGGACAAGTGTAAACGGCTCCGGCTCGACGGCCCGACCCCGTGCCTCTGTTGCGAGGGCGAGTGCGTCGGCGGGGACTGGCCGTTCCTAACTATCCCGTCTGTCAAAGACGCGAAAGTTGACGAAAGCTTCCGCGTGGACGGCTGGGATGACGAGCCCGTGGACTACAGCGTGGACGGCGAGCCGCGCTTCCCGATTGAAAAGCTCGACGAGCGCTTCCGCAGCGCTGAAGGCGCAGGACACGGAGACCCGACCCTATGAAACTGTGTAAACGGCTTCGGTCGGTGACGGCGCGATTCAGGCGCACCGACTATCTCTACTTCGGCCACTCGACGGTGATCGACGGGCGCCCGTACGACCGCGGCTTCACGCAGGGCTTTGGGCCGTTCATGCTGCACGTTCACTGGAAATCGAAGAAGCTCGTCGAGGGAGATGCATCACTTGGACCCTCTTAACGACGCAGAATTCGTGCGCCTGCTCGCGCAGGCAAACGAAGCCGGCTTGCTCGACGAGATGCTGCGTTCGCATCCCGAGATTGCCCGCGTCATCGGCGCCGACTGGGCGCTGCTCCAGCGGCCGGACCAACGCACCCCGCCCGGCGACTGGGTGACGTGGCTCATTCTGGCAGGACGCGGCGCCGGCAAGACGCGCACCGGAGCCGAGTGGATCAATGGGCTGGCGGCCACGGGCCTCTATCCGAGCATCGCGCTTGTTGCCGAGACCGCGGCCGACGTGCGCGACGTTATGATGGACGGCCCGAGCGGCATCATGCACACCGGCCACCCGGATTCCCGGCCCAAGTACCGAACTTCCCGCCGCAAGGTCGAGTGGCCGAACGGCACGATTGCGCAGACTTACTCCGCCGACGACCCCGAGCAGCTTCGTGGTCCGCAGTTTCACGCGGCTTGGTCCGACGAGTTGGCGAAATGGCGCTACGCCGACGAGGCGTGGTCCAACTTGCAGTTTGGCCTTCGACTCGGGCAAAATCCGAGGCAGACTGTGACTACTACTCCGCGTCCGATGAAGCTCATTCGCGAGATGATCATTGAGTCGCGAAAGAAGCATCCCTCGGTCGTTCTCACCCGCGCTTCGACTAGCGCGAACATGGTCAACCTCGCGCCGTCGTTCCTGAAGACGGTCGTTGCGAAATACGTCGGCACTCGTCTCGGCCGGCAAGAACTGGAAGCCGAGATTCTCGACGACAACCCTTACGCGCTCTGGAAGCGGGACACGATAGACAAGTACCGCGTGCCGGGCGTGAATCGGGAACTGACGCGCATCGTCGTCTCGGTAGACCCGCCGACGACGAGCGGTGAAGACGCCGACGAGTGCGGCATCATCGTTGCCGGCTGCACGGCCGGGTTTGGGAACGACCGGCACTACTTCGTGCTGGACGACATGACGACGCAGGGCATGCGGCCGATGCGCGATAGTGTCGATGACGATTTGGGCTGGGCGGACATTGCGATCAATGCGTGGAAGCTTCACCACGCCGATTGCATCGTCGCCGAAGTGAACAACGGCGGCGAGATGGTCACGCAGACTATCACCCGCGCTTCAGGCGGGACGGCGATTGCCGTTCGCTCCGTGCGTGCGACGCGCGGCAAAGTTACTCGGGCCGAACCTATCTCGGCACTCTACGCTCAGGGCAAGGTGCATCACGTCGGCACCTTCGCCAAGCTGGAGGATCAGATGACAGAGTTTTCCAGCGACTTCGACAAGAAGACCGCCGGCTACTCCCCCGACCGCGTCGATGGCCTCGTCTGGGCACTGACGGAACTGTCGGGTAGCAACTGGGAAACGATTGATGACCGCGTCGGCGCAGTCGGCCCGCGGCAACAGGGTGAGGGATAGTATGGCGAATCAACAGCCGCAAGGCTCGAACCCGCGTTCTCGGCTCGGCGCATTTCTCGCGAACACTTTCGGCCTCAACCGCTACAACACTCCGCCGACGCAAACCGCGGGCGTGTCCGGCATCGTCTCTGCCGGCGGCTTTCTCATGTCGCCCGAGCGCGACGAGCGCTTGATTGGCGACCGCAAGTGGAAGACCTTTGCCGACCTGATCAATGACCACTCGATTATCTCCGCGGGCGTGCGCTACTTTCAGGCAATCATCGCGAAGGCGGACTGGAAAGCCGAAGCGGTCAGCGATAAGCCGGACGCCGTGGCGGCGGCCGAGTTTGTTGACGAAGCGCTCGACCGGATGGCGACTTCGTGGAAGCGCATCGTGCGCCGCGCCGCGCTCTATCGGTTCTACGGCTACTCGTTGCAGGAGTGGACCGCGCAGACGTGGGACGACGGGCGCATCGGCATCATGGACGTGGAGCTTCGTCCGCAGCGCACGATCCGCCGCTGGGACTTGGATATCGGCGGGACGGTGCAGGGCGTTGGCCAGTGGGCGCCGCAGACCGGCGTCGAGCTTTATATTCCGCGCTCGAAAATGCTCTACCTCGTCGATGACGCGCTGAGCGACGACCCGGAAGGTATCGGCCTGCTCCGTCACATCGTTGCGCCGGCCGCTCGGGCGTCGCGCTACCTGCAACTGGAAGGCTGGGGCTTCGAGACTGACTTGCGCGGCGTGCCGATTGGGCGCGCTCCGGTCCAGACCCTCAAGGACCAAGTCAAGGCCGGCACGATCACGCAGGCCGACATGGATTTGGAACTGCGCGACATGAAAGCTTTCCTTGATCGGCACGTGAAAGACCCGAGCACCGGCTACATGCTCGACTCCGGCTCGTACCCGACCAAAGGCCCCGTCGCCGACAACCCGACGAGCTATCCGAAGTGGGGCTTCGAACTGATCAACGGCGGCTCGACCGCGTTCCAACAGATTGCCACGGCGCTCGACCGGCTCAATCACGAGATGGCGTGGGTGCTCGGCGTCGAGCACGTGCTGCTCGGGCAGGACACCGGCTCGTTCGCGCTCGCCAAGTCGAAGACCACGAACCTCTATCAAGTCGCTGACTCTGTCCTTACGGAAATCGCGCAGTCGGCTTCGCGCGATATCATCGACAATCTCTGGGCGCTCAACGGCTTCGACGAAGACCTGAAGCCGGTGCTCGTCGCAGAGAGCGCGCAGTTCAAGGACGTGGCGCAAATGTCCGCGGTGCTGAAGGACATGGCCGCCGCGGGCGCTCTGCTCGCCCCGGGCGACCCGGCGGTCAACGTGATGCGCGGGCTGATCGGCCTGCCTGACGCGGACACTTCGGGCTCTGCGCTCGTGGACGCGGCGCTGTTGAACGCGGGTATCGACCCGGCCGACGTGGGCCTCGGGGTTCCCGTCGTGGCCAAGCCGGCCAAGACCCCGCCTCAGTCGCCCTCGGGCACCGGACTGCCGAACGAGAATAACCCGGCCGTGCCGGATAGTTCGCGCGGCGCGGCAACTCCGGGAGCGAAGAAGACGTTCTACGGATACGATTCAAAGCAGTCGCGCATGCAGCGCGCTATGCGCAAGGCGCTCAAGAAGGCAAAGGCGAAATAGTCATGGCAAGCTGGGCTCGTCAGTTGAAAAATGCGCTCGACCTTACCCTCCCGGGAACGGGCACGGGTTCGTTCGAGCGGCAGGCAGTTTTGAAGTTGCTGCCCAAGACCGTCACCGATCTGGTTGCGGCCAAGGTCTCGACTTCCTCGGCGTCGCTCACCTTCACTCCGTCAGTGGATGCGACCACGCATCAACAGCGAAAGAAGCTGCACAGCGTCAGCACGTGGGACGCAGCGGCCACGGTGCTGGAGGGCGCAACCCTCACCGGGCTGACGATTTCAGCGACGTACGATTTCCAAGTTCGTGGCGTCAACAGCTACGGAGTCAACGAGTGGTCGAACGTATCGACCGTTGCGTTGGCGTAATTCTCAAGAAGACAGAAAAGGAGTCTCTTCCATGTCCTTCCTTACCCCTCTGGTTATCGGCGCGTTTGCCGCTGGCGTTGCGGTTGATCGGTTCGGTGTTCCTGCCGTACTCAAGGCGATTGTCACCTTGTGGAACGATGCGAAGACCGAAGTCGCCGTTCTTACTGCCGCGAAGGTCGCCCCGGCGCCCGCGCCGGCAGTGGTTGTTGTCGAGCCGGCTGCTCCGGCCGCGAAGTAAAATCAACCTGTAGCCTGATTCAGCAAACGCTGAATCAGCCTGTAGACTGAAAAAGGAACCTCGCCCGTGACTCTCATAGTTTGGCCGACTGCCGGCGCGAACAGCTACGTTTCCGTTGCGGATGCCAGCGCCTACTTCGCGCTGCGCATCAACTCGGGCGCGTGGGCTGTGAACGCCGGCATGCAAGAAGCTGCGCTGGCCACGGCGACTTCGCTTCTCGATACGTACGGCTGGGTTGGAACTCCGACCGACCCGGCGCAACCGCTCGGCTGGCCGCGAACCGGCGTCGGTGTCATCGACCCGTCCGTGCTCCCGCCCGCCGTCGTCAAGGCGGTGGAAGAGTTGGCGCTCGCGCTGATCAACACGCCTGCCCTCGCTGACCTGACCGGCACTGGGTCGAACATCTCGTCGCTCGCTGCCGGCTCGGCAAGGATCACGTACTTCGCGAAGATCACGGGCTCGATCTTCCCGCCGCTCGTGTGGCTCATTCTCACCGGGCTGACGCAGGGCTCCGGCTCTAGCATGGGCGGCACGCAAGTTTTTGGCGATGGTCGCAGTGTGTTCTCCGAAAGTCGCGACAACGGCGACTTCGGAATGAACAGGGGGTTCTAATGGGCACGTTCACTCCGGCGTTCAACTTCTCGGTCGTCATCGGCAACACGATGCCGATTCTTTTGCGCTACGCTCCCGGCGGCACGCTAATGGACTGGACGGATTGTTCGGTCGATATCGTCGTGCGCCTCAAGGACGGTAGCGCGCTGACTATTCCGAGCGGGCGCATCTCGCTTGTCGCTCCCGGCAGTGTCCCGGATGCGACGAGCCCCAATCTCATTTCGTCTCTGCTCCCGGCCGAGACGGCGGCGTTCTCGGAAGACTTCCCTAACCCTTACGAGATTCGCGTGACCGATGCATCGGGCGCGAAGACGACGATGCTCTTCGGTGAAATCGTTCCGCTCTTCTCGGCAGTCGAAGGGGAGTAGCTTTTCGTGACGACGCCTAGCGTTGCCATCATCCGCAATGACTTCGACGTGTCGGTGTTCGGGTACGGCCCGGCCGGCACGTTTGCGAAGGTCGTGGAAGTTGTGACTGTTGGGCTACAGGGGCCGCCGGGAAATCCGGGAGGGCCTACCGGAGCCACCGGGCCGACCGGCGCGACTGGCCCCACGGGCGCCGACGGCTCGGCGGGCGCAGCGGGCGCAGTGGGTGCGACCGGACTCACTGGCCCGACTGGGTTGACCGGACCGACTGGATTGACCGGCCCCACGGGCCTCACCGGCCCGACCGGACTCACCGGGGCTGACGGAGCCGCAGGAGCCGCAGGAGCCGCAGGAGCCGCGGGTGCGACTGGTCCGACAGGATTGACAGGCCCGACCGGCGTAACCGGCGCCGCAGGGGCCGCAGGGGCCGCAGGGGCCGCCGGAGCGGCGGGGCCGACGGGTGTCACCGGCCCGACCGGCGTTACCGGACCCACGGGAGTTACTGGCCCTACCGGGCTCACTGGCGCCGCGGGCGCTGATGGGGCCGCTGGAGCTACCGGCCCGACCGGACTCACCGGCCCGACCGGGCTGACGGGGCCGACTGGGGCCGGGGTAGCAGGCCCGACCGGCGTCACCGGCCCGACCGGACTCACCGGCCCGACCGGAGTTACCGGACCCACGGGAGTCACCGGACCGACCGGGTTGACTGGTTCCGCAGGCGCCGATGGTGCCGCTGGGGCAACTGGTCCGACCGGACTCACTGGCCCGACGGGAGTCACTGGCCCGACTGGATTGACCGGCCCGACAGGACTCACTGGCCCGACTGGATTGACCGGGCCGACCGGACTCACCGGCCCGACCGGACTCACCGGCCCGACCGGATTGCCCGGCGGAGCCGTAACGATTGCCTACACGTTTTCGACCACGATCACGGACACGGACCCGGGCTCTGGAAACCTGCGTCTTAGCAACGCGACGCAGAACGCTTCGACGGTCATCCGCGCAGAAGACCTTGACAGTGGCGCCGTGAGTTGGCGCACTCTGCTCGGGTTGATCGCGGGCAGTACGAGCACGATCAAGGGATACGTTCGTCTCGTCAAAGCGACCGATTACACGAAGTGGCTGGAGTTTACGCTTAGCGCGGTTGCTCAACCGACCGGCTACACGAACATCACCGTTGCCAACGTAGCGTCGAGCGCAGCGAGCCCGTTCTCGAACGGCGACGCGATCTTGTTGATGTGGGACCGCAATGGCGATCTGGGCGCAACTGGCCCCACGGGATTGACCGGCCCGACGGGAGTCACTGGCCCCACGGGATTGACCGGCCCGACGGGATTGACTGGCCCGACCGGCCTCACTGGCCCGACGGGATTGACCGGCCCGACCGGACTCACTGGCCCGACGGGATTGACCGGCCCGACTGGTCTCACCGGACCGACCGGACTCACCGGACCGACCGGACTCACCGGACCGACGGGATTGACTGGTCCGACGGGAGTCACTGGCTCGGCTGGCTCGCCGCTGCCGCGCGTCACCAGCATCACGTCTAGCGCTACTCCGACCCCGACCGCCAGCACTGACGACGAATACAACATCACGGCTCTAGCTGTTGCGGCGGTTTTTGGTACGCCGGGCTCCGGGTCGGAAGGCCAGAAGCTTATCATCCGTATCAAGGACGCGGGCGTCGCGAAAGGATTGACTTACAACGCGATCTATCGCGCCGGCACTGATGTTGCGCTGCCCTCGACGACGGTGGTCAGCAAGACGATGTACCTCGGGTTCATCTTCAACGGAGCCGATACGAAGTGGGACTTGGTTGCGGTGACGGGGAACATCTAATGACCGCCGCCGTCGTCAACACGAGCGTCTACGCAGACTCTACAGCGACCGCGTCTCAGGTTGTGACTTTGCCCGCGAGCATTGTTGCGGGAAATCTTTTGCTGATGTTTATAACGCTCGGCAGTGCCGGCGGCGGCTCAATCACGACTCCTTCCGGGTGGACGCAACTTGCGATCAACACCGTTAATTGGACCGGAGCGATACTTTATAAGACAGCGACCGGAAGCGAGGGCGCGAGCGTTACGATCACGACCACGATCAGAACAGCCGCAGCGGTTTGCTACCAGATCAATGCGTGGGCAGGCACTCCGGCTGTTTCGGTGGCGAAAAATGCCTCGTCAGGAGCTTCAATAACTCCGAACGCTATAACCCCTTCATGGGGAAGTGCCAGCGATCTTTTCATTGAGGCCGTGATGGCGGGCGGAGACGAGGCGCCAATCTCGTCTTACTCGTCGGGCTATGGGAGCCCTGTTGCTTCCAACGCGGGGAACTTTTGCCTAGCTGCCACCGCGATAAAATCTGCCACGGAAACCACGGAAACTCCGGGAGCAATCACGATGAAGTATTCGGAGGCATCCGTGGCGTGGGTTGTTGCCATCCAACCTTCGGCAGTGGCCGCTCGCGCGTACGACTTCTTCAAGCTCTTCTTCTAGGGAGTGTGTAAACGATGCCTATGATTTTCGGAGTAGACATTGCCGGCATTCTCGCGACGCAGATGGGTCCGCTCTTGCTGCCGGCGACGCTGCGCGTCTTCTCGACCGCTCAGACGCGCGTCGATGGCGACCTGACGGCGGGCACCGTGAAGATCGCGACCGTGAGCACCGCGGCGCGCGGGTTCGTAGAAACCTACGACACGAAAGATCAGGGCGCCGGAAGCATCGTGCAAGTCGGCGACCGCAAGATCAGCTTGCTCGGTGCCACGCTTGGCGGAATGATTCCCGTGCCCGGCGACGAAATCGATATTGAGGGCGACACCTACACCGTCGTCGATGTGCAACGTGACCCCGCCGCGGCGATGTTCACGTGCCAAAGCCGGAGGGCGTAATGTCCAGTCTCGACCCGATTGAACTGAAGGCATGCAAGAACTTCGTGGACGTGTGGCGAGCCGGCCCCGGCGGCTACACGATTGACGCCGAGTCGAAAGACCTGATCGTCTTCATCCCTTACGCTGGGGTGACGAAGTTCAACACATCTCGACCCGACGAGAATCCCTATTGGCGGATGACCCGAGACTATGGTAAGGTTACTCTTGACCATGCCATCAAGCTCGTGTTAGCACCGATCAGGTGGCAGGGTCGTGCGCTCCCCGAGCGGGAGCTTTTCCATGGCCGTATTGCTGACGGCAAACTCGTACCCGAACCGAAGGGATAAAAATCCAAATGAGAGGAATTCTCGCGGCAGTCTTCGGGCTGTTCATCGCACTTGCACTACCGGCTAACGCGGCCGACCTGACAAAGTTCCATGATCAGATGCTCTCGCCGTCCGTCTTCATCACGATGGGCGACGTGGGCAGTTGCTCGGGCGAAATCATTTACTCGAACCGTGATCAGGACACCGGCGACGTTTCGACGTACATTCTCACGGCGAAGCACTGCGTCGCGGACCTTGGCGTGAACGACCTGAAGATCAGCGTGCCGACGTACGATGGCAACCTGATCGAAACGGGTGCGGCTGTTTATCGCGCAACCGTGGACGAGTCTTCGTGGAAGCACGATGTTGCTATCCTGATCTTGGACGACAAGAAAACGAAGTTCGACCATGTGGCGCTTATCGCCGCACCGGATGCCGTTCTCGTCGAGGGCGAGGACTCGTGGACTGTCGGCTACCCGCTTGCCACTTCGCGCACGATCACGAAGGGCTTGATTGGCTCACAGACTTTTGAGGACGCCAGCTTTCTTCCGGGCTCGTCCGCAAAGCTCGCGCCTTTCGTTCGTGGCACGTCACAGTCTGCCCCCGGCACGTCCGGCGGTGGTCTCTATCATCAGGCCGCGAGCGGCGACTATGAGCTAGTCGGCACTGCGTCTGGAGCTTACAACGGCCACGACTTCGTCGCGCTCTACACCGGCTTCAGGGATATCGACGATTTCCTGAATTCGCAAGAGACCGTCATGTTCAAGGCGTTGTTCCCGAACTACAAAGACCCGAAAGCGAAGAAGTCGGACCCCGGCTCGTACTACGGTTCGCACTAAGGGATCGATGGGTTCCGTCGTAAACAGCACTCAGGGCTCGGGAGAAGAGAAGCGCGTCGTCGCTATTCTCTCCCGGGCCGAACCTGCGATTCATCGGCAGTTCATGTCGATGGTGGCCGCGATCAGGCGGCAGTGGACTCCCGAATATCTGATGACGATGATCCGGCAGGGCTCGCTTGAGCCGGCCATGGTCGTCGTGCAGGCGAACGCTCAGCGCTTCGCTTCCGAAGTCAACAACGTTTTCATTGGCGCCGGCATGAGCGCGGCGGACGCAGCTACGGCTTCGTTCGCGCGTCTGACTGTGCGCAAGGCCGCGCATCCCGTTGCCGAGCACGTCATCGCCTTTGCCTTCGATCAAGTGAATCATAAGGCCGTGACGGCGATGAAGTCGGCGTCTCTCCGGCTCGTCACCGGCCTTACGTCGGGTCAGAGGGGCGCGGTGAAGTCGGCGCTTGTTCAAGGCGTCACGGTCGGTATGAACCCCGTTTCGGCTGCGCGGCTGTTGCGCGGGAGTATCGGGCTGACTGAGACTCAACAGGGCTACGTGAACAATTTCCAAACGTCATTGCAGGCCGGCAACAAGTCTGCGCTTGACTACGTACTTCGCGACAAGCGCTACGACCCCACGATTGTCGGCGCGGCGGATGCTGGCACGGTTCTCACCGACGAGCAAATCGCGGCGATGACTGATCGCTACGCGAACAACTGGCTCAACTTTCGTGCGGACACGATTGCGAGAACTGAATCGCTAAGTGCAGTTCATGCCGGCAATCAGCAAGGCTGGGATCAAGCGCTAGTGCAGGCTCAATCGTCGCCGGCCGCCGCGTCGATTTCTCCCCAGCTTGAGCGCGAGTGGGTGACGGCGGAAGACGAGCGCGTGCGCGATAGTCATGCGGAAATGGACGGGCAGGTTGTCGGGCAGGACGAGCCGTTTGTCTCCGGTGATGGCAACGAGTTGATGTACCCGGGCGACCCGTCTGCCCCGCCCGAGGAAGTTATCCGGTGTCGCTGTGCGGTTGCGACTACGTTCGCCGACGGAAGCACGGACACTCAGACCGCCGACGGATAAAGTGCAGGCGCGCAATCACCCCCGGCGCGCTCGGGCTATCCTGTCATCCGTGCCTTTCGGATCATGCAGCGCAGACACCGCCGTTCATCAACGGCGCTTCCGAAAGGCAATCAAGCCCCAGCCTATCGAGCCGGCCAAGGGGCGAGGAATGAAACCAGCCCAAGCTCGCAAGAAGGGAACCCTCCTATGGGTCACATCGTTGAAAAGTCCCCCGTCACCTTCAAAGAGCCGGTAGAGTTTAAGAAGGCCGTCACGTTCGACGTGTCTTCGCCCTACTCCGTCGATGAAGTCACCAGTGGTGGCGACGTGGACCTGACTCTTTCTACCGGCGTTTCGAAGCTGGCGAAGGTGCTGATCAAGCACGTCGCAAGCGTGGTCAACCAGATCGCGATGTACGCTTCGGCGACCGGCGTCGCACTCCGTATCGTCGCCGTTGGCACGGATTCCAACATAGACGTTTCGCTTGAGCCGAAGGGCACGGGCCTGCTTCGCACTATCGCGAACTTCTGGAAGGTCGGCACGACCAACCTCCTGTTCGGCGTCGGCGCGACGAACCTCGTCGCGTTCGGTGTCAAGTACGTCGCCGTGGCCGTCAACTACATTCTCGCGCTCCCGTCCGCTACGGGCAACGCGGTTGAGTTGCAGGCTACCGGCACGGATACCGATATTGGCATTCTGCTGACTCCGAAGGGCGCCGGTCACGTGACCGTTGCCAAGCTCCAGCTTGCCGTCACCGCGGTTGCCGCGGCCGGTTCGATCATCTCCGATGCCGGCGCTCTTGCCGAAGGCATCAACGTCGTCTCTGCCGCTAACGGCACGAAGGGCGTCATCCTCCCGGTCTCTCCGGCGGCTGGCGGCATTCTGTGTCTGGTCATCGGAACCGTTGCCGCGGTCCTGAAGGTCTGGCCGCAGTCCGGCGCCACGATCAATGCGTTGTCCGCCTCGGCGGCAATGTCGCTCGCCTCTGGCCCGATCCCGGCGATCTTCGTTTCGGTGTCGGCGACTCAGTGGTACAGCTTCCCGCTGCTGCCCTCGTAGTAACGGGTTCGTAACCACCTTCGTCTTTGCACGAGTAGGCCCTCTCGACCAGTACATCGGGAGGGCCTATATTCCGCCAAAGAGGGAATTATGACTGCCCGACTGTACCGTCTCCCTGCCGAAGTGATCGAGTCTGCGCGCCTCGCGAAGACGATTGCCGCCGTGACCGGCGAAGACTCCGGCTCCCCGCTTGTCAACAAAGTCTCGGTCCCGCTCGCCATCGTCAAGAGCATGGTAGCAGCGCTCGCGACCGATAAAGGCTACCAGCACTTTCTCGCATGGGGCGGAACGCCCGGCAAGAAGTGGGCGGAGCGCACCGTCAAGTACAACGAGAACCACGACCCGGCCAGCGGCCAGTTCTCGGACGGCAGTGGCGGCGGCTCGGGCACGGGCGACGCTGCCCGCAGTCTCGCGGCGGCCGGTGGCCAGAAGCCGCTCACCGGGCTCCCGCAGAAGCCGCTCACCGTCAACGGCAAAGAATTCATCCCCGGCCCTAACGCCACGGCTCGCGAGGCAGCGCGCCAGTACATGCAGAACGCCGGGCTCCCGTACAATCCTCCGAGCGACTATGTCAAGGTGGACCCCGCGAACGCGACGAACATTGCCAACGCCTACGACGCGATGGCCCACGACCCGACCAATCCGCAGGTGGCCGCCGCGTACGATGCGATGATCAAGGAAACTATCGCGCAGTACGGCGTGATCGAGAAGACCGGGCTCAAGGTGGACTTCATTGCGCCCGGCGCTCCCGACCCGTACGCCGAGTCTCCGCGCATGATGCAGCAAGACGTGCGCGACAACAATCATATGTGGGTTTTCCCGACCGTCTCCGGATTCGGCAGTGGTGACGCAGCGTCGCAAGAGGCGATGAAGAATAACCCGCTGCTCGCGCCGTCCGGCCTCGTCGCCAACGGTCACGCCATGGTGGCGAACGATGTGTTCCGAGTTGTCCACGACTACTTCGGCCACTTCAAAGAGGGCAACGGCTTCCGCGCCGTGGGCGAAGAGAACGCTTGGCGCTCGCACTCTGCGATGTATACCCCGCTCGCGCGACAGGCGATGACGAGCGAGACGCGCGGGCAAAACTCATGGGTCAACTACGGCCCGCACGGAGCCACGAACCGGACGGCCAGCGGCACTGACACGGTCTATGCTCCGCAGAAGATTGGGCTGATGCCGGCGTGGACGACGAAGGCGGTCGAGAAGTACAACGAGAACCACGATGCTCGGGGCCAGTTCTCAGACGGCAGCGGGTCGATGACTCCCTATCGAAATACTTTTGGCACGTCGAGCTTCTACGACCCTAAGCACTTCACCACTCGTGAATCCAAACTGGTTGGGGAGGACGGCGCCGTCCTTTCATCTCACGACGTTCCGGTTCCTCTCGCTGGCAGTTGGCCGAAGTTTCCTCTGACAAGCGCACAAGACGGTGTTTTGTATCGCGGCATGTCCGCCAAGGAATACGCGGCGTTTCAGCAAACCGGCCAAGTCCAAACGGCGGGCGCCTATAATATGGGTGATCAGCAAAAGGGATTGACCTACTTCACCACGGACCCGCAGTCTGCCGCGAGCTACTCGAACGGTTTTGCTCCCGCCGAATTCAAGCCGTCTCCCGGAAACCCGGCTTACGTTGTCGGTGTGAAGACGCCTTCCGCTGATCGTCTGCGCAATATGTATGGCCAAGCGGGAAACATGGGCGTGAGCGATGAACGCGGGGTCGTCGGTTCCATCCCCGCGAGCGACGTTGTGTCGGTTCACCGCGGGGACGTGATCGAGTACACCCCCCAGATCAATAACTCTCGGGGTGAGCGGGCGGTCTCTGCCAGCGCGACTCTTTTGTGGACCCGAGTGGATGCTCACAAGTACAACGAGAACCACGATGCGCGTGGTCAATTTTCTGCCGGCGATAATTTGCGGGCGGCGGCCGATGCGAAGTGGCCCCGCAACCCTCTCAACGAACGCCAGCACATTGTCCAGACTCCCGGTGGCATCGCGCTATTGGAGTTGGCCCCCGCTATGCAGGGCTCGTCGAAGCCGGTGCATGTGTCGTGGATGCAGGCAACTCCGCAGGGGGCCGGCGTGGGCACGGCGGCGATGCGCCAGCTAACTGATCTGGCAGATCAGCACGGCGCGAAACTTGACCTGTTCACGTGGGATGGCGGTCATCGCGAGGGCGACCTGAAAACCTTCTATGGCCAGCATGGCTTTAAGCCGGGCAAGCAAGACCCTTCGTTGCTGGTGCGGGCGCCGAAGGCTGCGAAGTACAACGAGAACCACGATGCACGCGGGGAATTCTCGTCTGCCGACTCCGCGATGTTCGTCGCGGCTCGTGACCAAGGTTCCAAGCATCCCGGATTTCTCGATAAACAGCCGGCCAGTGCGCTAGGCGATCATCAGCTATTGCTCGGCCATGGTGGCAAGGTCGGTGTTGCCGTCAGCCCGAACGGGGATATCCAAAACGTCTTCAACAACGGTGGGCCGCCCGGCGCAGGCGCCGACGCCGTGCGCGCAGCTATCGCGGCCGGCGGCGATCATCTCAATGCTTTCGATGGTAAGCTACCGGCTTACTATCAGCAATTCGGCTTCAAGGAAATTGGCCGCGTGCCGTTCAATCCGTCCCTAGCCCCTAGCGGATGGAACACGCAGCGCTACGGCACGCCCGACATTGTCCACATGGCTCTCGCAACTGGCCGTGGTTCGGAGAGCGATCTGATCGCGGCGAGCGCGCAACAGCGTGCGGCCCTGACTCGCGCAACGGCGGCGATTCAGTCGCGCAACGGCGGCGGGCTTGACAAGGCGATCTTCGGAACGCGCATCGACGACGCAGTCTTCGGCAAGGATAGCCCGACCGGCGCCGCGGTTCACGTCCCCGTTCCTCTCTCGAACGGCGTCCGCCGCAAGAAGCCGAAAGCGCTCGACGACGAGGCGATTGCGAAAGCGATCTTCGGCGACGACTATGTCAAGTTCAATCCGAACCACGATGCTCGCGGACTCTTTTCCGATGGTGCTGGTGGCGGCGCCGTCAGCGAACCGGAAGGAATGGGCGGCACGGTTAGCTCTGCCCACGGCGAGGCGACCAAGCTGTTTAATCAGCATGGTGGCGCCTCGGCCCGGACGGCGGATGCAATCATTGCCGGCTTTCGTGGCGGCGCGGAAGCTATCAAGCAGACTCAGGCGATGCTTGCTGCGACCCCGGCGACGGATGCTCAGGTCTCTGCCGGAGGCTTCAAGAATCCGGACGGCTCATGGACCGTTGACCGTCAGGCTCTTCACGCGCAAATTCTCGACAAGATATTCACTCCGAACGCGGTGGACGCGGCGACCCCGGTGGCCGGGCAGTCCCCGACCCTTACGGTGCTCGGTGGGCGCGGCGGCTCGGGCAAGAGTTTCTTGACTGGGCCGTCCGGACCCGTGGACCCGTCGAAGGCGATCATGCTTGACTCGGATGCGGTCAAGGCTATGCTGCCCGGATATGCCGGTTGGAATGCTCAGTTGTATCACGAGGAGTCCACGGCGATCTTGGACGCGGCAGACCAGCGCGCAACGGCGCTAGGTGTAAACGTCATCCACGACGCGACCATGAAGTCCGAGGGAACGCTCGCTGGGCGCATGACGACGTTTCAGGCGGCGGGGTATAATGTTTCCGGGCACTATATGTTCGCGTCGCCGGAAGTAGCGGCAGAGCGTGCGATGACTCGCTTCGCTAAGGGCGGTACTTTCAGCGGTCGCTATGTTCCGGTGAACGTGGTGCTAGGCAACGTCAACAACGAAAAGAATTTCGACCGTATCACCCCCGGTCTCAGTAAGTGGTCGGTGTGGGACAACAACGCGACCGGCGGGACGCCCCGTCTGGTAGCACAAGGAGGCAAGTAAGATGGGCGTGTTTGTGGGAACGGATGGGAAGCCGATGCTCGGGAGCGACGGCCGGCCTGTCATGGAAGACCAGTTCGAGAATGAGCCGGGTCCGCCGAAGACTCTCCGTGCCGGCGGCATGAGCGCAGAAGCAGAAGCCGCCTTCAATGCGAAGACGGCTGAAATGATTCGGGCACGGGCGGAGCGGCAGTTGCGACGGGCGGTAGGTTAGCCTGTCTTGCGGTGTTCCGCTACGAACGCCTCGACGTGATCCTCTTCGGACAGCGTCTCCCGCGCGATGATGTTGATCATCACAAGCATGTGCTTGGCGTCGGGCAAGGTGGCGGGAACCAGTTTGTCGGTGTACTCCGCGATTCTGGTAAGAGCCCTTGTGAGGGCGGGGTTAGTTGTCATCTTAAATCCTTTCGATTGCGGGCGCGGCGGTTATCATCGCGCCTTCTAGGTAGCGGGCGGGGACTTTGAAGTAGCACCCTTCCGAGTAGAACCGGACCTTGCGCCCCGGCCCCTTGTAGATGGTGAAGGTGTCCCGTTCGCCGGCCGCGCCGTAGTTGAGCTTCTTGGCGAGCTTGAGGGTATCGCCGGCTCGTAGTCCCCGCTTCTTGGCCTTCAGATCGGCCGCCGCGATGGACCCGATCCGGTAGTCAGTGGCCGACCGAAGTCCGCTCCACTCGTTCTCGGGAATGCCGGGAGGCACGGGCTTCAACTTGCTCGCCGCGGCGATGATCGACTTCGGCGCCGGGCAACCGTATGGTCCCATGGTCTCGTACATGTCCTTCCAGCCGAAGGTGAAACCATCCTTGGCCTTCGGGCTGCTCTTGATCGCGATGACCGCGATTCCGCGGAACGTTCCGTCGGCGTCCACTTCGTAGATCGAAGCATCGTACGGAGTGGCGACGTACTTGATCACGAGGAACACCGCCTCTCGCGTCGCACTCTCTGCGACGATGTTGAGCGAGCGGTACTCGTTCTTGATCACAGCGAGCGCCTTAACGCCCGGTTCCTTGTGTGTGAAAGTCCAGCCCATCTGATTTTCTCCTGTTAGTCGGTGTAAGACCAAGCGCGCTTTACGAAGGCGCCGAGTCCGGCGTCGTCCAGCACCTTACGGAAGGCTCGGAATGCGTCTTCCGTAATGTCGGCGTTTTGAGACCTGATGCCCTCGGGGACCGGAAGCCGGACGAAGCCTTCGTGGTGGCCGACGATGCCGGCGGACACTGCCGCGGCAAAGAAAGCCTTGGCGCCTTTGACGCCGCCCTTGCGAAGCTCCAGCATGTAGCCGCCGCATGACCCGGCGTCAACGCGACCGTCGGCGATCCACCTAGCGAGCGCGGCCTTGTTGCTGGCCTCGATGGCGCGAGCGATGATGATGTGGAAGCCTTCCATGATTTTCTCCTAGCCGAATTCGGCGGTTGAGTGAGAGACCGTCACGCCGTCCTTTTCGCAGAGCACGACGGACACGAGATAAGCCTTCTTGGCACTGACGCCGAGCTTGGCGACTGCCAGCTTCCAAGCCTCATGCGTGGACGAGGCGTAGACCTCGGTCTCACGTCCTGAGTAAAAAGCCTTGTAGCCGTTCATGGGGTTTCTCCTGTCTAACACCTAGAACATAAGGCCGTTTACACGTCGCCGCCATTGCCATGTTCAAAGGTGGTTAATCCTTTCCGAGCCCGGGGTCTAGGCCCCGGGTCTCGCCAGCGGTGCCGCCGCTGGGCGGGCCGCGGCTCTAGCCGCCGGCATTCCGTATCGCCCTCTTCGCGGTCTCGCGGGGCGAAAAGCCGTCTTCGTAATCGTTGTCGAAGAGGAAGTCGTCCAGATCGGCAGTGCTCAACCCGGTCAACTTGACCACTTCAGCCTCGACCTTGGCGAGCCAAGCCCCGTACTTGAAGCCGGGTTCGCGAGCTAGGTTGGAAAGGGGCATTTGAGGGGACTCCGTTTAATTAAGGGGTAGAACCGACTTGGGGAAAGTGCAGGGAATGTCTCTATCTGCTCGACTCGGACTTCCTTTCGACCTTCTCTCTACACTCAACATGGCCCCTCCCGGCCTCAGATGCAAAGACTATGTTTACACGTGCTTAACAGAAAGTTGCAGTTTTACCGCCGGTTGCACTTGCCGGCGTGCAATCCTGTCAGCATGACGACTGAGAAGTTTTCCCAGTTCTTCAAGGTTGACTCTGTTGACGAGCAGCTTGGCATCGTTTTCGGATGGGCCATGATCTGCACCGAAGACGGCAAGCCGTACTTCGATCTTCAGGACGACCACATACCCGAGCACTCCATGACGAAGGCCCTCGCCGACTTCATGGAAAACCTCCGGGTGGCGAAGGACATGCATATCCCCGGCGACGCCGGGAAGCTTCCGGGAAGCATCGTCTTCGGGTTTCCGCTTACTACGGATATCGCGAAGAGCATGGGAATTTCGACTCGCAAGACGGGCGCCATCATCGGCATGAAGCCGGGCGACCCCGAAGTGCTTCGGAAATTTGCGAGCGGTGAGTACACGGGTTTCAGTATAGGCGGCGAACGCCTGCTTGACGAAGAGGCGGACTAGAATGTCCCGCACGATCATGCGTGCCATCAAGCTCGACGAAATTAGCGCGGTGGACAACCCCGCGCAGGAAGGCGCGCGTGCGACGATTGTCAAGCGCGCCCCTCCGATCAAGAAAGACGCGCAGACGAAGACGCAAGACGGAGAGGAATTTCCGAAAGGGGATTTCGCCTATACCCCGGACTCGACGGACCCGAGCACTTGGAAGCTTCGGACCACGTCCACTCCGGGAGGCAGTCCGGACGCTGATATCGTAGGCGCGGCGGCAGCGGCACTCTCGCCCGGTGGCTTTCGTGGCCAGAAGGTACAGATTCCCGAAGCTGATCGCCCCGGTGTCGTGGCCAAAGTGCGGGCCGCGTGGATCAAATCCAACCCGGACAAAACCGAATCTGACATGCCGACTTCGCTCACGAAGTCCGGCGACGAACAGGAGAGTACCATGCCGATCAATGCCAACGAGAAGCCGGAAGATGCCATCAAGCGTCTTGACGGTGAAGTAAAGGCCGCCGCCGAGAAGGCCGCGACCGCCGAGAAGAACGCCAAAGAGCAGGCGACCGTCGCCAAGCTCAACGACGTTGCGAAGAAAGCTTTCGGCGACATGACCACTCAAGAGAAGGTGGCGTTCCATAACGCATCTTCCGAGGATCAAGAGGCCATGCTCGCCAAGGCCGTCGCCAAGTCCAGCGATGCCAACCCGGTCATCTACAAGGCCGTTGATGGCGTCGAGTACCGCAAGAACGATGACCCGCGCATGGTCGCGCTGGCCAAGCGTGCGGACGAGTCGGACAAGGCTTCCCGCGAGAGCGTCGAGAAGGCCGCGAACGCGGACTTCGCAAAGCGCGCTGGCACCGAACTCGCCAACCTCCCCGGCGACGAAGTCGTGAAGGTTGCAGTCCTGAAGGCCGTCGAAGGCATCAAGGACGAAGCCGCCAAGAAGGGCGCGCTCGCGCTGCTCAAGGCCGGCAACACCGCCATGAAGGGCGCGTTCGTCCGTAAGGGCGCTGGCGTCGATAAGGCCGGCGAGACTGCCGACGAGTCGACTCAGGATGGCGCCGAAGCCAAGATCGACACTCTGGCCAAGGCCATTGTCGAGAAGAGCGCCGGCAAGACCAGCTACGCCGCTGCGTACACGAAGGTTCTCGAAGAGAACCCCGACCTGTACGAAATCGCCACGGGTGGCGATGCAAACGAAGACAGCGAGTAGTCGTCACTGAAGATTTCCCCGCGCCTTCGGGCGCGGGGCTCTGCACTACCGGGCAATTCGGCACGAGGGATTCCTTCTCTCCGCCCGGGGCCACGGGTAAAAGAACAAGAACCACGGTCTCAGGAGAAAACCCATGAGCCTCGAACAGAATCTCACGAACGTTTCCATCCTCGCGGGTGAAGACCTGTCTGCCGGGCAGTACCTCGGCGTGGCTGTTGCCACTGACAACACTGGCGTCAAGCGCGTTGCGACGCTGGGTGCTCAGGGCGTTGGCATTCTCCAGAATGCTCCCGTCTCTGGCCAGCCGGCTTCCGTCGGCATTGTCGGCATCTCGAAAGCTATCGTTGGCGTGGGCGACGTTGCCTCTGCCGGCCTGAAGCTTCAGTTCGATGCCGCCGGCAAGGTCATCGCTTGGGCCACTGCCGGTCACTATGCTTGTGGCGTCTCGCTTGATGCGGGCGTTGCGGGTGTCGTGATCCGCGTGTTGCTCGGCTCGGCCCCGGCTCAGGCGACCTAGTCGTCCAGAGCAAGCCACAAGAACAAGAACAAGAAGAGAAGGAATCTTCACCATGGTTTCCCGCATGAAAAAGGGTCGCTTCTACAAGAGCAACCCGACTCAGGGCGACGTTCACGTCAATGCCCCGCTTACGAACATCTCCATCGCGTTCCTTCAGAGCGCGTCGGCGTTCGTAGCCGATCAGGTGTTCCCGAACATTCCGGTTTCGTTCCAGAGCGACCGCTACTACACCTACGACCGCGGCTACTTCAACCGCGACGAGATGGCGAAGCGCGCCGAAGGCACGGAGTCCGCAGGTTCGGGCTACAAGATCGACAATACCCCGACCTACTTCGCCGACGTGTGGGCGTTCCATCACGACATTTCGGACCAGCGCCGCGCGAACAGCGATACGGTGCTTCAGCCCGACATGGAAGCGACGAACCTCGTCACCGGCAAGGCGCTTCTCAAGCGTGAGAAGACTTGGGTCGCGAACTACTTCGTGGCCGGCAAGTGGACCGCCGACTACACTGGCGTTGCTTCTGCCGAAGATAACGTCACGACCTTCCGTCAGTGGAACGATGCCAACTCGACGCCCATCGAAGACCTTCGCGCTGCAAAGACGAACGTCCTCGAACTGACCGGCTTCGAGCCGAACACTCTGGTCATCGGCCAGCGCGTGTTCGACAAGCTGATCGACCACCCGGACATTGTGGACCGTGTCAAGTACGGCCAGACCGCTCCCGGCCCGGCCATGATTGACGTGGCCGAACTCGTCGCCCTGTTCAAGATTCCCCGCATCTTCGTGATGAAGGCAATCGAGAATACGGCAGCGGAAGGCGCGTCCAACGTCCACTCGTTCATCGGTGGCAAGAAGGCGTTCCTCTGCTACGCAGCCCCGGCTCCCGGTCTCCAGACCCCGACCGCCGGCTACACGTTCTCGTGGACCGGAATGTTCGGCGCCGCGAACAACGGCCAGCGTATCAAGCGCTTCCGTCTGGAGCGCATCGCGTCCGACCGCGTCGAAATCGAGATGGCGTACGTCCAGTCGCTTATCTCGGCCGACCTTGGCGCGTTCTGGGATACCATCGTCGCGTAAGAACGACGAGGCTACAAGAACTCCCCGCTCCCTTACGAGGGGGCGGGGCTCTTTTCGACCACGCTGAATGATTTTCGACCCGGGAGTAAATCACATGGCGAAAGTTCGCCCGCCCTTCACCCTCGCAGACCGCTACTTGGTTCTGCGCCCGTTCACCTACGACGCGATTCCGTTCGTGTCGGGTGACGCCTTCGTCCCCAAGATCGTCGGATGCACCGAAGAGAAGCTGCGCAAGCTCTACGAGAAGCGCAACCTTCAACTCGTTTCCGGCATGGCGGACAAGTACACTTTCTCCAGCCGCATCAAGGCGCTGCTCGGAGACAACGGTACTCCGGTCGCTGCAACGCCGGAGCACGCCGCGGCCTAGCCGTGAGCGAGAACACTGACGCAGCGGCGCTCACCATCAAGGTGCTCGCCGACTGGAGCACTCGCCAAGTGGCGGGGCTGATGTTGAACATTACGAGCGAGCTTATCCACACGACCCCGATTGATACCGGGTGGGCTCGTTCGAACTGGGTTCCTTCTATCGGCGAGCCGTTCCTTGGCGACGTTGGAAAGAAGGGTCCGAACGACGCCGGGCCTCAGAGCGATGGCGAGTCGGCGCTGGCAGGGTACACGAACTTCGCGATGGGGGATATCTTCATCACGAACAACGTGCCGTACATTCAGGTGCTCAACGCTGGGCACTCTAAGCAAGCCCCCGCCGGGTTCGTTGAGGCGGCAGTTGAACGTGGATTGGCGACGACCGACGGAGTGCAGTAGATGACTCCGAATCAGGCTCGCGAGATTTTGTACGAGGCTTTTACGTCCGGTTGGAACTCTACGTCGATTCCTTTCACGTTCGACGATGAAGAATTCAACCCGCCGGCAAAGACCCCGTGCTGGGTGCGCTTCGTTGTCCGCCACATGCTCGTGACGCAGGACACGCTCGGGCCGCCCGGTGGACGCAAGTTCGCGGCCAGTGGCCGCATCTACCTTCAGGTGTTTGTCCCGCGGGGCAGTGCCAAGAAGGATTCGGACGCCGCCGTGCTCACGTTCAAGGGCATCATGGAGGCGAAACAGTTGAGCGGCATCAACACGTTCTCAGCGACCCCGCGAGAACTTGGGGATGACGCAAACGGATGGGACCAGACTTCGGTCGAAGTTCCCTTCACCTACTACGACACGAAATAGGAGTCCCCCATGGGTCGCGTTCTTACCAACCTCACCGGCTTCGCCTTCGCCGCCGAATTGACTCCGGGCGTGCTCCCCGCGTCCCCCGTCTGGAAGCGTATCGAGCCGAACTCGATCACGACTTTTGGCGCCGTCATCAAGACCGTCGCCCGCAAGCCCATCAGCAAGAACCGGCAGAACCGGAAGGGCACCGTCACCGATTTGGACAGCAACGTCGCCTTCGTCGCGGACGCCACGCTCGATCTGATCGGCGATTTCTTCCCGAGCTTCTTGTTCTCGAAGGCGCATGGTGGCACCGTCTTGCACCCGTATTCGGCAGTTGCCTCGACCCACAAGTTCAACGTCGTTGACGTTGACAGCCCGGCCGTCGATTACATCAAGGTCGGAAGCCTGATGTACGTTCGCGGATTCGTGAACGCCTCGAACAACGGCCTGAAGAGCGTCGCCACCGTCGCCGCCGCGGTCGCCGCGTCGAAGGTGTTCACCGTCGCCGCCGGCAACGCCAGCGATGGCGACACCGTCAGCATCAACGGCGTCGTCTACCGCTTTGAGTCCACGCCGTCGGCGATCAACGATATTCAGATCGGCGGCACCATCATCCTTACGGGCACGCATCTGGCCAAGGCCCTCAACGGCACCGGCCTTGCTGGCACCGACTACTTCGCCGGCACCGTCTCGCCGGCCGCCGCCGTTACCGCGACCGACAATGGTGACGGCACTGTCACCGTGACCGCTCGTACCGCGGGCGTAGTTGGCAATGCCATCATCATTGCCAAGGCTGGCACGAACATTTCGTGGGCCGGCGCCGCGGTGCTGCTCTCGGGCGGTGTGGACTTTTACTTCACCGTCAGCGAGACCTTGGTTGACGAAAGCGTTGCTGACTCGCTCAACGCGACGGCAGAGCTTGCCGGCTTCAAGGGCGCCGCGACCGATCTGTCTATCGACTCCTCGGGAAACCTCAATTCGCTTGCTCTCGACTTCACCACGTTCGGGATCATCCCGGGCGCCGCGATATTCGTTGGCAACGGCGTCAACGATTCGACTCATAGCTTCGCGACGGCAGCGGACAACGGCTTCGCGCGCGTTCTCGTGGTCGCTGCGACCAAGCTCACGCTCGACAAGCAACTGGTTCCGTTCACCACGGACGCCGGCACTGGCAAGACGATCTACCTGCTCTTCGGACGCTTTCTGCGCAACGTGCCGATTGGCGATGCCGACTACTCGGAAATCACCTACCAGTTCGAGGGCACGTTCCCGAACATCGGGCCGACTCTGGAGACTCAGTACGAGTACGCCATCGGCAACGAGTGCAACAACATCAGCATCGATCTGCCGCTGACGAACAAGGCGACGATCACCTACTCGTTCGTCGGCAAGGACGTTGAGACGTTCACCGATTCCCAGAAGACGAACGCCGCGAACGCCCGCGCCCCGGTCGAGACTTCGGCTCTCAGCACGACCGCCGATATCGCCCGCTTGCGCGTGACGAAGACCGATGCCACCGGCCTCACCACCGACTTCAAGTCGCTGAAGCTCGATATCAACAACCAAGCGACCCCGGAGAAGGTTCTGGGCCAGCTTGGCGGCAAGTACACGAACGTCGGCATCATGGACGTGGGCATCACCGCGTCGCTGATCTTCACCGACCCGGACGTGATCGCGGCCATCCGTGCGAACACGACCGTCACCATGGACTTCGCCATTCAGAACGCCGACGGCGGCGCCTTCTTCGACATTCCCGCCATGACGCTTGGCGGCGGTGCGCTCAGCTTCCCGTTGAACCAGTCCGTGCTTCTCGCATCGACTGGCGCTGCTTTCGCCGACCCGACGCTCAACACGTCCATCGGCGTTTCCCTCTTCCCGTATCTGCCGGCCATTGGTTCGTAAGAAGCCAGCCGGCTTAAGGGAAGTCCAGCGCGCGGACATAGACCGGCGCCGTGGTCTCTCGGGTCGAGGATCACGGCGCCGCGTCGGCGCGTAATCGACCCATCGACCCAAGAGAGACCCGACCCATGCCTATCGATTTTTCGAAGATCAAGGCGCTCGAAATCACGGGCGTTGAGACCGCGGACTTCACCTTCACTGAGTTGTCGTCCGAGCCCAAGCTCACTGTCCGCCCCGCGGCGGAAGCCAACGCCCCCTTCTGGAATGCCGTCGTCAAGGACTCCAACCGTGCGCTTAAGGGCGTGCAGACGAAGAACGTGACCCCGGCGCTGATGCGCGAAGTGCGCAAGGCGGACATACTGCGCTACTCCCTCTTCATCGTTGTGGGCTGGGAAAACGTGCAGGATGCCAGTGGGGCCACCGTGCCGTTCTCGCAAGAGAACGTGCTGGAGTTTCTGACGGCGTTGCCCGACCGCTACTTCGACCAGCTTCGCCAGTTCGCCGGCAACGCCGACAACTTCGTGCAGCCGGCGCCGGCCGTCGAGGAAGCCCCCCTAAAAAACTAACGGAACGCCTTCTCTGGGAGTTGCGGTTCCATAAGGAACACTTCTCCCTCGTTGTGGGGGAGGCGAAGGGGCGTGAACCGCCCGCATGGTTTGTGAACCAGCCCGCCGTTGACCCGGTGGGCCGGTTTTACATTGACTCGTTCACGGAGTTGAGCACTGACCGGGCCGGCCCGGGCCAGCTTATCCCGCGTTGGAGCTTGGCCGACTTTGCCGAGAAAGCTGGGCTAGACTGTGATGCGGCCCGAATCTTTGGGTCTGTTATCCGCCGTCTTGATCTAGCCTATCTGGACTGGGTCAAGGCTCAGCAACCTCCGCCGCCGAGTTAGCCCGTGACCGACTATAACCTGACCGTCAAGGCCGATGTGTCCGCGGCGACTGCGTCCGTCGCGGAACTCAACGACCAGATTGAAGGGCTTGCCACGTCCTCTGACGCGGCGGGCGAGTCTGCGTCGGCCATTGGCGCCAACCTCGCGCAATCGGCCTCTGAAGCTACCCCCGCGGTCTCTGCCGTCAACGACGGCGTCGCCAAGCTCTCCCAGTCTCTTCAGAGCATGCAACAGTTCGCCGGGCAGGCGTTCGCCTTTGTCGGGGTGAGCCTTGGCGTCGATGCGCTGATTCACATGAACGACGCCGCGATCACGGCGTCGAATGCTTTGCACTCGTTGACTAACTCGACCGAAGCATACAATCAGGTCAGCAAAGATTTGCTGGGCATCGCTGATCAATCGCGTCAGAGTTTCGACGGCGTCGTGAGTCTTTACCAGCGGGTAGACAACGCGACGCAAGGGATGCACGTCTCGTCGAGCAACTTGCTGCTGATCACCCAGACCCTTACGGAAGCCCTGTCGCTTAGCGGCCAGTCGGCCGAGGGCGGCGGCCGAGCGATCTTGGGGCTGACTCTTGCTATGCAAGGTGGCGCGGCGGGTGGCGCTCGCTTGGGACTGACCCTTCAGCGTTTCCAACCGTTGCTTGCGGCCATGGAAGAGTCTTCGCACAAGACCGCGGCCGAGCTTAGTAAGCTCGTTGGGCCGGAGCTAATCACGGCCATTGAGAAAGCGTCTGGCGCCCTCAACGATGCTTTTGTCGCCGGGTTCATTCCGGTCAATCAGGCGATGACGGTTTTCAAAAACAATTTCGCGGATGCGTTCACGGACCTTGGCAACAAGACGGGGGCTTTTCAGGCGTTGTCGGACGTGATCATTGTCCTTGCGAATCATATGTCCATCGTCTTGCCGATTATTCTCGCGCTCGGCGGAGCGTTGGCAACACTGACCATCGTGGCGGGTGTCTCGACGGCGTTCGATGTTCTGTCCACCGCGGCTACCGCCTTGAAGGACACGTTCTGGGCACTCAACGCTTCGCTGCTCGCGAACCCGTTCGTTCTTATTGCCGCTGGTCTCACGCTTCTTATTCTTGCCATCCCTAACCTGTCGGGTGCAGTCGAAACTTTGCTCGGGTGGTTCAAAGAACTCGGGGATTGGTTCGACAACAACATCTTGCCCGGCCTCAAGCTTATCGCCCAAGGCTTCGGCTACTTCATTCAGATTTTGATTCCCGGCATAAACATTCTGAGGGACGTGGTCAACCTTCTCGCCTACCTCACGGGGAACATCAAGGACAACGTGGAAGCGCTTGGCAAGGGGGCTACCGGGTTCACTCAGTTTGGCGACGCTGCCGGGCACGCCATGGCCTCGCTTAACGCGCTGACCAAAGCTCAAACGGCCACGACTACGGCCACGACGAATCAGACCGCGGCTAACCACGGCCTGACGACCGGAATGAACGGAGACCAATACTACATCGATCAGTACGGCAAGTGGCAGGAGACTCTTGCGAGTCAGATCAACGATACGAACAAGGCTTTGGCGGCGCAGATTAAGCTCGACGCCGCGCTCGCCGCCGCTGCCAAGGAGTCGAACGTTGGGGCTTCTGTTCTTTCGCTCCAGTCGGGCAACAGCTACGTCAACACGTACGAAGGGGAGTACAGCGGCTTTGCGTCTGGCGGCAACATGCCGGCGGGGCAGATCGCCATGGTGGGCGAGAACGGCCCCGAGCTTATCGTTCCCTCGACGAGCGGCATCGTCGTGCCGGCGACCACGACCGAAACGATTATGAAGCTGGCGAAGACGCTGGCCTCGACGATCTTCGCGCAGAACACTAGCACTCTCGATCCGATCACGGGACTGCCTACTGGCCTGACGCCCGCGGGCTCCAGCGCGTATCAGGCTGGCAACTCTACCTTTGCTCAGCTTGGCGCACTACAGAATGTTTTCGGTGGCGGCTTTGGCAACGGCACCGGAGCGTCCGGCGCCGCAGGCGGCCCGAACATTGGCACGCCTGACATTCTGCCGAAGGATTCTACGTACACTGTTTCGCAACTCTCGACCGCGTTTGCGAACAGCCTCTTCCAGACGGAAGCCAACGAAGTCAATCTTGGCGTGCAGGCCGGGCAGATCACGGGCGCGCAGGGGACGGCCATCTCTCAAGTGCTGAGTGAATCCATCGCGGACTGGCAGACCTATCAGGCCAAAGGCCCCGATCTGACGGGTCTCTACGCCGGGAGCAACGGCTTTTACGGCTACTTCAAGGACGTGCGGAAAATGATCAGCCAATACTCGTGGCTGAAGAACTTCGTCGGTCAAGCGTTCGGCGCGCAATTCGCTGCCGGCATCATGGACCCGGCGCCGGTTACGGCAACCAGTTCGAGCACCGCCGGCACTTCTTCTGGGGTGTCCGACTCCGTGTCCGGGGCGCAGGCAACTCTTGCTGCCCACATTGCGGACGGTTCGTGGCAGTGGAGCAATACCACCGCTCTCATGCCGAACGGCCTCGATATTCGCGAAGTGTTGCAGGTGAAAGAATCCATCGGCGGCACTCCGCAATGGGTTGACGCGCACGACGTTGGCTTGTATCAATACGATCAGTTCGCCCCGTCCCCCGGCTTCGTAGTGACGAACGCCGGCAAGTTTGCGACCGGCGGCCAGTTCAACGTCGGCGGAGCGGGCGGCACGGACAGTCAGCTTGTGCAGTTCCTTGCGTCGCCCGACGAGACGGTGACGGTGCAGACCCCTTCCCAGCGTAAGAGCATGGCGGAGGCCACCGCTGGCGTCACTGTGAACATGACCATCAACACCCCGGACGCGAATAGCTTCGGCAAGAGCCAGACCCAGATCATCAACAGTCTGAAAATTCAACTCGATCAGATCACCGCGCGAGTGAACCAGTAATGACCGACTCATCCTTCCATGATATCCGCCTGCCCGACGACGTTGAGCAAGGCGCGCAGGGCGGCCCGAGCTTCCTGACGACCGTTGTTGCCATGGGTGGCGGCGACGAGCAGCGGAACGCTGAGTGGTCGGCCGCGCGCTTGTCGTGGGATATTGCCTACGGCATCCGCACGAAAGACCTGTTCGAAACCACCATCGCGTTTTTCCGGGCGCGTAAGGGGCGGCTGCATGGGTTCCGCTTCCGCGATTGGTCCGACTTCGAGTCGGCTCCGGCCCCGGGCGAGACGCTTGGCGTCGGTGTGGATGCGGTCGCGGCCACCGGCCTGCTCACCTTCACGGCCGAACCGCTCAACAACGAGACCGTCGTCATCGGGGCGACGACCTACACGTTCAAGACGACTCTGACCGGCGCCGCGAACGAAGTTCTGCGTGGCGCTTCCGCAGCGACTTCGTGCGCGAACCTGATCGCCGCCGTCACGGCCGGCGCGGGTATTGGCACGACCTACGGCACCGGCACCACGGCGAACGCGACGGCGACGGCGTCGGCTGGCGCGGGAACCACGGTCGTTGTCACTGCCCTCACCGCGGGCGTGGCGGGCAACAGCATCGTGACGACCGAGACTTCGACGGTCGGTTCGTTCGCAGCGGCGACGCTGCTCGGCGGCTTGGAAAAGCTGCGCCTGTTCCAACTGATCAAGACCTACGAGGATTCGGAAGGGTCCGACGTGCGCGTCATCACGCGCCCCGTGGACGTGGACCCTGACACTTCGCTTCACACGATCTTCGTCTATGTCAACGGTGTGCTGAAGACTGAGACGACGGACTGGGTGCTGGCGGATGGCGGCATCATCAACTTCAACACGAGCCACGAGCCCGCGGCCGGGGCGACCGTGTCGGCGGTGTTCGAATTCGACGTTCCTGTCCGCTTCGATGTGGACAAAATGAGCGTGTCTCTGATGTGGTATAATGCCGGCGCGATCAATTCGCTCCCGATCATAGAACTTCGCGACGAGGCATTCTAATGCGCACGGCCAGCGGCACGCTTGGCACGCTGATGCAGACTGAGGCGCTGCATCTCGCGCGCCTTTGGATCATCACTCGTATCGATGGCACCGTGCTCTACCTCACCGACCATGACAAGGATATTCCCGAGGGCGGCCATGTCTTCAAGCACTCGGGCTTTACCTCGTCGGCGGTCCTGTCCGCGTCTGACCAGACGGTGATTCAGGGCATGACGATGACTGTGCTTTTCGCCACCGACCAGTTCACCATCGAAGACTGCAACGGCCATCGCTACGATGGCTCGGCCAGCCTCTTGCGCATTGTCGATTGGACGAACCCGGATGCCGGTAGCATGACGATCTTCGGCGGCACCATCACGCGCTCGGAAGTTAAGGGCGAGAAGCAGGTGGCGCTAGAAGTCGATGGGCTCATGTCTGCCAACCGGCAGATCAACGTTGAATCGTATGGCTCGATGTGCCGCGCCAATCTCGGGGACTCGCGTTGCAAGTTCGATATCAACTCGCTGAAGGCAACCTTCACCGTCGCCACCGTTGTCAACGCGCTGGAATTCACGACGGTCGAACTCAATCAGGCTGACTTCTATTGGAACCTCGGGGTGCTGCAAATCACGTCCGGCCCTAACGAGGGCATGTCGGTGGAAGTGCGCAACTCGACGAGCGTGACGAAGGACATTGAAGTCTACGTTCCGCTCCCGTTCGATCTTCAGCCCGGGGACACTGGCAACATCTGGCCCGGGTGTGACAAGTCGTTCGTGATGTGCCACGACCGTTATAACAACGTAGTCAACATTCGAGCCGAGCCGCAATTCCAGAACCCGGCGAGCGGCGTCACGGTCTCGGTTGATGGTACGGGCTCGGGCACGGGCTCGGGCTCGACCGCAAGCGTCCCGCTCCTGAATTTCTTGGCGACGATCATCTGCACGGAGCTTAACGCTCAGTGCTTGATTGAAACGAAGCTCTACGCAGCCGACCGTGAGTATGGCCGCAAGCTGGCGCTGGAGTATCCGTGGACTTACGCCGGCTACATGCTCTGGGCGACCCCTGTCGTCAAGCTCATGCGCAAGTCCTATCGCTTCACCCAGTTCGTCGCATGGGTTGGCATGCCGATCATTCGCGAGATGGCGGGTGAGCATAGCAGGTACGGCTCCGTCGGGCTGAAGCTCGGCCGGGCGTTCTCGACGATGCTCGCTTGGCTCGTGCTCAGGGACTAGCGCCATGGTTACGACCGTCAACACTGGCATTGCAACCAACCCGGGCGTCGCGCAGGGCTCCTACGCGGCTGACCAGACGCAGTTCTATGGCTTGCCTATCCCCATTTCCTATGGGCGTCGGATGCAGGCCGGGGTGAATCTTTGGTCTGGTCCGCTGCGCGTCAACGGTTCGTCGCGTCTGATCGACTTCGCCGTTGGCTTCGGCAAGACGGGAGTGCCGGCCGCCGAACTTCTCAACACTGATCTGCTCCGCCTTTGGATTGAAGGCATCCTCGTCATCGACCGCACGTCGCTGACGGGGTCGAGCGTATCGGCCGGCCTCAACTTCACGCTCTACAATGGCGCGGAAAACCAGCTTCCCGACCCGGACATGATCGCCAATCTCGGCGCGGACAACACTCCCGCGTTCCGCGAGATGGTTTACATGGTCTTCAAGGATTTTCCGCTCGATCAGTACGGCCTCTTCCGCCTGCCGAACATGCGGGCCGAGCTTTCCGATATCACTAGCTCGCTCGCCGAAGTGCAACAGTTCACGCGACTGACCGGCGCGCTGGACGACCGTCAGAACTCTAGTTGCGTGGACTGGGAACTGATGCGGCTCTACACGTTCGCGTTCGATACGACTGTGCTCGGCACGCCGGACGTTCCGGCAACCTACATCACTGTCTACGATCTGACGACCGGGCAGATGGTTTCTCAGAGTCTTGTTAAGGCCGAGAATAGCTTTGATCCCTTCTTCGGCATCGGCTTCCCCGCGGGCGGCTTCTGCTATCCGCTTAAGGGCTCGGGCCGCGGCTACCTCGTTCTCAAGCAGTTCAATGCCAACACCGACCCTCTCGTTGTGATCGATCCGATTGCGGGAACCGTGGTCGGGCATTTCGGTGAGGCCAGCATAGCGCTGGAAAACACGGCGGATGGTTTTGTCGCCGTGTACTATGCCGACGGTGTGCAGTTGACGAACGATCTTGCCATCGATGGCAGTGTCATCCCGAACATTCATGCATCGGAAATTCTTGTGACCGGCTCGCTCTTCACGGATTTGGGCATGCTGGAGATTGATGCCAGCAGCGCGCTCTCGGTCTACAATCTGGGCACTACCCTCGACGCGAACATCAAGGGCATCAAGTCCGGTGAGCCTCTGGCTATCGACGGGGAGCCCACGGACGCTTCGTCTGTCGCTTACGTCGCGACCGACAAGCTTTGGCGCGTGCAGGTGAACCGCCAGTACCATGAGACCGTTTACACCACCGGCACTCAGGACGCGAACGGCAATTACAACTACTCGATCACGAACAACATTTCGGCGAGTCAGTTCTACACGCCGAACGGCGGCAACATCAATTATATATTTGTGGACAAACCCTCCGCCGAAGTGATCGTGTTCTACACTCACGACGATCAGGATTTCGTTGCGCGCGTGAAGCACCCTAACGCGGGCAAGCTATTCGGGAAGATTTCCAAGGACGTGCAGACTGATACTCAAGTGGGCATCGTGCTCTACGAAGAGATTGCGCTCCCGTGCGCTCTGCCCAATGGTAGCAAGCCCGGCTGGGATATGTCGGATACCCGTGCGAACACTCTTGGATGGTCCGGGCTCGATGTTCTTGGTCACGAAATCTTTTGCATCCTCAATCTGAAGACCGGAACGTTCGTCACGTATCCGTTCACGACGTGGCGCTTCTCCGGCGACACCGTGAATCAAGTCGGCGATATCAACGCGCATAGCATTGGGTCCGTGTGGTCGAGCACGGGGAACTACCTGCTCACCTACGGCAACGTTGACACGTTCGGCTATGGCAAGGTCTACCCGGGCCGCGCTCCCGACGACGAGTACAATCTGTCCGACTTGCTCCGCTGGTACGCGCTGGGCGCCGGCTTCGCGCCGGACCAGATCGTCGTCTCTGGCATCGACGACCTTGTCATCGGCAGCATCATAGAACAGCAAATTCCGTTCTGGACCATGCTGGGCGATATCGCGAGCCTCTACTCGTTTCAGGTTTTTGAATCGGAAGGCGCCATCAAGTTCACGCGCAACTCCGTCGGCGAAGCGCTCGTCATCGCCGCGACGCTCGAAGCCTCGAAAGACTTGGCATGGGTCAACAATGACCCGGCGAGCGACTCCCGCATGCTACTCGACGCTAAACAGAACGCCGGGACGCTGCCGCCGTCGAAGGTCATCCTGACCTACCTCAACTTCAACGCTGACTATTCGACTGACACCGTCTATTCGTCGCGCACGACGTTCCCGGTTGAGACCACGCAGCAAGGCAGCACGCAGAACTTCGCCGTGCCGCTCGTGCTGACTCCGTCCGAAGCGCTCGTGCGGCTGACGAAGGCCCTGTACAATCTCTGGACGAGCCAAGATCAGATTTCGTTCCGCGTGCCGCCGCGTCTCATGGGGCTGGAGCCCGCCGACGTGGTCAAGATCATCACGGACGTTGCTACCTACCTCCTGATGATCACCGAAGATTCCATCAACGCCGACTATTCGTCGTCGATGCTCTCTGTTCCGTACACCATCGACAACACGATCACGAGTCTTGCCGCCGAGACCGCCATCCACGCGACAACGAGCGTCGCCGGGCTCGCCTATTCGATGACGTGGGTGTTCGATATCGAGCAACTTTACTTCGCCGGTCAGACCAGCACGCTCGTCCCCGTCCTTACGAAAGTGACCGGCCTCGGGCAGTTCGGATGGACGGGCGGCTCGGAATTCTTCTCTGTCAACGGGCAGGACTTTCCGCGCGCCTACCGGACCACTTTGGAGCCGGCGTTCGCAGGACGTGTTGTGGGCCTGCCGACGAACCCGGCCATGGCGCCGTTCATCGACGACGTGAACCTGATGACAGTGACGCGCACCCATGGCTCGGGCAGCAACCTCGCGGCTATCAGCACGACGGACTTCCTCAACGGCGGGAACGTCGCGCTGTATGGCGACACTGGGCGTTGGGAGTGGATTCAGTTTCGTGACGTGACGGTGAACGACGATCAGAGCATCACGCTCGGGTACATCATGCGCGGCCTGCGTGGGTCTGAAGACGCCATGGCTCTGCATCACCCCAGCGACCGCCTCTACATACCGTTCTATTACACCGACCTAGTCCCGGTGCTCGTGGACAACTCGTCGCGAGGCAGCTTTGTCTTTTACGAAGCCGTTGGCGACCGGCTCAATCAAGCCGACGAGCCGATCATTCCGGTGACGTTCTTGGGCAACGCAGGTAAGTGCTTCGCGCCGGCTACGCTGGCTGCTGCCAAGTCGGGCTCAGACGCGGTCCTGACGTGGAACGCGCGCACCCGTTTGAACGACGACACCCTGCACGATAGCGACGGCAACACTACGCTTGAGACCGCCGAGCTTTACGACGTGGAAATCATCGACCCCGGCTCGGGCCTCGTTGTACGTACGGTGACGGGCCTCACTTCGGCGACGTATACTTACACGTCGGCTCAACAGACGACCGACCTTGGCGGCGTGCTCGCGAACGTCACCTTCCGGGTCTACCAGATCAACTACCTCGGCCGCGGGTTCGCCGGCCAGCGCGCTTGTGACGTGCTCTAGGGAGCTACCATGCCTAACTCGAATTATCTTGATATCGTCCCGCTGACGACCGGCCAGACGAACAAGGAAGCCTCGATCAATACCGGCTGGTCCGCGTTTGAGCAGGCGTGTAACCAGTTGTGCGATGTGGATTTGACTTCGGCCAGCCACACGCTCAGCGTGACCGAATTCACGCGCAACATTCTCTTCGATTGTCATGGCCACTCGGTCGCGCGCAACCTCGTCACGCCGGACCATGTCAACATCGGCAACCCGATCAATCGCTTGTTCGTGGTCAAGAACCGGGGCACGTCCTCTGGCGCCGTGACGGTCAAGAACGCGGCAGGCACTACCATCGTCGTCCCCATAGGCGCCGCGGCGCTGCTCTTCAACGATGGCACGAACATCACCGCCGTTCTCTACGACTTGTCCGCGGCGGTCTTCCCGTTCGACGTGCCCGCGGAGTGGCGCGGCGTGCTGACGAACTCGTGCGTCATCCGGCAGTTCATCGCGGTGCGTGCGTTCGAATTCGCGGCGGTCAACCTCGTCGGCTCGGAAGCCGCGGTGACTGTCAACCCGACCGCAACTATGACAATCACGTTCAACAAGAACGGAAGCCCGTTCGCCACGCTGGCCTATAGCACGTCGGGCGTGCCGACCTTCACCATGGCCTCGCCCACGTCCTTCGCCATCGGCGATACCTTCAGCGCAGTGGGGCAGGCCAGCGCGGACGCTACCGGCGCCGGAGCCTACTTCACGCTTCTTGGGGTCCGCCTCTAATGGGAATAACACCTAACGTTCTCGGTACGGCAACCGGGGCAAGCACCACTGCCGTTGGGAGCTTCACGGTTCCCGCGGGCGGTGGGCTGCTCGTCGTTTCCATCATCAACAAGACCAGCATAGCCGTAACTATGGGGATGACGGTTGACGGCGTAGCTATGTCGGCGACCGAGACACCTTCCTCCGACACGAACACCGTCAATATTTTCTACGCGGTGGTTGCGGCGGGCAGTCGTGTTCTTGCCCTCACGGGCATGTCTAGCTCGTATGAGTGGGTAGCCGGCGTCACCCTGTTGACGGGTTACGACGCGGCGCTAGTTTCTTCTCCCGTTCATGGGACCAATGATGTTGGCTCAGGTACGGCCAACTCTCTGGACTTGAACATAGCCGCATCGTCGGTTGCTATTTACGCACATCTGCACTTGAACACGAACGGCACGACGTGGGGCACGGCCACTGGTGATTTGGAGAGCGGCACATCGGGTAGCTCCGACGGCGCCGTGGCTCATTATGTCAGTACGGGGGCCGAGTCTCCGCACACTGAAACCACGGCTTTCAGTGGGGCTACGTTCACTCGGCTTACCGGCGCAACGTGGGCACCTGACACGGGCGGCGGTGGCGGTGGCGGAACGCCCGGCACGCTGGACTACCGTGGCGCATCCGCGGCCCTAGACACTAACGTCGCTGCCACTCACGACTTCGGCAGTTTCGATGTGGCCTCTGATGGTACGCTGATTGTCGTCTTCGCCGGCACGAACGATAATTTGCGCGCCATGTCCGGCATCACGGCCGGCGGTGTGGCGATGAACGTGCAGTCGAGCGAAACGACGAACGGTCTTCAGATCATTCTCGCTACCCTCCCGGTGACGCTGGCCGGTGGCCCTTACGACATTCAGGGAACCTACGCGCTCAGCCCCGGCTCTGGCAGCTACATGCTGGCCGCCGTCTACCTGATGGCTGATGCCACGGCTGAGACGCCTGACGATTTGTTCGGGCCGACGGCGAGCAGTAGCACGACTCCGAGCGTCACGGCGAATGCTGTCGATCATAGCTGCGTTGTCATGGCGTGGGCGAGCGAGACGACCCCGGTTCCGACTCCGTCGTTCGATACCGATCTTGACGTTGCCACGCCCAATGCTCGCGTGACCATAGGGCACAAGCTCGTCCCTACGGCTGAGACCCCGCACACGGAATCTAATGACAATCATACGGCGGGGAGCCCCATCACCGTTGCCCTCGGCGGTGCATGGCATGCTACCGCAGACTTCACCTTTCTCTTCGTCCCCATCCCTGTTAACATCTACGAAGCCTCTGGCTTCTTCATGGAGTAGATCATGGCAAACTTGAACCTTGACCGCCCGAAATTCTATGCCGCCATCAAGGCGCAACTATTCCCGTCGATAAGCGCAACTCAAGTTGCGGGTATCGAGCGCTGGTTCGCCTACTGGGAAAGCAACCCCTCCCTCACGGACGTGCGCTGGCTGGCCTACGTGCTGGCGACGAACTACTGGGAAACCGGACGCCGGATGCAACCCGTCGTTGAGATAGGCAAGGGCCGGGGACGGGCGTACGGCGCTCTCTACGCCCCCATCTCGTCGGGAAACCCGGTCCATGTTAAAGACGGCATGATATACTACGGTCGCGGCGACCCGCAATTAACGTGGGAGCTTAATTACGACAAGATGCAAGCCGTGACCGGCTGGCCGCTCGTCAAGCAGCCTGACTCGATGCTCAACCCCAAGGTGTCGGCCGAAGTCACGGTCTACGGCATGACCCATGGCTCGTTCACTGGCCGGTCGCTGGGCACCTACTTCAACGATCATGCGGCCGACCCGCTCAACGCGCGCCGGATCATCAATGGCATGGATCAAGCGGCTCAGATCGCAGCCATCTACGCGCACTTCCTAGACGCGCTGGAGCAGGCTAGGGCGATCACGGCCATTATCCCCCACGGCGACGGCGTAGGCACGCTGACGGCCACGACGTACGCCCCCAAGCCCCTCCCGGCCCTCCCGACGCCCGCCTATCACGATATTCGGGTGTCCGGCAAGGTGGAAGCCAAGCCCGTGGCAGGCACCCCCAAGACGCTCGGGGCCACGGGTGTCGGTTCTCTGGCTATCATCTGGCAGAGCGGGTACAATAAGTGGGCTATCATGGCGGCTGTCGCGGTGTTCGCGGTTGCCCTGATCATTCACTTCGCCAAGGCCAAGCCTGTCGTCTACGTCAAGGGTCCGGTCACTGTGATCGAACCCCTGCCCGTCGTGACCCCGGCTCCGGCTCCCGACCCCGCTGCGCAACCCGTAGCTCAACCGAAGGCATAGACCCATGTCGTTCAAAGACCGGCTCGCCGCCGCCCGCGTCACCATCGGTTCGATGTGGGGCGCGTCGAGCACGCATATCCTCGCCGGACTGGGCTCGATCCAGTCCTTGCTTTTCGTGACCCAGCCCGACTTGTTCGGCAACAAGGCCATCCCCATCGCTCTGTTTGCCGTGACCATGACGGCCACGGTCCTGCGTATCACGTGCCCGCCTGCCCCGAGCATCCCCATCGATCAGGCCGACCGCGTGGTTCGGCATGACGACGACAATGCCGTCACCATCGTCAAGGCCACTCCGATTGACCCGAGCATCTGCAACAAGGTGCCGGGCCAGACGGTAGCCGACGCCAAGGCGGCGGTGTAGCCATGTTCGCCCTCTTACTCGGCTTCGTTACCAACCTCTTGGGCGGTAGCTTCACGTCAAGCGTGCTCGGCTACCTCGAAAAGAAGTCGGACAACGCCACCGAAGTCCTGCGTATCAGGGCGCTGAATGAGCAAGTGCTCTCTCAGACCGCGTCCACCGTCGTCGTGGCCGGCATGGCGCACCGCATGTTCTGGGTAGCGTGGTCGATGGCCGCCATCCCGATGGCCGCATGGTTCGGCTATGGCATGCTCGATACGCTGCTCAACGGAGCCCTGCCGGCGGAAGCTTCGATTCCCGATGGCCTGCTCCCTTACGCGACCGTCGTATGGTCGAACATCTTCTATGCTGGCGCCGCTGGAGCCGTCGCCGGTTCCTTCGCGTCGGTGCTGGCGGCTCGTAAGGGGTAGAGCGATGAAGCGGGCCATGGTCTCCAATCTGGCGGCGGACAGGGTCGAGCTTGCCCGGCGCGCGGCGGCGAACAAGCTCAAGATCGCGTCGAACAAGGCGATCATCCGCCTCGACAACGCTGCGACGGTTGCTGCGCACACGCTCAACACGTCTGCCGTGGAAGCGTCCGCGAAGCTAAACGAGTCAGCCGTAGCCGCGGCCAGTAAGCTCAGCGCTTCCGCCGACGAGGCGAGCGCCAAGCTAGTGACGGCGGCCGACAAGGCGGTGGACAAGATCGACAACATGCTGCTCAAAATCGGCATCGATGTTGACGACCCCAAGGCGACCGTGTCCTTGAAACAGGATATCGTCTACGCCCACAACATGCGGTTGACGAGCGAACTCGTCCGCGGGCAGGGTCTCAAGGCCGCGGTGTGGACCCTCATTCCCGCCTTGCTGGCGTTCCTCGGATACACCTTTCGAGATTTCTGGTTTCACCACTAGACAAGGGGTCCCATATGGACTACGAACACGAGCAGACTGATGGGCGAACCCTCGAAGAGAAGGCGCTCGTAGCTCTCGGACGCATCGAAAAGGCGTTCGAGCATATCGTCCGTTCCCTTGAACGGCTCGAATCTTCACTGGCCAAACTGGAGAATGCCATGAACCTTGACTTCACGAACGTAAACGCCGGGATTGCCGGCGTGCAAGCCGCTTTCCAGAAGCAGTCGGCAGACATTGCCGCTGCTCTCGTCATCCTCGCGGGTGTCACCGTCGTTGACGGCGATCAAGCGAAGCTCGACGCGGTTGCCACGACCCTTGGCAACATCAAGACCGCTGCCGATACGTCGGACGCGGCTCTGGAAGCAGTGCTCAATCCCCCGGCCGCCGCGGTTCCTGCCGCTGCCGCCACCACTGATGCGGCCCCGGCCGCTGCGACTGACACCGCTCCGGCCGCTGCCGCCGCTGCTCAGTAGCTCTTGTCGTTCTGGAAGTATGCCGAAGCCCCGGGGTTTGCGCCCCGGGGCTTTTTTGCTGACTCCTTCTTGTTGTTGACTTTAGCAGTAGTGCGGGCGTTCCTCGGGGAACACGTCCGGGGGCTCGCCCTCGTTGACAATGGCGCGGTAGACGCCGTCGCTCAGGACGCTCCAGATCGGCTTACGGCCATCGTTGACGGTCCTGTCCAGCACTTCGTTCAAAGCGTATGCGGACTCGATGGCGGCATCTTCGCTGGCGAACCGCTGCACTGGGTGCCCGTCGAGCACTTCCAGATTACCAGCCTCGTACCACCAGCCGCCTTCTTCTGGGCCGCCGTAGCGCTGGCCAACTAAGTACGTCGCGACTGAGAAAAGTTTCATTTGATTGCTACCTTCACTTTGCGGCTCGGCCATTGGGGGAAATACTTTCCGAGCTTGCTGACGTTGGAGATTTGCATGGTCTTCCAGACTTGCGTCTCACCCGAGGGGAGCGTGACGGTCAGGAAGGACCATCCCCAAATGTGATTGCCCGAGAGAGTGGCGGACGTGGCCGGGCCGATCTTGTTGACCAGCTTGGCGATGAACATATCGTATTGGGCGACGGCGGCCTCACGATAATTCTTGATCATCCGGGCGACCGCCTCGGGGGCCACGTCGGCGAGGCAAGGTCCGTCGAAGGGGTTGTAGGTGGACTTGCGCCACTTCGCGAGCGACGAGAACAGCCGGTACTTGGCGAGCATCCGGTGATAATTCTCCCTCGAACCGTAGTTCGTTCCGGGAGGGTAGGGAGCGACGGCGTTAATGTCGTTGCCGGCCTCGGCGAGAGCCTTGCGAACGTACTCGACCGTGGCGTTGGCCTTGTCTTCGGCGCTCTTGATCGCGTCGGCCCGAAGGGGCTCGACGGCGAGGGCTACCGGGTGACTGAGATATTTGTCCATTGGGGTTTTCATGGTGTGCTTCCGAAAGGGTCTGAGGGAGGGCCACCTGATTGGCCGCGCTTTGTTTCCCTCACTACTGAGATAGCACTACGGGGCCTCGTTTCCAAGGCCCCGTTTACACGTTCTCTGCTATTGGTTAACGAAAACCTACCCGGTCTGCCGGCGAATTTCGGCGATCTTCGCCTCGATCTGCCCGAGAGTGGTGGCCTGCTTCGCCGTTAGGACGGGATAGGTGGCGGCAAGAAGACTCTTCAGGAATTCCTTTTCCCACGCACTCAGGTCGCCCGGGTGATTTAGCAGCGCATGGATGCGGTCGTTCTTTGAGAGTTTGCGCTTGGATGACGCGCGGCCGGACGCGCTGAAGAACGGACTGACGGGCGGAACGTGCGTGCGGAAGATTTCCCGGACGATGATGCGCGGCTCTTGGACCGTGAGCATGGCCGCCAGAGCGTGCCAGTCTTTCTTGTGGGCGGCGAGATGGCGCCGGATGGCCGCGACCGCCGCAAGCACTTCACCGTCCTGATCGGAGCCGAGCAGGGGGATCAGTAGCTTGAGGCGTTCGACGAAGTCGGCCATGGGTCTACAGGATAATTACTTCCAGCCCTAACGCGATGGCTGTCGCCCGTTCGGCGGTAGCTCCCTTGCTGCTCTCCCAGCCGGGAAGCAAGGCAACGGCGTCGGCCTCTCGGCAGATAAACACTAGGTCAGCTTCCAACGCCTCGCGCAGATTAAAGCCGTGCTCTTTGGCAGCTACGGACTCGTCGCCCGTCGCGTTGCCTTTGGAGATATCGGTGCCATGGCGTTCGTTGTCTTTTTCGGCCGGGCTAAAGACCGTGTGGCCTAGAGCCCGTAGCTTGGCGGCAGCGTAATGGAACGCCGGGAAGTTGAACTCCGCAATGCCGCGCATCGGTCCTGCTAGATAGATTTTCACGGCTTCCATACCTCCTGCTTGCCCTTGCCATCGGGTGCCCAGACGATGCTGGCGATGGTACGCTGCACGCCGCTGATCGGGTCAATCAGCTTGTACTGGGTCTCGTCGGCCAGCACGTCGATGGTGGCGGGCTCAAGGCCGATCATGCAGACAACGCGGCCCGACACGCCATCGAACACGAAGCTGAAGGCGCGGACGCCTTCGATGGTCTTCCCAGTCTTCTCGTCGATAAGCAAGAGAGGCTTGCCGACTCCTTCATGCGAAATTCTCGTGGGCATGGTTTCTCTCCGGTTGGAGTCGCGCGTCCCGGCGGTCGCCGTGTCCCTCACCCCTGAGAGACTAGCGATTGTTCCCCCGAGACGCGCAACCAGTTTAGGCGAACTTCGGACGGGCCATGCCCGGCTTGAAGCCCGCGAGGGCACGAACAGCGGCTCCCTTGTAGCGGGAGAAATCGATCTTCCAGTGTCCGAACTTGATGGCGATGCGCTGCACGATGACTCGCGTTCCCTCGACGAGCCCCGGGTTCCGCATGAACATCAAGCGAGAGACGATGGCAGTGTGAATCCATTCAGCGTACGGCTCGACAAGCTGCACGACCATGTAGCGCACGTTGCGCGGCGAGGCTCCCCCTTCATTCTTCTTCTTGAGCTTCGCCAGTAGGCCCTTGGCCAGCTTGTTCAACCAATTATCTTTTGCCATGGGCGTGACTCCCTATATCCACTTGCTCAGCGGAGTGCCAAGCACTGCGTGGGACAGAACCTTCTTCTCCCGTAGCACGTCCATGATGCGCTCGTCAATGGTGCCCGGGGCATAGAAATCGATGTAGCGGACGACCTTCTTTTGCCCGATGCGGCGCGTGCGGAACTCGGACTGAATCCGGTGCTCCAGATTGAAGGTGTTCGAATAGTAGATGTTCAAATCTCCGGCCGTCAGCGTGTGGCTGTAGGCCATGGCCGACGAGGCAACGATGAAGCGCAGAAGCTCCGCCTCTTGGAAGTCGCGGATAACCCGGCGCCGCTCTTCCTGATCGGTGCTTCCGTAGTAGCGGGCCACGACCCCGGGTCCAAAAATCTTGGTCAGATGATCGAAGGCGTCTTCGCCCGTCTGCCGGTAGGCCGCCCAGACGATTGCCTTGTCCGGATGATCCTCTAGGATTTCTCCGAGGGTCGAGAGACGGTTGTTCGGAATCGACTTGTAGGAGTCCGGGCCGAGCTTCAACTGGCCGCACGTGATCTGATGCAGCCGCTCGAACTGAGAGAGCACGTTGTGCGCTTCGATGATCAGCGCCTCTTCCCCGGGCTCGCCGACGTACGCACCCTTCCCTAACGCCCCCTGCAACGTCACCATGGCAGTGTCACGCATCTCGTCGTAGAGCTTCCGCTGCTCTTTCGTGAGGGGGATGGCGCGCTTGTCGTAGAGCTTCCCGGGCAGATCGACACACTCGTCGAGCGTGATGATGCTGGAGAATTTCTTCAAGCGCTCTTGAAGCTCGTCGAGCCGCTGGTAGCCAACGACCTTGTCGAACGACGGTCGGTTCGGCCCCATGTACTGCTTCTTCAGGACGCCATAGTAGTTGCGGAAGGCGTAGTAGTTGTCGAACCCGAGCACGGGCTCTTTCGTCAGCATGAGCGTCTGACCCCACACGTCGAGCGGCCCCTTCGGGTTCGGGAGCCCAGCCATGATGCGGCGGTAGGGAGTCAGATCACGCAGCGTGATCATGCGCTTGGCGCGCTGGTTCTTCTTGCTGGCCTTGCCGCGCGTGCTCAGCGTTGTCAGGTTCTTGAGCCACGTCGCCTCGTCGCCGACCCAGAAGACTCGGGTGTCGAAGCGCTCGTAGAATTCATGGACGCTATCCCAGCACGTGTCGCCGTCCACCGCCTCGACGTTGACGACGAGGATGCGCAGGGTGTGCTTCTCGCGTATGTTGAGGAACTTATCCCAGCGGGCTTGCGCGCCCTTCTGCTTGAACGTGTCGCTGTCAAACGTGAAGACTTCACGCGCAACCTCGTCGGGCAGATGGTCGGGGATAAGGTGCTCGGGCCAGTTGTCGTACTCGCCCTTCTTGGCAAATACGATGGCGGCATCGATCATGTCGTCAAGGAAAAGATGCGCCCACGTCCAAAGGATGACCGCGGACTTGCCGGTGCCCATCTCCATGAACATCGCCCAGTACGGCAGATCGCACGTCTGGTTGTAGATGCGCAACTGATGCGCATACGGCGGAAGTCCGTTCGGGTTCTTGAAAATGAAACTTGACAATGGGGTCTCCGAAAGAATCCCCCGAGCACGCCCGCGTCGCGGGTATACATGCTCGGGGGCCGGGTACTGCCCAGCCGCGGCGAAGGCAGTCCCTCGGTCTCGCGGCTCAGACTCACCCCCAGTTGTCGAGGCCGAACGGGGAGTCCAATTTCGCCAACGCCGCTTAGACCGGCGGACTACTAACCGCGAGGCTTCCGTTTTCCTAGAACGGAATCTCGTCGTCCAAGTCTTCCTGACCGGCATTGCCGCCGCCGTTGCCGCCGGCCGGGGCACTCGCCCCAGCGTTGGCGTCCACGTCGTCGAGCACTGCGCGACGCACAAGGCCCTTCCGGAACTGTTCCGAGAACGCCTTGGCCATGGTCCAAATCTCGGGCTCTCCGTTGATAAGAATGTCTTTCGTCATCAGGCCCTTGTTCTCAGGGTCAGCCGACGACGGCCCAAGCTTGGCGATGCGATACTTCCACCACGAATTCCCGTTCTTCGTTTCCATGAAGGACGTGGCCTTCATCGGGTAGAGATAGCGAAGAATGTGGTTCGTGCCGGGGATGGGCCAGTCCTTGACGAAGTCGTTGATCGCTCGCGAGCCGCCGAGACCCGTGGACTTCATGGGCATGATGGCTTCGAACGGCCGGCCCGACTTCGACATGCCGATGATGTAGTGGAACGCGGTCTCTTCCAGCACGTTGCCAGTGGCGGCGTCGTGCGTGCGCTTCTTCTCGTCGATGACCAGCTTGATCTTGCCGTTGTTCGCGGTCTTGATGTACTCGCGGTCATGGTCAGCGACCCATCCCTTGAGTCCCTTCTCACGGTCGAGCCATTCGCTGATCACGACTTCGTACGCTACCGGCACGAAGGGGAAGCCGTTCTCACGGTCCCAAAGCTCGCCGGTTGCAGTGTTGTAGAACATCGACGGGCGAGCGCCCTTCACCTGCTTCTCGCCGCCTTCCGCAACTTGCGGGGAGCCGGGCTGGAGCAGATAGATGTAAGGAACGGATACGTCGCCGAGCCCGAGCTTTTCGGGGGCCGCTTCCGCCGCGGCAACAAGCTCGGCAAGCGCGACACTGTCGGCAGTCGCCGGCACTTGCGAGCCTACCTTGGCAATGTCAGTGCCCACGGCGGCTTCAGCCACCGGAGCGTCAGTCTGAGTCTCTTTCGTCATAGGTTATTCCTTCTTCTTCCGGGGCTTCTTGGGCATTACAACTTCAGCCTTCTCGATGCTGTAGCACGAGAACAGCTTTTCGGGAAACGGTCGTTGATCTTCGGGCAGTAGATGCTGTTCCTCGACCCGGTCGCGCGCGAAGACGCGCAGCGTAGACGGATGGACGTAGTGGTTGATGCGCACAAGCGAACCGAACTCGTTGTCCTTGCGCAGCTTCTCCAGCGCAGCCGCGGCCTTGTCCAGATCGCCCTTGTCGAAATCTATTTCGAGCGACGGAGTGATCAGCGACGAGTTGCCGTGATCGATCAGCCACGCGAACGCCGCGTCGTGGTTCTCTTTCGTGATCGAAGCGAACGTGATGTTATTCACTTCGATAGAACTGCCATCCTGCATGACGAGCGACTTGATGCCCGCTTCCTTCATGGCCTCGGGCAGATATTTCTCTTCGAGCTTCTTGATTTTCTCAGCGACGACGACGCCGGCCGCGGCGAGCGCGGCAAGGTTCGACTGCTCTTCCAAAAGTTCCTTGGCGTACTTCGACACAAGCGCTTGCGCGGGCTCATTCATTTCGGTCGCCGCGGCGACAAGCTCTTCAAGATCGATTTGCTTGGACATGGTCTCTCCAGAAAAAACGCGACCGCCGCATCCGCGGCCACTTCAGCATCCGTTCTATTCCCCCGATATTTCCGAGCCGGGACTTACCGGCGCGGGTGCCTTTGCCCTCGGGGTGAGCGGGGCCTATGGGCCGGCTCCAGCGGCGCGAGCGCTCGCGTCGGTGGCTTACCTAGCTTCCCACGCCCTAAACGCCTAGCACCGTGGCAATAGGCCGTCAAGCGTAATGAATCAGGGGTTAATTCCTCCCCAGAATCGTCGCCAACTCGCTCCACGTCGTCAGGTATTGCCAGCCGGTTTCCCGGAGAATCGCATCCACGGCTATGAAGACATGCTTGCCATAGGCCCGGCGCTCTGCGCGTAGGGCTACAGCGCCCGGAATGATCAGGGTGCCACACGTCCCCTCGTCGATGTAGGCCAGCACCCAGCACGTCCCCGGCGCCGCCTTGAGCCGTCGCCTAATCCACGGAAGCTGGAATAGCTCAAACTTCAGCCAGCCGTCGTGCGCGACCTTCAGTTCGATCCATCCCTGCCCGAACCCCTTGACGGCGAAGTTCACGTCCGGCGTGCCGGTGTCGGCCGTGTTCTCGACGCGCTGGAAGTCGCCGTAAGGGAAGAGCCCGGGCTTGGCATGCTTGTTCCAGAAATCGGTCTCAAGCATCGTCTTTCTCCCAGTCGGCTCGGTCGTCATCCCGTATGCAGCCCGCGGGCCAGTCATCCATCGGTTTGCAGATCGGGTTAGCGCTTTGCAGCGCGCGGCGCTTGTCTCTTTCCGCCATCTCGGTTGCGCACAACGTTGCGGCGCGATGCGCACGGCGCTGTTGATTCTCGGAATGTGTGATGGGCTCAAGGTGCTCGACCCGGATGCATCCGCGCTGATAGCACATATGATCCACGTCGAAGCCCTCGGGTATCGGCCCGCGCTGCGCTCGCCACGATAGACGGTGCGCTGCCCACATGAACCCATGAAACCGGATGCGACCGTAGAACCCACCGCGCCCGCGGCCGGAGTGGCCGCCCGTGAAGATGTGACACTCGCTCGGCACGCCAGCGATGACATGGCCCCGGTGCTCGACCGAAATCCGCTGTGCGAGCTTCTCACGGGCTTCGGCCCAGAGCGCTTCCCCGTGCAGGTTGGCAAACAGCTTCGGCACTTACGCAGCCTCTTTCCACTCTTTAAGCTCGCCCCAGTTCGGTCCCCACTTCGGCGACGCGATGTGCGGCACTTCGAAGTCGATGGCGTGCTCCATGATTTCCGTGATCATGTGAACCTCGGCCGGGTCGTTGGCGTAGCTGCCATTCAGTTCGTCGTATATCTGAATCTGCGGAGTCAGTCCAGCCCGCGCCAGCTTGACGATGGCGGTCTTCATCTGATCGGCCGACGAGCCTTGCACCTTGGCGTTGATGGCCTTGAAGATGCCGTCACGCTCGACGCCGTCTTCACCCCAGAGCGCGACCGCCGCTTCGCGCGTGCGCACGGGCGGCTCCCAGACGTATTGCTCGTCGCCGAACTTCCGGCGCTTGCACCACATCTTGAACCGGCGCTTGCGCCCGAGGATGGTGCGGACGTAACCGTTGTTCTTGGCCTCTTGCTGCGCGGCCTTGGACACCGCCTTCACGAACGGCACGCCGGCATGGTAGGCTTTCAGAATGTCTTTGGCAGCGTCGATGCTGATGCCGAGCTTCAGTGCCAGCTTGGCGACGCCCATGCCATAGGAGCTTCCGAGATTGATTTCCTTGGCCGGCGCCCGGCCCGGCTTGCCCGGTGCGAAGCGCACGTCCCCGGTGCGCGCGTAGATCAGCCCTTGAACCATCGTGTGATAGTCGAGCCCGCGATCTGCGATGAACTTGGCCCGCGCCTCGTCGGCCCCGGTGAAGCTTTTCAGATAGGCGAAGTGAATCATGTTGCGCGGCTCTTGCTGATTGTAGTCGCGCTTGAACCAGAACAGCCCATCGTCCGGCACCCATCCCTTACGGATGATCGGCCCCCAGACCGGGTTCCGCGTCGGCACTTGCGTAAGGCAGGGGTTGCTCGACGCGATGCGCCCAGTGCGCGTGCCGCGCGCGTCCTTCCGTCCGCCGCCCTCGTTCTCTTCGGCGTCGTCACCTTCGCGAAGCTGGTGCCACTGGCAATGCACTCGCCCGTTGATGTGCTGCTCCAGCACTTGCCCTTCCATGAAGTCGCGGCGCATCTTCAGCGTCCGTCGATACTCCATTAGGGCCATGGCCCACGGCACCTTCGGTGCGATGCTCGCCAGCCACTCGTTGCGGACAGACGGGACGCCGTTCGGGTGTGGCTTCGTCGGCTTCGTGTAGGGAATCTGCACGCCCATGGTCTTCAGTACGTCGGCGATATCGTCGCCCGAGCCCGGGTTGAAATCCTTACCCGCCACGTCGCGAAGCTGCTTGAGCATGGTCGCTTCTTTCGCCTTCGTCTCTTCGACGGTGCGTTCGAAGTAGTCCAGATCGACCTTGACGCCGCGCAGACGCATGGCCCAGAGGATAGGGGTAAGCTCGCTCTCCAGATTGAACACGGGCATCAGGCGCTCACGCTCCAGCTTCTTCAACTGGAGCATGAACACGCGCAGCGTTAGATCAGGGTCAAGCTCTGCGTACGGGCCGACGAGCGACGAGTGGACGCGCGACATGATCTTCTTGGCGTTGGGCTCGCCCAGCGCCGCGGCGGCCTGATCGAGCAGCACTTCGTCCTTGCCCTGCCCGAGATAGTCGAGCGCGAGACTGTCGAGCGAGTAGCCGGCCTCGCGGTCTTCGTCGAGCAGCGGCTCGGCCACTTGGATATCAACGACGGGTCCGAAGACGGTGGCACCGATTGACCAGAGAGCTTCCAGATCGTACGGAGCGTTCGCGAACACCTTCGTCTGCTCAGTGCGCGAGACTTGCTCGCGCGTGTAGCGGGCGACGGCGTCGGGGTCTAGGTTGCCGTCCGCATGGCGCGTCGGCAAATAGAACTTGTGATGGTCCGTCGCGAAGCTGACGCCGCACACGTAGGCGTCGCCGCGGATGAATCCCGGGCCTTGCTGATCCAGCTTCAGGTCATGGGTCTCAGTGTCCACGCCAATGTACTTCGCGTACGACAAGTCCGGCCAGTCCGCCGGTTGCAGCGGCTTCCAGTTCGAGTCAGGCATGAAGAGGGGCAACTGATCAGACGAAGCCTTCTTCGGCTCCGCCTTAACAGGTAGCCCGGTGGCCGGGTCGATCAGTACCATTATTTGCGATTGGGATGCGTTACGTCAACGTCGGATAGCCCGCGGGGTTTCTTCTTGAAGACGCTGCCGAGGATTGCGGACTCGCCGCTCTCGATCAGTTCGTTCATCAGCTTTTGCATCGCATGGTCGGGGGACTTGGCCCGGTCATCGATCAGGGCGCCGACGGCCTTCGCGTCAAGGATGATGAACGCGCACGCCATGATGTGTGCCTCGTGCGGGTAGCCGGACTCTTCGTCCACTTCCTCGCCGTCCGCGGCGAGCAGAGTGTGCCGCATGATCGCTTCCAAATAGACCATGTGCCGCACGTGCTTGGCCCGCCAGTTCCACGGGCCGTACTTGACGGCGCCGCCGCCCATCACGCGCGCGAGCCAGAGCAGGGCCGGTGACATGATCAGACGGAGCGGAACTTTCTTGAGCCCGAGTAAATCTTTCGGGTTCGTCGTCGTGGCTTTCGAGCTAACGACGGGGACGCTTCTTGCCATTGCGGGTTCCTTTCTTCGCGATGATGGCACCATTGGCCAAGAGCAGGGTGATCAGTTCTGCCGCCACTTCAGAGACAGAGCGACCGGACAGGCTCGCCATAGTGCGGAGCTTGAGCCGGTCTTCGTTGGGAATCTTCAACTCTGCGAACAGACGGTTAAGCCTGTACTCCACATCGCCGTCCGACTCAAGGGGGACGATGGCGAATTCGTAGCCGAGCGCGCCGAGCACCGCCTTCAGGTTCGGGAAGCTCGGGGACGAGCCGTCGAACCAGCTAACGATAGTCGGCCGGCTGACTCCGCTGGAAGTGCCGATGGCGTTCGGGGTGACGTGCTGAAGCATCAACTCTTCGGCGAGCCAACGAACCTCGGGCTCGACCGCACGGTTGATCGGCCGCGTGGGCTTTAGCTTCTGCTCTTCCGTCTTCGCCTTGGTCATGCCAACCCCCTGCGCTTCAGTTCCTTGCCCACGGTGTAGGCCACGTCCACATCTTCGATGCCGTCGCGCATGAGATAGTTGAGATAGCCCGTCGGCACTTCGGTCCAGAGCAGCCCCACCGACCCCTTCACCTTACGGTCAGGACCATGCTTGCCGAACGTGATCCGTTGCTGGAGCATCGGCCGCATGGTGCCAGCGAGCAGCCGACCCGGCGAGCGCCCGGTGCGTAAGGCGGCAAGCAGAATCTCCGCGGTGACGAGCGCGTCGTAGAGAGCACGGTGCGGCGACATGCCGTGCGGCAGGCTCGGGTGCAGATCGAGCCAGTAGCGCAGCACTTGGTTGCCGTAGGCCGGGGCCTCGGGCCAGATACGCTTCGCCATTTTCCACGTACACAGCCACGGGCATTTAAGCTCGGGCAGGAACGGCGAGTCGAACTCGGCATAATGCGCAACGCCCATGAAGAGACCGTTCGTTGTGTCGTCAGCGAGCACGTACTGGAGCGCTTCAGCGCGCGTCGGGGCATCGGCAAGCTCAGCGTCGGTGAGATGGTGCGCGGCCCGGGCCTGCGGGCTGATGGCTACGTTGCCCGGGTTTACGAGAGTCGAGCGTTGTCCAGTGATGCTTTGCGTTGCAAGGTCAACGTAAACCGCGGCGACTTCGACAACGGTGTCGGACGCCGGGTCGATGCCAGTGGTCTCGGTGTCGAACACAATCGCCCTTGTCGCGTCTCCGCCGTCGATTGCTTCGTACGCAGGATTAGCCCCAGCGGGGCCAATCTCGCGTACAGACTCATCGGGGCTATTCATCGCTGCCCGGGGCAGGGAACGAAACCCAAGGTTCGGCGTTAAGCAAGGTACGCTTCTGACCGACGCCTATGTTCCAATAGGAGGAAATGCCACGCCACGGATGAAGGAAGAAGAGCGGCTGAGACGGAGGAGTCGGCGCCGCGCGCAGCACTTTCATGGCATACTCGTTGAAGCCGATCAGGCAGTTCGACACGATGGCCCGCGGGAGCTTAAGCTCCTGATGCCAGTGCCCCATGATCAGCAAGTCGTAGTCCTTGCCCATGGTGGCCGACTGGTTCCGGGTCTTGATTTCGCCGCGCAAGATCGGGCCGATAGCCCCGATGATGCCGTCACCGCCCTTGACCCCGAGCATGTCGCCATGGACCGCAAGGATGCGCTTGCCCCAGACGCGATAGTGCGCGTCGTTCGACGCCGGCACAGAGAACGTGACCCGCTTGTCGTTCTTGAAGTCGCGCTTCAAGAGCTTGTAGATAAGCCAGTCGGCGTTCTTGTAGATGTAGCGCTTGAACTCCGGCTTCATGGTCATCCGACCGTGGTTGCCGCATACACAGGGGACGTAAACGAAGCCGAACTCGTCGGCCAGCGTTCGGATAACTTCGGACAGAAGCTCCAGCGCCTTGAGCACGGACGGGAGGATTTCCAGTTCGTCCGTCTTCAGCAACTCCGGATGCAGACCGCCGCTGACAAAGTCCCCAAGCAGGTTGAGCACTATGCCGGGGTAGAGACCCGGGCCATGATTGCGGCATAGATGCAGAGCAGCCGCGAGAACTTCCTTGACGCGCGCTTCGGCGATGGCGACGTTGTACACGTTGTAGTCGCCAGTCTCCGCCAGAGAAACGACTTCGCCAAGGTGCCAGTCCGCGAGGGACAGGACGGGGACTTCCGGCGTGCCGCCGCCGCTCTTCTTGGCGGGAGTCTCGATCAGCCACTTCGGCGACGGGACTTGCGTGTCGGCGGTGGACTGGAGAATTTCCGTCATGGCGTCGTCGTCAAGACGCTCACGATGCAGCTTCTTGATTTCGGCGTGAAGCCGGCTGATCTGCGCAGCGGCGTCGAGACGCTTGGCGGTCCCCTCGCTCGCGTCAAGCTGCGCGGTATGACCCGTGACGTTGACGGTGCGAGCGATCTTGTACTTGGTGATGATGCGCTTCACCTGATTGCGCGAGAGCCCATGCCGGTCGGCGATGACCTCCTGCGATTCCCCCGTGTTCATAAGCTCGTCTTTGATCTGTGCCACTACGGCGTCAGGGATCGAAGGCCATTTCGAATTCGCGGTCATGCTCGGCTCTCCTGTTAGAACGGAATTTCGGTATCGTCGTCGGTCGTCTCGACCGGAGCTTCTAGCTCTGCAATTTCAATGACCTTGTGCGGCTCTCCCGCCATGGCGTTCGCGAACGCCTGTCGGCTCGCTTCAAGGTGCGGCATCAGGTATCCCCACACCCGTTTCCGGCTGACGAGGAAACTAATCGGGTCGCGCACTTCCGACCACGTCTGCCGGTGAATCAGTTCACCTGCCGGCTCAAGCATTTGCTTCAGCTTCGCGACCATGTGCTCACGCGACATGACCCAGCGCTCATTCCACAATTTCGACCGGGTCACGTAGGCTTGGTAGATTGACTCAGTCGGTATCGGCTCCTTCGTTTCCCACTCCCCGGAGCCCGGGATAAGCTCTCCGGCGTCGAGCGCTTCCTTGAGGAAGCGCATGATCGGCGTCAGGCTCAGTTGCTTTTGATCCTGTCGGGCCTGCGTGTCGGGCAGCTTCAATAGGTCCACGGTGCTCAGATCAAAGTTGAGCATCGAATGAAGCAGGCCGGCATAGCCGCCGTTCTGAAGCTGATCTTCGATGCCCTTGAAGTAAGCGTGATCCTGCTTGTGCGCATCGCTGATATCCCAGACGGCGAAACGGCGGTCGTTGAACGATGCCGGGATGATCCATTCCTTGTCCGACGTGACGAGTAACCGTATGAAGCTATCAACGAAGATCACGTCCTTGCCCTTGAACTCCAGTCGCGTCGTGTCGCCCGTGACCAAATCTTTAAGCTCGCCGATCTGGCGAGGGTCGGCGGCCCAGAAGGCTTCGTCCGCGTGCATCAGAATACACGCCGCCTTGTGAGCGTTGAAGTTGCCGAGCAAGTGGCGCACGTCAGTCACGAGTACGTAGTGCGGCTTGATCAGCGCCCCGAAATGTTTCCCCATGATCGTCTTGCCAACGCCTTCCGAGCCACGGAACGCGAGCGACGTGCCGAGCTTGCGCTCGGGGTGCTGGATCATCTGCGCGAACCATCCCAGAACCCAGCGGTAGTGTTCCTCGTTTCCTTGCGCGATGTTGTCGCGAATGTGAGCGTCAAGCAGAGACCAGTCACCTTGCTCGTCAGGCTCGAAGCTGAAACCCTGCCAGATATTGTACGGCACGTGAGTCGTAGAGCGGGGGAGAACCAGCGACTTCGATGCGGGCTTGCTCGACGGCAGGAAGACGATGCTCTCGTACGTGCGACGCTCTTCATGGCGGAGCCAGTAGCGGTCGAGCGGCACGTCCTCACGCCCGTCAGCGATCATGCGGTTGCAATAGCGCTGTGAGAACGCGCTCTGCTTCAGGTAACGGAAGCGCGGGTTGCCCTTGTCATCGACGTACTCATTGAGGATGGCCGGCGAGTCGCCGACCGTGATGGTGGCATACGACTCGTTTATCTCGTCGATGAACTTATCGCCGCTGGCCACGTAGTCGCCGGCATCGTGCGCGATCTTGCGCAGCTTGTCGTAGTCCCATCCGTCGGGCAGCGCG
>Ga0208849_1000140_pt1 | contig 70349 bp, 70 predicted proteins | sample NGESurdeep072012_10_FD_184470 | JGI IMG/M metagenome (GOLD analysis project Ga0208849, IMG submission 184470) | Arctic peat soil microbial communities from Barrow, Alaska - NGEE Surface sample 53-3 deep-072012 (SPAdes) | ecosystem: Environmental > Terrestrial > Soil > Wetlands > Peat ...
TCCGACGTCGCAGGAGAGCATGGTGCGGGCGTCCGCCATCGCTTCATCGCTCAGATTCGTGCTCAACCCAAAGATCACGTGGCACAGGTCATGTGAGCGAAACAGTTGGGCGCTCGCTGGCGGAAGGTCGCTCGGGCGGGTCACGATGCCTTCGTTGGCCGCGTAGTATTCGGCCAGACCTTCGGCGAGCGTCTGGGTGCTTTGCGGGCTCTGATACCGCAAGGCGCCGCGCCGGGTCGCGAGTGGGGTGTCCATCGGCTCGTCCTTTCAGGTTCCGTCTTGCAAAACGAGGCGGGCGAAGCTCTTCCAGGCATCCCGAGCCTCCGCGCCGCCGCCCATTACCAGCAGGTGCAACGCGTGGCCGTCGATCATCATGGCGATGAGCCGGGCCAAGGTCGCCGCGTCCGCGCCGGGGCGATCGGTGCGCACCGCCTCCGCGATTGGCTCCAGCATCGCATTCGCGCCCAGGGAGAGGCGCGCGCGGAGCTTCGGATCGAACAGGCTCTTCGACAGAAATACGAAGTAGGCGTTGAGGAAGCCTCGATTGCGCTCGACCATGTCGGCCGTGGCGTCGCCGAGGGCGGGCAACCACGCCTCCATCGACCGTCCCGATATCGCGGCGGCGCCATGGAGTTCCGCCCCCAATTCTTCGAACGCCGCCAGCGGAATCTCGTCGATCCGGGCGAAATGGTGAAAGACGTTGGACTTGCTCACGCCAGCCTGGCGCGCGATCGCCGCCGCGCTGAAGCCGTCCGGGCCGTCGCGTCCCAGGATCAGGATAGCGGCGTGGACAATGGCTGCCCTGGTCTTCTCACCTTTGGTCACGCCGGCCATTGTACCTGACCGATCGGTCGGTCAGCAACAGCACAAGAGGCGGACATTTCCGGACGCCGGTCGGACAGATGCGGACGCCGGCGCGGCCCCCCTCTCCGATCACTCGATCCAGAACCGGTCGGCGGCGAAATCGAGGGTGACCACGTGGTCCTTGAACAGCTCCGCCCCCACCGTGCCGTCGAACAGGCCGTCCGGCTGATGGACCTTCTCGGTGGCGAAATAGAGCGGCGCGTCGGTGAGCAAGGGGACAGGGCCGAAGGATTCGGTCTTCGCCCGGCCCTCGACCATATCGACCCCGCCGTCGGTGAGCGGGAAGTTGCGGATGCGTCCGGCCGTCGATTGGGACGTCAGGCCGAGCCTCGCCACCGAGGCGGCGTAGATCAGCATCGTGCCGGCGTAGAGGGTATCGACCTGAACCGTCACCGGCTCGCCGTTGACCCGGAAACCCGTGGTCACCACGATCGGCGGCCCCTGGCGCCCGAAGGTCGGGTAGGTGATCACCCCGCAGCGCGGTCCACAGGCCGGCGGCGAGGTCGAGAGCGCGGCCGAGATCGCGCGCCGCCGATAGTCGAGGACCAGGCGGCGGCCCTTGAGGTCGGCGTAGGAGATCGTCCCCTGCGATTGCGGGAAGGCGCCCTGGGCGGTCACCGTCGCCAGGTCATCGACCATCACCTTCAGATCGCCCAGGCGCTCGTCGCCGAGCCGGACGTCCGGCAGGGTGGCCATCGAGACGCCCGCCACCGCCTTGCCGTCACGCCCGACGAAGGGCGCCAGGGCGAGGCCGAGGGTCCGGGCGACGCCGAGATCGAGGAAGGAGCGGTTGTCGCCGGTGTCGATGGACAGCCGCAGGACCTTGCCGCCGGCCACCCGGACGTCGGCGCAGGGCAGGCCCGAACAATCGAGCATCGGCACGGCCGGCGCGGCGGCGGCGGCGTTCGGCGCGGCGATCGCAAGGGCGGCGGCGATCGGCGCCACGGCAAGGGGAAGCCAAGCTTGACGGCGGACCGGCCGCCTGCGCGGATGTGCGCCTTCCAACCAGAGGAGACAATCGGTGGCTGACATCCGGTTCGACGGCAAGGTGGCGATCGTGACCGGGGCCGGCGGCGGCCTCGGCCGCCAGCACGCGCTGGAGCTCGCCCGGCGCGGGGCCAAGGTGGTGGTCAACGACCTGGGCGGTTCGGTGGACGGCGCCGGCGGCGCCTCGGACGCCGCCCGCGAGGTCGCCGGCGAGATCACCGCTGCGGGCGGCGAGGCGATCGCCAACGGCGCTTCCGTCACCGATGACGCCGGGGTCGAGCGGATGGTCGGGGAGGCGATGGACGCCTGGGGCCGGGTCGATATCCTCATCGCCAACGCCGGGGTCCTTCGCGACAAGTCGTTTTCCAAGATGACGGTCGCCGATTTCGAATTCGTTCTGGATGTCCACCTGATGGGGACGATGAAGCCGGCCAAGGCGGTGTGGGAGATCATGAAGGCCCAGAACCATGGCCGGATCGTGGTCACCACCTCGTCGTCCGGGCTCTACGGCAATTTCGGCCAGACCAACTACGGGGCCGCCAAACTCGGCATCATCGGGTTGATGAACACCCTCAAGCTGGAGGGCCAGAAGAACAATATCCACGTCAACGCCATCGCCCCAGTCGCCGCCACCCGGATGACCGAGGCCCTGATGCCGCCGGAGATCCTCCGGCGACTGGCGCCGGAGTATGTCACCCCGGGCGTCGTCTTCCTCTGTTCCGAGGAAGCCCCGACCGGCGTCATCCTCACCGCCGGGGCCGGCGTTTTCGCCCTGGCCAGGATCTGGGAGACCGAGGGCGTGTATCTCGGCGAGGACGGCCTCACGGTCGAAGAGGTGCGAGACAATTGGGCGCGGATCGCCGACGAGACCGGCCAGAAGGCCTATGTCGCCGGCGGCGAGCAGGGCCAGAAGTTCTTCCGCAAGATCAGCGGCGGGTGAGAAAAAAAGCGCGGCGCCCACGGAACATCCGCACGCCGCGCGGGTTTCGAGGATTCGGCCCGGGAGTTCGGCGTGCTGCGCGATGTCAAGGTCCTGATCGCCGATGACGAGCCGTTCATCGCCTACGCCCTGGCCGCCAGCGTCGAAGACGCCCGCGGCGAGGTGCTCGGGCCGTGCGCCAGCATCGCCGAGGCCTGGGAAATCTTGAAATCCGGCCCCGCGCCCCACGCCGCCATCCTCGATGTCAATCTCAGCGACGGCGAGGTGACCCCGGTCGCCGAGCATCTCCTGACCCGCGGGATCCACGTCATCTTCCACACCGGCGTCGGGGTGCCGGCCAGTCTGCGGGCGACTTACCCGGCCCTCGTCTGCTGTCCCAAACCCACCGCGCCGGAACGGCTGGTGCGCCGGCTGCGGAACATGATCGCCGGCTGAACGCGGCGGCGCCCTTCCCCCCTTGCGGGACTAGGCGATGCGCACATCTCGGAATCGCTGGCCCAAAGCTCCTCCACCGTAGGGGGAGGGGGACCGCCTCGCCGAAGGACGAGGGGGTGGAGGGGGTGCTCCGCTTCCCCGACGCCGGGGTCGCGGAGAACCCCCTCCGTCACGGCGCAAGAAAGAGCGCCGCGCCACCTCCCCCTACGGTGGAGGAACTGGATTTTGCCAAGCCGCGAGATGTGTGCATCCCCTAGCCTTGCGGGAGAAGGGTCGCGGACACTGATATTGCATATTGACAATGCCGGCTCTGTAAGTTACATAATGCAATATGTGGGCAATCCTCATCGACTTTCCTTCCGACCTCTGGGGGCTCTGCCGCCGGCCGTCGGCGGTGCGAAAAGCATGTCGAAAAGGTGCGAAAAGGCGCAGAAAACAGGGTATTTTCGAGCATTTTCCGGCCAAAAACCTGTCAAAAACTGTCGAAAACTGTCAAAAACTTTCGCGCCGATCAATCCCTGGTCCACCTCCGACTTCGATTGCATAATCTTGATTTGATTGCAATTTCTCTGGTTGACGCGCTCGCGGGTCGCCTCCGCGGAGGTCGAAAACTCGAAAAAAAGAGTGGGATGAGGATGCCGGAACAATCCCCTTGCGTCCGCCGCCGCGCCAAGGTCTGTTGCGGCACAAGAGGAAACGCCTTGAAGGATCACCCTAGGTGACGACGGCGCATGGACCATCGGGCGATCATCCCAGGCTGTCCCTGCCGGCGCTGGTCGCGTTTGCCCTCCCCGGTCTTCCCATCGGGGCTCTGGCCGTGGCCCTCACCGTCTATCTGCCGAAATACTACGCCGGCCATTTCGCTCTGGGTCTGCCAGCGGTGGGCCTGACCTTCATGGCCGTGCGGCTGATCGACATGACCTTCGATCCGGTGATCGGCATCCTGATGGACCGCACCCGCACGCGCCTTGGACGCTACCGCGTCTGGCTGGCGGCGGGCGCCCCGGTGCTGATGCTGCCGGTCTATATGCTCTTCGTTCCTTCCGGGACGGTGGGCTTCGGCTATCTGCTGTTCTGGCTGTTCATCTATTACCTCGGCGCCTCGCTGGTCGTCCTGTCGCACGCCTCATGGGCGTCGGTGATCGCCGCGAAATACCACGAGCGTTCGCGGGTGTTCGGGGTGCTGCAGGCGGTCGCCACCATCGGGGCGGTGTGCGTGCTCGTCCTGCCGGTGGTGATGGCCAAGCGCAGCGGGGCCAGCGGTGACGGCGACATCGCCGCCATGGGCTGGTTCATCGTCGCCGCGGCGCCGATCGGCATCGCCCTGGCGCTGATCCGCACGCCCGAGCGCATCGTACCGGACGTCGCGGGAGAGAGGTTCGGCCTGCGCGACTACTGGGAGATGATCAGCCGGCCCGACATGCGGCGGATCATCGTCGCCGACTTCTGCCTGGGCCTGGGTCCCGGCTGGATGGCGGCCCTCTACCTCTACTACTTCCATGATCTGCGCGGCTTCACCATCGGCAAGGCCAGCGAGCTGCTGCTGCTCTACATCGCCGCCGGGGTGATCGGGGCGGCGGGCCTGAGCTGGCTGGCGACGCGCCTTGGCAAGCACCGGACTCTGATGCTCGCCAGCACCGGCTATTCGCTGGCCCTGGCCTGCCTGACGCTGCTGCCGCAGGGCGCCTTCGCGCCGGCGGCGGGGCTGATGTTCCTCCTCGGCTTGCTGGCCGCCGGCTTTCCCCTGCTCGACCGGGCCATGGTCGCCGACGTCGGCGACGCGGTGCGCCTGGAGCAGGGCAAGCACCGCGTCGGCCTGCTCTATTCGATGATCACCACCACCCAGAAAGTCTCGGGAGCCCTGGCCATCGGCCTTTCCTTCACTTTGCTCGGCTGGATCGGCTATCGGCCGCAGGAGGGCGCGGTGAACACGGCCGCGGCGATCCACGGCCTGGAACTGGTCTATCTGATCGCCCCGGTGGTGTTCGTCATGCTCGGGGGCGCCTGCTACATCGGCTACAAGCTCGACGCCCGCCGCCACGGCGAAATCCGCGCCGCCCTGGACGCCCGCGACGCCGCGGCGCCCGCCGAGCCGCCGATCCTCGCGGGCCTTACCGGCGACCAGGGGATCGCGGGCCACATCGTGGAACCGGTTTGAGCGCCGCGCCCTCCGCCGCGCAGGCCCGCGTACCGGGGTCGATCGTCGCGGCCTTTTCCGCGCCGGGTCTGCCGCTGGCCGGGCTGGTGCTGGTGTTCGGGGTCTATCTGCCGAGGTTCTACGTCGGCAAGGGCCTGGATTTCCTGGCCGTGGCCGGCGCCATCCTGGCGGTCAGGGCGCTGGATATCTGGCTTGATCCGTTCCTCGGCCTGGCCATGGACCGCACCCGCACGCCGATCGGACGCTATCGGCCGTGGCTGGTCGCCGGCGCGCCGATCGCCATGCTCGGGGTCTGGCGCCTGCTCGCGCCTTCGGGGCCGGTGGACACCGCCTATCTGATCCTGTGGCTGCTGGTCGCCTACGCCGGCGCCTCGATGCTGAACCTGGGCGTCGCGGCCTGGGGTGCGAGCCTGGCGACGACCTATCACGAGCGCTCCCGCCTCTACGGCTGGACCCAGGGCCTGGCGGTGCTGGGGGCCATCGGCCTGGCCATGCTGCCGCTCGTCACCCACGGCGCGGTGGTGCTCGGCAAGGCGGCCAGCATGCCGACGGTGGGCATGATCCTGGTCGTCGCCATTCCGATGGCCGTGGTCATCTGCGCCCTGTTCACGCCCGAACGCATCGTCGCCGCCGGCCGGCCGCGGTTCAGTCCTTCGGATTATTGGAGCGCGATCTCCCGGCCGACCATGTGGCGGATCATCGTCGCCGATCTCGCCCTGACCCTGGGACCGGGGACGACGGCCCCGCTCTATGTCTATTTCTTTCACGACGCCAAGGGCTTCAACATCGCCGAGGTCGGCTTCCTGCTGATCTTCTATATCGCCGCCGGCCTGGTCGGGGCGCCGACCTGGGGGCGGCTGGCGCGGCGGATCGGCAAGCCGCGGACAATCCAGATCGCCTGCGTCTCGTACGGCGTCGCCCAGACCGTGCTGATGGTGTTGCCGAGGGTCTGGCCCGGTCACCGCCTCATCGACACCCTGCCGACCGTGGCCGGCATGTTCGCCGTCGGCTTCTGCGCCAGCGCCTTTTTGCTCCTGATCCGGGCCATGGTCGCCGACGTCGTCGATGAGGTCCGCCTCGAGCGCGGCCAGGATCTCACCAGCCTGCTGTTTTCGATGGTCACCACCACCACCAAGATCGGCACGGTGATCACCCTGGTCATCGCCTTCCCGATCCTCAAGCTGGTCGGCTACAACGGCAAGGAGGGGGCGGTGAACAGCGCCGGCGCCATCTTCGGCCTGGAGATGTGCTATCTCTTCGCCCCCATCGCCCTGGTCTTCGTCGGCGGCGCCCTGTTCTTCGGCTACCGCCTCGACGCCCGCCGCCACGCCGAAATCCGCGCCGCCCTGGAGGCGCGCGACGAAGGCCACGCCTTCGCCGCCGGCGAGGAATCCCTGGTCGGCATGGTCGCCGAGGAATAGGGGCCGATCGCAGTCAGCAGGGGGACGCCCCCTCCGTCACGGCGCAAGAAAGAGCGCCGCGCCACCTCCCCTTCTTCCCCCGGCTCGAGAGGCCGGGGTCGAATGGGAGGATAGAGAAAATTCGAGTCCTCACTATCCTCCCACGCCCTCTTGCGGGGGAGGGGGACCACCTCGCCGAAGGACGAGGTGGTGGAGGGGGCGCAAAGCCGCGAACACCGCCCTATCGTTCGGAATCCGGAAGCCATGAACGAGATCAGGCCGCCAGCGTGCGCGCCATGGCCGCGAACAGCGCCGCGGTCGCGCTCTCCGGCGCCGCCGCCACCAGCGGGCGGCCGTCGTCGGCGCCCTGGCGCAGGGCGATGTCGATGGGGATTTCGCCGAGGAACGGAACGGCCAGGCGTTCCGCCTCCGCCCTGGCCCCGCCGCGGCCGAAGATCTCGATCGGCGCGCCGCCGGCCGGGTCGGCGAAGAAGGCCATGTTCTCGATCACCCCCAGGATGGCGACCGGCGGGTTCATCTTGCCGAACATGGCGACCGCCCGGCGCGCATCGATGAGGGCGATCTCCTGCGGCGTGGAGACGATGACCACCCCGTCCACGGCCAGCTTCTGGACCAGGGTCAGGTGAACGTCGCCGGTGCCGGGCGGAAGATCGACGACGAGCACGTCGAGGGGCTCCTCTTGCGTCCCCCAGCGCACGTCCTGGATCATCTGGCGCACGGCCGAGGAGGCCATCGGTCCGCGCCAGATCATCGGGGCGGCCTCGTCGACGATGAAGCCGATCGACATCACCTTCAGGCCCCAGGCGGCGAGCGGCGTCAGCTTGCCGTCCTCGAATTTCGGCTGCTCGTCGATCCCCAGCATTCGGGGGGCCGAGGGGCCATAGATGTCGGCGTCCAGCAGTCCCACCGAGAGGCCGAGGCCCGCCAGGGCGCAGGCGAGATTGACCGACACGGTGGACTTGCCGACCCCGCCCTTGCCGCTGGCCACCGCGATCACCCGGCGCACATGGGCCAGGCGCTCGGCCGGGGCCATGCGATGGGTGTCGGCGCGAGGGTCGGCGGAAACCTGGGCGCCGCCCTTGCGCACCCGCGTGACCCCGGGGCCAGGGGCTTTGGCGGCCGCGGTCAGCGCCACCTGCGCGCGCTCGACGCCCGGAACCGCCTTCAGCGCCATCTCGGCGGCGTCGCGCACCGGGGCGTAGAGGACGGCGTCCTCGGCCGCGACCTCGAGCATGAAGCCGGCGCGCCCTTCGCCGATGGTCAGGCCCTGGGCCAGGCCGGCTTCAACCAGGCCCTTGCCGGTCCTCGGATCGGCCACCGCGTCGAGGGCGGCGAGGACGGCGGCGCGGTCGGGCTGGAGGGGAACGGTCATTGCATCGCCTTGCCTTGCGCGCGTGCTCGTCTCATATCCGGTCGCGGGCGCCGCAATACAAGCTTCGCGCAACGCTTCGACGAAAGTGACGGCTGCTCGGATCCCATGCCCTGGAACGACAACGCCAACCCCGGCCCCTGGGGACAGCCGCCGGAAGGCGGCGGGGGGAAATCCGGCGGCCCCGGGTCGGATGGGGATGAACCCCAACCCCGGCGCGAGGAACCGCGCCGCCACATCCCGCCGCCGCAAGGCACGCCAGATCCGGCCGCCCTGCTGCGCCGGCTCATGGAAGAGCTTCGCCGCGCATTCAGCGGTCCCGCCGGTCAGGGCGTGCGACCGGGCGCGATCGCCGCCGTCGTCGGCGTCGTCTTCCTGCTGTGGACCTTCACCGGCGTCTATACCGTCCAGGCCTATCAGGAGGCGGTGATCACCCGGTTCGGCGGCTACGCCCGCTCGGTGGGTCCGGGTCTCCACTTCCATCTGCCGATCCCGATCGAGCGCGCCGAACTGGTCTCGGTGACCAACCAGAACAAGACGGTGATCGGCGGCACCAGCACCGCCGAGGCGCCCGACGAAAGCCTGATGCTGACCGGCGACGAGAACATCGTCGATCTCTCCTTCACCGTGCAGTGGCACGTCTCCGACGCGCCCGCCTATCTGTTTCGGGTCCGCGATCCGGACGACGCGGTCAAGGCCGTGGCCGAGAGCGCCATGCGCGAGGTGGTCGGCCGCAGCGCGCTCAAGTCGATCCTCACCAATGGCCGCGGCCAGGTGCAGGCCCAGACCCTGATCCTGATGCAGAAGATCCTCGACGGCTATCACGCCGGGGTGACCATCGACGCGGTGCAGATCCAGAACGCCAACCCGCCGGCCGAGGTCGTCCCCGCCTATCAGGACATCGCCAGGGCCGGCCAGGACGCCCAGTCCAACATCAACGTCGCCAACACTTATCGCAACCGGGTGGTCAACGAGGCCAAGGGCGATGCCGCCAAGATCGTCCAGGCCGCCCAGGGCTATCGCGAGAAGGTCATCCTCGAGGCGCGCGGCCAGGCCTCGCGCTTCAACGCCCTCTACGCCCAGTACCGCCTCGCGCCGGCGGTGACCCGCGAGCGGCTGTACATCGAGACCATGCAGGGCGTCCTGGCCAACTCCTCGAAGGTGATCATCGACGCCAAGGGAGCGACGACGCCGATCATCCTGCCCGCCGACGCTTTTCACGTGAAGAGCTCCGACGACGCCGCCCCTCCCCCGCCGGCGCCCGCCGCCCCCGCCCCGGCCCCGGCGCCGCCACCGGGCGCCAGCCAATGACCGGCAATCGTCGCCTGCTGCTGATGGTGGCCGCCGCCTTCGTGGTCGGGGTTCTCCTCGCCAACACCTTTTTCATCGTCGATCAGCGCCGCCAGGTGGTGGTGGTCAACCTCGGCGAGCCGGTGCGGGTGATCAACCCCCCGGGGGCTTACGATCCGGGTCTGAAGATGAAGATCCCGATGGTCGAATCCCTGGTGGTTCTCGACAAGCGCAATCAGGCCATCGAGGCGGCCAAGGAAGAGGTGATCAGCGCCGACCAGCAGCGCCTGGTGGTCGATGCCTTCGTCCGCTACCGGATCGCCAATCCGCTGCAATACTACCGCACCCTGCGCAACGAGGCCCAGGCCGCCGACCGCCTGGAGCCGCTGATCAACTCCTCCCTGCGCCAGGTCCTGGGCGCGGCCACGGCCAACGAGATCATCTCCCAGCAGCGCGACGTGCTGATGGCCCGCACTCTGGCCGACGTGCGCACCCGGGCCGCCCGCTCGCACCTTGGGATCGAGGTCATCGATCTGCGCATCAAGCGCGCCGACCTGCCGGCCGCCAACCAGCAGGCCGTCTATCAGCGCATGCGCTCGAACCTGCAGCAGCAGGCGGCGCAGATCCGCGCCGAGGGCGAGGCCAGCAACCGCGAGATCGTCGCCGACGCCGACAAGCAGGTGACCATCACCCTGGCCACGGCCACCGAGGAGGCTTACGCCACCCGGGGCGAAGGCGACTCCCAGAGCGCCCAGATCTTCGCCTCCAGCTTCGGCAAGGATCCCTCCTTCGCAGCCTTCTTCCGCTCCATGCAGGCCTACGAGGCGGCGCTGGCCGACAAGGACACCACCCTGGTGCTCTCTCCCGACAGCGATTTCTTCAAGTATTTCAAGAAGGGTCCGACGGGGAAATAGGGCGCCTTTCCCGGGGCGCCAGGCGTTCGGGCGCCCGTGGCCGGACCGGCTCGGTGTCGGCGAAATCGACCATCACCCGCCGCGCGGTCAGCCGCGCGCGCTGGCCGACTTCGAGACGGTCGGCGGCGGATTGCGGCAGCTCGGCGATGAAACGCTGGCCGCTCAGGGCCTGGCACTCCACGGCCCGCACCCCTCCCCGCCCCCGGACGTCCACCACCCTGACCGGCAATCCTTCGGCGTTCGCCGACGCGTCCAGGCGCGTATCGTAAGGCCGGAACAACGCCGTTCCCCGACCATCGGCGGCGGCGGGCTGGCGGACCTCGGCGGTGAAGCCCTCGAAACGGGCGACGCCGCCCCTGACCTCGCAGGCCAGGCGATTGGTCTCGCCCAGGAAGGCGAAGACGAAGGGCGAGGCCGGCGCGTCGTCCAGTTCCCAGGGGGCGCCGATCTGCTCGACGCGGCCGGCGTTCATCAGCACCACGCGATCGGCCAGGGCCATGGCCTCCTCCTGGTCGTGGGTGACCAGGATGGTGGTGACGCCGGTGGCGTCGTGGATGCGACGAAGCTCGTCGCGCAGTTCCTTGCGGACCTTGGCGTCGAGGGCGCCGAAGGGTTCGTCGAGCAGCAGCAGCCGCGGCTCGACCGCCAGGGCCCGGGCGACCGCCACTCGCTGGCGCTGACCGCCGGAGAGCTGGGCCGGATAGCGACCGCCGAGCCCTTCGATCTGGGTCAGGGCGAGAAGCTCCTGGACCCTTTGCTTGATCGTCGCGCGGGGGGGCCTGGTGCGGCGCGGCCGGACGTCGAGCCCGAAGGCGATGTTCTGGGCCACGGTCATGTGGCGGAAGAGGGCGTATTGCTGAAACACCAGGCCGACGCGCCGCTCGCGGGCGCTGAGGGCCAGAAAATCCTGGCCATCGAGGAAGACGCACCCATGATCGGGCCGATCGAGCCCGGCCAGAACCCGCAACAGGGTCGTCTTGCCCGATCCCGAGGGACCCAGGAGGGTGAGGAATTCCCCGTCGCGGGCCTCCAGCGAGACGCCAGCCAGGGCCGGGAAGCGGCCGAACTGCTTGTAGACGCGGTCGATGGTCAGGGTCATGGCGCGTGGAAGCCCCGGCTGCTCGGGTTGACCGCGCCCGCCCGCTCCAAGGCGGTCTTGGCGATCAGAGTGACGATGGCCAGCCCGGCCAGCAGGGAAGCGGCGGAGAAGGCGCCGGCGAAATCATAGTCGTTGTAGAGCGCCTCGATGTGCAGGGGCAGGGTCTCGGTGACCCCGCGGATGTGCCCCGACAGCACCGACACGGCGCCGAACTCACCCATCGCCCGGGCGTTGCACAGCAGCACGCCGTGCAGCAGCGCCCAGCGCACGTTCGGCAGGGTGACGCGGAAGAACACCGACCAGCCGCCCGCCCCCAGCGTGGTCGCGGCCAGCTCCTCCTCCGTCCCCTGCTCGATCATCAGCGGGATCAGTTCGCGGGCGATGAGCGGCACGGTGACCAGAATGGTCGCCAGCACGATGCCCGGGACGGCGAAGATGACCTTGACACCCGCCGCCGCCAGCACCGGGCCGAACCAGCCCCGCGCGCCCAGCAGCAGCACCCAGACGAGCCCGGAAATCACCGGCGACATCGACAGCGGCAGGTCGATGAGGGTGATCAGGAGGCTCTTGCCACGGAACTCGAACTTGGCGATCGACCACGCCGCCGCCAGGCCGAAGGCGGCGTTGAGGGGGACGGCGATCGCCGCCGCCAGCAGGGTTAGGCGGATCGCGGCCACGGCGTCCGGCTGCCGGAACGTGCCGAAAAACACCCCCAGCCCCTTGGCCAGGGCCTGGACGACGACGGTGGCCAGCGGCAGGCCGATCACCACCAGCAGCCAGGCCACGGCCACCATCACCAGGACGAGCGGTCCTGGACGATCCACCCGGCGGGCGGCGGCGGCGTTCACGGCCCGCCTCGCCGGGAGAGGCGGGTCTGCACCGTGTTGGTGGCGATCAGCACGGCCAGGGACACGGTCAGCATCGCCACGCCCACCGCCGCCGCGCCGGAATAATCGTACTGTTCGAGCTTGCCGACGATCACCAGGGGGGCGATCTCCGACACCCCGGGCATGTTGCCGGCGATGAATATCACCGAGCCATATTCCCCGGCCCCGCGGGCGAAGGCCAGGGCGAAACCGGTGGTGAGCGCCGGCCCCAGCGCCGGCAGCACGACGCGGACGAAGGTCTGCAAGGCGCCGGCGCCCAGCGTTCGGGCCGCCTCTTCGTAGGCGGCGTCCAGGTCGGCCAGGACCGGCTGGACCGAACGGACGACGAACGGCAGGCCAACCGCCAGCAGGGCCACGAACACCCCCAGCGGCGTGTAGGCGACCTTGATTCCGAGAGGTTCGAGCAGGCCGCCGATCCAGCCCCTGGGGCCGTAAAGCGTGGCCAGGGCGATCCCCGCCACCGCCGTCGGCAGGGCGAAAGGCAGATCGACCAGGGCGTCGAGCACCCGGCGGAAAGGAAAGTCGTACCGTTGCAGAACCCAGGCGATCAGCAGCCCCAGCCCTACGTTGGCGGCGGCGGCGGCGGCGGCGGCGGCGAAACTCAGGCGCAGGGCTTCCAGGGTGGTCGGCGCGAAAATCGCTCCCAGGAACCCACCGACCCCATGTTGCCAGGGCCGGGTGACCAGGGCGGCGAGCGGCAGCAAAATGATCGCGCTGAGGTAGAGAACGGTGAATCCCAGGGCCAGCCCGAACCCTGGCAGGGGACTCGATTCCCGCCAGCTGGCTGGCGGCGATGGCGCGAAGGCGGCCACCGTCTAGCGCGGCCGGTAGATCTTGTCGAAGGCCCCGCCGTCGGCGAAATTCCGGGCCTGGGCGGCCTTCCAGCCGCCGAACTCGGCGATGGTGAACAGATTCATCGGCGGAAACTTCGCCGCGTAGCGGGCCGCCACCGCCCGGGCGCGGGGCCGGTAGCCCTGCCGCGCGGCCAGGTCCTGCGCCGCGTCGCTGTACAGCAGCCGCAGATAGGCTTCCGCCATCGCCCGCGAGCCCCGCTTGTCGACGACCTTATCGACCACCGACGCCGGCGGCTCGGCCGCGATGCTGATCGAGGGGCGGACGATCTCCAGCCTGCCCGGGCCGGCCGCCTTGATGGCCAGCAGGGCCTCGCTCTCCCAGCCGAGCAGGACATCCCCCAGCCCGCGCTGGACGAAGGTGGTGGTCGCCCCGCGCGCTCCGGTGTCGAGGACCGGAACATTGGCGTAGATGCCCCGCACGAAGCCGAGGGCCTTCCTGGCGTCCCCGCCGTTGCGGTGAGTAGCGAATCCGAGCGCCGCCAGATAGGCCCAGCGGGCGCCCCCCGACGTCTTGGGATTGGCGGTGATGACCTTCACATCGGCGCGGACCAGGTCGAGCCAGTCGTGAATGCGCTTGGGGTTCTTCCCGCGGACCAGGAATACGATGGTCGAGGTGAAGGGTGTGCTGTTGAACGGCAGCCGCGACTGCCAATTATGGGCGATCAGGCCGCGCGCGGCGATGGAATCGATGTCGTAGGCCAGAGCCAGAGTGACCACGTCGGCTTCCAGGCCATCGACCACCGCGCGGGCCTGCTTGCCCGAACCGTCGAACGATTGGTTGATCCGGACCTCGCGGCCCGTTCGCCGCTTCCAGTCGGCGGCGAACAGCGCATCGAAGCCCTTGTAGAGTTCACGCGTGGCGTCATAGCTGGCGTTGAGCAGAGACGTCGGATCGGCCGCACGCGCCGTGCCCGGCAGCGCCAGCAGGGCCGAGCCGCCCGTGGCGAGAGCCCCCCGCCTCGATAGCGCATGCGTCATCCAGGGCCTCGCCGTGATCCCGGCGCCGATGCTAAGCGAGACGGCGGCGTCCGCGCAGACACTTTTTCTTGTTGCGGTCGAAACAACGCCCATCGAGCCGACCGACCGCGCGGTTGGCGTCCAAGCCTCGGGATCGGCCTCACCGCCTTCCTGGCCAGATCGATCGAGCGGGCGGACGCGGAACTGGGCGACGCGCGCTTCACCCGCCGCCTCAGGGGCGCCTGGGAGCCGCGCGGTCGCCGCGCCGCCCCGGGGGAGGTCGCCCCGTGGCTGGACGATCGGCGGGCCGCGTCGCGCAACACGGGATGGCCGGCGGCCCGATGAGCGAGCGGACGGCGTGCAGGGTGTCGGCGATGGCGACGCAGAGGGCGCGCATCTCGTCGGTGGCCTCCAGGAGGTCGGGGACCATGACGGTCATCATCCCCGCCGCGTGAGCGGCGCGAACCCCGTTGTGGGAATCCTCCAGCGCCAGACACCGTGGCGCGTCCACGCCCAGACGCGCCGCGGCGGTCAGGAACGGATCGGGGCTGGGCTTGCCGCGCGCATAGTCGCCCGCCGCCACGATGGTCTGAAATCGCTCCAGCAGACCATGGTGGCCGAGATGGCGATCGACCGTCTCATGCCGGGACGAGGTCGCCACCGCGCGCGGAATGCCCAGGGCGTCCAGATGATCGAGCAGTTCGACCACCCCGGTCTTCACCGCCGCCCCGACGGCCAGTTCGGCCTCGACGCGCGCTTCGACGGCGGCGTCGTAGGCGTCGATGGCGAAGGCCGCGCCGAAATGGGCGACGGCGAGGGCGCGGCTGGCGACATGCGGCAGCCCCACCATGGTGAGGAATACCGGCAGCGGCAGTTCCACGCCCCGATCGCGCGCCACGGCCATCATCGCGTCGCGCACGACGCTTTCGGTGTCGATGAGCAGGCCGTCCATGTCGAAGACCACCGCCTCCACGCGCCGAGGCAGGATCATCGGGCGAACTCGTCGGCGCCGTAACCCTGGAAATAGAGCAGGGCCGTGAGGTCCGCGTGGTCGATACGCGCATCGGCCCGGGCCGCCACGATCGGCTGGGCGCGCCAGGCGACACCCAGGCCGGCGGCCTCGATCATCGCCAGATCGTTGGCCCCGTCGCCGACCGCCAGAGTCTCCGACAGGTCCAGGGCGAGCGCCGCCGCTTCGGCCCCGAGCGCGGCGAGCTTGGCCTCGCGGCCGAGGATCGGATCGCCGACCTCGCCGGTGAGAGCGGCCCCGTCGTCGATCAGTCGGTTGGCGCGATGGCCGGCGAAACCCGCCGCCTGGGCGACCCGGCCGGTGAAGAAATCAAAGCCTCCCGACACCAGCACGCACCGCGAGCCGGCCCTGGTCATGGTGCGGACCAGCCTGGCCGCGCCCGGATTCAACCTCACCCGCTCGTCGTAGGCCTTTTGGAGCGCCTCGACCCTCAGTCCACGGAGCATCGCCACGCGACGGCGCAGCGCGTCCTCGAAATCGATTTCGCCGGCCATCGCAGACCGGGTGATCGCCGCGACCTCGTCCTTCACTCCGGCGAAGTCGGCCAGTTCGTCCAGGCACTCGCAGCCGATGATGGTCGAATCCATGTCCGCCACCAGCAGGCGCTTGCGACGTCCTTCGGCGCCCTGGACACAGAAATCCACCGCCTTGCGCTCGAAGGCGCGCTCGACGTGAGCGCGCAGGATGGCCGGATCGTCGCCCTCGGCGTAGAGGTCGGCGGCGCCCTCACCGAGGATCTCCGCGTCCCGGACGGGTCGGCCGGCGGCCGCCACCGCCTCCAACCCCAGAGGCAGCGCCTCCTGCAGGGCATCGAAGCCGCCGGCCACGAGGGTGAGGACGAGGAGCATGGGAGGCAGATAGATCGCCCCGTTGGCGGCGTCCAATGCGGTCGGCAACGATAGGGCCAGACACCAGGCGCCAGGAATGCGAGCGGTGTGGCCTTCGGCTCTCAGGTGCGCCACACCGGACGGGTTACTCGGCTTTCCACGAGGGCGACGAGTTGATCACGGATTGATGAGAACAGCGGCGGCAACCTGCTGTACGCGATCGAATGTTCGTTTCCTCCCTCCGCTCGCCACAAATCTGGGCCCGGCCACGGGAAATCGTTCCACTCCGTCACCGAGCCCCCATCCGCACCGCCGGCGCCCTCTCGATTATCAGAAGTGGCCCTTGTGTTGACGTCGATAGCCTGACCAGCCGGTTCGTGGTAGGTTCCCTCCGTGGCTGAAGCTGAACCCGCCCTTTTTGACGACATTGACGCGATGGCCGAGGATCGCGCGCTGGAAGAGGCGGAGACCGCCTACGCGGCCGGCCGCGTGATCAGTCACGAAGCGATGATACGTTGGCTCGCGTCCTGGGGCGGGGCGGAAGAGCTTCCCCCACCGCCGGTCGGCGCCTAGTCCGAAGTCGCACTTGACGCGTATCGTCTGGACCGAACCCGCGCGCCAGGATCTCGAGAGTATACGGTCCTACATCGACCAATTCAGCCCGCTGGCCGCGCATCGAATGGCGGGGCGGTTGGGAGCGGCGGCGAATGGCCTGATCGACTATCCCGAACGCGGCCGACCCATCGGGCGCGGCAGGCGCGAACTGACGATCATCAGCCCCTACCTGATCCGCTACCGGCTCGATGGCGATACCGTCGTGATCCTGCCAATTCGCCACGGCGCCCGGCGATCGCGATGAATTCGCGGCGACGGCGAGGAGACGCGGCGAAGCCGGCCGGCCCCAGCGTTTGGCTGATCGGCGGTCCGACGGCAAGCGGCAAGTCGATCCTGGCGCTGCGCCTGGCCGAGGCCACCGGGGGGGAGATCGTCAACGCCGATTCGATGCAGATATACCGCGATCTTCGCATCCTCACGGCGCGGCCGGCGCTCGAGGAAGAAGCGCGTGCGCCGCATCATCTGTACGGTGTCGCCGATGGCGCGGACGCCTGGTCGGCGGGCCGGTGGCTCGCCGCCGCGCGGGACGTCCTGGCGGCGATCGCCGGGCGCGGGCGCGCCGCGGTGGTCGTCGGCGGGACGGGTCTCTACTTCCGCGCCCTGACCGGTGGGCTCGCCGAGATTCCCGCGGCGCCGGTGGGTGTGAGGGCTGAGGTTCAGGAAGACTGGAGGCGTCTCGGTGAGGCCGGATTCCGCGAACGGCTCGGGCGCATCGACCCGGTGGCCGCCACTAGGATCGCCCCCGGTGACCGGCAACGCCTGACCCGCGCACTTGAGGTCGTCCTCGCCACCGGCGTCCCCCTGAACGACTTTCATCGCCGGGCGCCAAGTCCGCTCCCGCCGCTCGCCTGGCGCGGCGTGATCGTCGATCCGCCCCGCGAAGCCCTCTACGCCCGCTGCGAGACGCGGCTCGAAACCATGCTCGCCACGGGCGCCCTTGACGAAGTGCGCGCCCTCATCGGGCGCGACCTCGACCCGCAGCTTCCGGTGATCAAGGCCCTGGGCGTGCGCGAATTCGCCGAGCATCTCGCCGGCCGGGCGACCCTGGCCGAAGCCCTCGCCCGCGCCCGCCAGTCCACCCGGCGCTACGTCAAGCGCCAGACCACCTGGTTCCGCCACCAGACCGCCGAGTGGCCCCGGATCGACAGCGCCGACGACGAGACGCTTTGGCGACAGTTCCTGGCGTTAGGCTCGCCTTGACGCTCTTGGGCGACAATGCAATCAGTTCATACAGCGGAATGGGAGCGACTGCCGTGCGCCACGCGCGACTGGTAATTATCGAGCGGCCGAATCCGGCGGCGGGCTGAGCGTCTCCCGCCCAGGATCGGTCGCGTGTTATGCAAGGCCCCTCGAGCGGGCCTTTTTTCTTGCCCCTCGCTCCCACCGAAACGACCCCTCCCATGACCACCCTGCCCGCTCTAGACCCCGCCCAGGCCGCCGACGCCGCCGAGATCATGACCGGCGCGCAGATGGTCGTGCGGGCGCTGGTCGATCAGGGCGTCACCGACCTCTTCGGCTATCCCGGCGGCGCGGTGCTGCCGATCTACGACGCCCTGTTCCACGAGCCCCGTTTGCATCACGTGCTGGTGCGCCACGAGCAGGGCGCGACCCACGCGGCCGAGGGCTATGCGCGCTCGACCGGCAAGCCTGGCGTGGTGCTGGTGACCTCCGGCCCCGGCGCGACCAACGCGGTCACCGGTATCGTCGACGCCCTGATGGATTCCATCCCCCTGGTGGTGATCACCGGACAGGTGCCGACCCACCTGATCGGCACCGACGCCTTCCAGGAGTGCGACACGGTGGGCATCACCCGCTCGTGCACCAAGCACAACTACCTGGTGAAGGACGTCGCCGACTTAGCCCATGTCCTGCACGAGGCCTTCCGGATCGCGACCCGCGGCCGGCCAGGTCCGGTGGTCGTCGATATTCCCAAGGACGTTCAGTTCGCCAGCGGCCTCTATGTCCCGCCGGACAAGGCCCGGGCCGGGCACGACTACCGACCCAGGATGGACGGCGATCCGGCGCGGATCGCCGAGGCCCACGCCCTCATCGCCGGGGCCAGGCGGCCGCTACTCTACACCGGCGGCGGGGTGATCAACGCCGGCCCCGACGCCAGCGGCGCGCTGAGGCGTCTGGCGGCGCTGACCGGCGCGCCGGTGACGTCGACCCTCATGGGCCTGGGCGCTTTCCCCGCCGACGACCCCGCCTGGGTCGGCATGGTCGGCATGCACGGGACGTACGAAGCCAATCACGCGATGCACGACTGCGACGTGATGATCGCGGTGGGAACCCGTTTCGACGATCGCGTCACCGGCCGGCTGGACGCCTTCTCGCCGGGCTCGAAGAAGATCCATATCGACATCGATCCTTCGTCGATCGGCAAGATCGTCCGGACGGACGTGGCCATCGTCGGCGACGCCGGGCGCGTGCTGGCGGCCTTGGGGGAAGCCTGGAAGCGGGGCCGGGGCGGCCCGGCCCGCGCCGACCTGAAGGCCTGGTGGGACCAGATCGACATCTGGCGGTCGCGCCGCTGCCTCGCCTACGCGCCCTCGGCGAGCGTGATCAAACCACAGCAGGCCGTCGAGCGGCTCTACGCGCTCACCCGCGATCGCGACGTCTACATCACCACCGAGGTCGGCCAGCACCAGATGTGGGCGGCCCAGTTCTATCACTTCCAGTCCCCCAACCGCTGGATGACCTCGGGGGGCCTGGGCACGATGGGTTACGGCCTGCCGGCGGCGATCGGGGTGCAGACCGCCCATCCCGGCGCCCTGGTTATCGACATCGCCGGCGACGCCTCGGTGCAGATGACCATTCAGGAGATGTCGACCGCCATCCAGTACGACCTGCCGATCAAGGTGTTCATCCTCAACAACCAGTGGATGGGCATGGTCCGCCAGTGGCAGCAGCTCCTCCACGGCGAGCGCTACAGCCATTCCTATTCGGCCAGCATGCCGGACTTCGTGAAGCTGGCCGAGGCCTACGGCGCGGTCGGCCTGCGGGCCGAGGATCCGGCCGACCTCGACGGCCTCATCGAGGTGATGATCGACACCCCCAGGCCGGTGATCTTCGACTGCCGGGTCGAGCGGGCGGAGAACTGCTTTCCGATGATCCCCTCGGGAAAGGCCCACAACGAGATGATGCTCGGCGACGAGCCGCGCGATCTGGGCGCGGTCATCGAGGGCGCCGGGCGAGGACTGGTGTGATGGGCGCGGATTCCTTCCTCCCTCCCCTTCATGGGGAGGGACAGACGGCGAAGCCGTCAGGGTGGGGCCGTCGGGTGTCCCACACAGCCCCACCCGGCCCTTCGGGCCACCCTCCCCATGAAGGGGAGGGAGGAACGGCGGCATGACCGAGGAGCATCCCGCTTCGGCCTACGACATGGGCCATGCCGTCGAGGCCGAGAATCTCGCCACCTTCGCGGTGCTGGTCGACAACGAACCGGGGGTCCTGCACCGGGTGGTCGGCCTGTTCGCGGCCCGGGGCTACAACATCGACAGCCTCACCGTGGCCGAGACCGACCGCAACGCCCACACCAGCCGGATCACCATCGTCACCCGGGGCACGCCCCACGTCCTGGCTCAGATCGAGGCCCAGCTTCAGAAGCTGGTTTCCACGCGCCACGTGCAGAACGTCACCCGCGACCCCAACGGCGCGGAACGCGAACTGGCCCTGATCAAGGTCCGTGGGTCCGGACCCGAGCGCGTCGAAGCTCTGCGTCTGGCCGAAATCTTCCGCGCCAAGGTGATCGATACCACCATCGTCAGCTTCATCTTCGAACTGACCGGCGCGCCGGCCAAGATCGACAAGTTCCTTGAGTTGATGCGTCCGCTGGGCCTGGTCGAGGTGTCGAGGACCGGCGTACTGTCCATCGAGCGTGGCCAGTCGATGCTGTAGTGACGCCAGGTCGCGCTCAGGCCGCCGCGGGAAGAGCGGGCGTGGGCCGCGCCAGGCTCATGGCTTGGAATCTTCGGCCGCCGATGAACCGCATGGTCCCGTACTGGACGAGGAACAGGCCGAGCTTGCTCCCGAGCGCCCAGGCGCTCATGAAGCCGGCGTAGGCGGGCAACGGAAGGCTCAGCGCCAGCGTCAGGTTCAGCGCCGCCGAGAAGAACATCAGGGCCGACCACACGTAGCCGAACGCCACGCCCATGTCGGGGACCAGTTCGATAGCTTCGGGCGGCAGATAACGGTTCATCCATCCACGGTTCAGCATCACCACGCCGACGATCACGTAGATCACGCTCGGCTTGATCATCACGAAGCGTGGGTCCCTGGTGAGGAACGTCGCGGCGCCGGTTGCGAGCACCAGGAACAGGCTCAGCCACCGCATGGCGTCGATCGGCCGCTTCCGCGCCAGCTCCCAGGCGATCTGACCGACACCCAGGGCCATGCCGAGGACCACCGCCATGACGACATTCTTGGTGACGGCGTAGAAGCCGAGGAAAAAGATCGTCGAAGCCATGTCGAGGGCGAGGAATTTTCCGGCGTGAAACAGGTTCTTCATCTGAATTCGCCCCTCCTTGTGGGCCGCGCTAAGGATGCGGACGCCCCGTCGGTCCAGCAATTCCGCTCACGCAGGCAAGGCGGCGATTGGCGAATTTTCGCCCGCCATTGACGCTTCGTGAACGCCCGTCTTCCCGTCGGGCGGGATCGCGCCTATATCCAGGGAGTTCGGATCATTCCGATCTATGGAGATAAACGCGCGCGCAATAAGCGGACTGGACCCGGGTGCGATTCCCGGCGGCTCCACCAACCTCTTCCCCACCCCGCGTTATCGGCGAGGTCGCTTGAGGGGCCGATCAGCATCGACAGACGTCTAAAGGCGTTGCTTTCTCCCGGCGTGGCTCACCGTTTCGGGCCTTCATCTAAATGCGAACGATAACTTCGCTCAAGAGTATGCCCTCGCCGCGTAAGCGGTGCGGACCTGCTCGGTCTAAAGCCCTGGTGTCTTAGCAGCGCCAGGCGGGGCCCGGGGAGCGCCTGGCAACAGAAGCTCCCCACTTTGCCCACACCCTCTTCTTTTTTTTCCGAAGAGGGCCGGCGCTTCCCCTCGACGTTCCGCCACGTTAGGCTCGCGCCATGGCCAAGGACGATCAGCCCAGCGACCTGATGGGATACGAGGCGATGCAGCAGGACGCCCTGCGCGGCGTCGTCAGAGCCGCGTTGAAGCGCGCGGCCTCGCCACAGGGACCGCCCGGCGACCACCATTTCTACATCAGCTTCCTGACCGCCGCGCCGGGAGTCTCCGGACCGGAGGACATTCTCGGACGCTACCCCGAGGAAATGACCATCGTGTTGCAGAACCAGTACTGGGACCTCGCGCCGGGCGAGACTGGTTTTTCCGTCACCCTGCAGTTCAACGGCCAGCCCAGGAGCCTCAATATCCCCTACGCGGCGATCAGCCGCTTCTACGACCCCGTCGCCCACTACCGGCTCCAGTTCAGCGTCGCGACGGATGACACGCCGGCGGCGGTCTCGCCCAAGCCGGAGAAGCCGGGTGACAACCTCATCGGCGATGGCGACGGCGAGCCGAAGATCGTCTCCCTCGACCAGTTCCGCAAGAAATAGCCGCCGATGAGCGACGTGGCCGCCGCGGCGCCCGAACCTCTCACCGACGAGGCGATCCTCCAGCGGTTCGTGGGCGCCCGCAATCCACCGGCCGGCTCGCGCACTCTGGGCTTTCGCATGACCGCCGTCAGCCAGGCGGAAAAGCGGGTCGAGGTCTCCTTCGACGCCCGCGCCGAGGTGCTCGCCAACCCCATGCGCCAGGTCCAGGGCGGCTATCTCTGCGCCATGCTGGACGAGGTGATGAGCGTCGCCTGCATGGTCGCCTCGGGGATGACCTGCGTCGCCCCGACCATTGAGATGAAGACCAGCTTCTTCCGGCCGGCCATGCCCGGGACCCTGCGCGGCATCGGCAGGGTGGTCCGCTGGGGCAAGACCATCGCCTTCACCGAAGGCGAGATCTTCGACGCCGAGGACCGACTGCTGGCCAAGGCCACCGGCACCGCCATGCCGACCCCGTTCCAGAACTACAAATAGGTCACCGCCCGCCGTGCGAGGCATCCCCGTCCTGGCGGCCATCGCCCTGTCGCTGCTGACGGCGTGGCCGGCGCGTCCGCGGGCGCCGTCGCCCTACGCCGACTGGGCGGCGATCGTCGTCTCCGGTGACGACCACGCGGCCCATGGCGGCCAGCCGACCCGGACCTTCGACAACGCCCGCCGCGATGTCGCCGCGGCCCTGGAGAAGCGCGGCTTTTCGGCGGCGAACCTGATCATGTTTTCGGCCTCGCCGGCCGGCCGCGCCGAGGCCGGCGTGCGGCCCGCCGACGCCGGCTTGGTCGTCCGGGGGCTCGAGACGCTCACCGCGCGCGCCAGATCGGGCTGCCTGATCTACTTCACCTCGCACGGCGCGCCCCAGGGCCTGGTGCTTGGAGACAAGCTGCTGCCGCCCAGTCTGATGGGATCGCTGGTCACCCGCTCGTGCGGCGAGCGGCCGGCGGTGGTGATCGTCTCGGCCTGCTTTTCCGGCATTTTCATTCCGGCCCTCTCGGGTCCCGACCGGATGGTCCTCACCGCCGCCCGCCGGGACCGCTCCTCGTTCGGCTGCGGCGAGAGCGACCGGTATCCCTATTTCGACGGCTGCATTCTCGAAGCCCTGCCCAAGGTCCGCGATTTCCTGCTGTTGGCCGCCGCCGCTCGCGCCTGCGTCGCCCGTCGCGAGCATCAGGAACACATGCGCCCCCCTTCTCAGCCCCAGCTGTCGGTGGGCGCGGCCATCCGCCCGCGCCTCGCCGCATCGCCCTTTCCGCCAGGTTGAGGAGAGCCCGTGACCGCCACCCGCAGCGAAACCGACGCGTTCGGCGCCATCGACGTCCCCGCCGACCGCTATTGGGGCGCCCAGACTCAGCGCAGCCTCGGCAACTTCAGAATCGGCTGGGAGAAGCAGCCGCTCTCGATCGTGCGCGCCCTGGGGGTGATCAAGCGCGCCGCCGCCGAGGTCAACATCAGCCTCGGCAAGCTCGACCCGGAAATCGGCGCCGTCATCGTCGCCGCCGCCCAGGAAGTCATCGACGGCAAGCTCGACGATCATTTCCCCCTGGCGGTGTGGCAGACCGGCTCGGGCACCCAGTCGAACATGAACGCCAACGAGGTGATCGGCAACCGGGCCATCGAACTCATGGGCGGGATCCTGGGAAGCAAAACCCCGGTCCATCCCAACGATCACGTCAACATGAGCCAGTCGTCCAACGACACCTATCCCACCGCGATGCACATCGCCTGCGCCGAGGAGGTCGCCCGATCGGTGATGCCGGCGCTGGAGCATCTCCACGCCGCCCTCAACACCAAGACCCGCGCCTTCGCCAGGATCATCAAGATCGGCCGCACCCATACCCAGGACGCCACCCCGATGACCCTGGGCCAGGAATTCTCCGGCTACGCCGCCCAGATCTCCTCCTGCGTCGGGCGGATCAAGGAGAGCCTCTACGGCCTCTACGAGCTGGCCCAGGGCGGCACGGCGGTGGGCACCGGCTTCACCGCCCCGGTCGGCTTCGCGGTCGAGGTCGCCGCGCGGATCGCGGCCATCACCCGCCTGCCGTTCGTCACCGCGCCGAACAAGTTCGAGGCCCTGGCCGCCCACGACGCCATGGTCTGGTCGCATGGCGCGCTCAACACCGCCGCGGTCGCCCTGTTCAAGATCGCCAACGACATCCGTTTCCTCGGCAGCGGCCCGCGCTCGGGGTTCGGCGAACTGGCCCTGCCCGAGAACGAGCCCGGCTCCTCGATCATGCCGGGGAAGGTCAACCCCACCCAGTGCGAGGCCATGACCATGGTCTGCGCCCAGGTGTTCGGCAACCACGCCACCATCACCGTCGCCGGCGCGTCGGGTCATTTCGAGCTCAACGTTTTCAACCCGGTGATGGCCTACGATTTCCTCCAGTCCTGCCGCCTGCTCTCCGACGCCGCCGTCAGCTTCACCGACCACTGTGTCGCCGGCATCGAGGCCCGCGAGGACAACATCCACGCCGCCCTCGAACGCTCCCTGATGCTGGTCACCGCCCTGGCCCCCAGGATCGGCTACGATAAGGCCGCCGCCATCGCCAAGGCCGCGCACAGGAACGGCACCACGCTGCGGCAGGAGGCGGTCGGCGGCGGGTATGTGACCGACGACGAGTTCAGCGAACTGGTGCGGCCGGAGAAGATGATCGGGCCGGGGTGAGCATTCGGCCTTCACATCCAGCGTGTGGCAGTCTTGACGTCTTTGGATGTTCACGCGACAACATTGGATAAATTGACGCTAGCGGTCTCAGCCATGGAGACGATGAACCTCGATCAATTCCGGGGCGCCTTTCGGGCGGGAGGGTTCCGCTCGGTGCGCGTTACGGCGTCCGGTGGTGTGTTCTTCGTCACCGGCGAGCCGCGCGCGGGCGGCGGCGGGATCAGGCTGGCGACCACTCGGGGCGCGACCCCGCGGGGGTTCCGTGACGCCGGCAAGGCGATCGCCATCCTTCACCGCATCGGCGCGCGCAAGGTGCGGGTGGACACCACCGACTGGACGCCCGACGCGGCCGGGTCGGGCGCGCCGCGTCGGCCGGACACCGCCGAGCGCCAGCGGCGTGCGCATCAGGCCGCCGCCCACGACGCCTGGTTCCGGACCGAGGTCGAGCAGGCGCTCCTGGAGGCGGACGCCCCCGGCGCGGAGTGGGTTTCCAACGAAGAGGTCAAACTCCGGAGCATCGACGCCCGCGACCGATGGCGGCGCGGCGCCCGCGGATCGGAATGAGTGGAAGTCCGCTGGTCCAGGACCGCCGTTCGCACCCGGTTCGCCCAGCTGGACTTCATCGCCAGGGAGAGTCCCGCCGGGGCTGCGCGCCTCGACGAGGAGATCGAGCGCCAGATCGACCTGCTCGCCACGCAACCGGAAATGGGGCGGGTGGGGCGCGTGGCGGGCACGCGCGAATGGGTGATCGCCCGAACGCCGTTCGTCGCCGTCTATCGTGTCAGGAGAGGTAGCCTCGAAGTCCTGCGAATCCTGCACGGCGCCCAGCGGTGGCCGCCGGAAGGCAAGGGATAGCCACCCCGCATATCGCTACGACCTAAGTATCGGACCAGAATTCACGAGATCGTAGTCACCGTGCCCCACATCACGGCCTCGGTAGCCAAGGCCCATCTCGCTTGCCTGCTGGCCAGCGTCGCCGCTGGCGAGGAGGTGACGATCACCAGCCACGGCCAGCCCGTCGCTCGCCTGCGCGGCCACTGTGGAGACGAAAAAATACTTCCAACCCCATACGATTCGCGCCAATGAGATGACCCTGCCGGACGGAGAAACAGCGAAGATGCCCCTCAGCAAACGCGCTGTCGTTTTGGGATTGTTGGTGTCGGGTGCCGCCGGTTGCGGCGGACCTGCGGCGGCGGTCCCAGCTGAAATGAGCCTGGGCAATCCCCGCGCCCCGGTTACGGTGATCGAATACGCATCCGTTGCCTGTCCGGTGTGTGGCCGCTGGTACCGTGAAGTTTTCCCAGCCTTCAAGGCAAAATACATCGACACCGGAAGGATAAAATACGTCGCCCGCGAGATGCTGGTCGGCGATGCGACCGAGGAGTCGATAGCGGCAGCCGGATTTTTGCTGGCCCGCTGCGCCGGAAAAGACAAATATTTTTCTGTCACAGACGCGATATATAACAATCAGATAGAGATATACGGCAATCCTCGCGTCGGCTTGCTCAATATCGCGAAGTCGATGGGAATGGACGAAAATACCTTTGATGCTTGCATCAAGAATGAAGTCGCCCTTCGGGAATTGGACGCGCGTGTCCAGTCCTATTCGAAGGATGACAAGGTGACCGCGACACCAACCTTCGTTGTAAACGGTGTAGCCCTGAGCCCTGGCTACCACCCGCTGTCGGATCTCGACGCCGCGATCTCGGCCGCTCAACATTCAAAATAGGCCACGGAACCTTAGGGACACTTCCACCGGCCTGCCGTCCCTACGGAATAGCCGCCGTTGCTCAGCCCGGCAGGAAATCCGGGTCGAGGATCTGATCGGGCGACCACGGGCAGGCGTCGGGGATCTCCTGAAGACCGGCGTCGTCGAAGGCTTTGGTCGCCGCATCGGTCCAGGCGACCTGCCACCATTCCGGATCGGCGAGGCTGCGCTTGAGGCTTGGCACGTTCTTAAGATGGATCGCGATGGCCCTGCGCTGGCCGTCGATGGTGCGCCGCCAGCTACGTCCTTGCCGCTCGGGCTGAAACTGCCACTTGAGCAGATGGGCCAGCAGGACGGCCATGCGACTGGCCAGTTCGCGCTTTTCACTCTTGCCCACGTCCTCGACCTCATCGGCGATGTGTTCGACATCGAGCGCGGAAAATTTGCCCGCACGAAGCAAGGCCGCCTGCTCGTCCGCCCAGGCCACGACGTCGGTTTCGTATGCAGTGGTCATCGGCCTCCTCCGGGCGGCTGGATCATGGCGCGGTCGATGGAGCGGGTCGAAACAATCCCTTCCTGTGTGGCTCGATCACCTCGCCAGAACCTCCCCTCAGGCCCTTCTGCTGACGGCGAAGTCCGCCAGCGCCTCCAGCGCCTCGCGCCATTCCCCGGCCGGGAACACGCCGAGCGCCGCCTTGGCGCTTTCCGCGTAGTCGGCGGCGAGGTCGAGGGTGGTCTCCAAGGCGCCGGCGCCGACGATCATCTCCCGGGCGCGGCGGAAATCGGCCTCGGTCTGGTCGCGGCGGCCGATGGCGCGGTCCCAGAAGTCCGCTTCGCGGCCGCCCAGACGCCCCATGGCCAGAATCAGCGGCAGCGTCGCCTTGCCTTCGCGGAAGTCGTCGCCCGCGTTCTTGCCGAGAGTTTCGGTGGCCCCGCCGTAGTCGAGGGCGTCATCGGCGAGCTGGAAGGCCAGACCGAGGTTCAGGCCATAGGCGCGCAAGGCGTTGGACTGAGCGTCGGCGGCGCCGGCGGCGACCGCCCCGGCCTCGGCGGCGGCGGCGAAGAGTTCGGCCGTCTTGGCGGTGATGATCTCCAGATAGGTCGCCTGGGTGAGGTTGATGTCGTGCGCGCGGGAGAGTTGGAGCACCTCGCCCTCGGCGATCACCCGGGAGGCGCGGGCGAGAATTTCCAGGGAGCGCAGGGCGCCGGTCTCGACCATCAGCTCGAAGGCCCGGGCGAAGAGGAAATCGCCGACCAGCACGCTGGACGCCGCTCCCCAGATCAGGTGCGCGGCCGGCTTGCCCCGGCGAAGCCGCGATTCATCGACCACGTCGTCGTGCAGCAGGGTCGCGGTGTGGATGAACTCCACCGCCGCGGCGAGCTTCAGACCCGCCCCGCCCTTGCCGCCGGCCAGGCGCGCCGCCGCCACCGTGAGCAGGGGCCGAAGGCGCTTGCCGCCGGCATTGATCAGGTGATCGGCCAGCGCCGGGATCACCGCCACGGGACTTGCCATCCGCGCGGCGATCAGGGCATCGACGCCGGCCATGTCGGCGGCCGCCAGGGCGACGAGGCGCTCGACGGACCCCACCGGTCGCTCGATCACGGCCTTCGCGGCGTCCAAGACCATGCCTTCCTCGCGCGCGGCGCCTCGCCTCTTGGGCCGTTGCGCCGGACAATGGTCGCGGGATAGGTCACGGTCAAGGCGGGCCCGAGGCATGATGACGTTGGCCGCATGACCGTGACCGAGGACCGCGTTCTGGGCGGCGCCGTGCGGCTGCGCCAGGCCAGGGACGGCTACCGCGCCGGCCTCGACGCCGCCCTGCTCGCCGCTGCCTGCGACGCGGGTCAGGGCCAGCGAGTGCTGGAGGTGGGCTGCGGTGTCGGCGCCGCCCTGCTGGCTGCCGCGTCGCGGCGGCCTCGCGCGACCTTCACCGGCCTCGAACGGGATGAAGCGGCCTGTGTCCTGGCGCGGGAGAACATCTCGCTCAACCAACTGGGGGAGCGGGTTTCCGCCGTTGCCTGGGACGTCGCCGCGCCGTTCCGCGGCCTGGGCCTGGCGCCGTTCGACCTCGCGATGGCCAACCCGCCGTTCTTCGATGACGCCGCGCGGTTGCGCGCGCCAGCCCCCGCCAAACGGTCGGCCTGGATGGCGGACGACGGTCTCGGCGCCTGGATCGCCTTCATGATCGCGGCCGCCCGCCAGGGCGGCGCCGTCGTACTCGTTCACCGTGCCGATCGCCTCTCCGACATCCTCGCCGCGCTGGCCTCGAAGGCGGGCTCGATCCAGATCAGGTCCGTTCACCCCTTCGCCGACCAGCCCGCCAAGCGCGTCCTGGTTCGCGCGGTGAAATCCGGCAAGGCGCCGCTCCGTCTGCTGCCGCCACTGATCCTCCACCAGCACGGCGGCGCCAAGCACACCGGCGAGGTCGAGTCGATCCTGCGTGGCGAGGCCGATCTCTCCTGGCTGTAAGCGGCGCCGCCTAGTTCCGCGCCTGATCGACCAGCTTGTTCTTGGCGATCCACGGCATCATGGCGCGCAGGCGCGCGCCGACCTCCTCGATCGGATGGTCGGCGCCCCGGCGGCGGGTGGCCTTGAAGCTGGGCTGGCCGGCGGCGCATTCGATCATCCAGTCGCGCACGAAACGGCCGGACTGGATGTCGGCCAGGATCATCTTCATTTCGGCCTTGGTCCGCGGCGTGACCACGCGCGGCCCGGAGACATATTCGCCGAACTCGGCGGTGTTGGAGATCGAGTAGTTCATGTTGGCGATGCCGCCCTCGTAGATCAGATCGACGATCAGCTTCACCTCGTGCAGGCATTCGAAATAGGCCATCTCCGGCGCGTAACCGGCTTCCGTGAGGGTCTCGAAACCGGCCCGGATCAGCTCCACCAGGCCGCCGCAGAGCACCGCTTGCTCGCCGAACAGGTCGGTCTCGCATTCCTCGCGGAAGCTGGTCTCGATCACCCCGGAACGGCCGCCGCCGATGGCCGAGGCGTAGGCCAGACCGAGGTCGAGGGCGCCGCCGCTGGCGTCCTGGGCGACCGCGATCAGGCAGGGAACGCCGCCGCCCCTGACATATTCGCCGCGCACCGTGTGGCCCGGCCCCTTGGGCGCGACCATCAGCACATCGATGGAGGCCTTGGGCTCGATCAGCCGGAAATGGATGTTGAGGCCGTGGGCGAAGAGCAGCGCCGCGCCGTCGCGGATATTGGGGGCGATGTCGGCCTCGTATATCGCCCGCTGGTTCTCATCGGGGGCGAGAACCATGATCAGGTCGGCCCAGGCGGATGCCTCCGCCACGCTCATCACCCTCAGACCCTCCTCTCGCGCCTTCCTGGCCGACGCCGAGCCTTCCCGCAGGGCGACGGCGACATCGACCACCCCGGAGTCGCGCAGGTTCAGCGCGTGGGCGTGGCCCTGAGATCCGTAACCGACGACGGCGATCTTCCTGTCCAGGATGCGGGCGAGATCGGCATCGCGGTCATAGTAGACGCGCATCGGTTCATTTTTTCCCAGCGGCGAATTGGCGAGGGCCACGGGCGTGGGCGGACCCCCAGACGAAGGGCCGCTATCGATAGGTTTTTGCCCGCCCCGTCAAGCGAGGCGGGCAAAGCCCTTTGGGAGTCTAGTCGAACAGACCGTATTCGACCGACAGCACCTGGCCGCTCGAGATATCGATCAGCAGGGCGTCGTTTCCGACCCTCACCCACTCCGCGCCATAGGGCGGCGGAGCCAGGTCATAAGTCCCGAAATCGAGCCAGTAATCCTGCCCGAACCAGGCCTGGGGCAGGTACTCGCCGTAGGCCCACCGGCGGGCATACCAGCCGCGCGGATAGCGATAGCCGCCATCCTGGAAGCGCCGCTGGGCCTGATAGGACCGCTGGCCCGACCATCCCCCGCGCGCGCCGCCGTCGCGGCGGTCACTTCGGTAGCCGCCCGCCGCGCCGCGGTACGGCGTCTGGGGCGCGCCCTGGCCGCGATAGCCCGGACGCGGCGCCTGCGGAGCGTATTGGCCGGTGCGGCCCGATGGCGCGGGAGCGTAGGCGCGGCCGGGCGCCGGACTGGCCGGTCGAGACGGCGACGCACCGCGCGTCGCCGGCGCCGGCCGGGTTGGACGGGGCGCGGGCCGGGACGCCGGGCGTGTATCGCGACCGCGATCGTCGGGTTGAGGTTGGGCGTGGGCCGCGCCCGCCATCAGGGCGATGACCGCGGCGGCGTTCAACAGGATCTTCATGGGGGTGTCTTTCGTTTCCGTGGACTCTTGGTTCTCCGGGGAGATTGCGCCCGACGCGCTGAACCGGGGTTGAACGAAACGCGCCGCCGGCGTTCATCTCGAGACCATGAGCGCCGACCCGACGACCATCACTGAGTTTTGGCGCGAGGCGGGGCCGAAGAAGTGGTTCGCGGTCGATCCGGCGTTCGACGCCGCCATCCGCGCCCGCTTCGAAACCGAGCATCACGCCGCCGCCCGGGGCGAGCGCGCGGCCTGGATGGCGAACGGCGAAGGATCGCTCGCCCTCATTCTCCTGCTCGATCAGTTCCCTCGCAACCTCTGGCGAGGCTCGGCCCACGCCTTCGCCACCGATCCCCTGGCGAGGCGCGTGGCGGACAGCGTTATCGCCGCGGGCGCCGATCAGGCCATCGAGCCGGCCATGCGCCCGTTCGTCTATCTGCCCTTCGAACACTCCGAGGGGATCGGCGACCAGGACCGCTCGGTCGGTCTCTGCGAAGCGCTCGAACGCGACATCGGCGACGCCTCGACCCTGAAGTGGGCGCGGAGCCATCGCCAGATCATTCTCCGCTTCGGCCGCTTTCCGCACCGCAACGCCTGTCTCGGCCGGACCAGCACGCCGGAGGAACAGGCGTTCCTCGACGGCGGCGGCTTCAGCGGCGGACAGGCTTCGGAGCCTTGGCGAATCAGCCGACTCTCGCCCGGCTCATGAACTCCCTGGCCGCCCGACCCGAGCCCGACGCCGCCCCGCACCCGGAGCGACAGTACCTCGACCTGCTGAGCGACATTCTGGCCCATGGCGAGCGGCGCGACGACCGAACCGGCGTCGGCACGCTCGGCGTCTTCGGCCGCCAGATGCGATTCGATCTTTCCGCCGGCTTTCCCCTGCTGACCACCAAGCGCGTCCACTTCCGCTCCGTGGTGCTGGAACTGCTGTGGTTCCTGGCCGGCGAGACAAACGTGCGCTGGCTGCGAGAACGCGGCTGCACGATCTGGGACGAGTGGGCCGACCCGGCCGGGGATCTGGGTCCGGTCTATGGCAAGCAGTGGCGATCGTGGGCCGCGCCGGACGGCCGGGCGATAGACCAGATCACGGCCGTCGTCCGCTCGATCCGTGAGAACCCCAACAGCCGGCGCCATATCGTCACGGCCTGGAATCCAGCCGACGTCGAGGCCATGGCGCTGCCGCCCTGCCACTGTCTGTTCCAGTTTCACGTCGCCGGCGGCAGGCTCTCGTGTCAGCTCTATCAGCGCTCCGCCGACGTCTTTCTGGGCGTGCCGTTCAACATCGCCAGCTACGCGCTCCTCACCGCCATGATCGCCAAGGCGGCCGGTCTTGAGGCGGGGGAGTTCATCCACACCTTCGGCGACGCCCATCTCTACCTCAACCATCTGGATCAGGCCGCCGCGCAGCTCTCCCGCGAGCCCCTGCCTTTCCCGAATCTGCGTCTGGCCGACAAGGCCGACATCCTGGCCTTCGGACCGGAGGACATTTCGCTGAAGGGCTATCGTCCGCACCCGGCCATCCCCGCCCCGATCGCCATCTGATGGCCCCGCGCCTGACGCTGGGACCGGTGGCTCGCGGTCGCAACGGGGTCATCGGCGCGGCGGGGGCGCTGCCTTGGCGCCTCAAGTCCGACCTCGTGCGTTTCCGCGCCCTCACTTTGGGCAAGCCGGTGATCATGGGCCGCAAGACCTGGGACAGCCTGCCCAGGAAGCCCCTCCCCGGCCGCTGCAACATCGTCCTTACCCGCGACGGCTCGTTTCGGGCGCCCGGCGCGGTGATCTGCGAAGCTCTCGCCGAAGCCGTCGAGATCGGCCGCGAGCAGGCGCTCGAGGACGGGGTCGAGGAGGTCTGCGTGATCGGCGGCGCGGCCGTATTCGAAGCCGCCCTGCCCCGCGCCAGCCGCGTCTATCTCACCGAGGTCGATGCGGCCCCCGCCGGCGAGGTCGTCTTCCCGGCCTTCGACGAAGGGACCTGGAGGGAGATCAGCCGTGAACCCCATGGCGCGGGCGACGGCGACGACCACGACTTCGTCTTCCGCGTGCTGGAACGGCGTCTATAGTCGAAGCTCGTCACGCAAGAAGGATATCGCCATGGACATCGAGCTGGTCACCGAAGGCCTGCGGTTTCCCGAGGGTCCGATCGCCATGGCCGACGGATCGGTGATCGTCACCGAGATCAAGCGCGGGACCCTCACCCGCGTCACGCCAGACGGGACCAGCACCGTGGTCGCCGATTGCGGGGGCGGTCCCAACGGCGCGGCCATCGGGCCGGATGGAGCGATCTGGGTCACCAACAACGGTGGCTCATTCACCTGGCTCGAGCAGAACGGCCTGACCATCCCCGGCCCGACGCCTGCGAGCCATGTCGGCGGCTCGATCCAGCGCGTCGATATCGCCAGCGGCAAGGTCGAGACCATCTATGAGGCCTGCGACGACAAGCCCCTCATCGGACCCAACGACCTCGTCTTCGACAGGCAGGGCGGCGCCTGGTTCACCGACCACGGCTGCGGCACCGCCGACGGCCGCAAGTTCGGCGCCCTCTGCTATGCCAGGACCGATGGCTCGAAGATCGTCCGCGCTCGCGACCACCTGATTTCGCCCAACGGCGTCGGGCTCTCGCCGGACGAGAGCGTGGTCTACATGGCCGACACCCAGCTCGGCCGCCTTTGGGCCTTTGACATCGCCTCGCCCGGGGAGCTGGCGCCCCAGCCCGGCTTCGCGCCAGGCCGGGTGATCGCCAATCTGCAGGGCTATCAGCTGCTCGACAGCCTGGCGGTGGCAGCAGGCGGCAAGGTTTGCGTGGCGACGATCATCAACGGCGGCGTCACCGCCTTCGATCCGGACGGGTCCACCGAGCATTTCGCCTTCCCGGACCTGGTCACCACCAACATCTGTTTCGGCGGCGAGGACATGCGCGATGCCTGGGTCACCTGTTCGTCCACCGGCAAGCTGTTCAAATGCCGTTGGCCGAGGCCCGGACTGAAGTTGAACTTCAACGCCTGAAATTCAGCTGAGCGTGGCCATCGCCGAGCGTTCGAAATCCATCAATTCGCCCGTACGGCCGGCATGGACCTTGGCCGCCCAGCGAGGATCCCGCAGCAGCGCCCGACCGACGGCGACGAGGTCGAAGTCGCCGCGTTCCAGCCGGCGGACGAGCTCGTCCAACGAGGCCGGCCTGGACGCCTCCCCGCCATAGGCGGCGATGAAGTCGCCGGTCAGGCCCACCGAGCCCACCGTGATCGTCGGTTTGCCGGTCAACTTCTTGGCCCAGCCGGCGAAGTTGAGGTCGGAGTTTTCGAATTCGGCCTCCCAGAATCGCCGCTGCGAGCAATGGAAGGCGTCTGCCCCGGCTTCCGACAGCGGTCGCAGCCAGGCCTCCATCTCGGCCGGCGTGTGCGCCAGCCTGGCGGCGAAGTCCTGCTGCTTCCACTGCGACAGCCGGATGATCACCGGGAAATCCGGCCCCACCGCCGCGCGCACCGATTTGAGGATCTCCGCCGCGAACCTCGCCCGCTCGGCGATGGTCGGGCCGCCGAACACGTCGCCCCTGACGTTGGTGCCGCTCCAGAAGAACTGATCGATCAAATAGCCGTGGGCGCCGTGAAGCTCCACCGCGTCGAAGCCGATGCGCCCGGCGTCCCCGGCGGCCGTGCCGAAGGCGTCGATGGCGTCGGCGATCTCCGCCTCGCTCATTGCGTCGCCGAATTGGTGGCCGGGACTGGAGATGCCCGAGGGACTGTCGTACCCGCCGGCCGGGAGCCAGGTCGGATGGCGGGTCTTCACGGCTCCGACATGCCAGAGCTGCGGCGCCATCAGGCCGCCGGCGGCGTGGACCTCGTCGATCACCCGCTTCCAGGCCGCCAGTTCGCCCTCGCCGTGAAATCGGGGAATGTCTGGATCGTTGAGCGAGGCGGGCCGGGCCACCCCCGTGCCTTCGGAGATGATGAGGGCGACATCGGCGGCGGCGCGGCGGGCGTAGTAGGCCGCCACGTCCGCCGTCGCCACGCCGCCGGGCGACTTCGAACGGGTCATCGGCGCCATCACCACCCGGTTGGGAAGAGTCAGACCCTTGAATCCAAAAGGGGTGAAAAGTGCTTGGTTCAACATGCCCCGGGCGTCGTGGTCAGACGGCGTCGAGGTATTCGATCTCGGGCCGGCCGGCCATGCACGGTCCCATCTTGCGGCCGAGTTCCTTGAAATAGTCGGTCTGTCCGTGAGCGCTCAGGGCATCCTGATCCTTGTAGAGCTCCAGCACCTTGTAGGTGTTCGGATCGGTTCGGCTCCTGGTCAACTGATACAACGTGTTGCCGGGCTCGTTGGCCCGAACCTTCGCCGACAGTTCGCCGAACACGGCCTCGAACTCGGCGTTCCTGCCGTCCTGGACCTTGAGAGTCGCCACCAACCCGATCATTGCCAGATCTCCCTAAACGTCTGTTTGAAAACAAGGCGCTGTTTAGGGTGCCATGATCCCCGAGCGCAAGAAGGTCGCCTTAGCTCCGGCCGTCCCAACCGTAGGCGACCCAGGAATGCCCGCCGACGTTTCGCGCCTCGATCAGCGTCGGATCAGCCGACCGCCGCAGGGCCCTCCGAGCCTTCAGCACCGCCCCGGCGAGCGCCAGGCAGGCGGATGCGAAGAAGGCCGTCGCCACCACCGTCGCGGCGAGACACAGCGCAATGACCAGTCCCACCGCCGCGGCCAGAGCCCAGGCGATCGCTCCAACCATCCACGCCAGGCGCCGGACGACGGCGCCGAGATCGCTCCCGGACGACTGAACCGATGGGTCCATGCGCATGCCTCGATTTGCCCTTTGGGCGGTGGAATAGGAATACATCGGCGCGGAAGCCTCCCGCGTCAACCATGAGCGAAGCCGCGCCCGCATGACCGTCACCGATTCATGGAGCTTCTGGATCGATCGCGGAGGCACCTTCACCGACGTCGTCGGCCGAGGGCCGGACGGCAGGCTCCGAACCCTCAAACTGCTCTCGCGCTCGCCAGCCTACGCCGACGCCGCCATCGACGCCATGCGCCGGATGCTGGGCGTCGGCGCGGACCAACCCTTTCCCGCCGCGAGGGTCGGCGCCATCCGCATGGGGACGACCCTCGCCACCAACGCCCTCCTCGAACGGGCCGGGGCCAAGACACTGCTCGTCACCACCGCCGGATTCGCCGACGCCCTGACCATCGGCGATCAGACCCGGCCCGATCTCTTCACCCTCGACATCGTCAAGCCGAGGCCCCTGCACGCCGGCGTGGTCGAGGCCGACGAGCGGCTCGATGCCGGCGGGCGCATCCTGCGACCGCTCGACGAGGAGGCTCTCCGCCGCGAGCTCCAAAGCGCGCTCGCCGAAGGCTTCGAGAGCGTCGCCATCGTCTTCATGCACAGCGATCTCAATGACACGCACGAACTGCGGGCCGGAGTCATCGCCAGCGAGGTCGGATTCGCCTTCATCACCCTCGGGGCCGAGGTCTCGCCGTTGCCGCGCTTCCTGGCGCGAGCCGAAACCGCCGTGGCCGACGCCTATCTCACCCCGCTACTCCGCCGTCACCTGGGCGAACTTCGCGACGCCTTGGCCGGCGCCGAGCCGCTGTTCATGACCTCGGGAGGGGGCCTGGCGCGAGGTGGCGTCTTTCGTGGCCGGGACGCGGTGCTATCGGGGCCGGCCGGCGGCGTGATCGGAGTCGCGGAGACCGCCAAGGCGGTCGGCGCGGCGGCGGTCCTCGGCTTCGACATGGGCGGCACCTCCACCGACGTCTGCCGTTTCGCCGGCGCCTTGGAGAGGCGCGAGAGCGCCTCGATCGCCGGCGTCAGGCTTCGCGCTCCGATGCTGGATGTGGAGACAGTGGCCGCCGGCGGCGGCTCGATCCTCGCCTTCGACGGCCTGCGGGTCCGGGTCGGACCGGCCAGCGCCGGCGCCGATCCGGGGCCCGCCGCCTACGGCAAGGGCGGCCCGGCCACGGTCACCGACGCCAATATCGTCCTTGGGCGACTGGACCCGGCCGGCTTTGCGGCCGTGTTCGGCCGCGACGGGGCGACCGGTCTCGACGCCACCGCCGCCCGCGCCGTCCTCGCCGACCTCTCCGTCGCCATCGGCGGGATGTCCCCCGAGATCGCCGCGGCCGGCTTCATCGATGTCGCGGTGGAGCACACCGCCGCCGCCATCCGGCGCATCTCCACGGAGCGCGGTTTCGATCCCCGGAGCCATGCCCTGGTGGCCTTCGGCGGCGCATCCGGTCAGATCGCCTGCCCGGTGGCCGACGCCCTGGGGATCGAGGAGGTGCTCTGTCCGCGCCTCGCCTCGGTGCTTTCGGCTTGGGGGATCGGCCAGGCGCGAATGCGGTCCCATCGTCAGGCCGGCCTGGGCGCGGTGCTCGACGTGGAGGGCGCCGACGCGGCCGCGGCTCTGTCGATCCGTCTGGACCACGGCGCGAGCGCTGATCTCGCCGGGCAGGGAGCGACGGCGGGTGCGAGAGAGCGCCGCGCGCGCCTGGCCTACGAAGGCGCCGACACCTCCCTGCCGGTTCCACTGTCCGATGACGCCGCGATGCGAGCCGCATTCGAAACCGCCCACCGGCGCCTGTTCGGATTCACCGAGCCCGACGGCGCGATCCGCATCGCCAGCGTCGAGGTCGAGGTTCACGAAGAGGAGTCGGCGTCCATTTCTCCCCCTGACCGGCAGGGACAACCAGCGCTTGCGACCCCTGTCGATGGCCCGCATCTCATCGTCCATAGCGACACCCAGATCTGGGTCGCGCCCGGCTGGCGGGCGTCCCCGGGACCCGATGGCCTCGTCCGCCTGATCCGGATCGCCCCGCGCCACGCCGCGCCCGCCGCCGCCGACCGTCCCGACCCTGTCACCCTCGAACTCTTCAACCGTCGCTTCGTGGGCGTGGCGCAGGCCATGGGGGACGCGCTGGAACGCACGGCCCGCTCGGTGAACATCAAGGAGCGGCTGGACTTCTCATGCGCGCTCTTCGACGCCGACGGCGGCCTGGTCGCCAACGCGCCTCACATGCCGGTTCATCTGGGTTCGATGGGCGCCAGCGTCCGCGCCGTGCGTGACCGCCATCCGACGCTGAAAGCCGGAGACGCGTTCGCCCTCAACAACCCCTACGCCGGCGGCACCCACCTCCCCGACATCACCGTCGTCATGCCGGTGTTCACCGATGAAGCCGCCGCGCCGGCCTTTTTCGTCGCCGCCCGCGGCCACCACGCCGACGTCGGCGGCGTCCAACCGGGCTCCATGCCTCCGTTCTCCGCGACCATCGAGGAGGAGGGCGTGATGCTGGACGCCCTGGCGATCATGAGCGCCGGCGCCTTTCTCGACTCGGCGGTCGTCGAGGCGCTCGCCGCCGGCCGCTGGCCCGCCCGCGCGCCAGGGCGAAACCTCGCCGACCTCAAGGCCCAGATCGCCGCCTGCCAGGCCGGCGCGGCGACGATCGTGCAAATGATCGAGGTTCATGGCCAAGCGACCGTCGATCGCTACATGGGTTGGGTGCAGGTCAACGCGGAGACCTGCGTGAGGCGTGCTATCGGCAGGCTTCGGAACGGTCGCGCCCGAATTCCCCTGGATGGCGGCGGTGAAATCGTCCTCGCCGTTTCGGTCGATGCGGCGAAAGGCGAAGCGGTGCTGGATTTTACCGGTACGAGCGCCCAGTTGGGCAGCAATTTCAACGCCCCGTCCTCGATTGTCTCGGCCGCTGCTCTCTACGTCTTTCGCACCCTGGTCGATGACGACATCCCCTTGAACGCCGGCTGCCTCGCCCCGTTGAAGCTGATCATTCCGGAAGGCTCGATGCTCAACCCCCGCTCGCCCGCGGCCGTGGTGGCCGGCAATGTCGAGACCAGCCAGCACCTCGTCGATGCGCTCTATGCGGCGCTCGGCGTGATGGCCAACTCCCAGGGGACGATGAACAACCTCACCTTCGGCGACGAGCAGACCCAGTACTATGAAACCATCTGCGGCGGAGCGGGCGCCACTGCCGGCGCCGACGGGGCCGACGCGGTCCATAGCCACATGACCAATTCCCGCCTCACCGATCCCGAGATCCTCGAGCGTCGGTTCGCCGTGCGGCTCGAACGCTTCGCCATCCGGCGCGGTTCAGGCGGCGAAGGAGTCACGCTCGGCGGAAATGGCGCCGTGCGGCGCCTGCGTTTCCTGGCCCCCATGGAGGCGGCCCTTCTTTCGACGCGCCGCGACCATCCTCCCGCGGGTCTGGAGGGAGGCGGCGATGGCCTCGCCGGCAGACAACGGTTGATCTCGGGCGACGGGAGCCTAAAGGAACTTCCCGGCTGCTTCTCGCTCATGATCGAGCCCGGCGATGTGATCGAGATCGAGACTCCGGGGGGTGGCGGCTTCGGCTCGGAAGGGGGTATCTTCTGATCCACGCGATGATTGAACACAGGAATTTTCGATGGCCCCCGCCCTGATCCTGGCCCTCGCCCTTCTGGCCTCCGGGGCCGCCCCGTCCGCCGGGACCGATCCGATCGGCGCCCTGGCCTCCCGGCCCGACGGCGAACCGCTGCCGGCCGGCGCCCCCACCGACGACTACCAACTCACCGCCTGGTGCTACGGCGCGCTCGGCGAGTACCTTGAGATTTACGATCGCGTAAAGCCCGACCTGCGGGCCATCGACAAGCTGTTCGGCTCATCGGTCAGGAACGAGGCGGAACCCTATCACCAGGACATCGCAGCCGCCCGCGTCGAACTGAAGGTGTTCGCCGACGCGGTGGAGGCGGCCGAGAAGGCCAGCGCTCAGCCGATTGCGCAGAACGGCGCGGCCGCGATCAAGCAGGGTCGCTCGATCTGGAGCCCGGCCGAGACCAAGACCCGGCGTGAACTCGCCCGCGCCTGGCTCTCCTGGGGCCTGCCCGACCGCTGCGACACCACCGCCCGCGCCCTCGCCAGCCGATCGAGCCTGCTTGGCCAGGCCCTCACCTACAACAACGGCGAGGCGACCGCCCAACCCGCTCCGGACGCGGATACGAACGCCGCCCCGTCGCTCAAGCCCATCGAGCCGGGACCGAGCGATCCCGAGCTCAAGGGTCCCGAATCGGCCGCGCCGCCGGCCACGCCGCCATCTCGCTAAACCCGAGGATCGGCGTTGCGTGACCTCTTCGTCACCCGCCTCCACGAGGCCAGCCTCGCCGGAGGTCCTGATTTCCCGACGTTCAACGCCGAACTCGAAGCCGCCTGCCACATGGTCGCCGATGAGGACGCCGCCGGCCGCGCCTGGTGCCGAGCCCACGGCTTCGTCGGCTACACCTCCTACGCCTCGCTCGACGACCTCACCCGCCGGGCCAGCGTCTTTGAAACACTCCGCAAGCAGCTGGATCGGCACGCGTCGGCGTTTTCGCGGGAATTGGCCCACGACCTTGGATCACGCGGCCGGCTGAGGCTGGACAGTCTGTGGATCAACCTCCTGCCCGCCAAGGCCGCCCACTCGGGACACATTCATCCGCTGAGCGTTCTGTCGGGCGTGGTCTATGTCGCCGCCCCGCCTGGGTCGGGAGCGCTGCGGCTGGAGGATCCGCGCCTGGGTCTGATGATGGCCGCGCCGCCCCGGCGCGCCGAGGCGCCGGCCGAGCTGAACACCTTCGTCACCCTCGCGCCGACGGCCGGAAATCTGGTCATGTGGGAAAGCTGGATCCGCCACGAGGTGCTATCGGGTTCGAACCGGTCGCCGCGCATCAGCGTCAGCTTCAACTACGCCTGGCGCTGAACGACTCCCGGCGTCGCGAGCAGTTGCGCCACCTTGGCCGCCAGGTCCGCGCGCGTATAGGGCTTCGAGAGCAGGACCATGCCGTCGTCGAGCCGGCCGTGATGAACGATGGCGTTCTCGGTATAGCCCGAGGTGAACAGGATCGGCGGCGCCCGCGGCAGGGCCGCCACCTGCTCGGCGAAGGCGCGGGTCTTCAACGGTCCCGGCATGACCACATCCGAGAACACCAGGTCCACCCTCACTCCAGCTTCGCGCAGGATGTGGATCGCGGTTTCCGCGTCGGACGCCTCGATGCAGCGGTAGCCCAGACCCTGGAGGAGATCGACGGCCGCGGCGCGGACCCCGGCCTCGTCCTCGACAACCAGGATGGTCTCATTGGCGCCCATGGCCTCGGAGGCGACGGCCGGCGCGGTCGTCCTCACCGACTGGCGGGTGCGCGGCAGATAGATCTTCACCGTGGTTCCCTGTCCCACCTCGGAATAGATCCGCGCGTGACCTCCGGATTGGTGCACGAAGCCGTGAACCATCGACAGGCCGAGGCCCGAACCCTGGCCTTCGGCCTTGGTGCTGAAGAACGGCTCGAACGCCCGGGCGGCGATCTCCGGAGCCATGCCCTGGCCGGTGTCGGAAACCGCTATCAGGACGTACTGACCCGACGCGATGCCGACGGTGTCCCGGACATAGGCATCGTCGAGCGAGGCGTTGGTGACCTCCACGGTCAGCCGGCCGCCGTCCGGCATGGCGTGGCGGGCGTTGATCGCCAGGTTGAGGATCGCACTCTCCACCTGCGCCGGATCGGCCATGGTGTTCCACAGCCCGCCGCCGATGACGGTCTCGACCTCGACCCCCTCGCCCAAGGTCCGGCGCAGCAGGTCGGCCATGTCTCCGACCAGGCGCGAGAGGTTGATCGCCTGCGGCTCCAGCGGCTGGCGGCGCGCGAAAGCCAGCAGCTGGCGGGTTAGCTGCGCGGCGCGGTCGGCGCCGAGAATGGCGTTGCGCAGGCGGCTCGCGGCCCGCTCGTCGCTGGCCACGACCGGTTCGAGCATCTCCAGATTGCCACGCACCACCTGCAACAGGTTGTTGAAGTCATGGGCCATGCCCCCGGTCAATTGGCCGATCGCCTCCATCCGCTGGGAATCCAGCAGGCGCGCCGCGGTCTTGACCCGGTCGGTGATGTCGCGGACCGAGCCCACGATCCGCACGGTCGTCCCGTCCGCGTCCCTCACCGGAGCCAGGATCGACTCCCACGTCCTTGGGCCTTGCGGCAGGCCGGGAACGAGATCGCGGGTGGTCACTGGCGCGTCGGCGGCCCGCACGCGGCGATAGTGAGCGATGATCGGTTCGGCCGACTGGGGCGGCAACAGGTCGTTCACGGCCCGACCCCGGATCGTCTCGCCCTCGACATTCAGGGCGCGCTCGAAGGCCGGATTGATGTCCTCGATGAGAAATCGGTCGTCTTCGCCGACCCCGAGCACGAAGAGGTAGTCCGGGGAATTGGCGAACAACGCCCGAACGATCGCCTCGCTGGCCTCCCTCGCCTCCCGGGCCGCCATGGCCTCCCTCATCGTCCGCCCGAGCAGGCTGTTGGCGCGCTCCAGCGAAAATATCAGCGCGATCAGCCCCACCAGGGCCAGGGCGCCCACCGCCAGGCCCATCAGGAGATTGGTTCGATCTTCATCGTCGGCCCGCGCTTCGCGGGCTTCGAGCAGCCGATTTTCGGCCGTCGAGATTGCCGCCGCCTGGTCGCGGATGCGGGTCATCGTCCTGAGGCCCGCGCCCACGCGCGCCTCGGCGCGAGCCGCGGCCAAGTCGCCCGCCCGCTCGACGGCGACCACGCGGGCGAGGAAATCCAGGCGCTGGGTGACGAGGCGGTTCAGCGCCCGAACGGCGCGGACCTCGGGCGGGTTGTCCGCCACCAGCAGGGTCAGGCGCGCCTCCGCGCCCGGGATCGCCGTCGCCGCGCGCCGATAGACCGTGAGCGCGTCGGGATCCTCGGTGATCAGATAGCCGTGAGCGCCGGCCTGGATGTCCTGGGCCAAGGCGAGAAGGATCTGGTTCTGCTCGATCACCTTGTGGGTGTGGGCGACCCAATACCGGGCATGGGCCTGCGAATGCCAGTGGCTATAGAGGAACGCGCCGGTGAGCCCGGCCAAGGTAAGGGCCAGCGCGAGCGAGGCGGCGATGACCCGGTTGAAACCCAAAACTGCCGTCCTTCCGCGCCGTTGGCTGGGGAACTAGGACTCGAACCTAGAATGACGGTACCAAAAACCGCAGTGTTACCATTACACCATTCCCCAGCGGGAACGGCCAGAAGCCGGTCTCGCCGCGACAGCGCGGTCAGATACCCCACGGCCCGCCCCCTGGCAACGCCGCGGCCCTCGCCTTGCGAGCCTCCAGACCCTCCTCTATAAGCGCGAGCCTTCAATCGGAGTGTGGCTCAGTCTGGTAGAGCACCGCGTTCGGGACGCGGGGGTCGCAGGTTCGAATCCTGCCACTCCGACCAATCCTTTCCCGCCGTCCGTCGGCTCCGGGGACCGTGGATTCATGAGCCTCGCGCGGCCCCTCCTGGCTTCTATCGCCTCCGCCGTCGCCCTCTGCGCCGTCTCCGGATCGGCGGTCGCCGACGAAGGCATGTGGACATTCGATAATTTCCCTTCCGCCGCGGTGAAGGCGAAGTACGGCGTCACCATCGACCAAGCCTGGCTCGACCACGTCCAAGGGGCGACGGCGCGGCTTTCGGTCGGCTGCTCGTCCTCGGTCGTTTCGGGCGAGGGACTGGTGCTCACCAACCATCACTGCGCCTCCGATTGTGCCCAGGACCTCTCCACCGCCGACCGCGACTATCTGAAGGCCGGATTCTACGCCGCGACCCGCACCGAGGAACGGCAGTGTCCCGGTCTCCAGGCCGACATCCTGATCTCGATCGCCGATGTCACCGGCCAAATCGGCGCGGCGACGGCCGGGCGCGGCGGCGGCGGTTACGTCAAGGCTCGCGACTCAGCCATCGCGGGCATCGAAAAGGCCGATTGCGTCGGCAAGGAATTGACCCAAACCTGTCAGGTGGTCACCCTCCATCAGGGCGGCCAATACAAACTCTATACTTACCGCAAGTACAGTGACGTCCGTCTGGTCTTCGCGCCGGAGTTCGACACGGCCTTTTTCGGCGGCGATCCGGACAACTTCAACTTTCCCCGCTACGACCTGGATATCGCCTTCCTGCGTCTATACGAAAACGGCCATCCGGTCGCGACGCCGGACCATCTGCGGTGGAACCCGGCCCCGCCGTCCGATGGCGAGCCGACCTTCATCGTCGGCAATCCCGGAAGCACCAACCGGCTGTTCACCGTCGATCAGCTGGAAACCCTGCGCGATGTCGTCCTTCCTCAGGCCTTGCTCAGGTATTCCGAGCAACGCGGCCGGCTGATCGAGTTCGGCGAGCGCGGACCCGAACAGAAGCGCATCGCCGACCGCGAACTCTTTGGCATCGAGAACAGCTTCAAAGCATTCTGGGGACAGTTTCAGGCCCTCTCCGACCCCGGCTTCCTCGAAGCCAAGGCCGCCGCCCAGTCCACCCTCCGGGCCAAGGTCGCCGCCGATCCGGCGCTCGCCGCGAAAACCGGCGACGCCTGGGGCGAGATCGCCCGCGCCGAGATCGACCACGCCGCCCTCAACGCCGCCTATTCCCTGATCGAGGGTCGCCCCGCCCAGGGATCGCAGCTCTATGTCTACGCCCGCGGACTCGTGCGTGGCGCGGTCGAGCGGACCAAACCCAACGCCGAGCGCCTGTCGCAATTCACCGATTCCCGCCTGCCGCTGATACAGAAGCAACTTCTCGATTCCAAGCCGGTCTATCCAGCTCTCGAGCGCCTTCAGCTGGAGTTCTGGCTGAGCAAGATCCGTGAATACCTCGGCGCGGACGCGGCGCAAACCAAGGCCTTTCTCGGCCCCGACTCGCCCGAGAACCTCGGCGCCGCGTTGGCCGCCTCGACGCTGGGCGATCCGGCCTTGCGCAAGACCCTATGGGACGGCGGCCTTCCCGCCATCCTGGCCTCCACCGATCCCCTGATCCGCTTTGTCCTGGCCACCGATCCCACCGCGCGCGCGGTGAGAAGGGACTATGAGGCCAAGGTCACCGGTCCGATCGACCGCGCCGCCGCGCGAATCGCGGCGGCGCGCTTCGCCGTCTATGGAACGAGTGTCTATCCGGACGCCACATTTACGCCCCGCGTCTCCTACGGCCACGTCGCCGGCTGGACCTTCCGGGGCCGGAGGGTGGCGCCCTTCACCACCTTCGCCGGCCTGTGGGCGCGCGCCACCGGCGCCGATCCATTCGCCCTGGCGCCCCGGTGGGAGGCGGCCAAGGGCAGGCTGAACGACGCCACCATATTCGACTACACCACGGACAACGACATTGTCGGCGGCAACTCCGGGTCCCCAGTGATCGACGCCAAGGCCGAGGTCATCGGCGCGGCGTTCGATGGCAACATCCATTCGCTGGGCGGCGCTTTCGCCTTCGACGACGCCCTCAATCGCTCGGTGGCGGTCTCTACCGCCGCCGCCACCGAAGCTCTCCACACGGTCTATGGCGCCCAGTCACTCCTGCACGAACTGATGACGCCGTGACGGCGCCGACACTTTCCCCCGCATGAGGCACTTCCTCCTCACCATCGCCGGCGTCTTCGCGGGGCTGATGCTGTTCGCGATCATCGCGCCGATCATGCTCGTGGGCGCCGTGGCCCTGGCCACCCGACCCGCCCCGCTGGCGGCGCGGAGCGTCCTCGTCCTCGATCTGCGCGGCGCCCTCGTCGATCAGGACATCCAGGCTCCCATCGCCATTTTCTCGGGGCACGGCCAGTCGGTGATGGGTATCGAGGAGACGCTGCGCCGAGCCCGCGGGGACGGCGCGGTGCGCGGACTGCTCGTCCGCTTGCCCGAAGGCGGCGTCAATCCCGCCGCCGCCGACGAGTTGCGCCTGGCCTTCAAGGCCTTCCGCGCCGCCGGAAAGCCGATCCTGGCGGTGAGCCAGGGACTCTATGCCCAGGGGCCGGTCACTTCGACCTACGAACTCGCCGCCGCCTCGGGCGACATCTGGATGCAGCCCGGCTCGGCCTTCCAGGTCACCGGCTTCTCGCGCCAGGACATTTTCTTCAAGCGCTTCTTTGACCACCACCAGATCCAACCCGATTTCCAGCAGCGCTATGAATACAAGAACGCGGTCAATCCCTACCTGTTCGACGGCTACACGCCGGCCCACCGGGAGGGCGAACTCTCCTGGATGGGCTCGGTCTACGCGACCAGCCTCGCCGCCGCCGCCATCGACCGTAGCCGGCCCCTCGCCGATTTGAAGAGCGCCATCGAGGCCGGTCCGTGGTCGGCCGGGGAGGCCGTCGCCAAGGGATTGATCGACCACGCGGGCGGCGTTCGCGAGGCCCAGAACGCGATCCTCGCCAAGGCCGGTCCCGGCGCCGCCTTGGTCTCGTTCGACAACTACGCCGCGCGGCGACGCGGCGGCGGTCCGTCCCTTTCCGGCGGCCAGGCGATCGCGGTGATTTCCGGCGAGGGCGACATCATGACCGGCGGCGGCGGCGTCGGCAGCCCATTCGGCGGCGGCCCGACCATTCGCTCCGACGACATCGCCAGGGCCTTCGACCGCGCCACTCGCGACCCCGACGTCAAGGCCATCGTCTTTCGCATCTCCTCGCCGGGCGGCTCGGACACCGCCTCCGAGCAAATCCTCACGGCCGTGCGCGCCGCCAGGGCGGCCGGCAAGCCGGTGGTGGTCAGCATGGGCGCCTATGGCGCCTCCGGCGGATACTGGATCGCCTCCCAGGCCAGCGAGATCGTCGCCCAACCCGGCACCCTCACCGGCTCCATCGGCGTCTTCGGCGGCAAGTTCGCCTTCGGCCCGGCGCTGGCCCAGTTCGGGGTCGATATGGACGGCCTGAAAGTCGGCGGCGACTACGCCGACGCGCTCTCATCGCGGGCGCCGATGACACCCACTCAGCGCGCCGCCTTCTCCGCGTGGATGGATCGCATCTACCAGGGTTTCATCGGCCGTGTCGCCGCCGGCCGGCGCCTCCCGGTCGCCCGGGTGGAGGAAATCGCCAAAGGACGCGTCTGGACCGGCGCCCAAGCCAGGGACCTCGGCCTCGTCGACAGTCTCGGCGGCTTTCCTCAGGCGGTGGAGCGGGCCAAGGCGCTCGCCGGGATCAGGGGCCTCGCCAGGCTGGAATCCTTCAACATCGAAACCTCGCCCATCCAGGCCCTGCGCCGCATGTTCGGAACCGGCGCCCAAGGCGTCCGCGCCGCCGCCGCCGCCCTGGACTTCACCACTGACCCGCGCGCCGAGGCGCTTTTGGGCAGCCTGCGCGACGCCCGCCTGCGGGCGAATGGGGCCACGGTTCTGGCCCCGCGCGCCGGCTGGTAGCCGGACGAAAAAAGAGAGGCGGGATTTCTCCCGCCTCTCGATCTGTCGCCAGCGACCCGACGAAATCAGGGATTGCTGGGCGTCTGAGGATCCCCGGCCGGCGCGAAGGCGGTCATGCCGAACAGAGTGCGGAGATTGGGCGAGCCGTTGCCGTACATGTAATCGAAGCCGGCGGTCGAGGTGTGAGAGTAGACACCGTCGAAGCCTCCCTGTTGCTTGTGATAGAACTGGGCGATCGGCGAGGCGCCCGCGCCTCCCAGATCGACCTGGACATAGCCCTTGGTCCACAGGAAGGTATTGATGTTGCCGAGCCGGCCGCCCGACATCTCCACATAGAGGGCCAGGGCGCCGACGAACTCGGGAGAGGCGATCGAGGTGCCGATCAGGCCGATCCTGCCGCCGCCGTAGTTGGTGATGACATAGCTCCTGGCCTTCACCGGACAGCCCGGCGCCGAGATGCCGCCCGGGCAGCCGCCGACCTGCATGCCGACATCCGGGACGATGCGGCCGGCGGCAGGGGGGTTATAGAAGGCGGTGAAGTTCTGATACGCCGGCATGGCGAAGACCACGCTGCGACCCCCGCCCGCGCCCCACACGCCGCGAGAAACGTTTTCGCCGAAACCATACACGTCATACGGGATTTCCGCGTCGCCGAAGGCCAGTTCGGCGACATATTTGGACGTCAGGACCGGCGGCGTGGGCTGCGGGCTGGGCGGCGGCGTGGTGTAGAGGTTGCCGCCGCCGACCGCCGTCACATTGGGGCTCGAGGCCGGTATCGACACGCTGGGAACGAAAACCGCGCCGGGGCGGCCGTAGAAGTAGTTGAGGTTGGGGCATTCCAGACCCGCCTCGTCGCCGGAACTGGCCATGAAGGTGATGCCTTGGGCGTTCCCCTGCTGGAACACCTCGTCGTAGATGGCGAGCACCCCGGTTTCATTGATGCCCGCGTTGTACGGCGGGGTATAGCCGAGCTCGCAGCCGCCGAACGAGGAATTGACCAAGTCCCACTTGTTGTTATCGACGATGGCCACATAGCCGTCGAGGATGTGCGCGTCGGAGAGATCCGGAATGCCCACCAGGGTCACCGAGGAGCCCGGCGCGCCGCCCAGGACCTGCTGGACGTCGAGCGACGCTTCGACCGCGGCGCCACCCGGGAATGCCGGCGGCCCGCCATCGACGCCGAAGCGCGTGATCGTCGGGGTGGGGAGCCCGGTGGTGGTGGTGAAGTGCTCGTGGTTGAAATAGGCGGCCAGATCGGTGTCCAGGACATCGCCGGACATCAGTACGGCGACCTTGACTCCGGTGCCGTCCAGCCGCTTGCCGCTCGGCAGCATGGTCTGATAGGACGGATAATTATAGGCTTGCTTCATGTCGTTGTAGTAATATCCACCGACGTTGCTATAACGATTGTCGGGAATCGTGACGGACACTCTCTTCGCGTTCGAGTGTTTGTCGGGAATGCCGGTGAAGGCCGCGATCACGACCTTTTCTCCCTGCAGCGCGGCCGGCAGAACCGGCGGCTTGGCCGTCACCATGCGGCTGTGCCCATCGGCCAGCGTGACCGTGTTGAGGTCGGAGCCGAAGAACTTGCCCACCTGGGCGGCCGTTCCGACGACGTGAATGGAGCGCGTATGCGTCGCGCTGACGCGCAGGCCGGCGGCGGTCAAGGCCGCGCTGACGTTGGACATGCTGGCCGCCGTCGGGCCGAACTGGGCCGCGAACTGCGCCGGCGTGAGCCACTTGTGATAGCTGGCCGAGCCGACCGTCTGCTGGGCGGTCAACAGGTTCGTCAGTCCGGTCTTGTTTCGCAGCGGCAGGAACACTTCGAAATCGATGCTCGCCGCCGGCGCGACCGCGGCGACGCGGGCTCCGGGCGCCGGCGCCCCATGGGCCACTGACCCGGCGAGAACCGCGCACAGCGGCAGGGCGACGTGACGAAGCTTGATCATTTTGTGTTCCCAGTCCCAAGGTTGGGGGCCAGCCGCGCCGCCCCGTTCAGAAAACGCTAGGTCATAAGTACGCCCCGCGCAAGGGCGACTCGCCCGCCACGCGACAGGACGATATCGCGAATGGCGCGACCACGCTAAGATCGCCTTCAATCCGGCCCGAAGCCCTGGCCGCGCGCATCGGAGGACACCTCGTACGTCGCGTCGATCACCTTGACTCACCTGTCCCCATCCCAAATTCAACTGGAACGGTCGCCATTCGACGACGGTCCGCGTCTCGGCCGCCTGGTTCTCGAACGGGGCCTGGTCGGCGGCGAAACCCTGGCCCGCGCCCAACTCGTCCAGGCGGAAAGTGGAGAGCCTCTGGATGCGGTGCTCACGCGGTTGGGCCTGGTTTCCGAACAGGCTCTCGCCTCGGTGATCGCCGAGGCCGGCGGCCTGCGGATCGCCAACGGCGCCGATTTTCCCACCGAGCCCATCAACGCGGCGCGCCTGTCGCCCCGCTTCCTGCGCGAGGCGCGCGCCCTGCCCATCGGACTGGCGAACGGCTCGATGGAAGTCGCCTTCGTCGATCCCTTCGACCCCTTCACGCGCGCGGCGCTGGCCTTTGCTCTCGGTGGTCCGATCACACCGGTGGTCGCCCGCGCCGGCGACATGGAGGCGGCGCTCGACCGCCTCTACCCGGCCGATCTCGCGCGGGCCGGCGAGGCCGGCGGCGCCGACGAGGCCGATGTCGAAAGACTGAGGGACCTTTCCAGCGACGCGCCGGTGGTGCGGATGGTCAACGCCCTGATTGCCCGCGCCGCCCAGGCCCACGCTTCCGACATCCACATCGAACCGGCCGAGGACAGCGTCAAGGTGCGCGTGCGGATCGACGGCGCCCTGCGCGACGAAGAGACCTTGCCGGCCCACTTCAAGGCGGCGCTCGTCTCGCGCATCAAGGTCATGGCCGGCCTCAACATCGCCGAACGGCGGCTGCCGCAGGACGGCCGGCTGCGCCTCGCGGTCAGGGGCCACGAGATCGACCTGCGCGTGGCGACCGCCCCCACCATCCACGGCGAGAGCGTCGTTCTGCGCCTCCTGGATCGGTCGAACCTGGCCCTGGATTTCGAAACCCTGGGCTTCGCCGGCGACGACCTGGCCCGCTATCTTCGCGTGCTGCGCCAGCCTCACGGCATCGTTCTGGTCACCGGACCGACCGGCAGCGGCAAGACGACGACCCTCTATGCGTCGCTGGCGGCGATGAACACCGAGGAGCGCAAGATCCTGACCATCGAGGATCCGATCGAATACCGCCTGGCGGGCGTCAACCAGACCCAGGTCAATCCAGGGATCGGGCTGACTTTCGCCGCCGCCTTGCGCTCGTTCCTCCGCCAGGATCCCGATGTGATGATGGTCGGCGAAATCCGTGATCTCGAGACCGCCCAGGTCGCGGTCCAGGCGGCGCTCACCGGGCACACCATCCTGTCCACCCTCCACACCAATGGCGCCGCCGCCGCCGTGACCCGCCTGCTCGACATGGGCGTGGAGCCGTTCCTGATCACCTCCACGCTCAACGCCGTGCTGGCGCAACGCCTGGTGCGGCGGCTGTGTGGCGACTGCATGCAATCCTTCACCCCCTCACCGGAGACATTCGAGGCCCTCGGCGTGGAGGCTTCGGCATGCGAGCGTCTCTGGCGGCCGGTGGGGTGCCCGGCCTGCGCGCACACCGGCTATCGCGGCCGGATCGCCATCCTCGAGCTTCTGCTGATGGACGCCGGCATCGAGCGGCTCGTACTGGCCAGGGGCGAGGCGCGGGACATCCAGGCCGCGGCGGGCATGGGCACGATGCTGGAGGATGGCCTGGCCAAGGCGCGCGCCGGCTTGACCACGCTCGACGAAGTCCTGCGCGTGACCGCGGAGTCCTGAACGGCATGCCGACCTTCCGCTACCGCGCCGCGACGTCATCGGGAGCCGTACGCGCCGGCGCCCTTGAGGCGGCGACGCATGGGGATGTCCTCCAGGAACTCCGAAGCCTTGGGTTGATGCCCATCGAGGCGGTGGCGATGTCCGGTCCCGGGCGCGGAGCGGCGGCCCCGCGTTCAGACGGCCGATCCCGCCGCGCGGTAATTGATGCGATCGGCGAACTGGCGGTGCTGCTTGAGGCCGGATTGACACTGGAGCGCGCGCTGGCGGTCTGCGTGGACAATGTCGCCCATCCCGGCGCCAGGACCGGCTTTGAAAAGCTGCGCGCCCGGGTCAAGGAAGGCGCGCCCCTGTCGCGGGCGATGAGCGAGTCGCCGGGGCTGTTTCCGCCCATGGCGTCGGCGATGGGCGAAGCTGGCGAGGCCGACGGTCGGCTGGGCGGCGCCCTGGCGCGTCTGGCCGAGAGCCTCGACCGCGCGGAGACTCTCCGGCAGACGGTGATTTCCTCGCTGATCTATCCGGCCGTGCTGATCGTCGTGGCGACCAGCGTCATCCTGGTCATGCTCCTCATCGTCGTCCCCCAGTTCGAGGGTCTGTTCGCGGGCGCGCGGGGAAAGCTGCCCTTCGCGACGCGCATGGTCATGGCCGCCAGCGAGGCGGTTCGCGCCCGCGGCTGGCTCGCAATCCTGGTCTTTGTCGCCGCCGGTATGGGACTGCGCGCCTGGCTTACCCGGCCGTCCGCGCGCCTGGCCTTCGACCGCCTGGTCCTCAAGGCCCCCTGGCTCGGCGCGGTGATCACCAATGCGCAGACCGCGGCCTTCGCGCGCACGCTCGGGAGCCTCGTGGAGGGCGGGGTGCCGCTACCCATCGCCCTCGGCATTGCCCGCAAGTCGGTTTCCAACAGCTTCATGGCCCTGGCCATCGGCCGGATCGCGGCCGACCTCAAGGAGGGTGCGGGCCTGACCGGTCCGTTGGCCGCCAGTGGCGTCTTTCCGCCCATGGCCCTGGGGTTCCTCAGGACCGGCGAGGAAACCGCCCAGCTCGGCCTGATGTTGCGACGTCTCGCCGATGTCCTCGACCGCGGCGTGCGCTCGACGATCCAGAGAATGATCGGCATAATGACGCCGGCGATCACCGTGATCATGGGCGCGGCGGTGGCGACCGTGATCGCGTCCATAATGTCCGCCATTCTCGGCTTCAACGATCTGGCGCTCTCACCATGACCACGCCCTCACCGCTTCTGATCTTCAGGCGCCGACGCGACGACGGCGGCTTCACCCTTCTCGAAATGCTCGTCGTGCTGGCCATCATGGGCCTTCTGGCGGCGATCATCGCGCCACAGGTGTTGAAATATCTGGGGACTTCCCGCACCCAGACGGCCAAGGTCCAGATTCAGAACGTGGCCGCGGCGCTGGAACTCTATCGCCTCGACGTCGGCCGTTATCCCACCCAGCAGGAGGGCCTCGCCGCGGCGGTCGCCGCGCCGCCCGCCGCCCCCGGCTGGAACGGTCCCTATCTCCAGAGATCGTCCGCCCTCATCGATCCTTGGGGCCAGCCGTACCTCTATCGCAATCCTGGCAAGCACGGGGAAATCGACGTCTATTCGCTCGGCTCGGACAAGGCGGAAGGCGGCACGGGCGAGGCGGCCGATGTCGGCAACTGGTGAACAGGAACCGCGCGCCGGCGCCCAGCGGGGGACGACCTTGATCGAAGCCCTGGTGGTGGTCGCGATCACCGCCCTGGTCAGCCTGGTGGGCTTTCCGCGACTGCAACAGGGACTGTTGACGCTGGCCCAGCGCCAGACCGCGGCGGTGGTCGCCGCGCGGCTCGAGGAGACGCGCGCCGACGCCATGCGGGCCGATGGCCGGGCGGTCTTCGCGATCGCCGCCGACGGTCGCGGCTTCGGCGACTCGAGCGGCGCCGGCGCCAGAATCCCATCCGGCCTTCGGCTCGTCGCGCGGCCCTTGGCGGCCATCGCTTTCCACGGCGACGGATCCTCCTCGGGGGGCTCGATCCGCGTCGTCGGCGGCGGGCGCGCCGTGGCGATACATGTCGCATCGACGACCGGCGTGGTGACGGTGGTCTCCGAATGAGGGCGTCGAACCGCGGACGGGGCGACACCGGCGCCATCTTCATTGAATCGCTGATCGCGGCGGCCATTGTGGCCATGGCGCTGGGGACCACCCTTCAGGTCGTCGCCGACGGCGCGGCGCGGGAACGCAGGGTCGAGAGTCACCGCTCCGCCCTGATGATCGCCCGATCCGAATTGGCCGAGGTGGGCGCCGATGTTCCCCTCCGGAGGGGCCGGACGACGGGTGTTGCTGGCGATTTCGCCTGGCGGATCGATGTCTCGGCCGACGCCGCCGATGGCCAGACCAATTCGGCGGGCGCCCTGTGGAAGGTCGCGGTCGCCGTGCGTTCGCGGTCCGGCGGAGCCGATCTCATCGTCCTGCGCACCCTGCGTCTCGGCCCCGAAGCCTGACGCCGATGACACCGTGGAAGTCGTCCCGTTCGAGCGCCGGCTTTGCCCTGATCGAGGCCCTGGCCAGCCTGATCATTGTCGGCATGATCTGCCTGATGCTGATCGAAGGGGTGGGAACCGGCCGGCGGGTGTGGGAGCGGATGGGCACGCGCGACGCCGGCGGCGAGGCAGTCGATGGCGCGCAGGCCACGCTACGTGATCGTCTCGAACAGACGTTCCCGGCCCCGATCGCCGACCGGTCGCCAATCGCGATCGACTTCGACGGCGCCGCCGATGACGCGACCTTCCTGTCCAACCCTCCCAATGCCGCCCGCCCGGCCCCGCTGCGACGCTATCGGCTCTCCCGGACGGGAGCCGGCGAGCTTGTTCTCGCCGGCGCCGCCGAACCCGCCTCGGGCCGCGACGCGGCGCCGACCCGCCAGGTCCTCCTCGCCGGAGTGCGGAGGCTCGACATCGCCTACTATGGCGCGCAAGGCCAGCCGCCGACGAAGGGGTGGTGGACTTCCTGGCGCGGACAGCCGGCGCCACCCGAAGTCATCCGCGTCCGCGTGGCCTTCGAGGCGGGTGACCGGCGCTTGTGGCCCGATCTGATCGTCCGTCCCAGCGTCACCGTCGATTCGGATTGCGCCCTGGACCCGGTGACCGGACGCTGTGGAGGGCATGGATGAGTCTCCAGGAAGCTCTCGGCGCGGAGATGGACTTCCGCGCCCTGGCCGCCCTGGCCCGGCGCGGGTTCGGCTGGTGGACCGATGAACTCGCGGAACTCCTGCCGCGCACCTTGCGAGAGCGGTTCTCCAGACGGCCTCGCACCCGGGTCGAGCCCACCGATGGCGGCGGCTGGCGCTACTTTCGCGATGGTCGCCGACTCGGAGAGCGCGAATCGCAAGCCGCGCGAACGGCCGAGATCGCGCTCATGCTTCCCGCCGACGCGCTGCTCGTTCGCGAGATCACCTTGCCCCGGATGTCGGAGTCCGACACCCGCCGTGTCCTGGCGTTGGACATCGATCGACTCTCACCCCTGCCGGCGGATCTGATCCACGCCGAATTCGAAGTCATCGATCGCGACGCCCCGGGGGGCGGCCAGACAGTGCGCCTGGCCATCGTCACGCGGGTCCGGGCCGACGCCGCCCTCGCCGCGGCGCGGGCTGCCGGCCTGGTCGTCGGCGCGCTCGTGGGTGGCCCGACGGGCGACGGCCAGCGGTCGCGCCTCGACTTTCTGCCGTCGGTGCGAGCCGCGGCCGGCCAGATGGGACGGAGCCGGGGTGGCCGCTGGCCATGGGCCTGCGTGGCGGCGCTGCTGGCGCTCAATCTGGCGGCGCTGGTCGGCCGCGACATGGCCGACGTGGCTGGTCTCGGACGGATGGTGGACGCCCAGCGCCCGGCGGTCGATGCGGCGCTGATGGTTCGCCGGCGCGTGGAGGTCGAAGACGCGCGCAGGCGCACGATGCTGTCGCGGGGCCAGGCCACGGAGCCGCTGCGGATGCTGAACGCGGTCACCGAGGCGGTCCCGCTCAAGGCCTGGGTTCAGCGTCTTGAATGGAACGGACAAACCCTTCGTGTCGCCGGCTTCCGGACCGCCGATCTCGACATGGCGGCGGCGATTCGGGGGTCGGGCATGTTCACCAATCCAAGATCCCTGGGCGCCGAAGTCGCGACGCGAGCGCTGGTCGGGCAACCCTTCGACATCACCGCCGACGCCAGGAAAAGGCGGTCGCCGTGAAGCCGCTGACTCCACGCGAGCGGCGCCTCGTGGCTCTGGGGGTGCTGGCGGCGGTGGGCGCGCTCGTCTGGCTGGCGATCGCCGGTCCGCTGCTGCGAGGCTTCGCCGATCGGAGCGACGAACGCGTCCGGCTCCAGGCGACATTTCAGCGCAACCAGCGCCTGGTCGCATCGCTCCCCGCCTGGCGGGCCATGGCCGAGATTCAGCGCCGGACCGCACCACGATTTTCCATCTCCGCGAGCAGCGAGCCGCTGGCGGTCGAGAGTCTTGAGGAGCGCATCCGGCGGCTGGCGGCCGATGAGGGGTTTGTGGTCAGCGCCATCGACGATCTCCAGGCGGACGCCCCGGCTGGCGCCGTTCGGGTCCGGGCCGACATGGAACTGACCCTGGCTCAATTATGTGACAGTCTGAGACGGCTCGAAACCGAAGGCGCCTATGTCATTGTCGAATATCTTTCGATTTCCGCGGACCGCGGTCTCGCCGACGGCCGGTCGGGACCTCTCGCCGTCCGGATCGAACTCACCGCGGCTTATCGTCCCGCCGGAGCGCGCTCGCCCTGAGCGGGGAGCGATCATCGCCTGCGTCATCCTTGGCCTGATGCTGGGCCTCCAGTTCCTTTTGCCCTACAGCGGGCCACCTTCGGAAAGCGACGCGCTCGCGGTCCGGCGGCCACGCCTCGCCACCCTTCCCCCGCTGCCGGAGTATCCCGCCATCCTTCGCTCACCTGTCATCGCCCCCGACCGGCGACCGGGACAAGCCGGCTTGCCCTCCCCTGGCGGAGGCGCTCTCGAAGGCTGGGCCGCGCTCGGCGCGGCGGCTGGGGGCGGCGCGGCAACCGGCGTCGTCTCCGGACCGGGCGGCGCGGTGAAGACGCTGCGTCAGGGCGAAACCCTCGAAGGTTGGCGTCTGGCGACGGTCGATCGGATGAAGCTCACATTCGAGCGCAACGGCGCGCGCCACGTCCTTGACATCGGCGCCCCGGCCGAGGTTCTCGCCCGGGCGGCCGCGGCGCCGCCCACCGACGCCGGCGCGGCGCCCCAATGACCCGCGAACCATCCACCCGATCGACGCGCGCGCGGCGCCGGCCGGGGACCGTCGTGGTGTTCGCCGCTCTCCTGGCTTGCGCGCCAGCCTCGCGCGTATCGTCGCAGGCCACGTCCGACGGCAGAGAGGTCCGAACCACCATCCTGCCGGGTGAACCGCCGGCTCCGCCTCCGCCGCCGCCGCCCGTCCGTGTACTCGCCGGCGGCGCCATCAGCCTCAACTTCCCGTCGGTTGATGTCCAGGCGGTCGCCAAGGCCATCCTCGGCGACACCCTGCATGTGCCCTTCGCGATCGATCCGCAGGTCCACGCGACGGTCACCGTTCAGACCGCCCGCCCGATCCGCCGCGCCGACGTCCTCACCGTCTTCGAGCAGGCTCTTACCGCCGGGGGACTGGTCCTGGCCGATCGCGCCGGAGTCTACACGATCCTGCCGGCCGCCGCGGCGCGCGGCGAAGCGCCGGCGGTGGGTCCGAACGATCCCGGATTCGGCAACGAAACCATCCGCCTCCAGTTCGTCGGCGCCGAGGAGTTGCGCAAGCTCCTCGATCCGATGGTGCCGGGGGCCATTTCGGTGGCCGATCCCAACGCCAACGTCATGGTCATTTCCGGAACCGCCGCCCAGCGCCGCGCCCTGCGTGAACTGGTCGCGGAATTCGACGTCGACTGGCTGCGGGGCATGTCCTTCGCCCTGTTCATTCCCGAGCGGACCGATGCCCGCCTGATCGCCCCCGAACTCGATAAATTGCTGAACGCGCCGGGCACGCCTTCCGCGGGCCTCGTTCGGTTGATCGCCATGGACCGCCTGAATGGCATCCTGGCCATCACCTCCCAACCCCGATACCTCGACGACGCCAGACGCTTCGTGGAAATCCTCGACCGGGAGGGCGAGGGCGCCGAACGGCGGATGTTCGTCTATCGGGTGCAGAACGGCCGGGCCGCCGACCTGACCAAGGTCCTCGACGCCGCCTTCGGCTTCACCGCGCCCTCCGCCGCGGCGGGTGGGATCGATCCCACCCAGATCGTCGATCGCACGCCGGGAGCCGTGCCGCCGACCCTGCCCACCCTGCTTCCCAACGGCGTGGTCATGGGCGTCCCGGCGCGGGCGGCGTCCGCGAACACCGACACCGGACGCCAGCCGGGTCCGGGACCACAGTCCCCGAATGATCAGGACGCCATCACCATCACCGCCGACGAAGCCAACAACGCGATCGTCGTCTTTTCCAGTCCGCGGAACTACGCCCTGATCGAGGATGCGCTGCGCAAGCTCGACGTGCTGCCGCTGCAGGTGATGATTGACGCTTCGATAAGCGAAGTGACGCTGAACCACACCCTGCAATATGGTCTGCAATGGGCCTTCCAGGCCGGCCGCCTCGGCGGGATTCTCAGCCAGGGCGTCCAGACCACGACGACCAATCCGACCACCGGCCTGGTGACCACCACCAACCCCGGACCACAACAGAACTTTCCCGGGCTCTCGTTTCTCTACCAGGGCAACAACGTCAGCGCGACGCTCAACGCCCTATCGACCATAACCGATGTCACGGTACTCTCGGCGCCCAGGCTGATGGTGCTCAACAACCACACCGCGACCATCGAGGTCGGCGACGAGGTTCCCATCTCCACCGGCACGGCGGTGAGCACGGTCACCAGCGGCGCCCCGATCGTCAACTCCATAGACTATCGGGATACCGGCATCATCCTGAAGGTCACGCCCCGGGTGAACAGCGGCGGCCTGGTGCTCCTCGACATCGCGCAGGAGGTCAGCGACGTCCTGCCGCTGACCGCGACCCAGACCAGTTCGGGTATCAATTCTCCGACTATCGAGCAGCGCAAGATCTCGACCTCGGTCGCCGTCCAGGACGGGGAAACGGTCGCCTTGGGCGGCCTGATCAAGAACGAGGTCCAGAAGGGCCGCTCCACGATTCCGCTGCTCGGCGACATCCCCATCCTAGGCCACCTCTTCGGCGACACCACCGGCGGCATGATCCGCACCGAGCTGGTCGTTCTGCTCACCCCGCGCGTCGTTCGCACGCCGGTGGACGCCCACGCCGTCACCGAGGAACTGCGGCAGAAGATCCACGAGGCCGCCCCGCCACCGGCGCCCAGGCCCCCGCCCGTCCCCAAGAGACCCCCCCGTGTCCCGTGACGGCGACCGCGGCTATGCGCTGGTCGCCGCGATCGCGGCGGTGGCCGCCTTTGCCTGCATCGCGCTTCAGGTTCTTGCCGCCGACCGGGGCGCCGTGGCTACGGTCTTGGCTCGCGAGACACGCGCCCGGCTCGGCGCGGCCGCCGACGCGGGCGTGATGATCGCCATCCATGGCCTGGCGACGGATGACGCGGCAGACCGCTGGTCGATCGACGGGCGCGTCCGCCATGTCGCTTTCGAGGGCGTCGATCTGACGATCGCCATCGACGACGAACGCGGAAAAGCGCCGCTGGCCGGTCTCGATGACGAACAGGCCCGAACCCTTTTCGAAGGCGCGGGGGCGTCTGGTGGCCGCCTCGATGCGCTGGTGGACGAATTCCGAGCCAGACGGGCGCGGGCGCCGTTCCGCACCATCGGCGACCTGATGGCGCTGCCGGACATGGACGCGGCGCTCCTCGCCCGCGTGGCGCCGGCGGTCACTACCTTTTTTGAGCGCAACGGTCCCTTCGACTCCACCAACGCCTCGCCACTGGCAATCTCCACCATGCGGGCGCTGGGCGGAAAGCCAGAAGCGCTCGCCGCCCAAAGCCAGTTCGCGAACGAAAGGCCGGACGAGCAGATCGCCATCGACGACAACCTGGTCGGCCGCACCCTCACCGTCGCGGTTTCGGCCCGTGACCGCCGCGGCGATCGCGGCCACCGCACCGCCATCGTCGAGCTGACCGGGTCGAGAAACGATCCTTTCTGGATCCGCTACGTCGAGTGAGCTTCGGTCTTCTTCAGAAACTCAGCGGCCCGTGCAGCCAAACGATCCAGGTCCCCACGCAGAGCGGCGCGCCGAAGGCGACGGGCGCGTGCAACGCCTTGCCCCCGCGGCGAACCGCCAGCATCCCAACCCAGACGAAGGCGATTGCGCAGGCCATCACCACCACCGAGGGGAGCGATCGCCAGCCGAGCCAGGCGCCGGCCGCCGCCAGCAACTTCGCGTCACCCAGTCCGATCCCCTCCTTCCGCCGCCAGCGGCGCCAGGCGAGGGCCAGGGCCGCGAACACGCCATATCCGGCCGCCGACCCGATCAGATGATCGATGATGGGCGCGCCCGGCAGGACGGCACTCGCCGCCAGGCCCGCCGCGATGAGCGGCAGGGTGAGGACGTCGGGCAGGCGCAGCGAAATGAGGTCGATTGCCGCCAAGGTGACCAGCACCCAGGCCAGGATCAGGCTCAGGGCGAGTACGCCGCCGGCGGGGACGACGGCGCCAGCCCATCCGAACGCGGCCATCGTCGCGACGATCATGGCGCCCGCGAAACGGGAATTTGGCTCGGGCGCGTATGCCGCCGCCAATCGTCCCGCCGCCCATCCCGCCGGCCCTCCGGCCAGACTCACCGCCAGGGACCACGGCCAGGAACTCACGGCGTCGTGCATCGCAGAACCGAACCTCGACCGGAGCGTGGAGCCAGGCGCCATAGCGATGCCACGCCTCGGCGTCTATTGTCTCCGATCCCCGTGTCGGCCTCGATCGGGCGAACCAGCCATCGACGGAGGTTTGGAGTTTGATCGGCGGTCCCGCCCGGCTGGCATCGACCTTGGCGATCGCGGCTGTCGCCTGGCTGGTGGCTGGCGGACCCGCTCCCGTCAGCCACGCGAACCAGCGCGACGCCGCGAGCGCTCCATCGCCCACTCGCTCCGCCGCCCCGGCGCGCCGGCTCACCGTGGAGATGCGCGCCGGCGAATCTCTGACCGCGGCTCTCACTCGTTCGGGCGTCGGGGCGGAAGAGGCGGCCAGCGCCGCGGCGGCCCTGTCGGATGACTTCGACACCGTCAATCCGCACCCGGGACTGCCGCTCGCCTTGGCGCTCGAGGGACCGCGTCTGGCGGAACTCGCGTTCCAACCGAGATCCGAAACCCGCCTGCGCTTGGCGCGAGACCCGGCGGGACTTCTGCGCCTGGATCGCGACGAATCCCCGCCGATCACCCGCCCGCGCCTGATCGAAGGCGTCATCGACGGTTCTCTCTACCTCTCGCTGACCGGCGCCGGCGTCAGCCCGGACATGGCGGCGGCCGTCGAACGGTCCTTCGGGGGCCGATTTGACCTCGCGCGGGACGTGGAGAGCGGCGACCGATTCCGCGTGGTCCTCGAAGAGCGCGCCGGCGCGGACGCGGGCGGCCCTGGGCGTCCGCTCTACGCCGATATCGCCACCCGCGCCGGCGCCATCCGCCTCTACCGCCTGGGAGACGACGGCGGCGCGATGGTGGCCGATCCCGATGCCGGCGCCCCGCCGGGCCAGCCGGCCCTGCTGCGCACGCCGGTCGATGGCGCGCGCATCACGTCGCTTTTCGGCATGCGGCTTCATCCGATCCTCGGCTTCACCCGCATGCACCAGGGCGTCGATTTCGCCGCCCCCACCGGCAGCCCGGTTCTCGCCGCCGGCGACGGGGTGGTGGAGGAGGCGCGCTGGTCGGGGGGCTACGGGCGCTGGCTCAAGCTGCGCCATGGCGATGGGCTGGAGACCGGCTACGCTCACCTCTCGGCCTGGGCCGCCGGCATCGCGCCGGGCGCGCCAGTGCGGCGGGGCCAGGTCATCGCCTATGTCGGCGCCACCGGCTTGGCCACCGGCCCCCACCTCCACTACGAGGTCTTCCGGGCCGGGCGCCGGATCGATCCCAAGCTCGCCGCCACGCTTTCGCTCGCCGGCGCCGCCGCCGCCGACATCCCGACGCTTCGCGCTCGAAAGGCGGCCATCGACGCCACCGTCGCCTCCCTCAATGCCGGCGGGTGATCGCCGGGGAATGACGCGCGGCGGAGAACATCATCACGCCTCCAGCGTCGCCAGGCCGCGGGCGAGGTCGGCGATCAGGTCCTTGGGACCCTCGACGCCGATGGAGAGCCGGATCAGCCCCTCGGAGATGCCGAGGATCGCCTGTTCATTGGCCGAGACGCCCGAATGGGTGGTGCTGCCGGGGTGGCAGGCGAGGGACTCGGTGCCTCCGAGGCTGACCGCCAGTTTGAACACCTGGAGGTTGTCCAGGACCTTGAACGCCGCCTCGCGACCGCCGCGGAGGACGAAGGAGAAGGTCGCGCCACGCGCGCCGCACTGCCGCGCGATGACCCGGCCCTGGGGCGACTCCGGATCGACGGACCCAAGATAGGCGACGCTCTCCACCGCCGGCTGCGCGGCCAGCCACTCGGCGACGATGCGGGCGTTTTCGAACGCCTTGTCCATGCGCAGGCGCAGGGTCTCCAATGACCGGGTGAGCATCCAGGCGCTGTGCACGTCCAGCTGGTTGCCGATCAGGTTTCGCAGCGACCTGACCTTTTTCATCAGGGCGGCGGGTCCGGCCACCGAGCCGGCGATCAAGTCGCTGTGGCCGCCGACGTATTTGGTCAGGGAATAGACGGCCAGATCGCATCCGTGGGCCAGCGGCGCCTGGTACAGCGGTCCCAGGAGGGTGTTGTCGACGATGATCACCGGGCGCGTCCCCTGCCGCGCCCGCGCCTCCTCGGCGACGCCGGCGATCAGGGCGAGATCGACCACGGCGTTGGTCGGATTGGCCGGGGTCTCGACATAGATCGCCGCCAGCGGTCCCTTGGCCATGGCATCGGCGGCGGCGGCGCGTACGGCGTCGGGATCGACACCATCAACGAAGCTGGAGCTGGCGATGCCGAGTCTGGCCAGCAGGCCATCGAACAGCGTCTCGGTGCCGCCGTACAGGGGACGACTGCGCAGCACCACCTCCCCGGGTCCGGCAACCGCCATCAGCGAGGTGAAGATCGCCGCCATGCCGCTGGAAAACACCGAGCAGGCGTCGGCGCCTTCGAGCACGGCCAGGCGCTCCTCGACGATCTGGAGATTGGGATTGTTGAAGCGCGTGTAGATCAGACCGGCGTCGGCGCCTTCCGGCGAAGCGCTGCGCCCGCTCATGTAGTCGAAGAGGAGCTTTCCCTCCTCGCAGGTGCTGTAGGCGAAGGTGGAGGTGAGGAAGATCGGAGTCTTCACCGCCCCCTCCGAAAGGGTCGGATCGAAGCCGAAGCCGAGCATCAGCGTTTCCGGCTGGAGCTGATGAGCCCCGACCCGCGACTTCCGGAAATCCCGCTTGACCATCGCCCGCCTCGAATCTGGTTGGCCGGATCGGCCGCGCGGCGACTGTAGCGCCCCCGCGCCTCGGGAACCACGGGGCTGGAGCGCGGCTTCAGGCCCGCGGCCTGGGTAAGAGCGGCCTGGAAGACCGCGCTCCGAAAGGGAAAGAGGTTGATGGTCCGACGGTCGAGGATGCAGAAACGGTCGATGACACATGCGAACGACCATCGCCACACCCATGACCACGACCATGGTGACCACCACCATGGCCATCGCCACCCCGCGCCCGCCTCGTTCGGACTGGCGTTCGCGGTCGGGATCGGGCTGAACACCGCCTATGTGGTGACCGAGGCGGTCTATGGCGTGCTGGCCAATTCCCTCGCCCTGCTGGCCGACGCCGGACACAACTTCGGCGATGTCCTCGGTCTGGTCGCCGCCTGGCTGGCGGCGTGGATGGGACGCAAGGCGCCCAGTCCGCGCTACACCTATGGCCTCCGCGGCTCGTCGATCCTGGCGGCCCTGAGCAACGCGACCCTCCTGTTGGTGGTCACCGGCGGCATCGCCTGGGAGGCGATCTCGCGGTTGACCCATCCCGAACCGGCCGCGGGAGTGACGATTATGATCGTGGCCGCGGCCGGCATGGCGGTGAACGGTCTCACGGCCCTGATGTTCGCCGCTGGACGCAAGGGGGACCTGAACATCCGCGCCGCATTCGGCCACATGATGGCCGACGCCCTGGTCGCCGCCGGAGTGGTCGTGGCGGGCGCCGCCATCCTCGTCACCGGCTGGGCCATCATCGATCCGATCGTCAGCCTGCTCATCGGCGTGATCATCGTGGTCGGAACCTGGACGCTCCTACGCGAGTCGCTGGACCTCGCCCTGCACGCGGTGCCGGTGGGCGTGGATCAGCAGGCGGTGAAGGGCTACCTCGCCACGCTACCCGGCGTCAGCGAGGTGCACGACCTGCATATCTGGGGCATGAGCACCACCGAAACCGCCCTCACCGCCCATCTGGTGCGTCCCGAGGGGGCCATCGACGACGCCCTCCTCCACCGCGCCTGCGCCGAACTGCGGATGCGGTTTTCGGTCCACCACGCCACGCTTCAGATCGAGAAGGGAGAGGATGGACATCCGTGCGAACTGGCCCCGGAGGGCGTCGTCTGACGCCCTCCAACTTCCAGGAGAAAGGGTGGGGGGGCGTCGTCTGACGCCCTCCGGACACCGGTGGGTCTAGTAGCAGTAACCGCCGACGTAGCGGCCGTAGTAGGGATTCCAATAGGGCGCGCAGCCGTAGCCGTAGCCGTAGTAGGGGTAGCCGCCGCCGATCCAGATGCCGCCCGCGCCCCAATAACCGCGACCGCCGTAATAGCCGCCCCGGTTTCCATATCCGCCGCCGCGGTAGCCGTATCCGCCGCCGTGGTAGCCGTATCCGCCGCCACGATAGCCGCCGGCGTAGGCGCGACCGCCCCCGCCGCGATAGCCGCCCGCCGACGCATGACCGGCCGAGCCGTGGAAGCCGCCGCCGCCACGGCCGCCGCCATGATTCTGGGCGGCGGCGGGGGTGACCGCGAAAGCGGAAACGGCGGCGAAGGTGAGGGCCGCCGCGACGGCCGTGAGTGTCTTGTGCATGGTGAACCTCAAAGTTACTCCGTGGAGTGCAACATCCCTATGAGGTTGACCTTCTCAGTTTCCGGCTGAACCGCACGTGAATGATGCGCTCATGTAACGGCGCCGCGCGGCGCCGGGTTCCTTGACCGTCGCTGGGGAACCAGCGGAGCCGCACTCGCGAGATTCGATGGTACCGCCTCCCCGGTTCGAACGGGGGACCTCCAGATCCACAATCTGGCGCTCTAACCAACTGAGCTAAGGCGGCGCCTTCGCGGCGGCCCTCGTTTAGTCGCCGGTCGCCCGGCGATCAAGCGTGGGTGACGATTGGAAATTCCAAAGAGCGAAGCGCGAACCCCTCGCCTCGGCCTATTCCTTGGCGAGCTGGAAGCTGATCGGGACCGTGATCGTGGCTCCGCCGACCGGCGCCCCGTCTTTCGTTTGGGGCCTCATCTTGAAGAGGTGGGACATCTTCAACGCCGCCGCTCCGAAGCCCTGATCGCCCGGCTCCTCGGAACTCACCGAGCAACCCGATAGCGTTCCGGAGGCGGTGACAACGCAGGTGATGGAGGCCCGGCCGCTGACCTCCATGCGCTGGGCGCGCTCGGGGTAGAATTGATTGACGTCGTCGCCAGTGGGCCTGCGCAGCCAGTCTGGCCTGGTGATCACCGATGGTCGCGGCGGCGGGGGGGCCGGCGAGGCCACCACCGGGGGCGCGGGAGGCGGCGGACGGGGCGCTTCGATCGGCTTGATGTTCAGCGTCGGGGGCGCCGGCACGTTCAGCGGCACGGCGACCGGAGGCCTGGGCTGGACCGGCGGCGGCGGCGGCAGGTTCTTGGGTGGCGGCGGGGGCGGCGGCGGGGGCGGGGGCGGCTTCACCGGATGGATCAGCGTCGCGTCGGTCTTCTCGTCGGAGTAGTTCTGATACTTCGGGTGGAATTTCGACTTGTAGAGGTACCAGCCGATGATCCCGTGGACTAGAACCGAGAGGATGATGGCGATGATGACGCCGTTGTTGCGCTTGGGACGCGGCAGATCGAAGGGATTGTGCGCCGGGTGGGCGACATCGGCGATGGGGGCGCTGCTGGCGGACTCGGTCATTTCTTTTTCAGCCCGGTCTTGTCCTCACCCTGGAGGGCCACACTGTAGAACCCATTGTCCTGGAGCTTGTTCATCACGCCCATGAAATCCTGGTACATCATGTCCTGATCGCCACGGATGAAGATCCGCTCCTTGGTGGGATCGCGCGTGCCGACGGCGGCCTTTAGATCGTCTCCGAGGGTTTCGAGATCGGAGGCGTTGTCGCCGACGAACACCCGGCCATCCTTCTTGATCGAAATATAGACCGGCTTGGGCGGGTTGGGCGCGGGTTTCGCCGCCGCCGGCGGCAGGTTGATCTTGATCGACACGCTGGCCAGAGGCGCGGCGACCATGAAGATGATCAGGAGAACCAGCATCACGTCCACGAACGGGGTGACGTTGATGGTGTGGTTCTGCGAGACGTCGTAGCGTCCGCCGCTTGCCCCTGCGAGTTTAGCGGCCATCGGTTCCTACGCCCCCTTGTCGAGCTGCCGGGAGATGGCGTTGACCAACTCCGCCACGAAGCCTTCGGAACGGGCGCCGTAGCTGGTGATCTGGGTCTGGAAGTAGTTGTAGAAAACCACCGCCGGGATGGCCGCGAACAGGCCGATGCCGGTGGCCAGCAGGGCCTGGGCGATGCCGGGGGCGACCACCGCCAGGTTGGTAGTGTTGGTGTTGGCGATGCCGATGAAGGAATTCATGATCCCGTAGACGGTGCCGAACAGGCCGATGAAGGGCGCGTTGGCGCCCACCGAAGCCAGGAACTGCATGCCGCCGGAAAGGCGCCGCGCAAGGGAAGATTGGACGGCGCCGATCGCGGTCTGGGCCCGCATGATGGTCGAATCCCGGTGCTCGCCGGCCACGTGCAGGCCGGCCTGGCGGGAGAGTTCCACCTCGGCGGCGGCGGCGGCGGCCATGTCGGCCATCGGGTTACCGGCGAAATCCTCGGACTCGGCGATCTTGCCCATGTCGGTGATCGACTTGGCGCCCCGGAAAGTCTCCAGGAACCGGTCGGAACTGCGGCGCAGGCTGTTGAATTCGACCAGCTTGATGACCAGCAGCATCCAGGAAAGGATCGAGCACAGCAGCAGGCCGATCATCACCACCTTCACGACCACGTCGGCCTGGAGGAACATTCCGAAGGGGGTGAGCTTGCCGGCTTGGGAGCCGCCGACCTTGAGGGTTTCGGCATCGACCGGCGCCGCCGCCGCGGCGTCGGGACTGGCCGCCGGAGCACCGGCCGCCGCCGTCATCGTGGCCGCCGCGGGCGCCGCCTTGGCGTCGGGAGCGGCGGTCTGGGCGTGAGCCGGGATGCTCGTCAGCAGCGCCAGAGCGCCGACCAGAGCCATGATGGGAGAGGTTCGTTTCATGTCGAGCATCTGTCGCCAGTTCCTGGTTGATCGAACACGTTGACCGGAGAGCACCCCGCGTCGGCGGCGGTTCCCCAGCCTTACATCTTCGTTAGACTTGCGGCGAGGGTCGTTTGGCAACCCCTTTTTTTCATCGCGTCGATGGGGCGTATCGACGGGGCGCCGAACTCACCCGCCTCCGTGAGGATTCATATTGCGCTGCAAACGTAGATCTCGATTGTATTTCAAATCGTTTTTCATGCACGGATCCGAGGTTCATTGCGATGCAACGCAAAACCGCCCATTTCATCCAGCGCGAACTCGAGACACGTCCGATGGTGCCTGGGGGCGGATTCGAACCACCGACACGCGGATTTTCAGTCCGCTGCTCTACCAACTGAGCTACCCAGGCCCAAGGTTTTGGAGCGCGGTCTATAGGCGCCGCCCCGGGGGATGTCCAGCGGAGGGGCCGGCCTTCGCTTCTACTCCGAATTGCACTCGCGCGGGCTGTTCGCCTCCTCATCATCATCCGCGACGGCGGGGATGGCGTAGCGACCGCTGAGCCAGCGGTGGAGATCGACATCGGCGCAACGGCGCGAGCAGAATGGGCGGAAATCGGTCTCCGCCGGCTTACGGCAGATCGGGCAGCCGGGCGCCGTCACCGCCGGACGACCTCGAAATCCTCGCGCGCCCGGCCAGGTTCGGCGCGGATGGCGACGCGGACGCCGACGCGGGCCCCGAGCACCTCGAGAGCGGGACCGGCGGCTTCGGCGACATCCGGGGCGGCGATGGCTTCGAAACGCCCGCCGCCATCGGACGCCGCTTCGCGTTCGAGCGCGCGGATCACCACGAGGGCTTGGGACAGTACGCTCAGCTCGCCGGTCTCATCGACCAGGACGTCGAGGACCCCGCGCGAGCGGCGCGGGATGGTGAGTTCGAGGGTCCCGAAGCGGCTGACCGGCCCCAGGGCGACGCCCGGATTGTCGGGCGCGAACGCTCCGCGCGCCGCCGAAATCAGCGCCGGACCGTCGTGACCGCGGCCGATGAAGTCGATCACCACCAGACCACCCAGTCCCTTGAGGCGCAGCACCCGAGCGGCGGCGCCAATGGCGGCGAGGTTGGCGGACTTGGCCGCGCGCTTGGCCTCCCCGCCCGGACGGCCGCCGAGATCGACGTCCACGGCGATCAGCGCCCGCGTCGTCTCCACGGCCAGCGAGCCGCCACCTGGCAGGGGAAAGATGGTCTGCAGGGCTTCGTCCTGGGCGCCGTCGGCCATGGTCCGGGCGACCGATCCCCGGACGATCTCGGCCCCCCTGGCGAAGGCGGCCAGCCGCGCCTCCATGGCGGGCGCCGGCTCGAGCAGCCGCGGAGCGCCCGCCCCCGGCCCGATCACGCGCACCGAAGCGCCCTTCCCCGACCTCGCCTCGGCGCGGACTTCGACCTCCAGGGCCTCGCCTTCGACCAGTCGGCCGCTCTCGGCGGTGAGGTTGATCACCGCGTCGGGTCCCTCGCCCAGATCGACGAAGGCCAGCGCCGCGGCGCGCTCCACTCGCCGCACGCGGCCGACCACGCGGGCGCCGAGCTTCTGCGCCGCCGGGTCGCCGTCGCGATCGATGAGCAGCCGTTCGGGGCGTCCGTCCTGGGCGACGACTCCCCGGGTCTCGACGATGCCCGCATCGAGATAGAGCCGGCGCTCGGTCATGGCAGGGGATATCCCAGGCCGCGCAGGAGGTTTGCGGTTTCGAAGAGCGGCAGACCAACGACCCCGCTGTAGGAGCCGACGAGCGCGGTGACATGGGCGGCGGCGCGGCCCTGGATGCGATAGCCGCCGGCCGCGCCTCGCCACTCGTCGCAATCGACGAGATCGTCGGTCTGGGCTGGCGTCAGGCGGTTGAATTTCACTCTGGTTTCGGAGAGTCGGCCGGCGCGGCGTCCGTCGGGTGCGATCAGGGCGACGCCGGTAACGACGCGATGACCGCGGCCGGAGAGAAGGGCGAGCATGGCGGCGGCCTCGTCGCGGGTCGTGGGCTTGCCCAGCATCCGCCGGCCGACCGCGACAATGGTGTCGGCGGCCAGGATGAAGGCCCGCGGATGTCTGTCCACGGCCCGGTCGGCCTTGGCCCGCGCCAGCCGCGCCGCCGCCAGGCGCGGCGTCTCGCCGGCCACGGAGATCTCCTCGATGGCGGCCGGATCGACTTCGGCCGGCGAAATTCCGATCTGGGCCAGCAGTTCGAGCCTTCGCGGGCTGGCGCTGGCCAGCACCAGGGGCGCGGTCGTGTTCGGAGGACAAGGGGAGGAAGCGGTCACCCACGCTCCATAGCGCTCCGCGTCGGCGCTGTCTTCGGCCCACCCCGCCCGCCGGGGTTTTCGGAACGGAACACGGTCGGCGGGATTAGATCAGGCATCGATCAAGGAAGCAGACGATGTCCGCGGATGAAGACGGCGCCGACCCCCAGGATCAGGCCGAAACCTTCGACGAAACCAACCTCACCCGGGACGGCGAGGACATCGCCCATCCCGACATGGCGCGCGACGTGGCCGACTACACCGCCGCCCCCGAGGACAGCGACGAGGACGAGGCGGCGGACGAGGACTTCGACGCCGACGACGTCGATGAGGCGCAGATCGACCTGATGCTCGAACGCGACGACGGCGTCGATGAACCGCGCAGTTTCGCCGCCGACGACGCCGACCGCGTGGCCAGCGACGATGTCACCGCCGCCGACTTCGAGTCGTCCCGTGTTTCGGACGAAGACCTCGAAGACCTGGGCTACGTCGAGGATCCGGCCCCCGGGTAGGGCGCGGCGGGGACATCTTTCTCTCGCCGCCGCGGCGGGTTCGGCGAAGCGGCTTGAATGTGCCGGCGCGGCCTTTAGGGTGACCGCGGATTTGAACAGCTGTTCGAGGGGCGAATCGCCGCCTCCATGGGAGTTCCGGCATGAGAAAACGCTTCGAAGGCACGCGCGACTATGTGGCGACCGCCGATCTGAAGATCGCGGTCAACGCCGCCATCGCGCTGGAGCGGCCCCTGTTGATCAAGGGCGAGCCGGGCACCGGCAAGACCGTGCTGGCCTACGAGATCGCCAAGGCGCTGGAAGCGCCGCTGATCACCTGGCACATCAAATCGACCACCAAGGCCCTCCAGGGCCTCTATGAGTACGAGGCGGTGACCCGCCTGCGCGACAGCCAGCTGGGCGACGAGCGGGTCAAGGACGTGCGCAACTACATCAAGCGCGGCAAGCTGTGGGAAGCGTTCGACGCCGAGGAGCGGCCGGTGCTGCTGATCGACGAGATCGACAAGGCGGACATCGAGTTTCCCAACGACCTGTTGCAGGAACTCGATCGCATGGAATTCTACGTCTATGAGACCAACGAGACCATCCGGGCCAAGATCCGGCCGGTGGTGATCATCACTTCGAACAACGAGAAGGAACTTCCCGACGCGTTCCTGCGCCGCTGCTTCTTCCACTATATCCGCTTCCCCGATGAAGAGACCATGCGCGAGATCATCGATGTCCATTTTCCGGGCATCAAGCAGAAGCTGGTCGCCGAGGCGCTGCGCATCTTCTATGACATGCGCAAGGTGCCGGGCCTGAAGAAGAAGCCCTCGACCTCGGAACTGCTCGACTGGCTGAAGCTGCTGATGGTCGAAGACATCGACGACGCCGCCCTGCGCGAGCGCGATCCCACCAAACTGATCCCTCCGCTTCACGGCGCCCTGCTCAAGAACGAGCAGGACGTGCACCTGTTCGAGCGCCTGGCCTTCCTCGCTCGCCGCGAGGGTTCGGGCGCGAGACCGGGTCAGCAGTAGACGTAGTCTTACCGCGTCATAGCCGCAGCGTGGGGTTTGTCAGCCCGCCCTTCGCGTCAATGGCGACGGCGTGAGTTCGGTCTTGACGGTCCGCGTCGCCGTGGCGGCGGGGGGAAAAGCGCGGGCTTCCAGCCCATAGGCGCTAACTTTGGGCGAAACGCTTTCCTCCCCTCCTGGGCCAGGCGGCGCACACATCCGCGCGTTCGGCGATGGGTA
>Ga0208849_1000141_pt1 | contig 70335 bp, 67 predicted proteins | sample NGESurdeep072012_10_FD_184470 | JGI IMG/M metagenome (GOLD analysis project Ga0208849, IMG submission 184470) | Arctic peat soil microbial communities from Barrow, Alaska - NGEE Surface sample 53-3 deep-072012 (SPAdes) | ecosystem: Environmental > Terrestrial > Soil > Wetlands > Peat ...
TGTCAAAGCGCCTGGCGCTTCCTGATCAACGATCCAGATCGCATCCGATCAATCGGAACCCGCGAGTGGGCGTGTGTCAGTCTTTAGAAGGACTGGTATCAGTCCTCTTCCCGCGCTAGGCGCGGTCCAACCTTGAGCGCGGTGATCTGATTGCGCACGCGCCGCAGAATCTGGAACTGGTGGCGGTGGAAGAGGAATTTCTGGCCCGGTTCGGGAATGGTCTGGGCCTCGTGGATGACCAGGCCCGCGACGGTCACGGCATGGTCGTCGGGCAGGTCCCAGTCCAGCGCCCGGTTGAGATCCCGCACGGTGACGTCCCCGTCCACATGCACCGAGCCGTCGGCCTGGCGGCGCACGCCCTGTATCGCTTCGTCGTGCTCGTCGTCGATTTCACCCACGATCTCCTCGAGAATGTCCTCGAGCGTGACCAGCCCCTGCAAGGCCCCGTACTCATCGACCACGAGGGCGAAGTGGCTGCGGCGCTTGAGGAACGCGCCTAGCTGGTCCTTGAGGTTGGTGGTTTCGGGGATGAACCACGGCTCGCGCATGATGGCCTCGATATCGATGGCCTCGACCCTGCCCTTGGCGGCGGCCATGGCGCGCAGGAGATCCTTGGCGTGCAGGACGCCGACGATGTTTTCGGGATCATCGCGGTAGAGGGGCAGGCGGGTGTGCTCCGACTCCAGCGCCCTGGCGACCCACTCGCGCGGCGCCAGACCCGCGTCGATCATCGACATCGACTTGCGGTGGACCATGATCTCGGCGACATCCATGTCGGAGAGGTCGAGTACGCCGCCGAGCATCCGCCGGTCGCCGCTTTCCACCGCGCCTTCCGAGTGGTGGTATTCCACCGCCCCGCGGATCTCCTCATGGGCGGCGAGGACATCGGTGGCCATGTCGAGCTTGACCCCGAAGATGCGCAGGGTGTGTCGGACGATCCACTGGATGGCGTAGATCACCGGACCCAGCACCCTGACCGCCAGCAGCATCGGGGCCGAGAGGCTCCGGGCCACGTCATCGGCGCGGACGATGGCCAAGGTCTTTGGCAGCACCTCGACGAATACCACGACCAGGACGGTCATGATGGCGGTGGCGACGGCGACGCCCCAGGCGCCGGGCATGACCTGGGTGATCACCTCGGTGGCCAGGGCCGACGAGAGAATGTTGATGACGTTGTAGCCGATCAGCACCGCGCCGATCATGGTCTCCTGATCGGAGAGCAGCAGATTGACCCGCTTGGCGCCGGCGTCGCCGTCGCGCTCGAGCTGATGCATCCGCCCGCGACTGGCGCGGGTCAGCGCGGTTTCGGCGGCGGAGAACACCGCCGAGATGGCCAGCAGGACCAGGATGATCGGCGTCACCGCCAGCAGGGCGGCGATCATCGGACGGCGCCCTCGCCGATCAGGAAATCCCTCACGGCGCCCTGGTCGATGTCCCTGGCGATGAACGCCTCGCCGATGCCCCGCGCCAGAATGAGTGTCAGCTTCCCCCCACGTGCCTTCTTGTCCTGCGTCATGTCGGCGAGAAGGTCGCCGGCCGATGGAGGGGGACCCGGGATCTCGGGTAGCCGGGTCGGCAGGCCGGCGGCGGCGATCGCCGCGCTCGCGCGCTCCGCGTCGGCGCCGGCGCAGAGACCCTGCGTCGCCGAGAAGCGGAAAGCGAGGGCGCAGCCCAGGCCCACCGCCTCGCCATGCTCGAGATCGGCGCTGAAGCCGGTTCGCGCTTCGAGAGCATGGCCGAAGGTGTGGCCGAGGTTGAGCAGGGCGCGGACGCCGCCTTCGCGTTCGTCGGCGGCGACCAGGGCCGCCTTGATCTCCACCGCCCGCCGGACGGCGTGGGCGAGCGCTCCGCCTTGGCGCGCGAGGACACTGGCGCCATGGGCTTCGAGCCAGGCGAAGAACACCGCGTCGCCGATTAGCGCGCACTTGAGAATCTCGGCGTGGCCGCAGGCCATCTGGCGCGGTGGGAGGGTGTCGAGCACCGCCAGGTCGGCGAGGACCAGCCGGGGCTGATGGAAGGCGCCGATGAGGTTCTTGCCCCGCGGCGTGTCGATCGCGGTCTTGCCGCCGACCGAGGAATCGACTTGCGCCAGCAAGGTCGTCGGAATCTGCACGAACGGCGCACCGCGTTTGTAGATGGCGGCCGCGAAGCCGGTGAGATCGCCCGTCACCCCGCCACCGAAAGCGATGATCAGGTCCGTGCGCTCAAGTTTCAGAGCCAGCAGTCGGTCGCAGAGGTCGGCCAATCCCGCGAAGCTCTTGCTCGCCTCGCCAGCCGGTATGGTCAGGGCGTGGACCCTGACGCCGGCGGCTTCCAGGGCGCCGATCAGCCGCGGGCCATGAAGGTCGAAAACCGTCTGATCGGCCACCACCGCGATGACCGGCCGGGCGAGCAGAGGGGCAATATGGGCGCCCGCCGCGTCGATCAGGCCGCGCCCGATCATCACGTCGTAGCTCCGCTCGCCCAGCCCGACCCTGACCGTCTCGCTCACGACGCGTTGGCCGCCGCGCGGCCCGCCAGCGCCTTGACGATGGCGTCCACCGCGACGTTGTGCGCGGTCTCGCCTGTCTCCACGATGACGTCCGCCTCGCCGAAATGCGCGTAGCGCTCGAGCGCCTGCTCCTGGAGCACCGCCATCGGGTCCTTGCCGGCGATCAGTGGACGGGTGTCGCGCCGCGCCACGCGCCGGGCCAGGACCTCGAGATCGGCCTTCAGCCACACGGATATGGCCTTCTCGCCGATCAGCAGCCGCGTTTCGGGATCGAGGAAGGCGCCGCCGCCGGTGGCAAGGACGTGAGGCGGTCCTTCCAGCAGCCGGGCGATCACCCGCCGCTCTCCCTGACGGAACGCCTCCTCGCCGAATGCCTCGAAGATGTCGATGATCGAGCGGCCGGCGGCGGCTTCGATTTCGGCGTCCGCGTCCTTGAACGGCATCCCCAGCGCGCTGGCCAGGCGCCGGCCAATGCTGCTCTTACCGACACCCATCAGGCCGACGAGGGCGATGGTCTTGCGATTGAGGGAGGAAAAGGCGGCCATTTGTGTTCAACGCCGCTTTACACGAGCGCCGTCGCGAGCGCCAAGATTCGCGCATGATTCCCTCACCGGCTCCCCCGCGATGACCGGCGCCGAATGGTCGGAGGCCTTTCTGGAGATGATGTCCGTCGAGCGTGGCGCGGCGGCCAACACCCTGACGGCCTACGGTCGCGATCTGGCCGACGCCGGGTCCTTCCTGGCCGCGCGGGGCATCGATCTGGCCACCGCCGGCCCCGGGGACGTGGAGGCCTGGTTCGAAGCCCTCGGCGCCAGGGGGCTTTCGCCGGCCACCGCCGCGCGCCGCCGCGCCGCCATCCGGCAGTTCTATCGCTTCGTGCTCGGCGAGGGCTGGCGCGGTGACGATCCTTCGCGGCGGGTCGATGCGCCGCGCCGGGGCCGGCCTCTGCCGCGAGTGCTCGATCGCGAGGAGATGGATCGGCTGATCGCCGCCGGTGGGGCGCGCGACGGCGCCGCCGGCCTGCGCCTGGCCGCGATGATCGAACTCAGCTACGCCTCCGGCCTGCGTGTATCGGAACTTCTCGGCCTGACCCTCGCCGCCCTGGCTCGCGATCCGGCCTATCTGATCGTCAAGGGCAAGGGGGGAAAGGAGAGGCTCGCCCCCTTGAACGGCGCCGCCAGGAACGCCGTCAAAGCCTATCTGGAGATCAGGCCCGTCTTCTGCCCGAAGGGCGGCAAGCAAAATCCCTGGCTGTTTCCCTCACGGGGACGGGAAGGGCGGCTGACCGCCCGCCGCTTTTCGCAACTCCTCGGCGAGGCGGCGGCGGACGCTGGCATCGATCCGGCCAGGGTCTCGCCGCACGTTCTGCGGCACGCCTTCGCCACCCATCTGCTTGAGGGCGGGGCCGATCTTCGCGTCGTGCAGACACTGCTCGGCCACGCCGACATCGCCACCACCCAGATCTACACCCACCTCACCCAGGACCGCCTGCGCGAGGTGGTGGAGACCAAGCACCCCCTGGCGCGCGGTCGCAAGCCCGTCTAGGCCCGCTGGATGCGCGCGGCGTAGCAGCCGCGCCGGGCGTAGTGGGCATGGATGTAGGCGGCGTGGGGATCGGTGAGCAGCCGGTCGATCAGCGGCTTGAGATCGCCGCCCGACGCCAGATCGGCGTCGATCATCATGTCATCGGCGTCGAACGCCCTCAGCGACATCGGCCGGATCAGCATCACGTCGGGGATCTGGTTCACGCGGTCGTAGGCGACGGCCGCCCCTTCGATGATGAACACCGCGTGACGCGAGCGGAACGGGTTGTTCGCCGGCTGGTGCTCGTGGTTGACCAGAATCACCGTCTCGCCGGGCTCGGCGTCGCGCAGTTCGATGCGGTCGGGAAAGCCGGGCTTTGCATCGACGATCAGTCGCCGGGCGCCCAGGGCCGCGAGCGCCGCGTCCTCGAGGCCGAACAGCGGCCGGAAAGGTTCGGGTGAAAGCCCGGCGATGCGAAAGTTCATGACGATGTCTCCGATCTCGGCGGAGGTATAGCGAAGGCGCGTCCGTCACACGCGCGGGTTTCGGCTCCGCAATCGCGTGGCAAGGCGTCGCTCGCCGCCGACCTTGCCCCCCCACCCCTTCGGCCCTAGGTTCCCGCCCTTTCCGACGTCGGATGTGTCTTAGGGATTCATGGCCGCGCATTATCTCGAGTTCGAGCGGCCGATCGCGGAAATCGAAGCCAAGATCGACGAGCTCTACAAGCTCTCCGAAATCAACGGGCCAGGCGCCTTCGACGCCGAGATAGCCGCCCTGCGCGAGCGCGTCGGCGCCCTGCGCTCGGAAGCCTACGCCCACCTCGACGCCTGGCAGAAAACCCAGATCGCGCGCCATCCGGAGCGACCGCACCTCGCCGACTTCGTGGCCGGCCTGATCGGCGAGTTCATCGAACTGCGCGGCGACCGCCGGTTCGCCGACGACCAGGCGATCGTCGGCGGTCTCGGCCGCTTCCGCGGCCACCCGGTGGTGGTGCTGGGCCATGAGAAGGGGCACGACACCAGTTCGCGCATCAGGCATAACTTCGGCGCCGCCCGCCCCGAAGGCTATCGCAAGGCGGTCCGGCTCATGGACCTCGCCGAGCAGTTCGGGCTGCCGGTATTGTCCTTCATCGATACCGGCGGGGCCTATCCGGGTATCGCCAGCGAGGAACGAGGCGTGGCCGAAGCGATCGCCCGCGGCACCGAACGCTGCCTGACCTTGGGCGTCCCGATGATCGCGGTCATCACCGGCGAAGGCATGAGTGGCGGCGCCATGGGCATCGGCGCGGCCAACAAGGTGCTCATTCTGGAGCACGCGATCTACGCGGTGATCACCCCGGAGGGCTGCGCCTCGATACTGGTCCGCGACCGCGCCATGGCCCGGGGCGCGGCCCAGGCGATGAAGATCACGGCTCAGGATCTCATCGGCTTGAAGATCGTCGACAGGATCATCCCCGAACCGGTGGGCGGCGCGCACGCCGATCCGGCGCTGGCCATCGCCAGAGTCGGAGACGCGGTCGAGGCCGAACTCGGCCCCCTGCTGAAGCTGGCCCCCGATGCTCTGCGCGAACAGCGAGCGGAACGGTTCTACGCCATTGGGCGGCGCTGATCGGGGAGACGTGCGTGGTTTCCAAGACCGGGATGAGGAAACCGGTGGCCTCGTTTCGCTGGTGTGAAGTGGACGCCGCCTTGGCCGTCTCGCCGAGCCTGCTCGGGGTGCGCAACGAGCGTGGACGCAATTGGCCGCACCTCTGCCGCGGCGTCGATATCGCCGCCGAGACGCTCTTGCGGCGCGGCCTCGACGTCAACATGGAGGCGTCCACCGAGCGAGCGTGGAGGGCGCCCCCCCTATGGTTCGCAATTGGCCGGACTTCGCCGCCGCCGAGGAATTGCTGAAGCTCGGCGCCGATCCAGACGCCATCGACGCCAAGGGCATGACCGCCCTCCACGCGATGCTCAAGAAGGGTAGCGACAAGCAGCACTCCGGGATGTTCATCGGCCACGGCGCGCGCGGCGACCTTCCCGGTCCCGACGGACTCGCCGCCGCCGAGATCATGCGGCGCAAGAGGGATCCGGAGTTTCGCCACATGGCCGAGCAATTGAACACAGGGTCACGAATCTAGTGCGCCGCCGGCGGCAAACGCCTTGCCTCGCCCCCCGAAAGCCGCTTTGACTGCCTTCAAACGCCTGTTCGGAGAGATCCATGATCAAGACCCGCTTCACCGAACTCTTCGGAGTCGAGCACCCCATTGCCCAGGGCGGCATGCAGTGGGTCGGGCGGGCGGGCCTGGTTTCGGCGGTGGCCAACGCCGGCGCCCTGGGCTTCATCACCGCCCTGACCCAGCCGACGCCGGAGGCGCTGGCCGAAGAGATCAGGCGCTGCCGCGAGATGACCGACAAGCCGTTCGGGGTCAACCTCACCATCCTGCCGGCGATCAAGCCGCCGCCCTATGCCGAATACCGCGCCGCGATCATCGAGAGCGGGATCAAGATCGTCGAGACCGCCGGCTACAAGCCCCAGGAGCACGTCGATCACTTCAAGCAGCATGGGATCAAGGTGATCCACAAATGCACCTCGGTGCGCCACGGCCTCTCGGCCGAACGCATGGGCGTCGATGCGATCTCCATCGACGGCTTCGAATGCGCGGGCCATCCGGGCGAGGACGACGTTCCCGGCCTGATCCTGATCCCGGCCGCCGCCGACAAGATCCGCATACCGATGATCGCCTCGGGCGGCTTCGGCGACGCCCGCGGTCTGGTCGCCGCCCTGGCCCTCGGGGCCGACGGCATCAACATGGGCACCCGGTTCATGGCCACGGCCGAATCGCCGATCCATGAAAACGTCAAGCAGCAGATGGTGGCCAACGACGAACGCGCCACCGACCTCATCTTCCGCACCATGCGCAACACCGCCCGGGTGGCCAGGAACGCCATCAGCCAGCAGGTCGTGGAACTGGAACGCGGCGGGGCCAAGTTCGAGGACGTCCGCGAACTCGTCGCCGGCGTGCGCGGCAAGGTGGTCTATGAGACCGGCGACCCGGATCACGGCATCTGGTCAGCCGGCCAGGTCCAGGGCCTGATCCACGACGTCCCCACCTGCGCCGAGCTGATCAGCCGCATCGTCACCGAGGCGGAGGGGATCATCCGTGGTCGGTTGGAAGGTATGATCGGGTCGCGGACGGCCAAGGCGGCGGCGGAGTAGGATGTCCCTCCCCATGAAAGGGGATGGAGGGGTCAGATCAATGCTCTCAGCGCCTCCGCGATCTCATCCACCGCCTCCACCGTCGTCGCCCACGAGCACATGAAGCGCACGCTGCCGTCGATGAAGCGATAGACGAACCAGCCTGAGCGTCGCATTGCCTGCAAGCGCGGCTCGTCCATCTCGACGAACACGGCGTTGGCCTCGACCGGGTGGCGGATGGAGAAGGGCATGGCGGCGGCGAGCCGGGCGGCCATGGTATTGGCGTGGGTGGCGCGGGACCGCCAGGCGCCGCTCTCCAGCATGCCGATCCACGGGGCGGCGAGGAACCGCGCCTTGGAGACGAGTTGGCCGCCGTGCTTGAGGCGCGCGCCGAACCGGCGGGAGAGAGTCTTGTCGATCAGGACGATGGCTTCGGTGGGAGTCGAGCCGGCCTTGGTCCCGCCGAGCACCAGCGCATCCACTCCTAGGCGCCCGAGCGACGCCAGGTCGAAGCCGGCGGCGGCGGCGTTCGCCAGCCGCGCCCCGTCCAGGTGGATCTTCAGGCCGCGCTCCTTTGCGGCGGCGATCAGTTCCGCCAGTTCGGCGTCGGAATAGACGGCGCCGAATTCGGTGGCGTTGGTGATCGAGAGGGTCGCGGGCGATTGCCAGTGCGGCTCGTCCGGGCGGCCCAGGGCCTCGGCCAGGGCGTTCGGATCGATGCGTCCCGAGGCGCCCGGTAGCCCGATGATCCCCAGTCCGGCGCCGAAAAAGCCCGGCGCGCCGGTCTCGTCGGTGGCGATGTGGGAGTGTTCGTGGGCGATCACCGCCTCGTGCGGTTGGGCCAGGGCGGCCAGGGTGATGGCGTTGGCGGCGGTGCCGGAAGCGGCGAAGCGCACCTCGGCGTCGATGTCGAGCAGGGCGCGGATCAGATCGGCCGCGCGGGCGCAGACGGCGTCGTCGCCGTAACCGGCCGCGAAACCATCGTTGTGGCGGCCGAGCGCGGCGATCACCTCTGGCATGGCTCCGGCCACATTGTCCGAGGCGAAGTCGTAGCGAGCCATCGTCAATCTCCTGGGAAGCCTTCTATTGTGAGGGAACCGAAATGCCGGCCCCGATCAACGTCGTCTTACCCAGGGCGGCCATCAGGCCGGCGATGAGGGCCGGGGCGTCAAAGGCCCCGCCCAGCATACCGGACAGTTGCAGCATCAGCGGACCGTGCAGGGCCGCCCAGTAGAGGTGGCCGATGAGGTCGGGATCGCCCTTCAGGCGGCCCGCGGCGGCAAGGTCGCGCAAATGCGCGGTCATCGTCGCCCGTGAACGCTCGGCCGCCCGGACCAGATCGGGATAGCTTTCCGCGCCCTTCTGGTTGATGTCGAACATCAGCTTGTAGGCTTCGGGGTTTTCCAGGGCGAAACGAACATAGGCGGCCCCGATCGCCACCGCCCGCGCCGACGGATCGGTCGGGCCGGCGCGGTAGGCGCGCTCCAGCGCCTCGGCGTGACGGTCGAAGCCCCGCGCCCGCACCGCCGCCAGGATGGCGCCCTTGTCCTTGAAGTAGCGATAGGGCGTCATCGGGCTGACCCCCACGGCGGCGGCGAGCTGACGGATGGTGACGGCGTCGGGGCCGTGCTCGGCGAACAGATGTTCGGCGGCGTCGCACAGGCGATCACGGAACCCGGCGATGTCGGCGTCCGAAAGGCTTCTCGGCAAAAAATGTCTTCCCCACAAAAAACCCACTTGCATTCGATTATACCTTACGGCATAAATTTACAACGTAAGAAATTCGGAGAACGAGCATGGACGGCTCCCAGCCCATCAACCCCTATCTCGCCGGGAATTTCGCCCCGGTCCATGGTGAGGATGATTTCGACCTCGAAGTGGTGGGCGAGATCCCCGCCGCTCTGGCTGGCGCTTTCTACCGCAACGGCCCCAATCCGCAATTCGAGCCGCGCGGCGATTACCACTGGTTCGGCGGCGACGGCATGATTCACGCCTTCTTCGTCGAGGACGGCAAGGTCCGCTATCGCAATCGCTGGATCCGCACCCCGAAATGGAAGGTCGAGAACGTCGCCGGTCGCTCCCTGTTCGGAACCTTCGGCAACCCCATGACCACCGATCCGTCCGTGATCGGACAGGATAGCGGGGTGGCCAATACCAGCATCCTCAGCCACGCCGGTCGCCTGTTGGCCCTGGAAGAGGGGCACAAGCCCACGGAGCTTGATCCGTCGAGCCTCGAGACGCTCGGCTATGTCGAACAATACTGCGGCCGGGTCACCGCTCATCCCAAGATCGACCCTGAAACCTCCGAGATGGTCTGGTTCGGCTATTCCACCGGCGGGCAGCCCCTCAACGCCACCGTCTCATATGGCGTCACCAACGCCGCCGGCGAGGTGGTGCGCCGGGATGACTTCGAGGCCCCTTATTCCAGCATGGTGCACGATTTCCTGGTCACCCGCCGCCACGTCCTGTTCCCGATCCTGCCGCTTACCGGCAGTCTTCAGCGCGCGATGGCCGGCGGCCCCGCCTACGCCTGGGAGCCGGAAAAGGGCGCCTTCGTCGGCGTCATGGCCCGCGACGCCGGGGTCGAGACGATGCGCTGGTTCCAGACCGACCCCTGCTACGTCTTCCACCCGATGAACGCCTGGGAGGAGGAGACGACGATCTTCGCCGACGTGATGGAATATCCAAGCGCTCCACTGTTCCCCAAGATCGACGGAAGCCGGGGAGACAATACCGCCGCCCGCCTGGTGCGCTGGACCTTCGACCTCGCCGGTGACACCGACGCGATCAAACGCGAGCCCCTCGACGATCTGGCCGGCGAGTTTCCGAGGTTCGACGAACGCCGCGCCGGTCTCGCCTACCGTCACGGCTGGTTCGCCGGCAGCTCCCAGCGTCCGGGCGATTTCCGCTTCAACGCCATCGCCCATATCGACCTGCTCACCGGCAAACGGATCGCGCATGAACTGGCATCGTCCGACGCCGCCGGCGAACCGGTGTTCGTGCCGCGTTCGCCCGACGCGCCCGAAGGCGACGGCTGGGTGATCGCGGTGGTCTATCGAGGGAACGAGGACCGCAGCGACTTCCTGGTCTTCGACGCCCAGGACATTGCCGGCGGGCCGATCGCCGCGGCCCGGCTTCCGCGCCGCGTTCCCTTCGGCTTCCACGGTTCCTGGCGGGCGGCCTGACCGAGGCGGACCCGCGCCGGACCGCCGAGCGCCGCGTCGGATTGTTCTAGCCGGCCCAGGCAAGCCGGTTTCCGAGCCTAGGCCGTCGCGGCGGCGACGGTCCTTCGCGCCAGCGCTTCGAGGGAATCCACCAGGGCGACGGCGATGTCCGTGGGGGCCAGCACCAGCGGGATCTCGGTGCAGCCGGCGAGAACGGCGTCGGCGCCGCGGTCGATCAGTCCGACGGCCAGGGCGGCCATCCGGGCGCGGGCCACCGGCCCGGTGTCGCCGGCCTTCACCCCGTAGAGCAGCGCCATGAACGCCGCCTGGGCCGCCGGCTCGCAGACGATGAAGGAAATTCCCCGGCGAGCCAGGGCGTCCTGATAGAGCCCGGCTTCCAGGCAGCCGTCGGCGGCGAGGATCCCTACTCTTGTCGGCGCGAGCGCGGCGACTTCGTCGGCGGCGGTCTCGACGAGGTTGATGAAGGGGATCGCGCACGCCCCCGTGATCGCCGCTGCATGGGCGTGAGCCGCGTTGCAGGGCATCACCAGAATCTCGGCGCCGGCGGTCACCAATCCTCGCGCCATCGACGCCAGCACGTCGTCTGGCGTGGGACCGATCCCGCCCGCCGCGGCGTTGCGGTCGGGGACGCCGGGATTGCAGTCCACCAGCAGGCGCGGGTGGTCCTGGTCGCGCGCCGCCGGGGTGAGGGCGCGCACCCTGGCCATGAACGCGATCGTGGCGGCCGGACCCATGCCGCCGATCACTCCCACGACGCGACCGCTCACGAGCGCAGCACGCTCTGGTAGGCGTATAGCGCCGGCGACCCGCCGGTGTGGATGAAGAGCACGTTCTCGCCGTCCCTGAAGGCGCCGCGGCGCGCCAGGGCGATCAGCCCGGCCATGGCCTTGCCGGTATAGACCGGATCGAGGAGCACGCCTTCCAGCCGGGCCAGCATCCTGACCGCCTCGACCATGTCCTCGGTGGGCAGCGAATAGCCGGGGCCGACCCATTCGTCCAAGGCGGTCACGGCCGCGCGCGACGGCGACCGGGCGAGGCCGAGCAGATCGGCGGTGGCCACGGCGAGCTTGTGGACATTGGCTTCCTGCTCGGCGCGTGGGCGTCGCACGTTGACGCCGGTGAGGGGAATTCCCGCGTCGCGCGCCTCCAGGCCGACAAGCAGGCCGGCGTGGGTGCCGGCGCTGCCGCTGGCGCAGACGATGTGGTCGAAGGCCAGCCCCATGGCGAAGCCCTGGTCGAGTATCTCGTTGGCGCAAGAGACATAGCCGAGGGCGCCCAGGGGGTTGGATCCGCCGCCGGGGATGACGTAGCCGCGTCGCCCCCCGGCGGCCAGATCGGCGCCTATCTCGACCATCGCCGCGTCGAGATCGACGCCGGCGGGGACGACAGCGACCGTCTCGACGCCCATCAGGTCGAAGAGGAAGTTGTTGCCACTGGCCGCGCGGTCGTAGCTGCCCGGCACCCGCTCTTCGAGTACCAGCCGGCATTTCAAACCCTCGCGGGCCGCCGCCGCGAGGGTGAGGCGGCAATGGTTGGACTGCACGGCGCCGACGGTGATCAGGGTGTCGGCGCCCTGGGCGAGGGCGTCGGCGACCAGGAATTCGAGCTTGCGGGTCTTGTTGCCGCCGGCCGCCAGGCCGAGGGTGTCGTCGCGCTTGATCCAGACGCGCGGACCGCCCAGCGCGCGGCTGAGATTGTCCAGGGGTTCGATGGCGGTCGCATGGGGCGTGTATCGGCGCCGGGGAAACCTGGCCAGATTCATCCTCCGCGCCTCCCGCGGGGCGCCATCAGACGCCGGACTTCGGCGTGGGGCAAGGCATTGATCACGCGGTCGTCGATCCCGACCATGTCCTCATTGGCGACCAGGGCGTTGAGAACCGCCTCGTCGATGCTCTCGATGGCGGCGGCGAACAAAGGATTGAGCGCGGCGTCGGGGATGAAATCGAGGCGCCCGAGCGCTTTGTCGCCGGCGGCCAACGCCTCGCGGTTGGCGGTGGAGAGGGCAAGGAAGATGTCGCCCGATCCGTGGCCGGATATGGCCCCGCCGCGACCGATGCCGAGAGATACGCGCCGCGCGCACCGCTCGAGCTGGTGGGGGATCAACGGCGCGTCGGTGGCCAGGATGGCGATCACCGAACCGGCCTCCACGCCGCCGCGCGGATCGGGCCGCCAGTCCTTCAGCGCCCGGCCCACCGGAATGCCGGCGATGGTGAGCTGCTCGCGCAGACCGAAGTTCGCCTGCACGAAGGCGCCGACGGTATGGATTTCACCGGCGAAGGCCACGCGGCGCGAGGCCGAGCCCGATCCGCCCTTGAAGCCGTAGCAGATCATCCCCGTGCCGCCGCCGACGCTGCCTTCCTCGATCGCGCCGCCGGCCGCGTCGTCGAGGGCCGCGAAGACGTCCTCGTCGCGGACGTGGAAGCCGTTGATGTCGTTCAGCCAACCATCCCAGGTCTCGCCGGCGACGGGAAGCGACCAACCCGCCAGCCCACCACGCTCGACCAGCCACTTGATCGTCGCGTCCCGCGCCAGGCCGCAGGAATGGGTGTTGGTGAGGGTGATCGGCCCGTCGCAGCGGCCGACCTCCCGCGCCCAGTGCGAGCCGGTGAGTTCGCCGTTGCCGTTGAGACTGAACATGGCCGCGAACACCCCCTCGCCGGCCCCGGCCCGGCCGCGGGGCAGGATGGCGGTGACGCCGGTGCGCACCGGCCCGACGCCTACTTCGAGCTTTCCGGCGCCGCGGATGATGGTGCGATAGCCGACCTCCACGCCGGCGACGTCCGTGATCGCGTTGTGGGGACCGGGCTCGCCGGCGAAGGGAATGCCGATGGCCCGGGCGCGCGGGCGGCCGCCGGGCGTGGTCAGCACAGGACTTCGTCGATCGACTGGGCGAGGACGTCGGCCATCCGGTCGATATCCGTTTCGCTGCTCACGAAGGGAGGACCCAGGCAGATGATGTCGCGGGCGACGCCGGTGCCGCCGGGATAGAAGAAGACGTCGTTCTTCAGGCCCTGGCCGACGATCCGGTTGGTGACCCGATCGGCGGCGTCGAAGGGTTCGAGCGTGTCGCGGTCACGCACGATCTCGATGGCCTGCAACAGGCCCATGCCTCTGATTTCGGCCACGTGCGGATGCTGGCCGAGCCGCCGGTGCAGCCGGTCGGAGAGCCGCGCGCCCAGCGGCGCCACCTGGTCGATGAGCTGTTCCCGATCGATGATGGCGAGCACCGCGCTTGCCGCAGCGCAGGCCGAGGGGAGGGCCGCGAAGGTGTGGAACATGATGTCGTAGCCGGCCTCGCCGATCGGCTGGGCGACTTGCGCTGTCGCATAGACGCCGGTGATCGCCGCATAGCCGCCAGCCAGGCCCTTGCCGCCGACCATGATGTCGGGCCGCAGGTCGAAGCGCTGGCAGGCGAACCGGTCGCCGAGCCGACCGAAGCCGGTCATTACCTCATCGACGATCAGCAGTATGCCGAACTCGTCGCAGAGAGCCCGGATGCCGGGAAGATAGTCCGATGGCGGAACGATCGCCCCGCCACTCGAGCCGGTCACCGCCTCTATGGCGAAGGCGGCGATGGTTTCCGGCCCCGCCGCCTCGATCGCCGCTCGGGTGGCGTCCACATAGTATCGGCCGGCGTCCGGATGATGCCTGCCGAGCGGGCAGCGAAGCGGCGACGGTGTCGGCGCGCGCAGGAACTCCGGCAGGAAACCTTCGAGCCCGCGCTTGCGGCTGGCGTGGCCGGAGAAGGCGGCCATGCTGATGGTGGTGCCGTGATAGGACAGATCGCGAGCCATGATCCGTGTGCGGCGGGTCTCGCCGAGGGCGGCGAAATGCTGCAGGGCGATCTTCACCGCCGCCTCCATGCCCTCCGACCCGCCGCAGGTCAGGTGGATGTGGTGCAGCCCCTCGGGCAGCCAGTCGGCCCGCAGTCTTTCGACCAGCGCCTCGCGCTCGGGGGTCGGCCAGGTCGGCACCACGAACGCCGCGCCAGCGGCGGATCTGGCCACCGCCGCCGTGACCTCGGCGCGGCCGTGGCCAACGTTGGCCACGATCGCCCCGCCGGCGGCGTCGAGGATCCGCCGGCCGCCATCGGCGATCAGCCAGGCGCCTTCGCCGCCGACGATCCTGGGTCCGCTGCCGGCCAGAAAGGGCCACTCGGTCGAGTCATAGGTTGGCATGAGGCGTTCCGCCAAGTTGGTCCCCTCCGATCGGGGCGAGGAAGATGCGACGCCGCCATCGTATGGTCACGGACGGCGCATTCCGTGGCGGATGCGGAGAATGTGAACCTCTTCGCCAACCACTTCATAACGGATGATGTAGGGGTAGACGATCACCAGTTCGCGCAACTGCGTGCCAGGCACGGGTCTGCCGCGATGTGGCCGCTCGGCGAGGCTCGTGCCGGCCTGAAACAATCGTTCGGCAAGGTGAGCGGCGGCGCGGGGGTTGAAGGCGAATAGGTATTCGTGGATGCGCCAGACCTCGTCCACGACGGACGGCGGCCAAATGACGCGCACGGCTCAGTCTGGCTCCGGAGGCGGCGCCCTCTCGCCGGCAGCCAATCTCCGCAACCATGCCCCCACCTTTTCATGCGCCAGTCCACGGCCCTCCGCGATCTCGGCGCGGGCTCGCTCCATCGCAGCCTCTTCGATGGCGTCGTCGCGTTCGTCGAAAATCGTCTTGGGCTCGGCCATGCCGTCCAATAGCATCGAGTCTGCGGATTCGAAATCGCTTACACGGACCCCCATGAAGAGAGATTTCACCTTCGTCCACACCGCGGACATCCATCTGGACAGCCCGCTCACCGGTCTGGCGCGCAAGGACGAAGGCTTTTCCCGACTCGTCCGCGGCGCGACGCGGCGGGCGTTCTCCAACGTCGTCGATCTGGCGATAGACGAAGGCGCCGGGTTTGTGGTGATCGCGGGGGATCTCTACGACGGAACCTGGAAGGACCAGAACACCGGTCAGTTCGCCGTCTCCCAGCTCAGCCGCCTGTCGCGCGCCGGGATACGAACATTCATTGTCTTCGGCAATCACGACGCCGAGAGCCGAATCTCGCGTCACCTGACCATGCCACCGGGGGTTCATTTACTCAGCAACAAAGCTTGCGAGACGGCATTTATGGAGGAATTCGGTGTTGCGATTCACGGCCGCAGCTACAAGGAGATGGCGACGACCGAAGACCTCGCGGCCAGCTATTGCGCGCCGAACGCACTAGCCTTCAATATAGCCTTGCTGCATACGGCGCTAGGCGGGAATCCCCCGCACGAGAATTATGCACCATGCACTCTGGACCGATTGCGCTCATCCGGGCACCAGTATTGGGCGTTAGGACATGTCCACGAGCACGCGGTGCGATCACGCCACCCGTTTGTCGTCTATCCAGGCAACACCCAAGGCCGCCACGCGCGCGAAACCGGCGCCAAGGGTGCGGTGTTGGTCCGCGTGTCCGAGGGCGAGGTTCAATCCGTCGAACACCGGGCGTGCGACGAAGTCCGGTTCGCCGGCGCCGAGATTGATGGGGTCGATGCGCGCGACATGACCGAATTGCTGGCCGCTGTCGGCGAGGGCCTCGCGGACGCGGCGCGCTCAGCCGACGGTCGCCCGGTGGCCGTTCGCGTCATCGTGCGGGCGAGGGACGGAGTTGGTCGCGGAGCCACGGCCGATCGTGAGTGGTTCGACGGCGAGGTGCAGGCGATCGCGGCGGGGCTTTCAGAGTCGCTGTGGATAGAAAAGGTCACGCTCACGGCCGTGGAAGATGGCCCGACCACGAGCTTGCTCCCTGAGCTTGACGCCCTCCTCGCCGTGGCGATGGACGATGAGGATTGCGCCAACGCCGTGCGGGAAGCTGTGGCGCCGCTGCTGGGCAAGTTGCCCGCCGATGTGCGCGATCCGGACCTTTCTCCGCTGCTCTGGGCGGCGCGAGGACAAGACAACCGGACCCTCGTGGCGGCGGCGCGGCGCCTGGTCGAGGCGCGCCTCGCAGGGGAAGGGGGCTGATGCGTCTGCAGCGGCTCGAACTTGCCCGATACGGCGGCTACGAGGGGCGTTCCCTCGATTTCGGCGACGGACATCTCGATCTTCACCTGATCATCGGGCCGAACGAGTCGGGCAAATCCACTCTGCTGTCGGCGATCGGCGACCTGTTGTTCGGGTTCTCAAGGCCAACGCTGCAGAACTGGCGCTTCGAAACCAAGGACCTTCGCCTCGCCGCCTCCATCGCCGACGGTCATCGCACGTTGCGGGTCGTCAGGCGCAATGGACTGAAGAACACCCTGCTTGGCGCGGATGACACGCCGCTTCCCGATGACATCCTGGACCCCCTGCTGGGTGGCCTCAATCGCGCCGCCTTCGACCGCCTGTTCGGCCTGGACGCTGCCAAACTGAGAGCGGGCGGCCAAGCCATACTCGCGGGCAAGGACGACGCGGCCCAATCGCTGTTCGAAGCGGGTACGGGCATGGCCACCGTCGGCGCCAAGCTCAAGCAGCTCGAGGCCGAGTGCGGGGAGTTGTTCAAGCCCAGCGCCTCGAAGCCCAGGATCAATCAACTTCTGCGCGAGCGCCAGGAGAGCGTTGACACCCTGCGCGTGACGACCCTGAGCGAAGCCGACTGGACCAAGCTGCATGGTCGCCGGAGCAGAGCGGAAGCGGCGCGTGCTGATCTCATCGCCGAAGACAAGACGCTTGGCGCCCGCATGAACGACCTTGAACGTCTGGCTCGCGCGCGGGCGCCGCTTCGTCGCCTTGATGAAGCGCGTAGTGAGATCGCGCGGCTGGGGCCGCTTCCGAGCCTTCACGCCGATGCGGCCCGGATCCTCGCCGATGCGCGCGCCGAGCGCGCCACGACGCTTGAGCTGAAATCTGGCCACCAGCGGAAGCTGGATCGCGCGTCCAGCGCCATCGCGGCCATCGCGCTCCCAGAGGCGATCCTCGCCGCCGCGGCGCGCATCGACGCGCTGGAGGAGCGGCGAGCGGAAATCGACCGAATGCGAAAAGATCTGCCGCGAAAGGCGGCCACGCTCGACGAGATCGAAGCGGCCATTGCCGCGGCACGGCAGGCATCGGGCCTGGCCGATTCGGCCCGCCTGCCGACGTCCGCCTGGCGGCGCCGCGCCCGCATCTACCTGGAGGCCCGCCGGGCGCTCGAAACGCGCGCCCGCAAACATTCTGAAGGTGTTTCCCTAAACCGCCGCGAGCGGCAAAGCGCCGCCGAGGCGCTCACACAAGCGCCGGAACAGGCCAGTTTGGCGGATTTGAAGGATGCTTTGGCGGCCCTCTCGCCGGATGCGATCAAGCGCATCGAGATGGGTAGGGCCGCTTCGGAGCGGGCGGCGCGGCGGGCGGTCGCCGCCCTGTCGTCTCTGGGCTGGAACGGATCCGCGGACGCCCTTGCGAGCGCGCGGCTGCCTTCGCTGGCCGAAGCCTCGGACCAAGAAAGGCGCGCACGCGTCGCTCGGGAGGCAGTGGAGAAGGCGAGGGAGAACGCCCAGGCGGCGGGGTCCGAGGCGCGCCGATGTCGTGCGAAACTGGACGAACTCGCGGCGGGCGGCCCGCTGCCGACGCCTGCGGTGGTGGCGGAAGGCCGGGAAGCGCGAGACCACGCCTTTGAGGAGGTGAGAGCCCGGCTGGGGCATGCCCGACAGCCGGACGACGCCGAGGCGGCCTCGCGGCTGGCCCTTGCGATTGGCAAGGCCGATCTTCTCGCGGACGCGCGGGACGCGGCTTCCCGCCAGATCGCGGAGCACGCCGTCACGCTCTCGGCGCTGGCGATCGCGGAGGGGACCGTGCTGGCGGCCGAGGGCGACGGTGTGGCCGCCGGCGACGAGCTGGCCACCGCGCAGGCCGAATGGTCGAAAATCACCGCCAGCGCTGGAATGTCCGACGCCCTCGGTCCGTCCGGGTTTCCCGCTTGGAAGGACGGGCGCGACCATTTCATTGTGCTCCGAAACGACGCTCAGGTCGCGGCGGATGAATATCGGCGCGAGCAGACATCAATGCAGTCGGCGGAGGACCAATTGTCCCGCGCCCTGGCGGTCGCCGGATTTTCGATCGAGGGAGACCTGACGAACCGGTTGAACAGCGCGAGAAGCCAGGCCCGCCGGATGGAGACAATATCCCGCGATCGCCTTGGGTTGTTGGTCAAGGCTTCGGAACTGGAGCGCGCCGCCGACGGCCTGGCGCGGGAAGCAGAGGCCATGGGGGAGGATGCCGCCGCCATCGACGTGGAGCGCGTGAGAATTCTGGAGGAGGCGAAGATTTCAGCGGCGGTCGCGGATTTGCTGGAGGATGTCCTGGACGGCCTCGACGAGGTCACCCCGCAGGTCGGCGCGCGTCCGGGCCTGGCGCAGGATGTCCAAGGCATGAACCGTGACATCGCGGGATTCGACGATGAAGTCTCGACGCTGTTGTCCGATCTGAGCCGCCCAGCAAGCCCCTCGGCGTCGGACGCGGTGCGCTTGCTTGCGCTCGACCTCAAGTCAGCGCGGACGTCGAGCAAGGACCTCGCCAACCTGGGCGCGGTCATCGCCGACGAAGATGAAGCCTTGGAAGGCGTCGATCGCCGCCTCGGGACCGCGCAAGTCGCGATCGGGGGCCTGCTCACCTCCGCCGGCGTCCAGACGGAGGACGAACTGGACGCGGTCATGGTGGTCCTCGCGCGGCGCGCCGCGGCGACGCAAGCCGAGTCGGCGGCCCACGCCGAACTTGCGGAGGTCAGTGGCGGAATTGGTCCCGAGGATCTCTCGCTCGCCGCGGGCGAGATCGATGAAGGGTCCGCGCAAGCCGAGCGGGAATTGATCGAAGCCCGCCGCCAGGAGATCGCCACCGAGCGCGAAGCCATCGGTGGCGAATTGAAGGACGTGGTGCTGGCGATTGAGCGCGCGGAAATCGCCACCGACGCCGCCGACGCTCAGCAGAACGTGGCCGAGGTTCGCGCGGCGCTCGGCGCCAGCGCCGAACGCTACATCGAGGTAGCCGCGGCCGTCGCCCTTCTGCGGTGGCTGATCGAGCGTCACCGTGCGGGAGCCCAGGCGCCCTTGCTCGCCCGGGCGGGGGTCCTGTTCAAGACCGTCACTCGCGAGGCATTCGAGGGGGTGGCCCTGGATTACGACGACGATCGCCCACGTATCGTGGCGGTTCGCCCCGATCGCTCACGCGTGGGAATCGAGGGGTTGACGGAGGGAACCCGCGACCAGCTGTACCTGGCGCTGCGTTTGGGATCGCTCCAGGCCCGCGCCGGCCAGGGCGCCCCGCCGCTGGTCTGTGACGACCTGCTGGTGAGCAGCGACAACGAGCGGGCCGGGGCGATGCTGCGTGTACTGAAGGAAGCCTCCGAAAGTCTGCAGGTCCTTGTCTTCACGCATCACCCCCACATCGAGAATGTCGCGCGGCAGGCTCTCGGCGCGGATGGCTTTCACGTTCACCGACTGACGCCAACGACCCTGGACGCGGCGGTTTGACAGCAATCTGAATTCGGATGCGACCGCCCGTTTCGTTGCTTGCGCAACGCTCGGCCACGCGGTGCTTGTGGTGATGAACCTCTACACCAGCGCCCCGTGGCAGTGCTTGAACTTCCTGCCCGAACCGCATGGGCACGGGGCGTTGCGGCCGGTGCGTTCGAAGCCGTCGGGAAGTGCGCTCATCGGCAGGGCGGCGCGCTGGTCGGACGAACCCGCCCCCAGCGTCGCGCCGACCAGTTCGAGCGCCCGTTCGTTCTCGCCGGTCAGGGGATCGACATGGACCTCGTACATCGGCATGGGCGCCGGCTCGGGGTCGGTGAACTGGATCTCCACCGTCATCAGCCAGCGGGTGACGCTTTGGCGCAGATCGCCGATCAGCTTCTCGAACAGCGAGAAGGCCTCGGTCTTGTACTCGTTGAGCGGGTCCCGCTGGCCATAGCCGCGCAGGCCGATGACGTTGCGCAGGTGATCGAGGTGCATCAGATGCTCGCGCCACTGCATGTCGGTCATCTGCAGCAGGAAGTTCTTTTCCAGGTGACGGGTCTGCTCCGGCGAAATGAGCTGCTCACGCTCGGCGGCCCGGGCGTCGGCGGCGGCCATCAGCCGTTCCTGGATTTCCTCGTTGGCGATGCCCTCCTCGGCCGCCCAGTCCTTGACCGGCAGGACGAGGCCGAGCAGGGACTGAACGCGTTCGTCCAGGCCCTCGACGTCCCACTGGTCGGCGTAGGCCTTGGGCGGAAGGTGCCGGGCGACCAGATCCTCCACCGTATCGTGGCGCATCTCGTTGACGATCTCGGAGAGGTCGATCGATTCCATGAACTCCTGGCGCTGCTCGAACACCGCCTTGCGCTGATCGTTGACCACGTCGTCGTACTTGAGCAGGTTCTTGCGGATCTCATAGTTGCGCTGCTCGACCCGCTTCTGGGCGGTGGCGATGGCGCTGTTCAGCCATCGGTGGGTGATCGCCTCGCCCTCCTCGACGCCGAAGGTGCGCATGATCGCGTCCAGTCGGTCGCCGGCGAAGATGCGCAGCAGATCATCCTCGCAGGAGAGGAAGAACTTCGACTTGCCGGGGTCTCCCTGGCGGCCGGTCCGGCCGCGCAACTGGTTGTCGATCCGCCGGCTCTCGTGCCGCTCGGTGCCGAGCACGAACAGGCCGCCGGCGGCGAGCGCCCTGGCCCGCTTGCTTTCGATCTCCGCCTCGAGTTCGATCTTCTGCTCGATCTCGGCCTCGCGGGTCGGCTCGATGCCCAGGCCTTTCTGTTCGGCCCGCCATTTGGCCAGCCGCATGTCGAGGTTGCCGCCGAGCTGAATGTCGGTGCCGCGGCCGGCCATGTTGGTGGCGATGGTCACCGTGCCGGGCACCCCGGCGTCGGCGACGATGAAGGCTTCCTGCTCGTGATAGCGGGCGTTGAGCACGCTGTGCGGCAGTCCCACGCGCGGCTTGCCGTCGTCGTCCCATCTGTGGGTCTTGAGCAGTTCGGCCAGAAGTTCCGACTTCTCGATCGAGACCGTGCCGACCAGGATCGGCTGACCACGCCGGTGGCAGTCCTCGATCTGGGCGATGATCGCCTGGTTCTTCTCGGCCGAGGTCCGATAGACCTCGTCGTCGATGTCGATCCGGGTCACCGGCCGGTTGGTCGGGATTTCGGCCACGTCCATCTTGTAGATGTCGAAGAATTCCTGCGCCTCGGTGGCCGCCGTGCCGGTCATGCCGGAGAGCTTTTCGTAGAGCCGGAAGTAGTTCTGAATGGTCACCGAGGCCAGGGTCTGGTTCTCGGGTTGGATATCAGCGCCCTCCTTGGCCTCGATGGCCTGGTGCAGGCCCTCCGACAGCCGCCGGCCATGCATCATCCGGCCGGTGAATTCGTCGATCAGCATCACCTCGCCGTCGCGCACGATGTAGTCGCGGTCGCGCTGGTAGAGGACGTTGGCGCGCAGGGCCTGGTTGACGTGGTGCACGGCCGAGATGTTGGCCGGGTCATAGAGGCCGGCCGAGCCGTCCTCGAGGTGGCCGGCGGCTTCGAGGATTTCCTCGATCTTTTCCGAACCGTATTCGGTGAGCAGGGCCTGCTTCTGTTTCTCGTCGTGGTCGAAGGTGGTCGGATCGAGGATCAACTCGCGCACCAGGGTGTCGATGGTGCGATAGAACTCCGAACGGTCCTCGGTCGGCCCGGAAATGATCAGGGGCGTGCGGGCCTCGTCGATCAGGATCGAGTCCACCTCATCGACGATGGCGAAATGATGGCGGCGCTGGACCATCTCGCTGGCGTCGTAGACCAGGTTGTCGCGCAGATAGTCGAAGCCGAATTCGTTGTTGGTTCCGTAGGTGATGTCGCTGCGGTAGGCGCGCTGGCGCTCGCCCTGAGAGAGGCCATTGACGATCACCCCCACGCTCATGCCCAGGAAGCCGTAGATCCGGCCCATCCATTCCGCGTCGCGGGCGGCGAGGTAGTCGTTGACGGTGATCAGGTGGACGCCCTTGCCGGCCAGGGCGTTGAGGTAGATCGGCAGGGTGGCGACCAGGGTCTTGCCCTCGCCGGTGCGCATTTCGGCGATGCCGCCCTTGTGAAGGACCATGCCGCCGACCATCTGGACATCGTAGTGGCGCTGGCCCAGCGTCCGTTTGGCCGCCTCGCGGACGACCGCGAACGCCTCGTTCATCAGGGCGTCGAGGCTCTCGCCGGCGGCGATTCGGCCTTTGAATTCCTCGGTCCTGGCGCGCAGCGCGTCGTCCGACAACGCCGAGATCGCCGGTTCGAGATCATTGATCCTGGCGACGCGCGCGCCCATCGACTTGACCTTGCGGTCGTTGGAAGAGCCGAACAGCTTTTTGAGATCGAGCATGGGCTTGAAGCGAGGGTCCGGTTGAAAACTCAATAAGACGCGCGGCCTCGCGGAGGGAGGCCCATCCCGCTTGGAGACCCGCGTTCAGCGCGCGCGAGACTTAGGAAGCGCGGGGGTGAGTGTCAACGCGGACGCCTCCCGGGAACCCTAGGCGCTGGCGGCGGCGCTGGGCCTGGCCTTCACGCGGGCGAACCAGGCGGCGAGGTTGGCGTTGGCCGGATCGAGGGGTTGGCCGACCTGAGCGCCGAAATCGAGGAAGGCGAAGAGCAGGACGTCGGCCAGGGTGAACCGTTCGCCGGCGATCCAGGTCCGGTCCCCCATCAGGCCGTCCAGCCAGGCGAGCTTTTCCCGCGCCACGGCCTTGAGATCGTCGGCGGCCTGCGGGATGCAGCGGACCCGGTTCTGGAACAGCGGCAGGCCTTCCGCGAAACGGAACCCGTTGGCCAGGGGCTCGACGATGTTGAGGTCGATGCGCCTGACCCACATCCGCGTCTCGGCCCGCTCGCGCGGCGTGGCCCCGATCAGCGGCGGGGCCGGATGAAGCTCGTCGAGATATTCGCAGATGGCGGTAATCTCGGCCAGGACGAAACCGTCGTCCAGTTCCAGCGCCGGGGTCTGGCCGGAAGGATTCTTGGCCGTATACGGCGCCGCGCGGTTGGCGCCGGCCATCAGATCGACCTCTTCCCGGTCGATCGCCAGTCCCTTCTCGGCCATGAACATCTTGACCACCCGCGGGTTGGGTCCGATGGAGTTGTAGAACTTCATGGGCGTCGCCCTTTTCCGCGCGGTTTCCTCAATTCCCCAATGCCTAGGACGGTAGGTCTGATGAAGGCAAGGCATACTCTTCTCGCCGCTTGCCTGCTGGGCCTCATCGCCTGCCAGAAGAAGGCGGTGGTCGAGACCGCGCCGCAGCCCGGCGATCAGGCGGTGGCCCGGGTGGACGGCCGGGCGGTGTGGGCGTCCGATGTCAAGCGCGAGGCGGTGGCGCAGGGCCTGATCGGCCAGGGCGAGCCGCTCGACATCTCCTCCGATCAGTTCCGCGAGGTGCTCGACGAGGTCATCGACCAGAAGCTGCTCGCCGCCGAGGCGGTGAAGCGCGGACTGGACCGGGACGCCGCCGCTCAACGCCGGCTCGCCGCCGCGCGCGAGCGCATCCTCGGCGACATTCTCATGGAAAGCTCGGTCGGCAGGCAGGTGAACGACGCGGCGGTCAATGGACTCTACCAGGAGATGCTGACCAACGCCGCGCCCACCGAGCAGATCCAGCTACGTCAGGTGGTGGTCGCCAGCGAGGCTGAGGCCCAGCAAGTGAAGACCCTGCTGGCCGGGGGGGCGACCTTCGACGCCCTGGCCGCCGAGCGCTCGCGAGACGAGGCCACCCGATTCAAGGGGGGCCAACTCGGACCGGTGAGCACTGATCTGCTGCCGCCGGCCTACGCGCCGGCGCTCAAGGACGCCAAGGCCGGCGAACTCGTCGGCCCGTTCAAGACCGATCAGGGCTGGGTCGTGGCCCGCATCGACGATCGCCGTCGCGAAGCCCCGATCACCCTGGCCGCCGCCCGCCCCGAGATCATCCGCTTTCTGACCTATGACCAGGTCAAGGACCTGATCCTCAATCTGCGGCGCAAGGCCAAGGTCGAGACGCTCATCGGACCGCCGCAGGAGGTTCCCGGCGCGCCGCGCGAACCCGCTTCGGCCCCTGTCGCGGCGACCCCGTCCCCCGCCAAGGCACCGCCCTCGCCCGCTAAAGCCAAGCCATGACCTCGAAGCCCGCAATGCCGATTTCCCCCCTTGCGGTCCCCTTCCCCGACATGCCCGCGGTGGCGGGCGTCGAACTCGCCGTCGGCCGCGCCGGACTGTATCCCGGCGATCGGGATGACGTGCTGTTGATGCGCCTCGCCGAAGGAACGACCTGCGCCGGATTGTTCACCAGTCATGCGGTCGGCTCGGCCCCGGTCGATTGGTGCCGGGCCGCGCTCAAGGCGTCCAAGGGCAGGGGCGTGCGCGGCCTGGTGGCCAACGCCGGCTGCGCCAACGCCTTCACCGGCAAGGCCGGCGCCAGGGCCGCTGGGCGCGTCGCCGCCGCCGCCGCCAAGGCGCTCGGCGCCCAGCGGCGCGAGATCATGCTGGCCAGCACCGGCGTGATCGGGGTCCTGCTTGACGACGGCAAGGTGAACGGCGCGCTCGCCACGGCGGCGGCAACCCTGGCGCCTGGCGCCTGGCTCGAGGCGGCGCGCGCCATCGCCACCACCGACACCTTTCCCAAGGGCGCCTTCGCCGAGGCGTCGATCGACGGCTCGGCGGTGCGCATCGCCGGCATCGCCAAGGGCTCGGGAATGATCGCTCCGGACCTGGCGACGATGCTGGCCTTCGTAGTCACCGACGCGGCCATCGAGCCCAGGGCGTTGCAGGCCCTGGTCGATCTCCATGCCCGGGCGACCCTGGGCGCCGTCACGGTGGACGGCGACCGCTCGACCAACGACACCCTGCTCGTCTTCGCAACCGGCCGCGGCAACGCGCCGTTGATCGCGCGTCCCGCCGACACGCGCCTGGCCGATTTCAGCGCCGCCCTGAAAGGCGTGCTGCTGAATCTCGCCCAGCAACTCGTCCGCGACGGCGAAGGGGCCTCGAAGTTCGTGGCCATCACCGTGACCGGGGCCAAGAGCGACGCCTCGGCCAGGAAGATCGCCCGCACCGTTGCCGAGAGCCCGCTGGTCAAGACCGCATTTGCCGGCGAGGACGCCAATTGGGGCCGCATCGTGATGGCCGTCGGCCGTGCCGACGAGCCGATCAAGCGTGAGCGGCTCAGCGTGAAGTTCGGTGAACTGTTCGCGGCCCGCGACGGGGTCGTGGCGCGGGACTACCGCGAGGAAGCGATGAGCGCCTACATGAAGAACGCCGAGCTGGAGGTCGCCATCGACGTCGGCGTCGGCCGCGGCCGCGCGGTGATGTGGACCTGCGATCTCACCAAGCGCTACGTCGAGATCAACGGTGACTACCGGTCATAGGGGGTATCGCCACCCTCCCGTGAAGGGGGGTGGCGGATCGCGACTAGTCCACGGGACTCCAGCGGGCCGCCGGCTGGGTCGAGGCGATGGGCCGCTGGCCGCCGCCGCTCGGCGACCGCGGCGCCGCGCCGTTCGCGGGGCGCCCGCGGCGGCGATTGCGACCGCCGTTCGCCTGGGCGCCGTTCGGGCGCCCCGCCGAACGTGCGCCGTTCCCTCCGCCCCGGCCCGCGCGCCCCCCGTCGCCACGCTCGCCATGGGTCCCCTTCGTCGGCGCGCGCTCGGGCATGCTCGTTTTCTCCACGGCGGCCAGGGCGCCCAGGGCGCGGTCGTTGCGACGGTCCCAGGCCGGGATGGTCTGCCGGGTGAGCTTCTGGATGTCGCGAAGCAGGGAGCGCTCGTCGTCGCTGACCAGGCTGATCGCCGCGCCGTCCGCGCCCGCTCTGGCCGTGCGTCCGATGCGGTGGACGTAGGCTTCCGGCACATTGGGCAGTTCGTAGTTGACGACGTGGGTCACGCCATCGACGTCGATGCCGCGGGCGGCGATGTCGGTGGCCACCAGGGCGTTGACGGTCCCGGCCTTGAAGGCGGCGAGCGCGCGCTCACGCTGGCCCTGCGATTTGTCGCCGTGGATCGAGTCGGCGTCGATGCCGGCTCCGGTCAGATATTTGGCCACCCGGTCGGCGCCGCGCTTGGTGCGGGTGAAGATCAGCGCCCGGCTCATCTTGGCCTCGGCGAAGAGTTCAGCCAGAAGTTGGCGCTTGCGATCGGTTTCGATGAACAGGATCCGCTGTTCGACGCGCACCACGGTGGTCGCCGCCGGGGCGACGGAGATCTTGGCCGGATCGACCAGCAGATCGTGGGCGAGCTTGCCGATCTCGCCGGGCATGGTCGCCGAGAAGAACAGGTTCTGCCTCTGCTTGGGCAGGGTGGCCACGATACGCCGGATCGGCGGCAGGAAGCCGAGGTCGAGCATCTGATCGGCCTCGTCGAGCACGAATGTCTCCACGCCCGAGAGATTGGCCACCTTCTCGTTGAGATGGTCGATGAGCCGGCCCGGGGTCGCCACCAGCACATCGACGCCCGCCGCCAGGGCGCGAATCTGCGGTCCGTACTTCACGCCGCCGAAGACCACGGCGACGGTGAAGCCGAGGTGACGGCCATAGACGCGGAAGCTCTCGGCGATCTGGCTGGCCAGTTCGCGCGTCGGGGTGAGGACCAGGACGCGGCAGCCCCGCCGCGGCGCGGGCTTCCGGTCAGCCGCCAGGCGATGGAGGATCGGCAGCGCGAAGGCGGCGGTCTTGCCGGTGCCGGTCTGGGCGATGCCCAGCAGATCACGTCCGGTGAGGACGGTGGGGATGGCCTGCGCCTGGATCGGCGTCGGCTCGCTATAGCCTTCCTCGGTGAGCGCCTTGAGCAGGGGTTTGGCGAGGCCGAGATCGTTGAAATGAGTCACGGGTGGTTGAACTTTCACTTTAGGGGAACGCGCGCGGGGCGGGCGCTCGCGTCCTCCGAGGGCTCCGCCGGGGCGATCGATTGCATGGGGAGCGCCCCGCGTGGCCGGGCGATCGGCTCAGAGTCTCTATGGGCGCTCGACAGGCGGGATACCCGAAGCACCGGAAATCCCTCACGCGGCTGGAGCGCCATAACGCCGCCGCAACGCGGCTGCGTGAAGCGCACATCGGCGCTCGCGACCGCGAAGTCAACCGAAGATGCCTGTTCCTGCGAAGCGGTGGGCTATATTGGCCACAGCCGGGCGGCGCGCTTCAGGACGGAAATTCCCCCTTGCCCAAGATCGTTCTCGTCGTCGCCTGCGCCCTCGTCGATATCGACGGCAGGGTTCTGATCGCAAAGCGGCCAAAGGGTAAAGATCTGGCAGGGATGTGGGAGTTTCCCGGCGGTAAGGTTGAAGCCGACGAGACCCCGGAGGCGGCCCTGATCAGGGAGATGGAGGAAGAACTGGGCATATCGGTCACCCATGCCTGCCTCGCCCCCTTTGCGTTTACCAGTTACGGTTACGATTCGTTTCACTTGCTCATGCCACTCTACCTGTGCCGGCGCTGGACGGGCTTTGCGCGGGCGCGGGAACATGAGGCCGTGACATGGGTGAAGCCGGACGGGCTGGCGGGCTATCCGATGCCGCCGGCGGATGCGCCGCTCGTCGCTTTTCTACGCGATTTTCTCTGATCGGCGACTTTCTCGCCTGTCGGAGCGGCGCCACCGCGGTCGAATATGGGCTTATCGTCGCCCTGATCTTTCTGGTGATCGTCGCCAGCGTCCAGCTCTTCGCTGCCAACGTCACCACCAAATTCAACAATATCAGCACGGCGGTCACGGCGGCAAGCTGAGCCCGAACCCCGCGCTCAGTCCGGCGCGGGCTCCGCCAGAGCCTTCTCTGCGCCCAGTGCGTCGGCGAGCCGCACCTTGGCCGACCCGGGCCTCAGGGGTCGCGGCTGGCCGGGATGCGGCGCCCAACCGGTGAGGGTGAGAATCTCGAAGGTGGCGGAGATCCGGCCGTCGGGGCCGGAAAACCGGTCCGCGTAGACTTCCCACGCTCGGCCGAGGCTTCGCCGCGTCAGGGGCTTCCCGGGACGATCCACGAGAACATTCGTCTCCCCCATCGCCCGCAGATCGGCGATGAGCTGCAGCGGATGATCGTAGCGGACAACAACCTTGTCGATATCCACCACCGGCAGGGCAAATCCGGCCCGCTGCAGCAAGCCGGCGGCGTCGAACGCGTCGGCGAAGGGCGAGACCCTGGGACCGGCGCCCCCCGTGAGTTCGGCCTCCCCCTCCAAAAGGGATCGGCGCAGCTCGGTCAGCGTCGATCCGCCGAGGAAGGCGACCAGAAGCAGGCCATCGGGTTTCAGCGCCCGGCGCAGCTGAATCAGCGCTCCCACCAGGTCGCCGACCCAATGCAGCGCGAGACAGGAAACCACGAGGTCCAGGCTCCCGGGTGCGAAAGGCAGGCGGACTTCGTCGGCGGCCACGCGCGCGCCGGACCGACCGCTCAACATGGCCGCGGAGAGGTCGCTCTGGACCAGAAGATCGACCTTGTCGATCGCCTCGCCGAGCGCGAGGACGCGTCCAAAGGCGCCGTGGCGCGCGCCGATCTCCAAGGCGATCGGAAACCGTCGATTTACCAGCGCGAGGCGCTCCGCCAAGTCTTCCGCCGCCCGGCGGCGGAGGAAATCGGCCGCGCCGGCGCTCCCGGCGGCTCGGTCGAGCCGGCGACGGTGCAGGAGTCGATCGAAGATCTGGCCGGGGGCGTTCATGGCGTCCTCTCGCGAGAGCTACCCCAGGCCGACAAGCCGTGCAAAGCTGTGGGTCCGAGAGAAAGGGCGGGGGGCCGGTTGCCGACACTTGAAATCATCCGGCCATCGCTGTCCGGCCTGCGCCGGGCGAGCCGGGGCCTGCTCGATCTGGCCCTGCCGCCGCGCGCGCTCGATGAAGCTCCCGGGGCTCCCGGCGCCACCCAGTCGCGCGGTCTCACCGCCGGCGCCTGGACGCGCATCGCCTTCATCGAAGCCCCGTTCTGCGATCTCTGCGGCGCGCCGTTCGAATTCGACCTGGGGATCGGCGCTCTTTGCGCCCACTGCCAGTCGCGACGGGCCGCCTTCGACCATCTCCGCGCCGCCTGCCTTTATGACGAGTATTCGCGCGACCTGATCCTCAAGCTGAAGCATGCCGACCGCACCGATCTGTCCGGTCTCTTCGCGCGCTGGATCGCGCGCGCCGCCGCCGACCTCCTGCCGGAACTCGACGCGGTGACGGCCGTGCCGCTCCACCATTGGCGCCTCCTGCGCCGCCGCTACAATCAGGCCGCCGAGATCGCCCGGCCGCTGGCGAGGCTGGCCGGCCTGCGATACCTGCCCGATCCCGTGGTCCGGACCCGCGCCACCCAGAGCCAGGGTGGCAGGTCGGGATCCGGGCGCCGACGAAATGTCGCGGGGGTGTTCAGCGTCCCGGAGCGATGGCGGCGAAGGATCGCGGGGCGGCGAATCCTCCTGATCGATGACGTCCTCACCACCGGCGCCACCGCCGAGGGCTGTTGCCGCGCCCTGAAATCCGCTGGGGCCGCGCGCGTCGATGTCGCGGTGATTGCGCGGGTGAAGGAGATGTCGCCGCGCTCGACGGCAGGGCGCGCCGGTCCCATATAGTCCGAAGTCTCCGGATCGCCGCCGGCCTGAAAGGAAATCGACGTGGACCAAGACGATGCAGCCGGCCCGCGGGCTCGCGTCACCATCTATACCCGTCCGTTCTGCGGCTACTGCGCCCGCGCCCTCGGTCTGCTCGGCCGCAAGGGCGTGGAAGTGCTTGAGATCGAGGCGGGATTCGATCCGGACAAGCGCCGCGAGATGGTCGATCGCAGCGGCGCGACCACGTTCCCGCAGATATTCGTCGGCGAAATCCACGTCGGCGGTTGCGACGATCTGATCGAGCTCGACCGAGAGGGCAAGCTTGACGCCCTTCTCGCCGCATGAAGCTCCGCGTCGGCCTCGTTCAGCTCCGCACGCCGGCGAGCCAGGCCGCCGCCCTGGCTCACGCCGAACCGTTGATCCGCCAGGCGGCGGCGGCCGGCGCGACTCTCATCGCCACGCCCGAGGGAACCAATCTCCTGCAGCGCGATCAGGGGCGCCTGATGGCGGCGATGCGCCCGGCCGAGCACGACGAAGCCGTGGTCGGCCTTCGCGCCATGGCCGCCGAACTGAAAATCTGGCTGCTGATCGGCTCGGCGTTGATCCGGCGCGCGGACGGCGGCTGCGCCAACCGTTCCATGGTCATCGCGCCCGATGGCTCGGTCGCCGCTACCTATGACAAGGTACACATGTTCGACGTCGATTTGCCGACCGGTGAGCGGCATCGCGAATCGGCCAGCTACCGTCCCGGCGAGCGCGCCGTGGTGGCCGTGGCGGCCGGCGCCGTCCTGGGACTGACGATCTGCTATGATCTGCGCTTTCCGGTCCTGCACAACGCGCTTGCCCGCGCGGGCGCCGAAATCCTCACCGTGCCCTCGGCCTTCACCCGGCCCACCGGCGAAGCGCACTGGAAAGTGTTGCTCCGGGCAAGGGCGATCGAAACCGGTTCGTTCGTGCTCGCCCCGACCCAGGGCGGCGTCCATGAGGACGGGCGGGCCACTTGGGGCCGGTCGATGGCCGTGGGGCCGTGGGGCAAGGTGCTGGCGATCGCCGACCACGACGACCCCTGCGCCCTGATCGCCGATCTCGATCTGGCCGAAGTCGCCGCCGCGCGCCGCGCGATCCCGGCTCTGGCCAACGCCCGAACCTTCACCGGTCCATGATCCGCTACGCCCTGATCTGCGAGCATGAGCATGGCTTCGAGGGCTGGTTCGGCGAGTCCGGTGATTTCGATCGCCAGGCGGCCGGCGGCCTTCTGGCATGCCCGGTCTGCGATTCCCAGTCGGTGCGCAAACAGATCATGGCGCCCGCCCTCGCCGGGACCAAGGCCCGCGGCGTCGCCTCGCCGGCGCCGGGGATGCGGGCGATGATGATGGAGGCCATGGGCCGGGTCCGCCGCCACGTCATCGACAATTTCGACTACGTCGGCGACCGTTTCGCCGCCGAAGCCCGCTCGATCCACGAGGGCGCCGCCGAGGAACGCGGCATCTATGGCGAAGCTTCACCGAGGGAGGTCGAGGCGCTGGTGGCCGACGGGGTTCCCGTCGCGCCTTTGCCGCCCGAACCTCCGAAGAAGACCGAAGTCAACTAAGGGAGGACGCCGCCAGTTTACCTTGGCGGCGCCGGCTGTTCGCCCTGGCCGGCCGGGTGCGCCGCCCGGTGGGCGGCGCGCGCCTGGGCGACGGCGTCCTGGCAGCCGGCCGACAGCTTGTCTGCGTGCGCCCGCATGCACTGCATCAGGCGCCCGCCGCCGGGCGTGATGTCGCCGCAGAAGGTCTTGGCGTCGGCCGCGCAGGCCTGGCGCATCGCCTGGTTGGGACGGAGCCTGCCGGGATTCGGCTGGGCGGCCGCCGCGCTCGCCGCCAGGATCACGAAGGCGGCGACGGCGCCGGCGAAAATTCGGCTGGTCATCGGTTGGGGTTTTTCCATTGGGTCGCCCTTGAACGCCGCCGACCGGCTGGTTCCGTCGCACGACGCGAAAACGACTATTGATGCAGAGCCAGCCCCAGCCGGGCTGGTCCATCGCCCCGCCGCACGAGGGGGCGCCAGCGGTGCGCGAACGGCTCCGGCTCGTCGCGCCATCGGGCGAGCGCGACGACGCCGGGCAATTCGGCGGCGGCGGGCGAGATCAGGAACACCTGCTCGCGCTTCGGCCGGTCGGTCCTGGCGCACAGAAACACGTCGGGCGGTGAGCCGGCTGTGGCGAACACCGCCTCGAACGCATCGATCAAGGGTTGCATGGAGTCGGAGGTGGGGATGGCGCAGGATTTCCAGCCCATCAGCGGCCCTCCGCCCTTACGGTCATCATGTAGTTCACCCGGATGTCCGGGGATCGGTTCCAGCGGCCGGTCACGATATCGTATGTGATCCCGAACGGCCCGGTGACCTCGCAAGGCGCCCCGTCCAGGAAGGCGCGAATCTCTTCCGGCGTCACGAACTTGCGCCAGTCGTGGGTGCCGGCGGGGACCCAGCGGAGCAGATATTCGGCTCCGATCTTGGCCAGCGCCAGCGCCTCAAGGGTGCGGTTGAGGGTGGCCACGATCATCAGGCCGCCCGGTGCGAGCAGGCGCGCGCAGTCGCGCAGGAAGGGGCCGGGATCGTGGACATGTTCGATCACCTCCATGTTGAGGATCACGTCGAAGCGCGCTTCCACCGATGCGAGAAGGTCCTCGGCGGTCGTGGCGCGATAGTCGATCGAAAGGTTCATGTCGGCGGCGTGGGCGCCGGCCGCCGCGACATTCTCGGCCGATGGATCGATTCCGGTGACGGCGAACCCCAGCCGCGCCATCGGCTCGCATAAAAGGCCGCCGCCGCAGCCGACGTCGAGCAGGCCCAAGCCCTCGAACGGGGACCGAGCCCTGGCGTCCCGCCCAAAGCAGCCGAGGCATTGTTCCCGGATGAAGCCCAACCGAGCGGGATTGAACCGATGCAGCGGCGCGAACTCGCCGTCGGAGTCCCACCACTTGCCGGCCAGCGCCGAGAACCGCGCGACTTCGGCGGCGTCGATGCTGGAGCGCGGGGCGGCGGCGATGGTCACCGCGCCGTGCTGAACGAATTGCGCCCGCCGGTCAACGCGACCGCTCTGGTTGTGCGCATCTCGCCGCGTCGTTAGAACCGCGCCTTTCGCGGGGGGCCTCGCTTCTTGTCCCGGCTGGTGATGAAATTCGGCGGCACTTCGGTGGCCGACCTTGAGCGCATCCGCCGGGTCGCCGCTCTGGTCGCCGCCGAGGTGGCCGGCGGAAAGGCGGTGGCGGTCGTGGTTTCGGCCATGGCCGGAAAGACCAACGAGCTGGTCGCCTGGACCGACGGCGCCGGCGCCGCCGCCATCGGCCTGGAGACATCCGACGACGAATACGACACCGTGGTCGCCTCCGGCGAGCAGGTCACCGCCGGCCTTCTGGCCATGACCCTGCGCAACATGGGCCATCCGGCGAGATCCTGGATGGGCTGGCAGGTGCCGATCATCACCGACGGCGCCCACGGACGGGCGCGGATCGAGGAAATCCCATCGGCGAACCTGGCCGCGGCGCTCGATGCCGGCGAAATCGCCGTTGTCGCCGGATTTCAAGGGGTCACCGGCCAGGGTCGGCTGGCGACGCTGGGTCGCGGCGGATCGGACACCAGCGCGGTAGCCATCGCCGCCGCCATCGGTGCGGCATGCTGCGACATCTACACCGACGTCGATGGTGTCCACACCGCCGATCCGAGGATCGAATCCAAGGCCCGGCGCCTGGCCCAGATCAGCTATGAGGAGATGCTGGAGATGGCCTCGCTCGGGGCCAAGGTGCTCCAGACCCGGGCGGTGGAGATGGCCATGGCCCACAAGGTGCCGGTGCGGGTGTTGTCGAGCTTCACTGAACCGGGATCGGGCCGCGCCGAAGGCACCATTGTCTGCGATGAGGAGGAAATCTTGGAAAAGCGCATCGTGAGCGGGGTGGCCTACAGCCGCGACGAGGCCAAGATCAGCCTTTTCGGCTTGCCCGACCATCCGGGCGTATCCTCGGAAATCTTTGGTCGGCTGGCCGACGCCAACGTCAACGTCGATATGATCGTTCAGAGCCACGCCCACCGGGAGGGCGCGGCCAACATGGAATTCACCGTCGGCAAGCGCGACGCCGCGCGGGCGGTGGAGATCGTGCGCGCCGCCCAGAGCGCGATCGGGTTCGACGGCGTGGCGGTCAATGACGATGTCGCCAAGATTTCGGTGATCGGCGTCGGGATGCGCAGCCACGCCGGCGTCGCCAAGACGATGTTCGGGGCCCTGGCGGAGAAGGGCGTCAATATCCAGGTGATCTCCACCTCGGAGATCAAGATCAGCGTCCTGATCGACGCCGCCTATACCGAACTCGCCGTGCGGAGCCTGCACGCCGCCTATGGCCTCGACACGCTTTAGGCGGCGAGGGGAAGGGTGGGCGCCCGCCCGAGGCGCAGCAGGCTGACGCTGGCCGCGGCCAGGGCGAAGACGGCGGCCGTTCCCAACGCCACGACCTCGCCGGAACCTCCGAACAGATGCAGGGCGACGGCGGTGAGGACGGCGCCGATGATCTGGCCGGTCAACCGGGCGGTTCCCAGCATGCCGCCGGCGGCGCCGGCGCGGTCGCGGGGCGCGGAGGTCAGCATCATGCGGTTGTTCGGTGACTGGAAGAGCCCGAAGCCGGCGCCGCAGAGGGCCATGCGCCAGGCGATGTCCAGGCTCGACGCGCTCGCCGGCAAGACCATCAGCGCGAAAAGCCCCGCCGCGAAGGCGGCCAGGCCGATCGCGCACAACACGGCGGTCGAGACGCGGTCGGCGAGCCATCCGGCCGCCGGCGCCGCCACGGCCAGGGCGACCGGCCACGGGGTGAGCAGCAGACCTGTCTCCACCTGGGTGTGGTGGAGGCCGTACTCGAAGTGAAAAGGCAGGCTGACGAAGGCCAGCATCTGGGCCGCGAACGAGGCGACCGAGGTGGCGACGGAGAGGGCGAAGATCGGACCACGCAGCAGATCGAAGGGAACCAGCGGCCGGCGTCTCGGCCATTCGCGGTGGGCGAGCAGGGCGCCGGCGACGAGCCCGGCGAGGATCTGGGCCGCGCCCAGAATCCGCGCCGATGTCCGGGTCGCGATGTCCACGCCACTGATCACCAGGCCGAAGGTCAGCGCGTTGAGCGAGGCGCTCACCCAGTCGAAGCGGCGGCCGGAAAGGGGGTTGGCGGGCAGCACGCGCGCGGCCAAGGCCAGGGCGGCGAGTCCCACCGGAATGTTGACCGCGAATAGCCAGGGCCATGGCCCCACCGCCAGGATCGCCGAGGCGATGCTCGGCCCCACCGCCGCCGCGCCCGAGACGATCATGGCGTTGATGCCGATTCCGCGGCCCAGCATTCGGGTTGGATAGATGAACCGGACCAGGCCGCCGTTGACGCTCATCACGCCGGCGGCGCCAAAACCCTGCAGGGCCCGCGCCGCGGTTAGGGTCGGCAGGGTGTGGGAAATCGCGCAGGCGAGGGAGGCCAGGGTGAAGACGGCCAGGCCGCCCTGGTAGATGCGGCGAAAGCCGACGATCTCGCCCAGGGACGCCAGGGGCAGCAGCGAGATCACGATCGCCAGTTGATAGGCGTTGATGATCCAGATCGATTCGGAGGGCTGCGCCCCGAAGTCCCGGGCGATGGTCGGCAGGGCGACGTTGGCGATCGAACTGTCCAGGACGGTCATGGCGATCGCCAGCCCGACCGAGACGATGGCCCAGTATCGCGCCGGTGTGCCCAACCCGTCCGCGTCGTCCGGCCGGTCAGGCCTCGCCGATGATCCCTGGACCGCCGTCATTCAGGCTCCTCGCCGCCGCTTCCCGCCGCGACGATGGCATGCCGCGCCGCGCCTGTCGCCGCTGGCCGATGCGCGGAAAACAGGCAGGGTCTACCGCGCGGTCGGGGCCGCGCTGGGGCGGCGGCGCGCCCGGCCCAAAACCTGCTATAGGCGCCACGGAAACTGGAAACGCCGCGTCCCTTTCATGCCGCCGCCCGGATCAGCCATTCGAGGACCGCGAAGCCTGCTTCGGCAGATACGCGAAGCCATGGCCGCCGAAGGGCCGACCCACGCCAAGCTCACCCGAGTGGTGCGCACCATCGCCGTATCCATGGTCGCCGAGGTGTGCTCGATCTATCTGCGCCGGGCCTCGGGCGAATTTGAACTCTACGCCACCGAGGGCCTCGATCCGGGCGCCGTCCATGTGACCCGGTTGAAGCCGGGTGAAGGCCTGGTCGGGGAGATCGTGCGCCTGGGCCGGCCGCTCAACCTCTCCGATGCGCCGGGCCATCCGGCCTTCTCCTATCGTCCCGAAACGGCGGAAGATCCCTTCCACGCCTTCCTCGGCGTGCCTCTGCTGCGGGGCGGCCGAGTGATCGGGGTCCTGGTGGTCCAGAACCGGACCAGCCGGGTCTACGCCGAAGAGGACGTCGAGGATCTCCAGATCATCGCCATGGTCCTGGCCGAGATGGTCGCCGCCGGCGATCTGTTGGCGCCGGGAGAACTCAAGGATGTCGAGATCGCCCCCAATCGGCCCGAGCGGCTGATCGGGGCCAAGTTCGCCGACGGGCTCGCCTTGGGCGTGGCGGTGCTGCACGAGGCCCCGGTGGCCGCCAGTCGTCTTCTCTCCGACGACTCCGCCGCCGAGGAGGCCCGACTGGCCGAGGCGATCCTGGCCCTGCAGACCCAGATCGGGGCCATGCTGGAGGGCCATCAGGCGGTGCTCGGGGCGTCCTACGATGTCCTCGAAACCTACAAGATGCTGGCCCACAGCCGCAGTTGGAACCATTCTCTGCGGGAGGCGGTCCATTCCGGCCTAACCGCCGAGGCGGCGGTCGAGAGGGTCCGCTCGGAACATCGCGCCGGCATCGGCCAGGCCCGCGATCCCTATCTGCGTGAGCGGGTGCACGACCTGGAAGATCTCAACGACCGTCTGCTGCGCCACCTCACCGGAGACGGCGCCAAGATCAGGGTCTTACCCGACAACGCAATCCTGATCGCGCGCAACCTCGGTCCGGCCGATCTGCTCGAATACGACCGCGCCAAGCTGCGAGGGCTGCTCCTGGAGGAGGGCTCGTCGGCCAGTCATGCCTCAATCGTCGCCCGCGCGCTCGACATCCCCTGCGTCGGCAGGCTCGCCAAGCTCCGCGACCGGGTCAGCGAGGGCGATGCGGTGATCGTCGACGCCGAATCCGGCGAAGCCTACCTGCGACCGCGCCCCGACGTGGTCAAGGCGGTGACCGCGCGGATCGGCGTGCGCGCCGAGCGCCGGGCGGAGTTCGCCCGACTGCGCGACACGCCGGCCTTCAGCCGCGACGGCGACAAGATCACCCTGCTGATGAACGCCGGTCTCGCCGTCGATCTGGAGGCGTTGGCGGAAACCGGTGCGGAAGGCATCGGCCTGTTTCGCACCGAGTTTCAGTTCATGGTTTCCGAGGACCTTCCGCGCCTCGACGCCCAGGCCCACCTTTATGCCAAGGTGCTCGACGCGGCCGGAGACCTGCCGGTGATCTTCCGCACACTGGACCTCGGCGGCGACAAGGTGCTGCCGTACCTGGAAGCCGAGCGGGAGGATAATCCGGCCCTGGGCTGGCGCGCGCTGCGGATGGGGCTGGATCGTCCCGCCCTGCTGCGCATGCAACTGCGCGCGCTGATCGCCGCGAGCGCCGGGCGGCCCCTGAGGGTGATGTTCCCTCTCGTCGCCAGCGTCGATGAGTTCCGCGCCGCCCGCGCCCTCGTCGAGCGGGAGGCGGCCTGGGCGGAACGCCGCGGCCGGCCGTCGCCGGCGCGGCTCGAAGTCGGCGCGATGATCGAGGCCCCGTCGCTGCTCTGGCACCTCGACGCCCTGCTGGCGATGACCGACTTCGTCTCCGTCGGCACCAACGATCTGATGCAGTACATGTTCGCCGCCGACCGCGGCAATTCCAGGGTCTCCGACCGCTACGATCCTCTGTCGCCGCCGGCGCTGCGGGCGCTGAAGGCCATCCAGCAAGCCTGCGCCGACAGCGGAACGCCGGTTTCCGTCTGCGGCGAGATCGCCGGCCGATCGCTTGAGGCGTTCGCCCTCGTGGGTCTGGGATTCGATCGATTGTCCATGCCGCCGGCGGGAATCGGGCCGGTGAAGCAGATGGTCCTGTCTTTGGATCGCGAGGCGGCTCGGCGGGGGATCGAGGGTCTGCTGAAGTCGCCCGGAGGCTCGGTTCGCGGCGAAGTCGAGGCTCTGGCGAGAAAGCTATTTGTCGCAGTCTAGGCCGTTGAAGAAGCGCGACTCCCCTGTTAGGTGCGGTCACCGGGGGTTCACACCTCATAAGGAATTGAAGCGCAGGGTCGGTGCGGACTGCTAGCCGGCTCAGGGTCGAGGATTGGAGTGTCATGCCGCTTGACACGGGCGCGGTCGCGGAGTTCGACCGTTTCGCCGCGAACGATAAGGATCGTCTTCCGCGCAGCCGTGGCGGCGCCGCGCTCGATGGCTCTCTTCCGCTGGGCCTCGCCCTCCGCGCGGCGCGTGAATCCTCTGGCCTGACCGTCGCCGACATCGCCCGGGCCACGCGGGTTCGTCCCGGCCATGTCCACGCCATCGAGATCTTCGACATCGAGTCCCTGCCCTCGCGGCCGTTCGCGATCGGCTATGTCCGCGCCTACGCCAACGTTCTGGGCATCGACGAGGATCGGGCCGTCGGCAGGTTCCGCGCCGAAGCGCCGGACGTCGATACCGAACTGCATGGCCCAGGCGGCATTTCCCGCCATGCGCCGCGACGCTTCCGCGCGATCGCGGCCTGCGGCGGCGTCATCCTGCTCGCCGTGTTGGGATGGAATTTCAGCCGTCAGATGCTGGCGCGACCGCACCGGGCGAGCCACGCCCTCGCCGGACCCGCCGCCGCCGGCCGGCCCCGGCCGGCGCAGGGTCCGGCCCATCTGGGCGCGCCGCTTCCCGCGCCGCCGGAAGCCACCACGCCGCCGGTCTACGAGACCCCGGGCCTTGCCGCCGCCGCCGGCGACGCCTCGACGCTTCCGGCGCCGACGCCGGCCACGCCCCCGGCCGACAAGGCCGTGACTCCCGGCGCCGCCTTCGTGGCGGCCGGAACGGTCTATGGCGCGCGGGATGCGTCGGGGGTCCTGTTTCAGGCCCGCAACCCCACCTCGCTGGTGGTCCGCGGGCAGAATGGCGCGGTCTATTTCGCCCGCCAGCTGGCGGCGGGGGAAGCCTGGCGCGCCCCGGCGGCGCCCGGCCTGATCGTCGATGTCGGAAACCCGGCCTCGATGGAAGTCTTCGTCGCGGGCGTCTCGCGCGGCGCCCTCACCGCCCCCCAGACGCCGGTCAGCCATTTCGCCGACTGACGGCGTCCGCGCCTCGGGCCTTGGGCGCGCGATCCTTTGCGCCTATTCTAGAGATCCCATGACCGTACAAGATCACACCCGCCTGCGCCCCTGGCGTTCGATCGATCGCCGCCCATCCCGCCAGATTCACGTCGGCTCGGTTCCCGTCGGCGGCGACGCGCCGATCACCGTCCAGTCGATGACCAACACCATCACCGGTGACGCCGCCGCCACCATCGAGCAGATTCGCCAGCTCGAGGAGGCCGGCGCGGACATCGTCCGCGTCTCCTGTCCGGACGAGGACGCCACCGCCGCCTTCAGGACCATCGTCAAGGGCGTGCGCGTACCGCTGGTGGCCGACATCCATTTTCACTACAAGCGCGGCATCGAGGCGGCCAAGGCCGGCGCCGCCTGCCTGCGCATCAATCCGGGCAACATCGGATCGCCGGCGCGGGTCCGCGAGGTGATCCAGGCGGCGCGGGACCATGGCTGTTCGATGCGGATCGGCGTCAACGCCGGATCGCTGGAGCGCGAACTGCTGGAGCGGTATGGCGAGCCCTGCCCGCAGGCGATGGTGGACAGCGCGCTCAGCCATGCGCGCATCCTTCAGGACAACGACTTTCACGAGTTCAAGATCAGCGTGAAAGCCTCCGATGTGTTCATGACCGTCGCGGCCTATCAGATGCTGGCCGAGGCGATCGACTGCCCGATCCACCTCGGGGTCACCGAGGCGGGCGCTCTGCGTTCGGGCACGATCAAATCGGCGATCGGCATGGGCGGCCTGTTGTGGGCCGGCATCGGCGACACCATCCGCGTCTCCCTCGCCGCCGATCCGGTCGAGGAGATCAAGGCCGGCTTCGACATCCTCAAGTCGCTCGGGCTTCGCCACCGGGGCGTGAACATCATCGCCTGCCCGTCGTGCGCCCGGCAGGGCTTCAACGTCATCGAGACGGTCGGCCAACTCGAAGAGCGGCTCAAGCACATCGCCACGCCGATGAGCCTCTCGATCATCGGCTGCGTGGTCAACGGACCGGGGGAGGCCCTGATGACCGACGTCGGGTTCACCGGCGGCGGCGCGGGATCGGGCATGGTCTATCTGGCCGGCAAGGCTCACCACAAGATGGGCAACGCCGGGATGGTCGATCACATCGTCGAACTCGTCGAGGCCAGGGCGGCGGAACTCGACGCCGCCACGGCCGTCACGGCGACGCTTCACGCCGCGGAATAGTCCCCGCTCGGCCCCTTGCGCGCGGCCCGCCTTGCCTGTTTAGGTCGCCCGGCAGATTTTTTAACAGGAGACGCTCATGTCCGCCGACGGGAACTGGAAGACAACGGTCAACTCGCCCATGGGCGTGCAGGAAGGCAATCTCACCATCACCACGTCGGGCGACTCCTTCACCGGGCAGATGACCGGCGCCGCCGGTAGCCAGGACATCTCGGGCAAGGTCGATGGAAACACCCTGACATGGCCGGCGAAGATCACCACGCCGTTCCCGATCACACTCGAATTCACCGTCACCGTGGACGGCGACAAGATGACCGGCAGCGTCAAGGCGGGCGCCTTCGGCTCCTCTCCCCTCACCGGCGTTCGCGCCTGACACCGAGCCTTCCTCCCTCCCCTTCATGGGGAGGGACAGACGGCGAAGCCGTCAGGGTGGGGCAGTATCGACTATCATCACCATCAGCGAAGATGGTCCCGACAGCCCCACCCGGCCCTCCGGGCCACCCTCCCCATGAAGGGGAGGGAGCGGGTTCGCCGTGACCACCCTGCTTTCCGCCTGGATCGACTCGCGGCGTCGGCTCGTGGCGGCGGGGGTCGAGGGGCCGGTCATCGACGCGCGGCTGCTCGTCGAGGCGGCGGCCGGGGCGCGCCGCGCCGATATCATCGCCGATCCCCATCGCGCCCTGACCGCCGATCAATCGGCCACCCTGGAGAATTTTCTCGAAAGGCGAGAACGGCGCGAACCGGTCAGCCACATCCTCGGCGCCAAGGGCTTCTGGACGATCATGTTGCGGGTGACGCCGGATGTCCTCACGCCCCGGCCCGACACCGAGGCGATTCTCGACGTGGTCCTGCCCCTGTTCGGCGTCGATGACGAATTCGACGTCCTCGATCTGGGCGTCGGCTCCGGCGCGCTTGTCCTCGCTATTCTGGTCGAGCGGCCCAAGGCGCGCGGCGTCGGCGTCGATGCCTCCGAGCCCGCGCTGGCGGTGGCGGGCGAGAACGCCGCCGCCCTCGGCCTGACCGGTCGCGTCCGTCTGGCCCGCGGCGACTGGACCCGAGGACTGGAAGGCGCCGCTTTCGATCTGGTGGTCGCCAATCCCCCCTACATCCCCACGGCCGAGATCGACGGCCTGGAACCGGAAGTTCGCGATCACGAACCGCGTCTGGCCCTGGACGGCGGACCCGATGGCCTCGACGCCTACCGCCTTCTGGCCCCGGAGATCCTGCGGGTGCTCCGCGATGGCGGCGTCTTCGCCATCGAGATCGGCCTCGGCCAGCGCGCGGCGGTGGAGAGGCTGTTCGCCGCGGCCGGAGCCGGTGACGTGCGCGTCGCCGATGATCTGTCGGGCCGCGAACGCGTCGTCACCGGGATCAAGAAAGCCCTTGGAAACAAACGCGTGAACGTCTAGAGCAGAAATGTCTCCCGCCAAGTCGTTGCAGAACCTTCGAGAGGGCCGTCGGGTCCAGGTTCGAAAAAGCGCCCGTCTCACGGGGCGGGGACGGAGACGGAACCTTGAGTTTTCGCAGGGTCATTGGGGCGGACGGCGCCCCCACAAGGTCGATTCGACATGAGAGATTTCAAGGGTATGAAGCGCCAGCGTGGCCGCAACCGCAATGGCGGCGGCGGCGGCGGAGGTGGCAACAGGCCCCAGCACAACACCAATCGGGCCTTCGATTCCAACGGCCCCGACAGCGTCAAGGTTCGCGGCGCGGCGCAGCACGTCTATGAGAAATATCAGCAATTCGCCCGCGATGCCTCGACCGCCGGCGACCGCGTGCTGGCCGAGAACTATCTCCAGCATGCCGAGCACTACTTCCGGGTCATGCGCGCCATGCAGCCCCTGCGCCCGCTTTCCGAGATCATCGGCCGCGACAATTTTGTTTCCGGCTACGACATCGACTTCGAGGATGAGAGCGGCGCCAACGAAGCCCTTGAGAGCGACGGCGAGGGCGAGCGCCAGGAGCGGTCGGAGGGCCGCGGCGAGGAACGCCCGCGCGAGGACTTCCGCCAGGGTGAACAAGGCCAAAGGGACGATCGCCCGCGCTACGATCGCGGTCAGAACGACCGGCCATCGAACGACCGGCCCCGCGACGAGCGGAGCGGCGAGGATCGTTCCCGCGACGACCGGCCGCGAGAGGATCGCGCGGCGCGCGGCTATCGCGACGAGCGCCCGAGGTTCAACCGCGACGAGCGGGCGCCGCGTTTCGAGAGATCCGAAGGCGCCGATGTGGTTCCCCAACCGGTGACGGCTTCGCCGGAGACCGCGCGTGGACCCGAGCCGGCCGGCATCCTGCGCGCCGACGACGGCGAAACCAGCCACGCCCCGGCCTTCCTTCAGGTGCGCCCGATCGAGCCCCGCGACGATGGGGCCGCCGAACCCCGACGCGCGCGCCGCCGCCGTGGTCCACGGGTGTCGGAAAATGGCGAAGGCGCTTCCGGCGCGCCGGAACCCATCGACGAGGGCTAGCCGCCGATCGCGGTCGCGCCCAGCGCCGCGGTCGGGCTCGCCGGTCCCAGCCAACTCGGCCACCGCCGCGATGTCGCCGGCTTGGGCGCGGGGATGCAGGCTTCCAGGCAGCCGAGCAGGACCTCCGTCGGTTCGTCGTTGAGGAAATGGTTGGCGCCCGGGACCGGCTCGAAGCGCAGTGGCCGCCGGGTGCGGGTTGCATCGGCGAATCTCCGGGCGCTTTCGATGGGTGCGAAATCGTCGGCCTCGCCGTGGATCACATGGACCGGAACGCGCAGGCGGCCGAGCGCGCGGCGCATGTGTTCCATTTGCGGAGGCTGGCCGTTCACCTCCATCACCGCGTTGCGCAGGTCGCGGGGGATGACGCCCAGAAACCGCGATCCCAGCTTGACCAACCATCGGGCCGTGGGGCCGGATTCGCCGAGATAGCTCGACAACAGGACCACGCTGGCGACGCGGCCCGGCTGGGCCTCGGCCATCAGGGTGGCGATGGCGGCCCCATAGGATTGTCCGACGAGGAGAATCTTCTGCCGCGGCGCGGCCACCAGCAATGGGGCCAGGGCGCGGGCCTGCAGGCGGATGTCCGGCACGCAGTCGTGAGGCTCGCTCCCCGCGAAGCCCGGGCGATCGACCACGATCATCTCGCGATCCGCGCGCAGGGCGGCCAGGACCGGCGCCCAGTACTCGGCCCAGGACGGAGCGCCGGTGACGACCACGATCTTCCACGGCGCCGGCGACGTGCGCGGCGTGACCAGCGCGGAGATCCGCCAGCCGAGGCCTCCGCCGGCCGGAAAACTCACTCGCCGGACGATATCGTCCGGATAGTCGGCGGACGTGGGTCGATGCTCGCTCCGACCGCTGAGACTCGATTCGAGACAGGCCCAGCCGAGAGCCAAGACGCCCTTGGGTCTTCTCGGCCCCATTGTCGCGCCCTTCATCGAATTGTGCCGCATGCCCATGGCTAACGCCTGATGAAACCGTCGGGTTCTCTCAATCCGGCGCACAATCGTTTGCGCGCCTGAACCGCGGCTGAAGAGACGGCGCGCGACCGGCAATTTGCCTTTGCATGCGGCCTCGAAAGGCCCATCGATCACCCTTGTGTGGCGTTTGAGCCACACCTACATGCCACCCATGAACATCGACCTCTATTCCGACCGCGCCAAACAGGCGATCCAATCGGCCCAGTCTCTGGCTTTGGCCCGGCGCCATCAGCAACTGGGACCCGAACATCTGCTGAAGGTCCTGCTCGAAGAGAAGGATGGTCTCTGCCGCGCCCTGGTGCAGGCCGCCGGCGGTCGTCCGGACGCCGCCGATCACGCCGCCGAGGCCCTGCTCGCCAAGCTGCCCAAGGTCGAGGGCGGGACGGGGCAACTCTATATGAAGCCCGAGATGGCGCGCGTCTTCGCCACCGCCGAGGAGGGCGCCAAGGCCGCCGGTGACGCCTTCGTCACCACCGAACGGCTGCTGATCGCCCTGGCCAGGGAGGGCGGCGAGGGATCCAAGGCCCTGGCTTCGGCCGGCGCCAACGCCGGCGGCCTGGAAGAGGCGGCCAAGGCCCTCCGCAAGGGGCGCACCGCCGACAGCGCCTCGGCCGAGGAGGGCTATGACGCCCTGAAGCGCTACGCCCGGGACCTCACCCAGTCGGCTCGCGACGGCAAGCTCGATCCGGTCATCGGCCGGGACGAGGAGATCCGCCGCACCATCCAGGTCCTGGCGCGCCGCACCAAGAACAATCCGGTCCTGATCGGCGAGCCGGGGGTCGGCAAGACCGCCATCGTCGAAGGCCTGGCCCAGCGCATCGTCAACGGCGACGTGCCGGAATCGCTGAAGGACAAGAAGCTCCTGTCGCTGGACATGGGCTCGCTGATCGCCGGGGCGAAATATCGCGGCGAATTCGAGGAGCGTCTCAAGGCGGTGCTGGGCGAGGTGACCGCCGCCGAAGGCTCGATCATCCTGTTCATCGACGAGATGCACACCCTGGTCGGGGCCGGTAAGAGCGAGGGGGCGATGGACGCCTCCAACCTGCTCAAGCCCGCCCTGGCGCGGGGGGAACTACACTGCGTCGGCGCCACGACCCTCGACGAGTACCGCAAGAATGTCGAGAAGGACGCCGCCTTGGCGCGGCGCTTCCAGCCGGTGTTCGTCGGCGAGCCGACGGTGGAGGACACCGTCTCGATCCTGCGCGGCCTGAAGGAGAAGTACGAAGTGCACCACGGCGTGCGCATCTCCGACGCCGCCATCGTCGCCGCCGCCACCCTCTCCAACCGCTACATTACCGACCGGTTCCTCCCCGACAAGGCCATCGATCTCATCGACGAGGCGGCCAGCCGGGTGCGCATGGCGGTGGACTCCAAGCCCGAGGAACTCGACGAGATCGACCGGCGCGCGGTGCAGCTCAAGATCGAGCGCGAGGCGCTGGGCCGCGAAACCGATTCCGCCTCCAAGCTGCGCCTGGAACGCCTGAAGGAGGAGCTGGACGACCTCGAGGCCAGGTCAGCCGAGATGACCGCCCGCTGGCGGGCCGAGAAGGAGAAGGTCGGCCAGTCCGCCCAGGCCCGCGAGGCCCTCGACCGCCTGCGCGCCGAACTGGCGACCGTCCAGCGGCGCGGTGACCTGCAGCGCGCCTCGGAGATCGCCTATGGCGAAATCCCGCCGCTCGAAAGGCGCCTGGCCGAAGAGGAAGCCGAGGAAGAGGATGCGCTGACTCCCGAAGTCGTCGATGCCGAACAGATCGCCGCCGTGGTCTCCCGCTGGACCGGCGTGCCGGTGGAAAAGATGCTCGAAGGCGAGCGCGACAAGCTGCTGCGGATGGAGGATTCCCTGCGCGGTCGCGTGGTCGGCCAGGAGGAGGCGCTGGCCTCGGTTTCGGACGCCGTGCGCCGCGCCCGCGCCGGCCTGCAGGATCCCGCCCGGCCGATCGGCTCGTTCCTGTTCCTGGGACCCACCGGCGTCGGCAAGACCGAGCTGACCAAAGCGTTGGCGGAATTCCTATTCGACGACGAGGCGGCGATCACGCGGCTGGACATGAGCGAGTATATGGAAAAGCACTCGGTCAGCCGGATGATTGGCGCGCCGCCGGGATATGTCGGCTATGACGAGGGCGGCGCGCTCACCGAAGCGGTCCGCCGCCGGCCCTACCAGGTCGTCCTCTTCGACGAGGTCGAGAAGGCCCATCCGGACGTCTTCAACGTCCTCCTGCAAGTGCTCGACGACGGGCGGCTCACCGACGGCCAGGGCCGGACGGTGGATTTCCGCAACACCCTGATCATCATGACCTCGAACCTCGGCTCGGAGTTTCTCGCCGCCCAGAAGGAGGGCGAGGAGACGGAAGGCGTGCGGCCGATGGTCATGGAGGTCGTGCGCCGGCATTTCCGGCCGGAATTCCTCAACCGAATCGACGAGATCATCCTCTTCAAGCGCCTGGGCCGCGAGCAGATGGACTCGATCGTGCAGATCCAGCTCCAGGGGGTCGAGAAGCTCCTCGAAGGCCGCCGCATGGCCATCGCCGTCGATCCGGCCGCCCTGCACTGGCTGGGCGAGCGCGGCTACGATCCGGTCTATGGTGCAAGGCCCCTGCGCCGGTTGATCCAGAAGGACCTCATCGATCCCATCGCCCGCAAGCTCCTGGCCGGCGACCTCGCCGACGGCTCGGTGATCCAGGTCGGCGCCGGCGCGGATGGGCTGGAGATCGGCAGGGCGACGGTGAACTGAGGGGTTGGCCAATATATGATTCCAATCGCAACCTACCGGCCGGCCATCTGGGTGCAAACATGATCGAGCATGATCCGTGGGTCGATCCGCTCTTCGATAGCGAAGGTATTAGAGGTCAGCGGCTCGGAATCGTCGGTTATTCCTGTTGGATCGATGACGACCACCCGCGATACACCATCGAATCCGTCGAGAACGTGATCTCCGGCGCGTGGTCTAACGTGCGTTTCTTCAACGGCGTCGCGAGCTACTTTGGAATGGGCCGGGCCGAGTTCTACAACCGCGTGGTGATGTTCGAGTTCGTGCCATGCTCAATCGGTGGCAGGCAGGACCGGTACGCCAGGGCCACTGCCGAGCAGGCGGCAGCCGGCCGCGAGCGCACGCTCCGTCTTGCCAATGAGCACGAGATCGACAAGCTGCTGTTTTTCAGCGGCAAAGCGTGGAAGAGCATGCCGCTGGGCCTTGAAAAGTCGGAAGGCCGGAGACAGTTTTTGGGAGATACGAGATTTGAGTTCGGCCACTATCAACTCGGAGAACGACAAGTGACAGCCGCCGGCCTCCGACACCCGCAGTACGCGTCGAGAGCGCTGATGGTGAGCGCGGTTGAACAGATTCTCGCGCTACCAATCGATCGCAGGGCGTTCGCGTGAGTGATTTCGTCGGCGCGGCCGCGCAGGAAGCCGGCCGTGCGATCGAGGAGGCGCAGTTCATTCGCCTCTCGGCCGCGGACCAGCGCGCCTTCGCCGAGGCGGTGCTCAATCCGCCGCCGGCCTCGGCGGGCTTGATGCGCGCGGCTGAAGCCTGGCGAACTCTGAGCAGGGCGGCGAAGTAATCGAATCCCTTCACCGTCATCCCGGCCGACGCGTAGCGCAGCGGAGCAGAGAGCCGGGACCCAGGCGACTGGGCGCGGCGCACCCCGCTGGCGTTGCCCGCCGACTGAACCGTCTATGCCAAATCACCTGGGTCCCGGCTCTCCAGCCCGCAAGAGCGGGCTTGCAGCCGGGATGACGGTAGTGGGGACCGCCGAAAGGGGGTGAAGCCCTAGCGGTTCACATCCACCACGACCCGACCGCGGACCTTGCCGGCGAGGATGCCGGCGCCGAGGGCGGGGACTTCGGCGAGGGTCGCCGTCGTGGTCATGGCGTCGAGCTTGGCGAGATCGAGGTCGCGGGCCAGACGGTCCCAGGCTTCCAGGCGGCGGGGGAGGGGGCACATCACCGAGTCGATGCCGGCCAGGGTGACGCCGCGCAGGATGAAGGGGGCGACGCTGCCGGGCAGGTCCATGCCTTGGGCCAAGCCGCAGGCCGCCACGGCGCCGCCATAGCGGGTCTGGGCGAGGACATTGACCAGGGTATGGCTGCCCACCGAGTCCACCGCGCCGGCCCATCGCTCTCGCCCGAGGGGGCGGCCGGGCGCGGCGAGTTCCGCCCGATCGATGATTTCGGCGGCGCCGAGGGCGCTCAGATAGTCGGTCTGGGCTTCCTTTCGTCCGGTCGAGGCGATGACCCGATAACCGAGCCGGGCAAGCAGGGCGATGGCGACGCCGCCCACCCCGCCCGCCGCGCCGGTCACCAGGACATCGCCTCGATTGGGTGTCACGCCGGTGCGCTCCAGAGCCAGGACCGCGAGCATGGCGGTGTAGCCGGCGGTGCCGATGGCCATGGCGTGGGCGGTGGATATCGATCCGGGAAGCTCGACCAGCCAGTCGCCCTTGACCCGGGCCTTCTGGGCGAAGCCGCCGTGATGGGTCTCGCCGAGGCCCCAGCCGTTGAGAACCACCCGGTCGCCGGCCGCGAAGCCGGGGTGGGCGGAGGTTTCCACGACGCCGGCGAAATCGATGCCCGGGGTCAGCGGCCAGACCCGGACCACCGGCGCCTTGCCGGTGAGGGCAAGGCCGTCCTTGTAGTTCACGGTTGAGTATTCGACCCGCACCGTGACGTCGCCCTCCATGAGCTCGTCGCCGGTGAGGTCGACGAACCGCGTCTCATGGCCCGCATCGGTCTTGAACAGGCGGATGGCGCGGAACGTGTCGGACATGGTCAGATCCCCTGTTCGGATGAGGGCGAATTGCGCCACTTCAGCAGCAGATCGAGGTTGTAATTCCTGAACTGGTCGTAGGTCTGGACGCCGGGCTTGGCGCCCAGGGCCTTGCGATGGGCGACTTCCTCGGGCGTTCCCAGATCGTGGCCGGTGGAGAAGACGCCGCCGCCCGGACGATCACCACCCTGACCGCCTCGTCGGCGCGGGCCGGGTTGAAGGCGGCGTCGATCTCGTCCAGCATGCGATAGCCCTGAGCGTTGCGGTAGGCCGGGCGATTGAGCGTGATCAGGCCGAGCGGGCCATCCACCGCGTAGAGAATGTCGCGAAAGTCCACTTGGGGGCGCGGCTAGTTCAGGGCGACGAAGCGCGGTCCCGTGCGGGTCTCCACACGCCGCATGATGGCCAGGGTGTCGCCGTTCCCCCCCCGCGGCTTGACAACGGTAATCACGAACCATGCGCCGCTCGGCAGGTTGTCGAACCCGAAATGGCTCGCGCCATCGCAGGTCGTCCGTTTCACATATCTGGCGAGATCCCCGCTCGGCGCGGTCTGGGTGCGCTTGCGGACCTCCTCCACCGGTAGGGTCGCGTCGGTCGCCGAGCCGTAGAGAAGGTTCATCCGGCGGCGGCTCCAGGGCGTCTCGGGGGTCAGGATCACGTCGCGTCCTTCGCAGGAATAGCGGACTGGGCCTTCGCGGTAAGTGACGGCGCCCTGGATGGAGGCGCTTCCGGGGATCAGGGACCAGGCGAAGTCCTGCGGCCGGAACACGTTGGCGGCGGGAGGAGGACCGTACGGTCGATAGGACGGATAGGGCGCGGGCGGGGGCGGACCCAGGCTGGGCGTGCCACAGGCGCCCAGGCCCGCGGCGAGGAGGACGACGGAGACGATACGCTTCATGGCCTCGACCCTACGGCGGACGCGCGGCGTCGGCAACGCCGGACCGCGCGGCGCCGCGGACTTTCTAAGGCTCTTGGCGGCTCGGTCATGAACGGTGATAACCTTTTCCCAGAGGAAACCCCAACCGTCACCCGGAGATCAACCGATGAAGGCCGCCGTGTTGCGCGAAGTCAGGACGCCGCTCCAGATCGAGGACGTCCGTATCGGAAAGCCAGGGCCGCATGAGGTGCTGATCCGCACCGCCGCGGCCGGCGTCTGCCACTCCGACCTCCATTTCATCGAAGGCTCCTACCCCCATCCGCTTCCCGCGGTTCTGGGCCACGAGAGCGCGGGCGTGGTCGAGCAGGTCGGGTCCGAGGTCCGGACGGTGAAGGTCGGCGATCATGTGATTACCTGCCTGTCGGCCTTCTGCGGCCACTGCGACTACTGCCTCACCGGCCACATGAGCCTCTGCGTCAGTCCCGAGACCAAACGCGAGGCGAGTGAGGCGCCGCGCCTGTCGCAGGAGACTGGACCCATGCTGCAGTATCTCAACCTCTCGTCCTTCGCCGAGCAGATGCTGATCCACGAACACGCCTGCGTCGCCATTCGCAAGGATATGCCCCTCGACCGCGCGGCGCTGATCGGCTGCGGCGTGCTGACCGGCGCCTGCGCGGTGTTTCGCACCGCCAAGGTCAGCCCCGGGGAAACCGTCGCGGTGATCGGCTGCGGCGGCGTCGGCCTGGCGGCGATCAACGGCGCGGCCATCGCCGGCGCCGGCCGGGTCATCGCCATCGATGCATCGAAATCCAAGGACAACATGGCCCGGCACTTCGGCGCCACCGACTTCGTCTGCGCCTCCGACACCGACGCGGTGAAGGTAGTATTGGAAATGACCAAGGGCGGAGTGGATCACGCCTTCGAGGCGGTGGGGCTGAAGAAGACGACCGAGCAGGCCTTCGGCATGCTCAGGCGCGGCGGCACGGCCTATGTCATCGGGATGATTCCGATCGGCCAGACGGTCGAGCTGCCCGGCTACGCCTTCCTCGGCGAAAAGACGCTCAAGGGGTCGCTGATGGGCTCGAACAACTTCCCCGTCGATATGCCCCGCCTCGTCGATATGTATCTCGCCGGCAAACTCAAGCTCGACGAGATGGTGTCGCGGCGGATCAAGCTCGAGGAGGTCAACGACGCCTTCGCCGAAATGAAGACCGGTCAGATCGCCCGCTCGGTGATCGTGTTCGATATCTGAAGGGGATGGAGGACATTCTCAGTCCCGCTCGACCGCGATGGCGGCGGCGTCGAGGGCCTGGGTGATCGCGGCGATCTGGGCCTCGCTCGGTCGGCCGCGTTCGAGCTTCAGCCGCAACGCCGTCCGCAGATTCTCCATGGCCCGGACGATCTGGGGCGCGGGCCGATCGGCGGATCGTTCGGCGACATCGGCGATGCGCTTGAAGATGGCGTCGACCGAGGCCTTGTTGACGGCCAGGGCGGCGCGACCCTCCTCGGTGATGGCGAAGGCTTTCTTGGCCCCGTCCGACTGGACGGCGGAGACGTAGCCCAACTCCTCCAGCAGGGTGAGGGTCGGATAGACCACGCCGGGACTCGGGCTGTAGGCGCCACCGAGGCGGTCCTCGATCTCCTTGATCAGTTCGTAGCCGTGGCTGGGCTTGCCGGCGATCAGGGCCAGCAGGACGTAGCGCAGATCGCCTTGCTCGAAGACCCGCTCGCGCCGGCCGAAACGGCCGCCTGGCCCGTGATGGCGCAAGCCATGCCGGCCATGTTCGTGCCGGCCGAAGCCGAATTCCTCGGAATGGGAGGAGCCGCGCATATGGCGGCTGGATTGGAAACGATGCATGGAATTTCAGTGCCTGCTAAAAACGTACGAGATATATCGTACGAGCCGATATATCGAACTCATATCGGAAGATGCAAGGCCAGAGTCGAAAAAAAGTCGCGGACGAAGCCTCTACGCCTCGGGCGCGAGCCGGATCGGCGATGCGACCGCGGGTTCGAGGTCCGAGAGGGCCGGTTTCAGTCCGGATGGAATGCCCGGCCCCGGCGTTCTCGGCGGCGCCAGGGCGAGCAGGGCGTCTATCCGCGCCTTCTGGGCTTCAAAACTTACAAGTCTGTCCCCTCGAAGCGCGGCGGCGCCGATCGATGCCAGCGAGGCCGGGTCGATTCGGACGCCGGAGCGCCAGACTTCGTAATGCAGGTGCGGTCCCGTCGCCTCGCCGGTCTGGCCGACGAACCCGATCACCTGGCCCTGGCGGACGGTGAGACCTGGGCGAACGCCGTCGGCGTAGGCCGAAAGGTGGGCATAGCCAGTCTCCAGCCCGCCCGCGTGCCGGACGCGCAGCCAGGCGCCGTAGCCGCCCCAGACCCTGGCTTCGACCACCACGCCGTCGCCCGCCGCCAACACCGGCGTGCCGATCGGAGCGGCGAAGTCGATGCCCTGATGCATGCGGCTGTAGCCGAGGATGGGATGCAGCCTCATCCCGAAGATCGAACTGATCCGCGCGCCCTCGACCGGCGTGCGCAGCAGAGAGTTCGCCGTCGCCGCGCCCGAGGAATTGAGGAACTCGGCGCGGCCGTGGTCATCGAAAGCGTAGAACCGGCTGACCCCGTTCCTGCCGCCGATTTCGGCGTACAGCAGGGCGCCGGTGTCCACCGTTTCACCGGCAGCCGTCCGAGTCCGCCGGAAGACGAGGCGGAAGCGGTCGCCGGGGGCCAGATCGCGGGCAAAATCCAGCCGCCTGGCGAAAAGAGCCGAGACCTGTTCGATCAGGGCCGGATTGGCGCCGGCGCGCTCGGCCGAATCGTAGAGTGAGCCCCGCAGCGTCCCTTCGGCCACCGTGACCACGGGGGTATCGACGGGACCCCGGGACGCGATGCGCAGAGCGCCGTCGTAGGTCCGGGAGAACCAAATCGGCATGGATCCATCGACCGGGACGGAAACGCCGGCGAGACGCCCTTGTCCCTCGCGCGATCGCGGGCGCGCGAGGGCGACTTCGAGGATGACGCCCGGCCCGACCACCGGCCCGATCAGCGCGCCGGCCTCGCCGGCGTCTCTCGCCGATACGCCGGCGCGGCGAAGGGATCGTTCGGCCGTCTCCCCAGGCGCCATGCGGACGCGCGCGGTGCTCGCCGCGGCGACCTCCGACGGGCCGGAAGTCCCCAGCCAGGCGCCGATGGCGATCACGCAGGCGGCGAGGCTCACCGCGATACGGCCGCCGATCGGTGAAGGGGAAGGAGGGTTGCGGGCGGGCGGCATGACCACGACCGTTGACCTTCGGGGTTAACGGGATGTGAGCGTCAAAGGAGATCGCGGACGCGCTCCGCCGGCCGACAGAGGGCCGCGCCCTTGGGTCCGGCCACGATCGGCCGCTCGACCAGGATCGGATGGCTGACCATGGCGTCCACAATCTCGCTGTCGCTCGTCTTCCCGGACGTCAGGCCCAGGGCCTCGGCCGGCGTGCCACGAACCCGCAACAGGTCACGCGGCTTCGATCCCATGCGCCGAAGGAGCTGCTCCAGCTCCTCGCGCCGCCAGCCCACCTCGAGGTATTCGACCACTCGCGGCTCGCGTCCGGCCGCGCGGATCGCGGCGAGAACGTTGCGGGAGGTTCCGCAGGCGGGATTGTGGAAGATGGTGAGGCCGTCTTTGTCAGGTTCAGGGGCCATCGGCTATCTCCTTGATTCACTTTGTCCAGGTGAAGCGGTCGGCGCCGACAACCACCGTCGAGCCGGCGATGTCCCAGGCCATGAGATCGGCGGGCATCGGTGGCAGCGGCTCCGCCGCGCCCGGCCAGTGATCGAGGATTTGCGCCCACCGCAAATCCAGCCGGCCCGGCGCCCGGGGTCTGAAGGCGACGGTGACCCCGCCCGGCGCGGCCTGCCAACGCAGGTGTGTCCATTGGCCAGGCTCGGCGAGCAGAGGCGTCGGCTTGCCATCCGCGGCCGCGGCGCCCACCGGGACATCGGCTCGCAAGTCGAGCCTGAGAATGGCGCCGACGGCCATCGGGGCGCTGACCACGACGGTCCCATCCGCCGAACGGGCCACTGAGACCGGCGAGACGCTCCGCGGGACCGCACGGGCGCGCGCCGCCGTCATCGGCTCGGCGAATCCTGGAAACCGAAGGCGTTCGAGCGTCCCCCCGTCGGCGCGCAGAACGGCGCGAGTCCATCCATCCAGCGGAAGCGGGCTCGCTCGCCATGCCCGCCCACTGCCCGATTCCACCACATAGAGCGGCATGACGGCCAACGGGTATCGGGCGCTCCACGGGTTCGTCACGTTCAGCCAGACGGCCACGCCGAAGCCGATCGCGAGGACAACCAGCCCGCCCAGAACACCTCGCAACCGTTCCGATTGAGGCGGCCAGGCGAAAGGCAAAATCAACATCGCCGCGAGCCAGACCACAAACCCACAGGCGTCCGCCCGGTCGAGGCCCTGAAGCAAGCTGTGGAACAGGCCGCCGAGCCAGGCGAGACCCAGGACCACCAGTACGAGGGACAAGGTCCAGCCGACTCTCCGCCTTCCCGTGGCGCCGGCGGTCAAGGCGGCGCAGGCCGCGCCGGCGGCGGTCGGCCAGGCGACCACGAAGCCCGTCGTGGGCGCGAAGACCTGAAGCGCCAGCGCGGCGATGAGGCCGGTGGCGAGCAGGCCGATCCACAGCCCGGCGATCGGGCCGTCCCGACGGCGCCACAGGGCGCAGGCGCCAGCGATCGCGAGCAGACTTCCCATCCCGACCAGCCCCATGGCGATCTCGAATGGGGGGAAGCGCGCGAGCAGAGGCCGGTATTCCATCCAGCCCGCCGCCACGCCGGTGGATGCGCGGGCGGCATCGAGCGCCAGCGCCGAGCCGACCAGGATCAGGAGCGAAGCTCCCGCCCCCGCCGCCAGGTCGGACCAGGCCCACGGCGCCGCGCGGCGCGAGCGAACCGCCGCGACGACGAGCGCCCCCGCCGTCGCCGCCAGCAGGAGCCAGCCGGCCCAGGCCGGATAGTCGATCATCCAGTCACCAAGCAGATTGCCATACACCGCGTCCGGGGCGCGCGCCGGAAGGGCCGGGGCGAGCGCCAGCGCGCGGGCCGTTCCGAGCACTTCGTCGCCGATGTGCTGCACCGAGCCCTGGTCCAGGGCGGCTATCGTCGAACTGGGCGAATGGTAATCGAACTGTCGGCCGATGAAGGCGTAGTTGAAGCCGGGAAGGCCGCGCTTCCTGGCCACGGTGTAGTCGGTGTCGTTGGGGAGCAGCTTGTAGACGAACTCGGTCAGCGAGTTGGCTTGCGGTCGGACCGCCGTCCGCCGAAAGACGTCGATGGCGCGACCGTTCGCGGCCCCGGTCTCGAACATGCTCGCCCGGCCGCCGCCACCGCGGCTCTCGAGGTTGAGAATGAAGCCGGCGCGCGCGGCGAGGGGATCGTCGGCGAAGAAGGCGCGGGCGCCCAGCAGCCCCGCCTCTTCACCATCGGTGATCACCACCATCACGTCGCGGGCGGGTCGAGGACCCGCTTCCAGAGCCCGGACGATCTCCAGAATCGAGGCGACACCGGTGATGTCGTCGGCGGCCCCGGGAGATCCCGGAACACTGTCGTAGTGGGCCATGAGAGTCAGGGCCGGGGCCGCCCGGTCACGGCCCTGGAGAATCCCGATCACGTTCTCCACGACGCCGCCGGAAACATAGGATTGGCCGCCGACCAGTCGTGTGGCGATGCTCTCGTCCCGCTGGATCCGCGGCGAAAGGCTCAGGGCGGTCATCCGTGTGAACAGGTGATCGCGAACCGCGTGATTGGCCGCCGAACCGATGGGATGAGGCACCGGCGCCATGGCGACGACATCGACCATCGCCCGGCCCGCCGAGAACGCCATCGGCGGCGCACTCCGGGCGAGGGGGGCGGGTGTGCGGGCGGAGAGGAAGAAGATGACGAACGCGGCCGCGACGCAGGCGGCGAGGGCTATCGATCTGGCCATCCGGCGGCTCCCCGGAGGGTCTTAGCCTCCGTGACGCCTCGATGGAACGGCAAAGCGATCAGGCGGCGACCGCGCGGCCTTCCTGCGGGTCGCGGAGCACGTATCCGCGGCCCCAGACGGTTTCGATGTGATGGTCGTCGGCGGCCATCTTCAGTTTCTTGCGCAGCTTGCAGATGAAGACGTCGATGATCTTCAGTTCCGGCTCGTCCATGCCGCCATAGAGGTGATTGAGGAACATCTCCTTGGTCAGCGTCGTGCCCTTGCGCAGGGAGAGCAGCTCCAGCATCTGATATTCCTTGCCGGTGAGATGAACCCGCATGCCGTTGACCTCGACGGTCTTGGCGTCGAGATTGACCAGGATGTCGCCGGTCTTGATCACCGATTGGGCATGGCCCTTCGAGCGGCGCACCACCGCATGGATGCGGGCCACCAGTTCCTCGCGATGGAACGGCTTGGTCATGTAGTCGTCGGCGCCGCCGCCGAGCGTCTTGACCTTGGTGTCGATCTCCGAGGTTCCCGACAGGATCATGATCGGGGTGTTGATCTTGCCGACTCTCAGGGTGCGCAGCACGTCCATGCCGCTCATGTCCGGCAGGTTCATGTCCAGGAGGATGAGGTCGTAGTCATAGATCTTGCCCAGATCGATGCCCTCTTCGCCCAGATCGGTGGTGTAGACGTTGAAGCCCTCGGACTTGAGCATCAGTTCGATGCCTTGAGCCGTGGCGCGGTCATCCTCGATCAGCAGTACGCGCATGTCGAAACGGTCCTCCCCGCCGAATGGCGGATCCCCTCGGCGGAAACCGGACTCCGCCACGCCCTCGCCGCGCAGATTGCCGGTGAGTTAATTTAAGACCGGTTAATGGTGAAAATCCGACTGGCTGAGCGTTAGGCCGATTTGCGAATCAGCGGCAAGCGATCGCTCGGGTCGCGCCGGTCGGTGGCGATGAATCTTTCGTGATCGGGGCTCAGGTGAACGACTTCGGGCCGGCTCGACCCTCTTCCGCCTCGGCGACGCGGCGCAGGGCGGAAAGGTCGTCGCCAATGCGGAAAATGGTCACGTAGAACTCGCAGAACGCTCGCCAGATCAATCCCACGGCGCCGACCAGCAGGAGACCGGCGACGAGCACCGAGAGGGCCGCGAGTCCCGCCGCCCAGCTGCCTTCGCGCAGCGCCACGCCGACCGCCGCGCCGACCACCGAAAAGGCGGCGATCATGATCACGCCCAGGCCGGCCCAGTAGATCAGGTGGATCACCGGTCCGGTGATCATCCGATCGAAGGTCAGCGCACTCCACAGGCGCCCGCGCCTCGGCTGAGCTCGCGCCGCTCCCCTGCCTGGATTCATGGGTCCTGATTTCCTTATCGGCGCCCCGCCTGCGCGTGGCGTCGAATGGCTAGCAGCGCGCGCGCGCCGCCGCAATGCCGCGACGAGCCGATCGCCGACGTCGCCGCGGGACCGGGAAAGCCTCGTGGAGGAGTCGAGGGCTCGAACGGCGAATCAGCGGAACGACTTTTCCTGATGGTGCATGGTGGTCCGCAGGCCGGCCAAACCATGCTCGTCGAACGCCTGCTGCCAGGAGAGGAACTCCTCGCTGGTCAAGGCGTAGCGCTCGCAGGCATCGTCGAGGCTCAGAAGACCGCCGCGCACCGCGACCACGACCTCGGCCTTGCGGCGGATGACCCAGCGCTGGGTGTTTGCCGGGGGTAGATCGGAGAGCGTCAGCGCCGCGCCGGTCGGTCCGATCACGTACCGGTCGCCCCTGCTGTTGGTCCGCTGTTGCTGCAACATGGCCCTGCGTCTTTCTTACCGTCGCTCTCGGAAACCGGAGATAGCGCGCCCGGCTATAACGCCGGCTTAATCCTGACAGTAAAATTTCTCCTAACCGATCTCCGTGACTATGTTCACCTATGGGTCTCATCGTCGGCACAATTCATACTTTAAGATAATGATCGCTCTTGCGAGTACATCAAAGTTAAGCTTTCCGTCTCGATTATATACTTATGGTTAATCCGACCGAGATGAGCGTCTTCTGGCGGTGAGCGGCCGGGAAGAATGCCGACGGTAGGCGTTGGACCCTTCGCGCGCTACATAGCCGTCATGCTCGGTACATCCATTGACGCGGTGCGGCGCGCCGTCGCCCTTCCGGTGGGCGCGCGGGTGGTGGCCGCTATGTCGGGGGGCGTGGATTCCACCGTCGCCGCCGCCCTGCTGAAAGGCGCCGGCTACGATGTGGTCGGGATCACGCTGCAGTTGTACGACCACGGCGCCGCGGCCCGCCAGAAGGGAGCGTGCTGCGCCGGACAGGACATCCTCGACGCCCGTACAGCCGCCCGGACGCTGGGCATCGCCCACTACGTTCTGGATTACGAACGGCGTTTCCGCGAGGCGGTGATCGAGGATTTCGCCGATTCCTACCTGCGCGGCGAGACGCCGATTCCCTGCGTGCGATGCAATCAGACCGTGAAGTTCCGCGATCTGATGGAGGTCTCGCGCGAGCTCGGCGCCGCGGCGCTGGCCACCGGCCACTACGCCCGGCGTCTGGCGGGACCCTCCGGCCCCCGGCTGCATCGCGCCCGCGACGCCGGCCGGGACCAGAGCTATTTTCTCTTCGCCACGACCCGCGAACAACTCGACTTCGTGCGCTTCCCGCTGGGGGGTCTCGAGAAGAGCGACGTGCGGAGATTGGCGGCTCGGCTGGGTTTGGCCGCGGCCGACAAGAGCGACAGCCAGGACATCTGCTTCGTGCCGGAGGGCCGATACACGACCGTCATCGACCGCGTCCGTCCGGGCGCGGCGGCGGCCGGGGACATCGTCCATGTGGATGGACGCGTGTTGGGCCGCCATGTCGGCGTGGCTGGCTTCACCGTGGGACAGCGACGCGGCCTCTCCGTGGCCGTGGGCGAACCGCTCTTCGTCGTCCGCCTCGATGCGGCGCGCCGTGAAGTCGTCGTGGGACCACGCGAAGCCTTGTTGACCGCCTCGCTCGACCTGGGCGAGACGAATTGGCTGGGAGACGATCCGTCCATCGAGGTCGCGGCCGGATCGACCAGGGCGGTGCTCGCGCGGGTTCGATCGACCCGCGAGCCGACGCCGGCCCGACTGGCTTGGGGCGGAGCCGGTCCGAGGGTGGTGTTCGAAAGCCCGCACGAAGGCGTGGCGCCCGGCCAGGCCTGCGTGCTCTACGACGCGGCCGAACCCGATCGGGTCCTGGGCGGCGGCTTCATCGCCTCGGCGCTCGCCGCTCGATAGCGTCCGGCGCTTGCGGCGAGGGCGACGAACGCCCAAATCGCGCAGACCCGTAAGGTGCAATGCTCATGTCGGCCGATCCTATCGTCATCGTCTCCCACGCCCGCACGCCGATGGGCGCTTTCCAGGGTGTTCTGGCGGGCGCCTCCGCGACCCACCTGGGCGCGACCGCGGTTCGCGCCGCGGTCCAGCGGGCCGGGATGGATGTCGAGGCCGTCGATCAGATCCTGATGGGCTGCGTCCTGTCTGCCGGGCTCGGCCAGGCGCCGGCGAGGCAGGCGGCCCTGGGCGCCGGCCTGCCGACCTCCGTGGAGGCCACGACGGTCAACAAGATGTGCGGCTCGGGGCTGCAGGCCGCGATTCTGGCCCATGACGCTCTGGCGGCCGGCTCGGCCCGGGTGATCCTCGCGGGCGGCATGGAGAGCATGTCGAACGCCCCCTATCTGCTGGCCAAACACCGCGCCGGCACCCGCGTCGGCCACGATCGGGTGATCGATTCCATGTACCTGGATGGCCTCGAGGATGCGTATGAAACCGGCAAATTGATGGGCGCCTTCGCCGAGGAGATGGCCGCCGCCTATCAGTTCACCCGGGAGGACATGGACGCCTACGCGATCGAGAGTCTCGAGCGCGCCCGGCGGGCCGTGGAGCGTGGCGATTTCGAGCGGGAGATCACCCCGGTTGAGATCGCCGGCCGCAAGGGAATCGAGACGGTGGCCCGCGACGAAACGCCCCTGAAGGCCGATCCGGCCCGAATTCCGACCCTGAAACCCGCCTTCGCCAAGGACGGCGCGATCACCGCCGCCAACGCCTCCTCGATCTCGGACGGCGCGGCCGCGATGGTTCTGATGCGTGCTTCGACCGCCGAAACCCTGGGTCTGACGCCGCTTGCCCGGATCGCCGCCCACGCCGCCCACGCTCAGGCGCCGGGGCTGTTCACCACGGCCCCGGTCCCCGCGATGCGCAAGGCGCTGAAGCGGGCCGGCTGGAGCGCCGGAGAGGTCGATCTGTGGGAAGTCAACGAGGCCTTCGCCATGGTGGCGATGATCGCCATGCGCGATCTGGACATTCCTCACGAACGGCTCAACGTCAACGGCGGCGCCTGCGCCCTCGGTCACCCGATCGGCGCGTCGGGCGCCCGCATCCTCTCAACCCTCATCGCCGCCCTCGAGGCCAGCGGCGAAAAGCGGGGAATGGCCTCACTGTGCATCGGCGGCGGAGAGGCGGTGGCGATGGCGGTGGAGCGATTCTAGGCCTCGAAGCGACGGCCCTACTCTCTCTGCGGCGGGGCGCCGGAGCCGCCGCCGCCGGGGAACTTGTCGATATTCATCTTCATCCCGTTGCCCAGCGCCACGTCGCCCGGCGTCATGTCCGCCGGACAGGGTCCGGAATAGACACCCTCGATGTCGGTGACATGATGGCCGTTCATCGCCGCGACCGGGGCGCCGCTGATGTCGCTCTCGCTACGCACGTGATATTTCGAGGAAAAATCCCCAGAAATCGTTCCCTTGGAGGTAATCGTTCCGGCGCCGCCGAGCGAACAGATCGAGGCGCTGGTGTAGGAACCGTCCAGCCCGCGACTCATCGAACGTTGCTGGCATTTCCGTCGCCCCACCTTCTGACTGAAGGCCATCATCTTGGCGTCCGTGGACGGATCGACGCACTCACGAACCTGGCCCATTCGGTTGGGCGCGCCGTCTTCGCTCATGGTCTGGATCCACAATCCCGACCTGCGGGTCGGCATGGAGACGGCGCCGGAGGTCGAGGCCGTGGCCCCACCGGGACCGGCGCTGGCGCTCGCCGACGCTCCCTTCGCTCCTTCGGTCTTGCCGCACGCGCCCAGAGCCAGCGCCACCGTGGAAATGATCAGGATGGTCCGCATGCCGTGCTTCTCCGCGATGACCGAGCCGCACCCTAGGGGCAAATCCCGTGGAACGTAAATGCCCCCAGGCGACTATCAGAGTGAACCTTGGGAGAGCGACTGGTGAGTGAAGCAAAGAGTGCGCTGCGAGATGACGCGACCGCCGGGCGGTTCGAGATGACCGAGGAGGGGGCCACGGTGTTCGCCGACTATCGCCGCATCCCGGGCCGCCTGATCATCGATCACGTCGAGGCGCCCGCTGCTTTGCGGGGAACGGGCGCCGCCGGCCGCCTGATGGAGGCGATCGCCGCCCTGGCCCGCCGCGAGGAAGTCGGGATCACGCCCCTCTGCGGCTACGCGACCGCCTGGCTGAACCGTCATCCCGACTTCGCCGACCTGGCGCGATGATCCCGTTCTACCAGGTGTCGCGATCCGGATCCCGGCGGGGCGCGCGGTCGCCATCATAACCGCGGTAGCCATAGTAGCGGTCATAGGCGCCCGGACCGTATTCGGCGTCGTAGGCGGCCCGCGCGCGCTCGTAGTCGCGGCGCTGGTGGCGGTAGGCGTCACGCTGGGCGTCGTAGGTGGCGGCGCGGTCATCGTAGCCCTGACGCTGGTTGTCGTAAGCGTCGCGCTGGTATTGATATTGCTGGACGCTCTGGGCGTAGTCCGGATCGCCGTAGGCGGTCTGGGCCGCGGCGGCGCCGCCGATGCCGACCGCGATGACCGCGGCGAGGCCGGCGACTGGGAGGAAGTTCATGGCTTTCGGCTCCATGGCTCGGGGATGAGGCCGGAGATCGACCTGGACAAGGAAACGAACGAAATGGAACCCGGTTGCCGAGCCGGCGGTTTCCTCGCCGCTTTGGAGGTTATTCCGTGCTGCTGAACCCCGGGACGACCTGCTGGCGCGTCGCCCCCTCGCCGCGGGCCGCGGTGCTGGTCGATACGGCGGACTATTTCGACGCCGCCCGGTCGTCGATGTTCAAGGCCAGGCGCTCGATACATCTGCTCAACTGGGCGTTCGAGGCGCAAACGCCGTTTCGACCGGCGCCGGGCGGCGGGGCGGCGCCGGAGGACCGGATCGGGGGGTTTCTCAAGGACCTGGCGGTGGCCAAGCCCGAACTGGACATCCGTCTGCTGTGCTGGAAATCGGCCCTGCCGATCGCCGCGACGCAGGATTTCTTCCCCTGGCGGGACCGCCTGTTCTTCGCCGGCTCGGGGGTGAAGTTCCGGCTCGATGGCCGGTTGCCGATGGGCGCATGCCATCACCAGAAGGCGATCGTCATCGACGACGCCCTGGCCTTCTGCGGCGGGGCCGACTTCGGGCCGGACCGCTGGGACACCCCGTTGCATCTGGACGCCGACCCCAGGCGCCGAAAGTCGCCGACGAGCAAGAGCTATTTCTGCGCCCGGCACGAGGTCATGGGTCTCATCGAGGGGCCGCCGGCCGCGGCGCTGGGCGAGCTCTTCCGGGAACGCTGGCTTCGAAAGACCGGCGAGTCGCTCCCGCCAGCCCAGACTGGTGAGGCGAGCGATCTCTGGCCCGATGGCGTCGAGCCGGCGTTCACCAACGTCGCCGCCGGCTTTTCACGCACCTCGGCGGCCTGGCGGGACTACCCGGAGGTGCGGGAGGTCGAGGCTCTCTCCCTGGCCATGATCACCGGCGCGCGACGCTCGATCTACATGGAGAACCAGTATTTCACCTCGCCGGTGATCGCCGAGGCGCTGGCCGCGCGCCTGGCGGCGACGGAGGGGCCGGAGGTGGTCATCGTCTCCCCCCGGCGTTCGCCGAGCTGGTTCGATCAGATGACCATGGACCGCACCCGTTCACGGTTCATCGGCCGGCTCCGGTCGGCCGACGTCCACGGCCGCTTCCGCGCCTATTTTCCGCTCACCGCGGCGGGCGCGCCGATCATCGTCCACGCCAAGCTGGCGATCATCGACGACTGCCTGCTGCGCATCGGCTCGGCCAACATCAACAACCGCTCGATGGGCTTCGACACCGAGTGCGATCTGTCACTGGAGGCGGAAGGTGAGACGGCGGAGGCCTCGCGGACGGCGATCGCCGCGATCCGCGCCGAACTCGTCGGCCACTGGCTGGGCTGCCCGGCGCGCGCCGTCGCCGAGGCGATGGAGAAGGAAGGGGGGCTGGGAGCGGCGATCGAGGCCCTGCGCGCGGCGGGCGCCGGGCGGCTGTCGCCGATCGAGCCCGCGCCGCTGGGCGCCTTGGCGACGCTGATCGCCAAGTATCACCTGGGCGATCCGGCCAGCCCCGCCGACTCCTGGCGACCATGGCGGCGGCGGGCGCACCTGGAAGCCAGCGCCGAAGCGGTCCGGGCGCGCCTGGCGATGTCGTTCGCGCACATGCCCTGAACCGCCGCGGGGATCCGAACAGAGAAAAGGGGCCGCCCGACGGGCGACCCCTTTCCTTGAAACGATAGCCAGAAAGAGAAGTGAGGCGCGAGCCTACTTCTTGTCCGGCGCCATCGCCTTGGCGTCCTTGGACGCGTCCTTGGCGTCCTTGGCGGCGTCCTTGGCCGTGTCGGCCGACATCGCGGCCGAGTTGGCGGCCGCGTCGGCGGCCGGGGTGGCCGCGGGCGTCGTGGCCGCGGTGTTGGCGGCGGCGTTCGCATCCGTCGCGGCGGCGGCGGCGGTGTTGGCCGACGTGGCGGCCGAATCGGCGGCCCCGTTGGCGGCGGCGGCATCGTCCTTCTTTTGGCAGGCGGTCAGCGACAGAGCAGCGACGGCGGCGCCGGCGATGAGCACTTTGCGAAGGGTTTCAGAAGTCATGTTTTTGGTTCCTTGGGTGCGATTCTCAACGCCACGGAGGGCGATTGGTGAAAACATACGGACGGCGATACTCAGGGATTCCGCCCGCACCAGAATGCGTCCGTGGACGCGGAATCAGGAATAGGCCGACAAGCGCCGCCAATCAAGCGAAGAGTTCACGGCGTCGTGATCAAGCTGTGAATAACGGCGCCAGGCGGCCCATGGCCTCGGTGAGGCTGGCCGGCGAGCGGGCCACGCACAGGCGCAGGAAGCTCTCGGCCCCGGGACCGAAGAACAGTCCCGGGGCAAGGCCGACGCCGGCCTCGTCCAGGATGCGCGCGCAGGCGGCGCGGGAATCGGACCAGCCGTCGATCTCGAAGAAGGCGAACATGCCGGCGCGGGGCCTTGGTCCCATCCGCACCCGCCCCAAGCGCTCCAGAGCCGAACAGACGATATCCATGCCGGCCGCGCAATAGTCGCGGATGAGGGCGACGAAAGGTTCGCCGTCCCGCACCGCGGCGACACCGGCATGCTGGATGAACGTCGCCACGCCGCTGTTCGAGTACTGGGTCATCATCGCCAGGGTGGCGCCGAGCGAAGGCGGGTGGACCATCCAGCCCAGGCGCCAGCCGGTCATCGCCCAGGACTTGGAAAAGCTGTTGACCACCAGCACACGGTCCTCGGGCTCGGCGTGGCCGAGGATCGAGGGCGCGGCGCGCGCGCCGAACACCAGGCGATTGTAGACTTCGTCGGCAATCAGCCAGGCCCCGCGGGACCGGGTGATCGCCAGAAGCGCTCTCTGGATCTCGATCGGAATCATCGCCCCGGTCGGATTGCCGGGAGAGGCGAAGAACACCCCGCGGGTGCGTCCGTCCATGGCCGCGGCGACCTTGCCCGGGTCAAGACTCCAGCCGCCCGGGCCATGGTCCATCCTAACCGAGCGCGCCTCGACGCCGGCCAGACGCGCCGCGCCGCCGATGTTGGGCCATAGCGGATCGACCACCACGACGTTGTCGCCGCGCTCGGCGATCAGGTGCACGGCCATCATCAAGCCGTGCATGGCGCTGGTGGTGACCGTGATCCGCTCGGGTTTCACCGGCCCGGCGCCCAGGCCGGTGAGATACGACGCCAGCGCCTGGCGCAGTTCCGGAATGCCGTTCTGGGGGGCGTAGAAGACGTGGCCGTCCACCACCGCCTGGCGCATGGCCTCGCCGATGAAGGCCGGCGCGGCGAGGTCTCCCTCGCCGAACCACAGCGCAATGAGATCTGGCCGGCCGCGCGAGCCGGTGGCCAGGCTGGAGATGTTCTCCAGCGGAATCCGCCGCACCGCCTGGCGCGCGCCGGCCAGGGCGCTCTGGCCTTCGCTCAAGGAAACCTCTTCCATCCGCGCCTCATAGCCGAGAATCCCCTTCGCGGCGCGGTTTGCGCTCGGCGTTCGATCGTCTAGCTTAGGAGCCATGAGAGCCGCCCACGTCGCCGCCGCCGTCGCCGCCTTCCTCGCCCTGACCGCAGGGCCGGCCATGGCATTCGACGTGGCGGGAATGGACCGGACGGTGGCGCCGGGCGACGATTTCTTCTCCTACGCCAACGGCGACTGGTTGAAGACCGCCGTGATCCCCGCCGATCGCGGCGCCTTCGGCGTCGGCGCGGCCCTGGCCGAACTCACCGACCGGCGCACCGACGAGCTGATCAGGAATCTCGCGGCCGACGCGCCGCCCGGTGGCGAGGCGCGCAAGATCGCCGACTATTACGCCGCCTACATGGACGCCGCGGCCATCGAAGCCAAGGGCCTGGCGCCGCTGAAGCCCAGGCTCGCCAAGATCGCCGCCATCTCCGATCGCCGCTCCCTGGCCGCCGCGCTCGGGGCCGAGATGCGGGCCGACGTCGATATCCTCAACGCCACCAGCCTGCACACCGATCGGCCGTTGGGGCTGTGGGTGGCGCAGGACCTCGACGATCCCACCCGCTATTCGCCGTTCCTGGTCGAGGGCGGCCTGGGCCTGCCGGACCGCAGCTACTATCTGGACCCCTCACCGCGGATGGCCCAGCTGCGCGAGGCCTATCAGGCGCACATCGCCCGGGTGCTGCGGCTGGCCGGCGCCGCCGATCCCGACGCCAAGGCGGCGCGGATATTCGAGCTGGAACACCGCATCGCCGCCACCCAGATCGGCCGGGCCGACACCGAACAGGTGAAGAAGGGCGACAACCACTGGACCCGGCTGGATTTCTCCGCCCGGGCGCCGGGCATGGACTGGAGCGCCTATTTCGCCGCCGCCGGGCTGGCCAGCCAGGACCGGTTCGTGGTCTGGCAGCCGGACGCCGTGGTCGGCCTGGCGGTCCTGACCGGATCGCAGCCGATCGAAGTGTGGAAGGACTATCTGACGTTTCACCTCATCGACCGCGCTTCGCCGGTGCTTCCCAAGGCTTTCGCCGATGAACAGTTCGATTTCTATGGGCGTGTGCTGTCGGGGACGCCGGCCCAGAGCGCGCGCTGGAAACGGGCGGTGGGAGCGACCAACGCCGCCCTCGGCGACGCGGTGGGCAAGCGCTACGCCGAACGCTGGTTTCCACCGGCGGAAAAGGCACAACTCCAGACCATGGTCGGCAATCTGATCGCCGCGTTCGGCCGGCGGATCGACTCTCTCGATTGGATGGCGCCGGAAACCAAGACCAGGGCGAAAGCCAAGCTCGCCGCGCTGAAGGTCGGCGTCGGCTATCCGGACAAGTGGCGGGACTACTCCGGGCTCGAAGTCCTCCGCGGGGATGCGCTCGGCAATCTCGAGCGCGCGCAGCTGTTCGAATACCGGCGCAATCTCGCCAAGCTCGGCGCGCCGGTCGATCGCCGCGAGTGGGTGATGACGCCGCAGACCGTCAACGCGGTCAATCTGCCGGCGATGAACGCGCTCAATTTCCCCGCCGCCTATCTGCAACCGCCGCTGTTCGACCCAGCCGCCCCGGCCGCCGCCAACTACGGCGGCGTCGGAGCCACCATCGGCCACGAGATCAGCCACAGCTTCGACGACCAGGGCGCGCTGTTCGACGCCTCCGGGCGTCTGGCCGACTGGTGGAGGCCGGAAGACTACGCCCACTTCCAGGCCGCCGCCGCCCAGCTCGCCGCGCAATATGATGGCTACCGGCCGTTTCCCGACCTGGCGGTGAACGGTCGCCAGACGCTGAGCGAGAACATCGCCGATGTCGCCGGCCTGGCGGTGGCCTTCGACGCCTACCGGTTTCAGCTCGGCGGCGCGCCGGCGCCGGTGGTGGACGGCTTCACCGGCAACCAGCAGTTCTTCATCGCCTTCGGCCAGAGCTGGCGGGAGAAACGGCGGGAAGCCTCCCTGCGCCGGCAGATTCTCACCGACGGCCACGCCCCGGCCCAATACCGCGCCGACACGGTGCGCAACATCGACGGCTGGTACGGCGCTTTCGATCCCACGCCCGGCGAACGCCTCTATCTGGCGCCGGCCGATCGGGTGCGCATGTGGTGAGGAACAAATCGGCCGCGCAACGGTTTCCCCCGGGGAACCAACGGGAGGCCGCCAACATGAGAACGAACACCATTCTGTTCACCGGCGCGGCGATCGCGACCGTGATCGCGCTCGCCGCCTGCAACAAGCCGGCGGACAACTCCGCGACGCCGACGGCGTCGGACGCCGCCAGCGCCGCCGCGACGCCGCTGGCATCCGACGCCGCCGCCCCGGCCGCCGCTCCCGCCGCGATGCCGACCGACACCGCCGGCTTCGTCACCGCCGCGGCGACCACCGACATGTACGAGATCGCCGCCGCCAGGATCGCCCTGGCCAAGTCCCACGATCCGGGGGTGAAGAAATTCGCCCAACGGATGATCCACGACCATTCCGCCACCACCGCGAAGCTCAAGAAGCTGATCGCCGACAAGAAGGTCTCGGCGACGCCGCCGGCCGATATGGACGCGCGCCAGAAGGGCATGATCGACAAGCTCAACGCCGCCGCGCCCGCCGACTTCGACAAGACCTACATCGGCCAGCAGATCGCCGTTCACGATGAAGCCCTGGGGGTGTTCAAGGGCTTCGCCGCCGGCGGCGACAACGACTCGCTGAAGACCTTCGCCTCGTCCACCGCGCCGACCATCCAGGACCACGACGACATGGCCCACAAGATCCAGACCGGCCTGAAGTAGGCCTCGCCGGACCGAACCATGGCCGAGCAGGGGTGAACCGGCGGAACGCCAGCGCGCAACCACGCCTTCTTTCCGACGACACGCCTCTCGCGCCCTGTGGATTTATCCGCGGACGACGCAGATCACCGCAGATGGCGCGTTTTCCCAACCCTGATCGGTCTATCATCAGCGCCATCGGCGTCGTCCGCGGTCAAGAGCGATGGATCAGTACGCCAGATGCCGCAGGCACGTCGGCGCGAGGTATCCATCTTCGCGCCTATGAGCTTCCAGCCCGCACTATTTCTTTGGCGCCACGGCTTCGCTGACCGACAGGACCGGCAATGATCGCGCCGCCTGCCGCCAAGGGCGGCCTGGAATGCCGCGCTCCGGTCATGACGAGGGACGCGTAGCCATCAGAGGGAAGGAAAAGACGAAAAGCCGATTGGATTCATCCCGACCCGGCGAGGACGGCTTCGAGTTCGGCGCCCAGTTCGGCGATGGTGAAGGGTTTTGTGACCAGGTGGGTGTCGGCGTCGAGCGTGCCGTTGTGGACGATGGCGTTGCGCGTATAGCCGGTCATGAACACCACGCGCAGGGACGGCCGCCGGTGGAGCGCCTCCTGGGCCAGCATCCGGCCGTTGGTTTCAGGCATGATCACGTCGGTGAGCATGAGGGCGATTTCCGGGTGGGCGTCGAGAATCTCCAGCGCCGGCCCGGCGCCGTCGGCGGAAAGCACGTCGAAACCCAGTTCGGTCAGGGCCTCGGTGGCGAATTCCCGCACCCCCGCCTCGTCCTCGACGACCAGCACCGTCAGATCCCGGCGGTCGCCCGGTCGGGCCCTGGCCACGGCCGGCTTCGGCTGTTCGGCGTCGGTCAGGGAGCGAGGGAGGTAGAGCTTGACCGTGGTTCCGACGCCGACCTCGCTGTAGAGGCGCAGGTGACCCCCCGATTGCTTGATGAAGCCGTGCACCTGGCTGAGGCCCAGTCCGGTGCCGGCGCCCACCGGCTTGGTGGTGAAGAACGGCTCGAACACCTGGGCCAGCAGTTCGGGCGGGATTCCCGCGCCGGTGTCGGTGATCGCGACCATCACATACTGTCCTGGGGTGATTTCCAGTTCCCCCTCGGCATAGGCCCGATCGAGGTAGGTATTGGCCGTCTCGATGGTCAGACTGCCACCCCTCGGCATCGCGTCGCGGGCATTGATCGCCAGGTTGACGATGGCCGTCTCGAGTTGGGAGAGATCGATGTGGGCGCGCCGCAGGCCCCCCGCCACGACGGTTTCGACGGTGATGGTCTCGCCCAGCGTGGGACGAAGCAGGCCTGAGATGTGATTGACGGTTCTGGCGATGTCGGCCGAGGTCGGCTTCAGGGGTTGAAGACGAGAGAAGGCCAGAAGGCGGCGGGTCAGGTCGGCGGCGCGGTCGGCCGCCGCCATGGCCTCGCGGGCGAAGCGCAGGATCTTTGGGTCGGCGTCGGCGTGGCGGCGCAGCAGCAGATCGAGGCTGCCGAGGATGATGGCCAGCATATTGTTGAAGTCGTGGGCGATACCCCCGGTCAGCCGGCCGATGGATTCCATTTTCTGACTCTGGCGAAGCGCCGCCTCGGCCTTTTCGCGTTCCGCGATCTGGGTTTCCAGAGCCCGATTGGCCCGTCGCAGCCGCCGGGCGTCCAGGGACGTGATGAGGAACATCAACAAGGCCATCACCACCAGGAATCCAGGCGCGACGTAGCGGCCCAATCGGCGAGCCAGCGGTTCGCTGCGGTCTCGCAGATAGACCGTGCCCAGCCGTTCACCATTCTGGGCCACCGGAGCGTGAACGATGGTCCGCCCCCCCGCCGTCGCCGGCGTGAGGGTGTCGGCCAGATTCGGCGCCAGGCGCGAGCGGGTGAAGCCGGCGACCAGGCGGCCGCGCCCGTCATAGACTCCAACGGCGTCCAGACCGCGGTTGGCGCGCAGGGCGCCGACGTATTCCCGCAGGGCTGCCCGATCGCCGAATGACAGCGCGGCGGTGACCGTGTCGGCGAGGACGCGGGCCTGGACCTCGGCGCCGGCCCGGTCGCGGGCCACGGTCTGATTCTGGTCATAGAGGGCGACGACCACGCTGGCGGCGATCAAGGCGATGACGCCGGCCAGCAGCGCGAGGGCTCGTGAGCGGTCGGACATCCTGCTTGAACGGGTCATCTCTCGCGCCGTCATTCCTTTCTGGGTGTCACCGACAGGGCCAGGCCGAGGAGCTTGGAGCTGATCGTCAGGCCTGCCTCGGCGGCCGCCTGGTCGTCGAGCCGAAAGCGGACGCGTCCTCCCGCCGAGGTGAATTCCACGATGCCGCGTTCGGACGGATCTTCGGTGACGGTGAGGACGGGCGCCTGGCGCAGGAGGCCCAGGCCCTCCCTGACCGACTGGGTCCGCGATCCTCCAAGATAGGCGATCTGGCATGGCGAATCGGGCGCCGCGACGCTCAACCTGCGCACGACGACGGGCCGGGCGCCGACGCGTTGCCCGTTGACCGCGCGATCCAGGGCCGATCCGAACGGGTCCTTGCCGATCACGCAGATGGCGAAGGGCGCGGAAGGAACGGACTGGGAAGCGGGCCATTCGACGAAGGGCGCGAACTTGTAGAGGAAGGTGGCCTTGACGGCGGTCTCGAGCGCGGTCTGGGCCGGCGCCGGCGCCGGCGGGCACAACAGGGCCAGGACAACGGCGAGGCGCGGAAGCGAGCGGCTGGCGGTCATCGGCCGCGCCCGGACGCGCATGGCCTAGAACGCTGACCCAGTCAGAGGATTCACAGAGTCGAGTTCCTCCACCGTAGGGGGAGATCCTATGAGCGGGCGGTTTAGGCCTTGACGGAAGTTGGGGTGACGGGCGGCCTGCGGGCTAGGTTCGGTGATTGG
>Ga0208849_1000142_pt1 | contig 70280 bp, 61 predicted proteins | sample NGESurdeep072012_10_FD_184470 | JGI IMG/M metagenome (GOLD analysis project Ga0208849, IMG submission 184470) | Arctic peat soil microbial communities from Barrow, Alaska - NGEE Surface sample 53-3 deep-072012 (SPAdes) | ecosystem: Environmental > Terrestrial > Soil > Wetlands > Peat ...
GGGTGCGGGTGGCGGCTCGGGCGGCCCGATCGGCGCGCCGTTGCCGCCGCTCAAGGTCGACGCCAGCCGGTCCAGTGTCAAATATTCCAATCCCACCGCCAGCAAAAACCCGAGCCGTTGCCGCACCTCAATCAGAATCGGCCCCGCAATCTCCTCATGCATCGGCGAAAGCTTCAGCCCGTCGAAAAACTCCTTCGCCTCCGCTATCGTCAACGCCGCAGCCTGGCAAATGTTTTTGCCGCTGATCCGCACCGCCCGCGCCTCAGCCCGCAGCCGCTGCCCGCGGCAATCCGGGCACTCCGCGTAGCCGCGATACTTGCTCAGCATCACGCGCACATGCAGCTTATATTTCTTGCGCTCCAGTTGGGCAAAAAAGCCCATCACGCCGGCGAATGCTTCTTTGCCTTCCGCGGCGGGCTTGCCGCGCAGCACCGTCTCTCGCGCCGTTTCGGTCATCTCACGCCACGGCACATCCATCGGCACGCCCAGCTCTGCCGCGCGCTTTTTCAACTCCGTGAACCACGGCCGATATTTCGGCCGGTTCCACGGATCAATCGCGCCGCCGGCAAGAGTCAGCCCCTGATCGGGAATCACCAGACCCAAATCGTAATCGACCGTATTTCCAAATCCCTGGCAGCGCGGGCAAGCCCCAAATGGATTGTTGAAACTGAACAGTCGCGGCTCCGGCTCGCGCCCCGGCCGATGACAATTCGTACACTCGTAAGCCCCTGAAAAGCGCAATCGGCGACGTTCTGTTCCGATTTCACCCGCCGTCTCTTCTCGCGCGGCTTCTTCGAAGATCACCTCGCCCGCTTCGCGATAAGCCGTCTCTATCGCATCCACAATCCGTGGGCGATTCTCCGCATTCACCACGATCCGGTCCAAAAGAATAAACAGCGGAGCAGCTAGATCCAGATCGATCAGCGACTCCGGCGTAGAAAATTCAAACAGCCTTCCCTGCTGCCACAACCGGTTAAATCCGCTCGCCCGCAACTCCGCCAGTCGCGCCTTCACCGCCTCCGCGTGCAACCCCTCGCTCGCCTTGGCCGCCGCCCCAAACTTCAACGCCAATTTAGATTTAACCGCCAATTTCGCTGCGCGCCCCGCAGCCTTCCCAGCCTGATCTTCGACCCTCGCTTCCGGCTCCGCCACGCGCTCCGCGGCGCTGATCGCCGGAAACAGAACATTCAGCCGCGTTCCTTCGCTCAGCGCCAGAATCTTCTCGACAGCCTCATCCACGGAGTCACGCTTCACCAGCCCGTCGCAATAAATGCAGTGCACCTCGCCGCAACGCGCGTACAACAACCGCAGGTAGTCGTAAACCTCCGTCGCCGTCGCTACCGTCGATCGCGGATTGCGCGTCGTGTTCTTCTGCTTGATGGCGATTGCCGGCGCCATTCCATCGATCTCGTCAACATCCGGCTTTTCAATCCGCTCCAGAAACTGCCGCGCGTACGCCGAAAGCGACTCCACATACCGCCGCTGCCCCTCGGCATAGATAGTGTCGAAGGCCAGCGAGCTCTTGCCAGACCCCGACACGCCGCTGATCACTGTCAGCTTGCCGTGGGGAATCTCGCAGGAGAGATTCTTCAGGTTGTGTGTCCGCGCGTTGCGGATGATGATGGCATCGTTCAATAGAGAAAGCACCGATACGGCTGATTCAGAGTTGCTGAATCAGCTCAAAAGAATCTTCCGGCCGCGCCACAGTGCTCTCTGCGAGCCTCCGGGCGCAACCGTGCATTCTCTATTATAAATTGCGCCGCAAGCCCATTCCGGAAGGAGGATAGTGGACCAACACTACGTCGCTAGTCGTTCGGAGAAGTTTCGTCGGTAGTTTTCGAGCCAGCTTGGGATTCCAATGAGGCGACCTTCACAAGAAGAAGCCGCTTCACAGTGAGAAGATCTGGGTCGTCACGACTGAGACCCCAGGCGGGTTCGAGACTCTTAGCAATAGCGCGGAGACGATTCGCGAGGTCCGGGGCGGTCATAGCACACACCGTAGATCAAAATAGCCATGCGGTTTAGGCTGCCGCCGGTTGTACATTACGATGCCGATTAGGTATAAGAGTTTCCCGGAGAACGGTTAGGTGCCTTCCGCCGCGTCCGGTTCAGCGCACTCTAATCTGATATTCACAAGACCCACAAGTTTTCCACCAAACGGTGAGCAAAATTGCTCAGCCGAGCCGAATTAGGAAGAAATATCCTCGAGGAACCTTGGCGCATGAGAGGAGTGCAAAATGCCTTTGCCGCTAAAACCGAGTTTTCCGCATCGGCGCAACGTCGATGGGAGTCACGATTCAATTTGCACGATGTGTCTGGCCACCGTGGCCACGGTCAAGCATGAGTGGGAACTGACTCCCTATGAATCTGAGCACGTATGCAAGCCGATTAACCTCTATCGAGTCAGTCACGGAATGCTGCCGCTGCAAAAGGCTGCTTTATAGTTCTTTTCTAAGGCCAACCAACAACGAGACAGCAACACGATCTCAGGCACTACCTGGGCGACGGGCGGTGTCCGCAGGCTGCCTTCGGCTCGGCAGTGTTCCAATCTGAAATTCACAAGGCCCACAGGTTTTTCCACCACACTGTGAGCAAAATTGACCATCCGCCGTTGACTGCTTGGCGTAAGTTCGTCCTAGCGCAGCCACCAAATCCGCAAGCACTACTTCAAATCGTCACATCCGCTTCATCTGCCTCATCCGCTCAAGCAACCTGCATTTGCAATTCCCCTCCCCCAGCCGCGTGGGAGCCGAGCGAAAGCTCGGCTCTTGCGCCCAACTTCTGATCTTGGCCAGCCATGTATTTTGAGCACTCCTGTTCTGAGCGCTCCCGTTTTGCGCACTCCCGTTTTGCGCACTCCTGGAACGCTGCTCTACACGGCGCAGGAACCCGAGTGGACCGGCACGCATAGGACCTACGCGCATTAGAACTTACGCGTAATTGATCGGCGCGCCCTGGAGGTGACGTCGACAGAAATTCTGCTCGCGGCCCGTGGAGGGCATACGTCGCTGGCCTGCTTCTGCCTCGTCGGCGTGGTCAGGTGTTTGCGATGCCTGGGACGACAAGAAAAACTAGGCCAACAACACCTCTTCGACGCCTCGTTCTTCCAATTGCCACGGAGCGTCTGCGCGAGCATGTGTCCCGGCATGCGCTGCTACGTGCGCCGTTATAGGTGTAGGCAGTGGAATGCGGGGTACAACTGCCATGGGTCTTGAGGCCAGCAAAAACGCACGGCGGCGTGCGGGCCTGTATGTGTAGTTGTATGTAACAGCTGAATCCCTCTCCGCCTTGCGGTCGAGAACATTCGCTAATGCCAGTAGAACAGGCGATGCACATGCCGGACATTGTTCCGCACAGTTGCCTATGCTGTTGCAATCCGGGCACAAGTAGGAAGACGCCAGAGGGATATGCTGCATATTGGTGACATTCATCGATTCACCTCAACAGTAGTTGTAGCGCTGGTCTTAAGGTCTAAACAGTAAACAAAAGCGCTGGTGGAAATGCCCCAAAGGCGCTCCTGCCTGCAAAATTGGATGCCCTGCAATTGCTCCAAGTTGCATTCGTCATCCATCCACAATGAGCCGCGGATATGTATCTTTCAGGTAATCTCCACCGCTATCCGCCTCTGTTCGTGTTGGTTATATGCGAGCGCCGTCAAGCAACCCCACGCTGCCGCCAAAACGCTCTCGGCGCCCGTAACCACCTTTGCCCCTCGTTCTGGCTTGCTGTTCCGATTTGCTGTTCTCGTATGTCCCGTTCCGCGTTGCTCGCGCTGAGTTCCCTCGCGCCGGGTTCGTTTGCTGTGGGTTCAAACTTCCCTCGGCGCCGGTTAGATTGGAAACTTCGCGCGATCCTTGTCGTATTCTTGTTCCGTCTTCGCGGCTTTCCCCGCTGCCTTTTCAGCTATTTCTTGAATCTTCTTGTCCGCCGAATCCTTCGCGGCTGTCTCGTCTTCTACCTTCGCCTCTTCCAGATTTTCAAATTGCTTGAACACGGTCCACCTCATTCCGTCACTTTAGTCGCGGACTTCGAGCCTTTCCTCTGACTTTCAATCCGTTTGAGCTCAACGGTCTGATCAGTTCTGCTCACATTTCCTGGCACCTCTCTGGCAACTTCCCGATTCTGTCCTTTCCCATGCCCTTCCCGTATCCAGTTCCTTTCCGGTCCGCTGTTCCACTCCCAGACTCCGATCCCGCGAGTCGAATAATCAGCCGCTCCGCTCAGGCACTCACCCGTTCCAGCTACGCCCCGCCCGCCAAATTGTTCGCTAAACTGTTCTTTGAGGGATTTTGTGCCCCATTCCGTGCCCCATTTTGCGCCCCATTTTTTGTCTCGTCCTGTGCCCCATTTCGTGATCCGCCCCGCTCTTTTCGCGCTGCTCGCCGCGGTTCTCTCCGGCACATTGCCGGCCTCCGCCCAGAATTCCTCATCATCCGCCGGCTCCTCGTCTCAGCCGCCAACCCCGCCAACTTCATCCGCCGACGCAGCCGCACCAACTCCGAAACCGATCGCCGCCGAAGTTGCAGCGGCTGAAACCGCCATCGCCAGCTCCGACTGGAAGACCGCCGAAGCCAAGCTCGATCCGTACCTGGCAGCCCATCCTTCTGACGCGCGCGCTCTATTCGATGCAGGCTATGCCGCCGACGCCCAAAACCGTATCGACGATGCCGCTGCTCTTTATCGCCGCGCTATCGCCGCCGATCCCAGCTCCTTTGAAGCCCACATCTCCCTCGGCCTGCTGCTCGCGCGCCAAAACAAGCCCTCCGACGCCCGTCCCGAGCTTGTAACTGCCACCGCTCTCGACCCCGGCGTTGCAGACCCCACCCTCAAGGCCCGTGCTTGGCGCGCACTGGCCCGCATTGATAGCAACTCCGATCCAGCTACCGCATCCAGCGAGTTGCTTCAAGCTCTCAAGCTCACGCCGGAGACGCCCGCTGACACGCTGCTCGCTGCCAGGCTCGCCGAGAGCACGGGCCAGTTCGACGCCGCTGCTGCCGCCTATCGCCGCGTCCTCGACCAAGATCCAAACTCCGCCTCTGCCAGCGCCGGCCTCGCGCATCTGCTCATCCAGCGCAAAGACTATCCCGGCGCCGAGACGCTCCTTCGCGCCGCGCTCTTGAAGAATCCTGACGACCCAACGCTCACCGCGCAGCTCGCCACTGTGCTCGCCGATCAGGACAAAGCCGAGGCCCTTCCGCTGCTGCAAAAGCTGCACGCCGCCCACCCCGACGACCCGGCAATCACCCGCATGTTAGCCGCGGTCCTCGCCGATGCTGCGGACTATGCCGGCTCCGATCAGCTCTTCATTCATCTCCTCGCTGCCGCGCCCGACGATGCCGAACTCCTCGTCGCTCATGGACAAAACCTGATCCATGAGTCCCAGCTCGATCAGGCCTACGCCGCGTTCAACAAGGCCACCCAAATCGACCCCGCCAACGCCGACGGTTGGAGCGGGCTGGCCTTTGCCGCCTCCAAAACCGGCCATCCCGACGTCACCCTGCACGCGCTGGCCATGCGCTCCCGCTACGTGCCGGAGAACGCCTCAACCCTTTTTCTCTGGGCGACCGCCTACGACTCCCTGCGCCAGAAAACCCAGGCAGCCGCCTACTACCATCGCTTTCTCACGGCTTCCGCCGGCAAATATCCGAACCAGGAGTGGCAGGCTCAACAGCGGCTTCTGATCTTGGAGAAATAATTCCAGGAAAAGTAAATCCCTCGAAAAGCAAACCCTGGAAAAATAGACCTGAAAAATAGCTTTTGGAAGAGTCCCCCTCGCCCGCCTCCAGGCCCCAATCAGCGCCGATCAATTTTCGGGATCCACTCTTAATTTGGTAAGTGGGTTATTCGCCCCATCAAAATCCCGCATCATAGCTCTTGCGGTTCGTCGTAAATTGTGCGTACTATGGATGCAACTTGGGGGCAGAACCGCGTTACAGGAGTTTCCCCTATGCGGACTGTGGTTCCAATCGTCGCGTTCCTCCTGCTCAGCCTGAACGTCGGCCGGGTGCGCGCCGCCGCTGACGACAATGCCCTTCCCAATCAGCAGACTCTTGAAGCGCTTGAGGTTCGCGCAAGTCAGGCTGAGCCCCGCGACCAGTGCTTCCTCTATTCCCAGGTCGTGCAGCAGATGACCGAGCTGAGCATCCGCCAGTACAAGGCCGGCAATGTGTCCAAAGCCGTTGGCCTACTCCAGCAAATTCAGCGCATCGCAAAGAAGATCCATCTCACGGTGACCGACAACGACAAGCGCCTCAAGAACGCCGAGCTCATGCTCAGCCACACCGCCTTCCGCCTCGGTGAAATGCTTCAGGCCAGCAATGTCGATGACCGCCCGCAGTTCCAGCAAACTCTGGCCCAGGTCACCGGCGCGGAAAATGCAACCATGATGCAGGTCTTCCGCAGCAAGTAGACCCGTCCGCCTTTTCGCCATCCGCTTCTACCCCAAACTCTGTTCTCTAACTCTGCTGTCCAGCTCTACCCTGGAACTGAAGCCCTCCCGTCTCGCCCTTCTAAAAAAGTCAGGTGCCCCCTCCTGAGCGACCGGAGCAAAGCGATGGGAATCGAAGGACCTGCATTTTGGAATTCTGGTGCCGGCGGGATAGAACAAACCTTCGTGCTCCCGTTTCGTCTCACCTCAATGAGCAACGCCAGTCGCCGGGTGGTCCGAGCCCGATTTCCGGGCATCATCGCCGCTATTTCAGGCGGTGGTTCAGTCCGGAGCGCGTTGAAGGGGCACGACTTCAGCCGTGCCATAGATGCGAACTTTAATTGAAGGGTACGGGCCTTAGCCCGTACATTAGCCGATCTGGATAAAGGCGGCCTTTAGCCCCGAGGGAAAGCAATTTCGAATTGATCCACTACCAGGACTCGCCTTCCCCGTCTAACCTTGATCAATCTATTCTTGAAATGAATTGCCGGAGCACCGCCGCCATGCGCAATCTCGCCATCATCGCCGCCTCGCTGCTAATCGTCTCGCTCTTCGGGGCCGCGCCACTCCACGCACAAAAAGAAAAGCCCGAGCCGCTGACTCCGGCCCAGCAGGACGAAATCGCCGAGGCCGGCATCTTTCCCGTCGTCCGCGTCGGCCTTTACGTCAAATTCCTCGACGAGCACTCCGACACCATTAAAGGACTCATAACCCGCGCCCATACCACCGCGCGTGTCCAGCGCCTCAACGGCGAGCTTGAGAATTTCGCCGCACTCGCCGACGAGCTTGACGACAATCTCGACGTCTATTCCGGGCGCAAAGCCGACATTCGGAAATCGCTCCAGGGGCTCAACGAAGGCATCGCGCGCTGGCAAGCCATCCTTCACGCCCTTCCCAGCGAGCCGGGCTTTGAACTATCGCTCAAAGAGGCATTCGACAGCGTCGGCGATCTCTCCGATCAAGCCAAACAAATCGGCACAGATCAGGACGCCTACTTCAAAGCCCATCCCGACGAGAAAAATCAAGATCGCTACGAACCGAAGTGAGGCGGCGTCCTGAGATCATTGCCAACCGTCCGCTGTTATTCTTCAATCCGTGGCTCTCGATCCGATCTCCATTTTTCAGTTAGAGTACCGCGCCCTTCGCCCGCGAGCGCCCATGCCGCCCATCCATGTGCGCTTCCGGCGCTTCACTTCGCTCAACACCACCATTCGCCTTCGCGAAGGTGAGATCTTCGCCAGCCTCTCTGACCTGCTCGAAGGCGCGCCCGAGTCTGTTCTCCACGCCATCGCGCACATTCTTCTTGCCAAGCTTTATCGCAAGCCCATCGATGCCGCAACGAATCTGCGCTACAAGCGCTTCTCTTCATCGGCCGCCGTCACGCGACAAACGGAACTGATCCGCCGCGCGCGTGGCAGCAAGCGCTACTTTGGCCCCGAGGGCCGCTACTTCAACCTTGATGAAGTTTTCGAAACGCTAAACACGCGCTTCTTCAGCGGACTGCTCGGTCGCCCCGACCTCACATGGAGCGAGCACCACGCCAAGCGCTCCCTCGGCCACTACGACGCAGCCCACAACACCATCGTCGTCAGCCGCGTCTTTGACCGCCCGTCCAGTCCTCGCTACGCCATCGAGTATTTGCTGTACCACGAGATGCTGCACCTTAAACATCCCGTTAAGACTCGCGGTCTGCGCCGCTGCGTTCACCCTCCGGAATTCAAAGCCGAAGAAGCCCGTTTTCCGCAACTCGCCGAAGCCCTCGCCTTCATCAAGCACCTTTAGGCCGCCGCTGAAATTATCAAACCGGATTGCCGAGTCATCCCGGCCCGATTTCCAGTCGGTACCGACGCGCGCCAAGCACGACCATCTGGCGGCTAGAAGCTAAGAGCTGGAAGCTGCACTCCCTATTCCCTCCTCCCTACTCCCTGCTCTTCAATCCCCCCGTCAAACTCGCCACATTCGCCACGTCGTGGCTCTTGCACCATGCTTCCAGGCCCGTCGCCAGCCGCTCTGTCGCGCGCGGATCGGCAAAACTTGCCGTGCCCACCTGCACCGCCGTCGCCCCGGCCAGCATGAACTCCACCGCATCTTCCGGCGTCACAATTCCGCCCATTCCAAGAATCGGAATCTTCACTGCCCGCGCCACGCCGTACACCATGCGCAGCGCAATGGGCTTGATCGCCGGTCCCGACAGCCCGCCTGATATATTGCTCAGCCGTGGCCGCCGCGTCTCCGCATCGATTGACATTGCCAGGAACGTATTCACAACGCTCACCGCATCCGCGCCCGCTTCCTCGCAGATGCGCGCCATTTGCCCAATTGAAGTCACGTTCGGCGAGAGCTTCACAATCAGCGGCTGAATCGCCACTCTCTTCGTCCTCTCGACAAGTTCTTCCAGTGCAAACCCATCGGTGCCAAAGGCCATTCCGCCCGCAAGTACATTGGGGCACGATGCGTTCAACTCGTACGCCGCAATCCCCTCCGCGTCGTTCAGCCGATCGATCACGGCGATGTACTCATTCACCGTGTGTCCGAACACATTCACAATCACCTTGCAACTCGGGTGCCGGCTCAACGGCGGCAGCTTCCGCTCGATGAAATCTTCCACGCCCACATTCTGCAGCCCGATCGCGTTCAGCATTCCCGCCGCCGTATGCACCATGCGCGGCGCAGCGTGCCCTGCCATCGGCTCCACTGATATTCCCTTGGTCACGATTGCGCCCAACCGTTCCAGCGACACGATCTCCTCAAACTCACTGCCGTAGCCAAAGGTGCCGCTGGCGGCGATGACTGGGCTCACCAGATCCAGCCCTGCGAACGAAACTCTCATGTCGGGCTTCACTTGTCGGCAATCTTCCTTTCCGGCGGCACTGCTGAACCGTGCGCGTTGCAACCCACTCTTGAGCGGGCGGCCCAGCTTGAAGCGTTCGGCCTTCAGCGTAAAGGTTCGGCCTTCAGCGCGAACGGTACGACCATCAGTGTGAAGGGTTCGGCCTTCAGCTTGAAGGGTACGACCATCAGTGTGAAGGGTACGGCCTTCAGCTTGAAGGGCACGACCATCAGTGTGAAGGGTACGGGCTTGAGCCCGTACATAAACAGACCAAAATGATTTGGGGCTTTAGCCCCTGAGGGAAAGCTCTTTTCAAACTGTCCCACTAACAACTTCCTCAGCTCTCCGATTCATCATAATTGGCGCGTGTGACTCAAATGCACAATGCCTCAAAAACAAAAGGCCCCTCGGCACACGCCGAAGAGCCCTCGTTCTTGCATTTGCCTTTGTCTTGGTCTTTTTCTATTCCCTGTTCCCTATTCCCTATTCCCTGCTCTTACGCCGTCACCGCTTCGCTCGCGTCCACCTTCACCGGCGTCAGCCAGCCAAACCGGTCCGGCTTCAGTCCATTGGCAATCCCCAGGAACTCGTCCGAGATCTTCTTCGTAATCTCGCCCGTCTTCCCGTCGCCAATCACAATGCGATCGATCGACCTTATCCCCTGCACTTCAGCCGCCGTGCCCGTAAAGAACACCTCATCCGAAATGTAAAGCAGCTCGCGCGGAATCGGCTGCTCGGTCACCGTATAGCCCAGGTGCCGCGCAATCGTCAACACGCTGTCGCGCGTAATTCCCGACAGCGCCGAGCTCCCCAGCGGCGGCGTAAACAGCACCCCGTTGCGCACAATAAAAATGTTCTCGCCCGATCCCTCGCTCACGTAGCCACTCACGTCCAGCGCAATCCCCTCCTGGTAGCCGTTGGCCTCGGCTTCCATTCTGATCAGCTGCGAGTTCATGTAGTTCGCGCCCGCCTTCGCCAGCGCCGGCATGGTGTTCGGAGCCAGCCGGTTCCAGCTCGAGATGCACACATCCGCGCCCCCGTGCGCGGCAAGATATTTGCTCCACGGAAAATTCGCAATGTACACATCCACCGGCGACCCCTTCGGGTTCACGCCAATCTCTCCATACCCACGCAGCGCGATCGGCCGGATGTAGCACGGCGCCACTCCGTTCGCCTCAATCGTGTCCACCACGCCCGCGCAAAGCTCCTCCAGCGTGAACGGAATCTCCATCCGGTAAATCTTGGCCGAATCCAGCAGTCGCTGCATGTGCTCCGGCAGCCTGAACACCGCCGAACCCTCCGGCTGCCCGTAGCAGCGTATTCCCTCGAATACGCTCGATCCGTAATGAATCACGTGACTCATCACGTGAATCTTGGCATCGTCCCAGGCGATCAGGTTCCCGTTGTGCCAAATCTTTTCTGTCGTTTGAATAGGCATGGGATTTTATGAACTCCTTCTTCTCAAAACTGGCCCACCTCTATCAAGGTTGTCATGTTTGCCGTTTCAAGGCAAGCGCCCGGTGTTTAAGGAAATGGGTCAGTTTGGACTTGCCTTGAATGGGCGCGACTTCAGTCGGGCCGCAAATCGCTCTCAAATGAATGAGGGCTTTAGCCCCCGAGGGAAGGTTCTTTCCCTTCTGACCCACTGCTATATTTAATTCCCTACTAACCAAATCCGCGCCTCGCCGCGGCTGCCGCCTACTCCCTTCTGATTGAACTCCCGCGCAAATGTCGTTTTCCTGTGTCGCAACCCGTCTCGTGGGCGATACAATCCAGTGACTTGGTACGCAAAAAGGACTTTTCCCCCATGATGACGACCATGCGCCGCGAAGTTGTAGTGTTCAGCGCCATCGTATTACTACTGGCTGGCTGCAAATCCACCCAGAGTGCGCCCTCCCCTGCTCCCGGAGGAAGTAGCAACTCCGGCTCGCCGTCAAGTGGAAAGCCCGGCCCCGCAACCTACATCTCTGCGTCGCCGCTGCCCAATCAACTTACAACGGCCAAAATCACCGATCCATCCTTGAACAATATCGTCTCGGCGACCCTGACCATCCCCGCAGGATGGAAGCTGCAAGGCATCACCATGATCAGCTCATGCACCTTTTCGCCGTGGCCTGTCTTCCGCGCGTATTCTCCCGATGGATTGATGCAGATGCGCATCGAGCCGGTGATTGGCTGGCAGTGGCACCCCAACCTCAGAGGCACGTTGAACAGCGGGTGTGCAAATATCTCCGCGCCAATCTCGGCCGTCGCATTCCTCCAGTACTACCTCGGAACAATGCAGGGCGGTGTGCATGTGCTGGGGCCGATGCCGGTGCCGGCCGCGTATTCGCAATGGGCTCAGGGGCTGGCGACACAGAAGAATCAGTTGTCGAGTCGCGCGCCGGCCGCTATGCGAACCAACAACACAGCCGACACGGCGGCGTTGCGGATCGAGGTAGTGAACGGCTCGTTCGTGGTCGAGGAGCGGCTGCGGACGGCGGTGGAATGCTCAGTGAGCGACAACGCCAGCTCGCCTTACGCCGGCGGCACTTGTTGGGCCAGGGTCGACGTTCTCTCAGCGCCTCAGGGCAAGCTCGACGCGCTGGTTCAATTAGTTGACACGAACAACCTGCCTCACGGCGTGAACTCCCAGCAGTGGACGCAGGCCGCACAGCTCCGCCAGCAACGGCAGGGTGCGCAGGCCATGGCCGCATTAACGGCTCAGGAGCAGCAGGAGAGCAAGATGATCTATCAGCAGTTCCAACAGATCATGCAGCGCTCCGCTGTCGAGCATGCGGCCTTCATGCAGCAGCAGGAGTCGCAATTTGAGAGCGCGATGAACAACGCCTACGACTCGATGAATGCGCGAAGCCAAGTTGCCTCCGATTGGGTCGATTACTCGCTCAACCAGGAAACCGTGCTGAACCCCGACGGGACCACATCGAAAGTTTCAAACGCCTTTACGCAAACCTGGACGGATGGAACCCACTGGTACCAGTCGAACGATACGGGGGTAAACCCAAACGGCTCCCTCCAGGGCAACTGGACGCAGTCCCAGCAGGTTCACGGCAACGGATCGCCGGAATGAGTTGCTTGCGAAGGACCGAGGTTTTCACCGGACGCGCCAGTCCTTCGGCTTTTTTGATAGCTTCAAATCATGTTGCAATTCCTCGCGCGTCCCGTGCGAGTGCGTGGCGCAGGCATCGTGGACGAATCTTCATGTAGGAGGTCTACCAGATGGGCGAGCTGTTAAAAGTTGGCTGGGACCTGTTCACCATTCGCCATTACAAGCGCCAGGGAATGGCGCTATCCGCCGGCGATTACATTGTCGCCATATGCTACGTGGTCTTTCTCTATGCCACGGGAGTCTCCGCAGCCGTTCTCTATCAAAATCATCCGCAGTACAAATGGGTGCTCATCGCGACCCTTGTATTTGACGGAATCCTGACCATCGCGATGTTCGCTTATGAAATCAAATGGTGGATCAAGCACCGCGCCGCCGCCCTCGCGCAAGCGAACGGCTCCGGCCAACAACCGCCGCGCTAAAATTTGGATAATTTCGCATCGCCGTTGAACTGATCCCGCCCTCCGCACAAAACCTGGGTGCCCCACCCTCGCCACGTTCTTCCTTTTGTGTCTAGGGTGGGATCGCACTCCCGCGCTCCGCTCCCCACCGCCGCCAATCTTTCCGATGGTCTCCCACCCCAACCTTTTCATTGACATCGCACCGGCGCGTCGTGCAATCTTCTTTCATACATAGAGCGTGCTCAAGAATCGGCCCTGTAACAAGGGCACGGCTTTAGCCGGGCCGAAAAAGGGCTACAAAAATTGGGGGTTTTAACCCCCGAGGGATGACCACCGGAGTCCACTATGGCGACCGCCGCAGCAGTCCGCACTTCAAGAACCACATTGCACACCTGCGGCACATGGCCCGCGCGCGAAGACCGCATCCCCTCAGCCGTCTGGCTCGCCATCCTTTGGGCCGGCATGATCGCCGGCTTCGGCATGGATGCATCTCGCTATCTGCATCACAAGCCGCCTCCGCCGGTCATCGTCAATGTCCACGCCGCAGTCTTCACAGGCTGGATGCTGCTGCTCACCGCGCAGGTCCTGCTTGTCGTCGGCAACCGCGTCTCCATTCACCGCAAGCTCGGCTGGTTTCTGGCTGCATGGGCCTGCCTCATGGCATTCATGGGCCCGGCAGCCTTCATCTCCGTGGCGGCGCAGGCCGCCAAACTCCACGGCCCGTTCCCCCGTCCATTCCTTTCCGTACAAATCGGGGGCATCGGCGGTTTCTTAATTCTGCTCGCCTGGGGCATCGCGCTCCGCAAGAATCCCGCCGCGCACAAACGAATGATGATCCTTTCCACCGTCTCGATCGCCAGTCCGGGCTTCGCACGTTTCTCAAATTTTTTGATTCCCGTCGCGCCGCATTCGGCCACCGTCTGGTTCTTCTACATCTTCTACGGCAACGTCCTGCTCATCGTCCTCATGGCCGCATGGGACTGGTATCGCGGCCGCCTCATTCGCTCATTTGTCGTCGGCGCAGCCGGCCTGCTCGCAGCCGAGTACCTTGCTTCGGCCCTCTACTTCTGGAAGCCCTGGCAACAACTCACTCTGGGATGGGTAGCTGCCTGGGCAAAGCACTTCGCCTAAAAGCCCTTGACCGTACCCGCGATAACAGACTTAGGCTAATTTGAAATCGCGCCTGCAAGATTGAGGTCGATCGCAACATCATCGTCAGCCCTCCAAATCAAAAAGCTTGGATTCTTTAGTCCCCATTGAACGTAAGGCACCACAAAATGATCCCTGGCGGTTGCGTTCGTGCCATCAAGATGCACCACCATGGGGACAGTGATTTCATGAGGCGTGCCCAGAAGTGTGAAGATTCCGCTTACCTGGATGGTGGAGTCGCCTGAAGAGCCAATGGCCCCGGCATAGGTCTTCGGCTCAAAGGAAATGGTTGCGTGCTGTTCAATTTGGAGGACGTCTCTGCACATCTTTTTATCGCGACTGTCGTTGCCCGTCTTGCCGCTGCCGGCGAGGACAATTACCGAACCCGACATCTTGGAATTGCTGCGGTCAAACTCGATTGATCCGGATTGAACATGAAATGTGCCCATGACAACCTCGTGGGTTGTATTCAGCGTCATCTTGACCTCGCTGGCATCGGGATTGACGACAAAAGTCTGATGCTGCGCGAGCGCGACCGGAGCGAGCAAGCAAGTGAGGGCGAAAGCCGCGAGGGATTTCATTGCATCTCTCCTTGAGGAATGACTACTGAGAGTTATCCGGGCCCCGATTTGTGGCTCTCGAGTCGCGGCTTTTGACATTGTCGGCTCTATCCAGCGACCGCCGGCTGAACAACGGCGGCGCGCTGCGCGACGCGCGTCAGCCTCGCAGTCACGCGCATCACGCCGGGCCAGACCCTCAGGCAAAACGGTAATACCGCGCGCGAGAGTGAGTTGTTCAAGCCATTGGCGGCGAACTCAGCAAGGCGCACCTGCACCAGCAGTGCGGACCGCAGCTTAGCCTGAAACACTGGCGCCGGCTCACCTCGAAGATAGGCAGCAACGGCGCCACGGGCGGTGTGTAGCGCGATCGATATTCCGTCGCCGGTGAACGAGGGGATGACCGCTGCCTGATCGCCGATGCAGTAAAGACCATTCTCCGTTGTGCCGCGGATGTAACCGTAAGGAATATGAGTGATCGCAATCGGCTTCGAAAGCAGCGGCTCCGCGCCGGCAAGCCTCATCGCGAGATGCGGACAGTCCCGCTGCATCTTCGAGAGAAAATTCTCCCAGCGAAATCCCGCGCGAGCCAGGTGCCTCTGTTGCACCACCCAGCATAGGTTTGCAATGCCGCCCTCAACCGGCTGGATCCCGCCATAGCCTCCGGGATAGAGCATCAGCTCAGACGCGTGCGCCAACTCCGCGGCCTGCGCGTGCGCTAGACGAAAATACATCTTGAAAGCGACCCATCGCTCCGGGTCCTCAGGGCGCGAATAGCCGCGGAGATCGTGCTTGCCTGTTGCGAGAAACACCGTTGCAGCCTCATATGTGGTGCCGTCGTCGAGCGTAGCTTGCCAGGTGTTGCTTGTCGTCCGATCGAGCGCCTCCACACTGCGACCCCGCTCGACCCGAACCCCCGCTGCAACAGCCTCGGCAATCAGCGCCGTATCAAGCGCCTTGCGCGTGAGCGAAGCCGCCGGAAATGGCAACGGAGCCTCAGCTGCGCGCCTGCCAGCGGCCAGGCGAACAGAATCGATCCGTACGGCGCCAAGCGAGCCCAAATCGATGCCCAGCACGTGCAGATCCTCAAGCGCCTCGCCGCTCAGAAACTCTCCGCAGACTTTATGGCGCGGCGTGGGTTCGCGTTCAATCAGAGTCACGCCTCGCCCCTTGCGGGCCAGCGCAATCGCTGCGGCACAGCCTGCTACTCCACCACCTAAGATGAGAACTTCGTCTTGCAAAAGGACCCTATTCAGATTGGACGTTCTAACGGAAATCTCCTTTTCCTGGCCTCATACACTCTTTTGAACTCCATATGCTCTTTCGGATTCGCCACGCTGGAACTGTACCGCTCCTGGTGGCCATTGCCTGATAGATATTGCGCCCGGCGCTGCAATTGGATAGTGGTGCAGTGTGAAATGACATCCTCTGGATTAGCTCGATGGTTTGACGGGCGTAGGCGATATCGGTGAGCCACGCCCTCCTCTGGCCGGCCCTTTGCACCTGCGAGGCTTCTTAGTGTACCGCTCGCAACTGCGCCAAATTGACCAATCAGATGATGGTTGCCTGCAACGTTGCCCCTAATGGGAAAGTCGAATGTCGCCGAATTGTCTCCTCTTCGTGGTCCGGCTTCACCAAGACACACACGAAACGTCTAACCTTGGGATTTGGGCTGAGGGCCTATTGCGCTTGATGGGGCATTCGACGTGAGACGCTAGTTCTTCTAAAGCGCAATTTCCCGCACAATTGGCATTTCATAAGGCTGGTCGTTAGAGTGAGGTAGTGGGTGCAGCGAAACGGATTCCTTGTATTCTCTTTTTTGACAATTGCGTTAGCCGCCGCAGCACCGGCAGAACCAATTTCAGTCAAACATATCCAACTCCCGCGGCATGAGTTTATGGTGGCGCGCTCGGAGACCGGAAAGAATATCGCTCGGGCCGAATTTACTGAGACCGTACAAGGCGATGAAGTGACGATGCGTCTGACCTATCGCTTTGTCGACGGGTCGATTGATGATGAGACCACGACCTACAGGCAGCAGGGTACGTTTCAGTTAGTACGCAACCATCACATACAGCAGGGGCCGTTCTTTGCGAAACCCATCGACTTCACTATCGAAGCCGCCACCGGCATCGCGACCAACCGCACTGCGGATAAGAATGGCAAAATACAAGTCGAGAGCGAGCACTTCGACCTGCCGGATGACCTGGCGAATGGGTTCGTTGGAACCTTGCTGCTGAATGTGCCGCCTAATACCGGGCCGTTTCGGGTGGGGATACTGGCCCCAGTCTTCGGCGGGCGATTGATTCGGATCCTGATCTCGCCGGTGGGAGAGCAACCGTTTCAAAAGTCAGGACAGACCCTTAAGGCGACGGTGTTTCGCATCCATCCGGAGTTGGGTGGCATCCTGGGCATGATTGCGACACTGTTCGACCTTCAGCCGAAAGATGTGATGGTGTGGGTCCTTGAGGGTGAAACGCCTGCGGTGATGAGGGTAGTTGGACAGCCGGCCGGCTACGGGCCTGTAGTTAGCTCGGAGCTGGAGGGAACCAGTTTCGGGAATTAGGACATTTTTGTAACCCACATCTCAAAGGCGAGGTGAGTATCGCTCGCCTTTATGATGATGCCCTGAAAATCCCATGGACTCCTGACCGACCGTCATGCTCGACGGCTAGTGAGCTCGCGCCAATTTAGTCCCAGGTCGACGATAAGCAGTGACGCGAGCGTGAAAGCGATGACGCCGACGGCTGAGAAAGTGTCGCCAAGGTGGCTCCAGTAGCGGGGCCAGAGGTTGAGCACGCGGCTGGAAACGAACGTAAACGTGACAGCGTAGGAACGGGCCATCCACTGGCGATGCACGGCAATTTGGCGGTTGCGCGCGGTGATGAATGCCGCCGTGGTGCAGACGATCCACGCGGCGGCCTGCATTGAGGTTCCCGGCAAACCGGGCCGGCCGGCGGCGAGCGCGATCCCGGTGAACGCGCCGATAAAGACGCAGAGGACATAGATGCGGCCCATGACGCGATGGATATTCAAGTGACCCAGGCGAAAGCGCGATGAGAACTGGATTGGGCCGCTCAACAGAGCGATCACTCCGCAAAGCACATGCGGGACCAGGAGATTACGGTCTGCGATGACCTGCAGACGGTAGGCGTGGTACATGGGATAGTCGGCGACAAGAAGTACTTCTGAGGTGATGAAGACAAAGAGCACCGTGAGACCAAGGAAGATCCAGAGAGCGGTTTTGAATCTCGAACGGGTGCAGCTGGTCGCGAGCTGCGTGATGGTTGCCATTAGTCTTCTCCGGGGGCGATGGATGTAATGAGGTGCGCCGCTGGAGTGAGGGACGCGAATGGTTTCATTTCGATAGCGTCTCATAGCCGCGCAATCCCCACTCAAAAGTTTGCTCATGCGGTCCCAAAAGGCTCGCCCCGCACCCTCCGTCCCTGTCAAGCCCGACAGCCCGCCCAAATTTCGCCATCTTTCGGATTCCATTGCCAATATTTTCGTTCTGAACATTGCCGATAATTACCCGACTTCGGCGCATACTCATTCCATGATCCGCCTCTACTCGAAAACCGCGCACACCGGTGTCGTTCCCTCGCCAAATTGCTTGCGCGCAGGGGGAAATTTGGTATGCGAGGTATGGCAGGTATGGAGAGGTATGGACCAGGTATGGAAAAGGTATGACGCCCTCCCCTAACTCCTGCGTAATCAAATATGGAGGTTTGGCATACCGGGGGGGGAGGGGGGGTGCTGATCGAAAAGGTAAAAAATCGACGGCAACCGACTGCTAACCACTACTCACGAAGCATTAATCACTGCCTCATACGGCGGCAAAATTCCGTACTCAGCCGCCATGCGGAAGAACCCGCGCATCCCCTCCACGCACTCCTCATCGAGCACGTAGTGGATATTGGCCGTCAGATAAGTCCGAATCGTCTCCTCCGGAATCGCAAACTGCGGCGACCACTCGGCCACCAGCGCATCGATATTTGCCAGGCCATGATCGCGCGAGCGCATGAAATCTTCAGCAATACTCTGCTCCAAAGGGCTGCTGCATGCAATGCCGGCCGCAGCTGCCGTGCCAACATTTGGCGCAATCGCCCAAACCGCCGATACGAAAGCTAACCCGGTCAGCTTGCGCCACTCCTCAGCAAGGTCGAGATACACAAGTTCCTCGCCGGTCCGCTCAAATTGATTGTTGCGTTCTTCAAGAGCCAGCAGCGCCGGATCGCCAATCAGAATCGCCGCATCGGCCTGCGCAAGCATCGCGTCAAGATCGGCCACCATCGGCAAAAACGGAACCTGTGCATTGCCCCACTTGTGGAACATCATGCGCGCATAAGCCAGCGTCGTCCGGCTCGCAGTATCGGCCGCAACTGCCCGCAGCTTGCTCGGCGACACATTGGCGCGATGCACCAGGATCAGCGACCGCACGTTGCCCTTTGAAGCGATCGTGCATCCCGGCAGAATCCGCAGTCCCGGCGTCGTCGCCAGAGAAGCAATGGGAATCAGTCCGATATCCGCGCGCCCATCGGCCAGCCGCGCCGCGCACTCCGACGGCGTCATGCGGTCAACGATGTAGCGTTTCGCCAGCGCCTCATCGACGGGCGCATGTTCAAAGTCCCACATCAACGGCGCGGGATTGAGAAATCCAATCGCCGCGACTCGCAAACGCGTGTCTCGCTCGGCATTCACATCTCTTAGACTACCAATGCGCGATCCCAGATTCTTCCCTCAAGAGATTCGTCCCTCAGTCGCACCCTGAGTCGCGCACCTTGACTCGCTGACTCGTCACCTTGCCGCATCCACAAGAAGCGACTCACCAAGCGCCCCCTGCGAGCAGATCCTGAGAGGTTGCCGCGGAGAGACCAGTCCCCAACACACTGCCGCAACACACTGCCCCGACAGACTGTCTGGAAAACTGCCTCCGAAGAGTTCGAACAAGTCTCAGTGATGGCCGCTGCTGCTTCCGCCGCCGCCGCGGGAACCACCACCGCCACCTCCTCCGCCGCCACCGCGCGAACCACCGCCGCCGCCACCGCCGTAAGATCCTCCACTTGGGTGTGGAGAGCCTCCACCGGACGAGCCGCCGCCCGAAGGACGGTTCCCCGATCCACCCCCCTGGTAGCTCGGCGGACTAGGAGGAGGGTTATGACTTGGCTGTGGCTGGCTCACTGGGGGCTGAGCAGGCGCCGCGGGCCTGTATGCCGGCTGCGGCGCGGGACGATACGTCTCAGGCGGCGTCAGCTGTGCCGGTCGATTCCTCTCACCTGGCTGCGTTTGTTCAGGTCGATTCGGTTCGCCGGGCTGCTGCGTCGCGGGACGGTTCAAGTTGTAACTGGGCCGAGTCGGCTCGGTCGGCTCCTGCGACACTGGCCGGTTGAGGTTATAACCGGGCCGGCTCGGGGCCACTGGCCTGTTGGTTTCGATCGGCCCCTGATTCACCGGCTGCGGCTGATTTCTACTCCGTGTTGGAGGAGCATGCACAATGACCGGCCGCGATGGCAACGGACGCAGTGGCAAGACAGTACTGCCTCCGATGGTCACTGGCGTGTTCCGGTTTCGCGCCGGAAGCGGAGACCTGACAATCACCGGGCTGTGGTTGACGGCGATCATTGCAATCGGCCTGCTGCCGATGGGGCGATGCGGCAAAATCGGACGCGGAATCACTCTGTAGCCAGGAGGCCGAGCGCCAAACCTCGGGCCGCCGTAGAAACCCGACCCCCACCACGGCGAACAGCCGCCGGACCCCGGCGCCCATCCCCATCCGAAGCCGTCAAAGTAATTCCACGCTCCGCACTGGAACGGCATATAGCCCCACGGATATCCGGACACCCAGAGGTAGCCATAACCCGGCGTCCACATCCAGTTCCCGTAGCCGTAGGGGTCAAAGTCCGCGCTCGATGCCTCATAGGGCGACCAGATGTAGCCCTGGCCCGGCACGTCGTACCAGTTGCCATTTGCGTCCAGATCGTTCCACGCTGGATTCTGGCTCTCGCCCAGATTGGCTGAGGCCGGAGACTGAGACGCAGCCTCGGCACTCATCGCCTGGTCGCGATCGGAGTTCCACGCGTCCCACGAATCCGGCTCGATCGATTCAGCAAGCTGATAGTTGGCCGGGCTGGCGCCGTTCAGCGTAATGCTTTCGCCGCCATGCAGGTCAGTCGCAACGTTTCCGCCGGCGGATTCCAGATGCGCGTTCCCTGAAAATACGGCAACCTGGCCGGGAGGATTGTCCATGCTCACGCGAAGCAAAGTAAAGCCGCTCGTGGTGACCTGCGAGTCGCCAAATTGCACGCTCATCTGGCCCGCCTGCCCTCCGCCCTGGAACTCGAAGTAGGCCAGTCCGCTGTTGAGCAACAGCACGGCGTTCGCCGTTGTTCCCGCTCCCTCAAGAACCTGCAGTGTCACGGAACTGTCTGGAGAGAGCCTTACCACGCTGCCATCTTCAAACTGAATCTCGGCCTTTCCGCTGTCCGCCGTCGTCAACTGCATTCCTTCGAGCAGTGGTGTATTGGCCACTGACTGCTGAGCAAGCACTTGCCCGCCCTGCGCAAGCGTCACCTGGCCATCTACATAACTCAAACGAACCGCGCGCGCAGGCTGCCCTGTTCCCTCTCCAGAACCCTGTCCAGAACCTTGTCCCGATCCCGGCGCCTGATCCTGATCCTGCCCTTGCGCAAACTGCGCTGTGCCCAGTAACTCTACTCCGAGGGCTATTGCCAACAGCCCCGGCAACCATCTGTAATCCCTCTTGAAATTCATGGCGCCCTGCCCTTCCTGTCGCCCTTCGGCGACACCCCAAACATCGGGAGCCCTGCATTAATTGGACACTGCCCGAACCCGAAAAGTCGCCCTAACCCAAACATTTACCCTCAACTTTTATGTTGCCGCGTGAGCCAGCAAGTCTCTGGCCTGTTTTCTCACCCGTTCCAGGACGGCGTTGTCCTGCGCAAGCCGCTCCAGAATGTCACGGATTGCGCACACCTGCTGAGCCCGGCCATCCTCAACGGCCTGGGTAAAGTATTCCATCTCCTGATCCAGCCCCAGCCGGTCATGTTGCAGCAACACCTCAAAGCGAGCGCCCTCCAGAATTGTCTCCGCCACCGCCTGCATGGATTCGCCCAGCGCCTGGATCTTCTTGTCGCGCGAATAGTTGAAAGTGCAGGCCCCCTTTCCCGTGGGTCCAGTGTAAGTGAGGGTCTTCCAACCCTCGAAAGCAACCTTCAAATGCCCTTCGCAAGGCACGTTAAACCAATTGTGGTGCTCTGCTACATCAATAACGTGTCCTGCGAAATCCTTGCTCAGCTGAATGTCGCGATCGACGCTGGGCGCTTCAATCACCTTCATGCCGGCCTTGGGAGTCTTTTTCTCCTGGGAGCGAAAATGTCCGCTTCCATCGGCATGCAGGATCAGGGTCCATTGCGGTGGTGACAGTGCCGGATTGGAGAAGTCGACTTGGACGACAGGATCTGGCGGGGGCGCAGCATGGATCTGCGCACCCACCGCAAGTGCTATCACCAGAAGCCAGCAGTTCCTCATTGTTTGGCCCCCTGCCCGCCGCAGCGAGCGAGTGTCTGCGCCGTGTGAATATGGCAGATGGCAATCGCCAGCGCATCGGCTGCGTCAGGAGGCTCCGGCAACTCGGCCAGACTCAGCAACCGCGCCACCATGAACTGCACCTGCTCCTTTTTCGCCAGCCCATAGCCGACCACGCTGGATTTGATCTTCAAAGGCGCGTACTCCGCCAGAGGAAGCCCCAGCTGCGCCGCCGCCAGCAGCGCCACGCCGCGCACCTGCCCCAATTTCAGCGCCGATTTGGCGTTGACGGAATAGAAGACTTCTTCGATAGCAACGGTGTCGGGGCGCCAGCGCTCCAACTCGACTGTCAACTCCTTGAAGACCTGGTCAAGGCGCGCCGGCAGGGCTTGGGTCTTCGTCAGGCGAATGGCTCCCATCGCCCGGAACTGGAGTGGTTCGTCTCGCGGACCTTCGCCCGAGTCCACCACGCCAAATCCCGTGATTTCCGTGCCGCAATCGATCCCGAAAACCCGCATCGGGTCCAAGTGTACCCCAGGGCGCATCTCAAGTCCCCAGAACGCATCTCAAGTCCGCGGAGCGCATTTCAAGTATTCACTGGATCTACCGATAAAGTTTCGGGAGAGTCTTCGATCATCGCGGGACGGGGCTAACACGTTCGTGCCATCGGAAAACGAAGGTACGATTCCGCGTCTTCGGCATCCAACTCCCATAGCAACTTTGGTTCATTCACAAAAGATTCATCGCAAGGAAACTAAACGTAGATTGAAGTGTCGGTACTTTTATAGAAACAGTTTCGTGCGCCCGGAGGGCAGCGATGGGCAGAATTCCGGCAGCGGCAAAGCGAAAAGCGGTTCTTTGGCTCAGCCTCGGCATTTCGCCTCGTAGGCTGGCATTGACGCTTGCGCTCGGATTCGCAGTCGGCTGTATTCCTGTGATCGGAATTCCCACGGTTCTGTGCGCCGGGCTGGCTCTCGCCCTGCGTCTAAATCAACCGGCAATTCAAGCTGCAAATTATGCCGCCATGCCGCTGCAGTTGGCCCTCATCGTTCCGTTTGTCCGGCTGGGCGGTTGGATCACGTCGTCGCCCGTCTCCGCCAAATCGGCGAGCTTTCTGGTTCCTCGCGCGCTTGAGCACTTCTCGGCTATCAACCTCGCCTCGCGCGTGAGCGCAATGGCTGGCCAGGCGTTATTGGCGTGGCTCGTTGCTGCAATTCCGGCAGTAATTCTGATGACGCTGGCATTCAATCTGCTGCTGCGCCGCATTCCCGTCCTGAGAAACGCCGAAGCCGGCGACTGAGCTTGCCGGCATTTCCTTTTCAATTTGCTCACCGCTTCGCTTCTCAAGTTTGGGCGCAGGCCTGCGCTACTTCCCCGCGTACGGGTCCGGCACAGGCTGTGCGCTGTCAATCCACGCTGTGTAGATCATGTCGCGGAACATACTCGCTCCGGCGGCCAGGCGTGCCGCAGTAAAGTCGCGCGACTCGGGTGTCCCGGCGCCAATAAACGCTCCGGCCTTATCAAACTGATACACCTGCTCGACGAAAGTAGCCGTGTGGCGCAGATACGCGACATAGGCGTCGAACATATCGCCCTGAATCACCGCGGGCGCAGTCATTTTGGCCTGCACTTCGGGCGCGTGCATATTGGCGGCAACAAACGGTCCCTCAAACTCATGGTGAATCTGATGGCCGGTCGTGTAGCCGTGAGGATTGGGTCCGACCCAGCCGTTGTGCTGCACGGTAACGTGGAGAGGCTGCGAGCCATCGCCAACATAATGCCCGAGCCAACCGGTATAGAAGATGATTGCCGCCTCCACCGGTTTGGTGTCCTTGCCGCCTGCCTCAAGAAAACGGTACTGGCGCATGGCCGCCTTTAAACGTTCCCACACTTCATCGGTCTCCCACGGCTGTAGGCCGACCTTCTCTGGCCGCTCGCCGGCTGCAAAGACCTTGGCTTCGAAGTCGAAGCGCTTGTGAGGTAGCGGTCCGAGCGCATCGGCGAGTTCGAGGTTGATGAAGTGCTCCGGCGCCTGCGCAGCAACCAACTCCGGCTCGGCGGGTGACCGCCAGCGGTCGGGCTCGGGGCCGAGGTATTCAATTTCGTCGATCGCTGCCGGCGTTCGTAGAAACGCGGGCACATCGGCCGGCAGCGTGGAAGCGGCCAGCCGGTTGATCATGGTATGGCCGTCGTGTTCCCACGCATGAGCGGATGGCGGTGTGAGCGTCAGACAAAACAATCCAACTGCGGGAAGGGCGAAACGAAGCAGGCGGGAAGCGAGAGGGAGATGCACCATGCAGCCAGTATAAAGCGCACCGTGACAGAAGGATGCAAGTCGGCGCTTTAGAAATCCAGGCCGCGCCACGACCCGGCCGAGACCGCGACCGCGACGTGGAAACTAGAGACTTTGCGAGGCCGGTAACTTGAATGCTTCGCCCCCGTTACTAACGAGCGGATTTGCATAGAGAGTCTGAAATCAAACGCATATACTACCTGCACATCGCGTTGCGTGCGGCGTTTGGCCCTTTGCATGGCCGGCACGCTGCGACAAACCGATGCTGGGGAAACATCGCGGAAATTTTGACTATGCCCCGGAATGAGACGCAAGGCGGCCGGAGCACCGCCGCCAGATTTGGTATTGCGCAATGTCGTGTCTGGCGTTGCCAGGGGAGCGGGCACCGATGAGCGAACGGCCGGAGGAAATGAGCGAACAACCGCAGCCCGCGGCAGCGGCGCAAGGCGGGTTTTCGCTTCTCTGGCTGATCCTACCCTTCTCCATTCTTGCTGTTTCAGTTGGAGCCGCATTGGCTCGCCAGTTTCCCCGTTTTCATTGGGAATCGTTGCCGGTGGTCGCAGCCATATTGGCAACGGCGCTGTTCGCTCTGCTGTTGAACCGACGATTGCTACGCGGTGGGTCCGTTCCGGGTGCGGAGCCGATCGGCGAAGGACTGCGGCAACTGCTGGACTCTGCCGGTCCGGGAGTAGTGGCGTTCGATCTGGGCGGCAGCCTGATCTATTGCAATCCTGCGGCCGAGCGCATGCTGGGCTACAGTTCCATCGAGTTGGCTGAGCAATGGGAAACCATTGAGCTTCTCGCGCCCGGCGAAGCCGAACGTCTGGTCATCGAGATGCAGAAACTATGCCGGGTAGTCGGGTCGCCCGCAACCACGCGGGATGAACGCAGGGCAGCCTATATGGATTGCGTTCGCAGTCTGTCCCCCAGTATGGTGCCTAGCTTTGATGCCAAAGTGCGTCGCAAAGACGGAGTCCACATCCCGGTGATGCTGCATGTCTCTGCCCTTCGCGACGCGGAGGGCGAGCTGACGGGTATGGTGGCCGTGGCCGTCGACCAGAGTGAGAACGTGCACCGCGACCACGCGCAACGCGAGTCGCAGGAGCGGTATCGCGACCTGTTTGAACACTCCAGCGAGATGATCGCGACGTTGAGCCCCGCGGGACAGTTTCTCTATGCCAATCCGGCGTGGAAGCGGTGCTTTGGATTGGAGCAGACTGCGCTGCTCGATCTCCGTTCTTTCGAAGATCTGTTTTCAGATAGCGTCAGAAGTGAAGTGGCCGCGCTCTTTCGTCGCGCGCTTGACGGCGAATTGGTGGAGCGGGTTCCGCTAAGCCACCATACTCCGGATGGGCGCACGCTCGAACTGGAATTGAGCCTCAGCCGGCGTCAGAAGACTGGAGTTCCGCTGGCGGTGCGATGCCTGATGCGCGATGTGACACAGCAGAAACATCGCGAAAATCGGCTGGCTCTGCAATTGGCCGTGAGCCAGATCGTGGGAGACAGTGCAACGGGCGAGTCAGCGGGCATGCGCATCCTGGAGGCGCTGTGTATCTCGCAGGGCTGGGATGTGGCCATCGAATGGGTGGTCGGCGTCGATCAGAAGCACTTGGAATTCGGAACCGCATGGGGGGTGCCAGGCCGTCATGCGGAGGCGCTAATTCAACGCGGCATGGGTCTCACTCTGACCGGCGCGCTTGAGTTGCCGGGCCATGCGTGGATTGAGGGACGGACGATTTGGGTGACCGACCTGGCCGGAGCGCCGATTACCGAACGAGCGTCCGCTGCAATGAGCCAGGGCATGATCTCAGGCTGGGCGGTGCCGGTGCGCGCAGGCAGCAAGGTGCTGGCGGTGCTGGAATTCTATTGCCACTACCGGCTGCGCGAAGATCGCGAGGCTATGGCCGCGATAGAAACCGCGGCAGCTTCTCTGGGCCAGTTGTTGGCGCGAACGCAGGAGCATGGGCGGGCTGAGGAGTTGAGCCGCCAGCAGGAGATTCTGCTGGATGCAGTGGCCGACGGGATTTGCGGACTCGACCGCCAGGGCAAAGTGACTTTCGCCAATCCCGCGGCCGCTCGGCTGCTGGGTGCGCCTGTGGACGCTCTGATTGACAAGCCCGTGCATGAGCTTTTGCACGGAGCCGCGGATGCGGATCACGAATGTGGCAAAGACTGCGCGCTGCGCAGCGCCGCGGCGCAAATTGGTGGCGCGGCCGGCGAGGCGAATGTTTACCGCGCCGACGGCACTTGCTTCCCTGCCGAGTACGCCCTCACGCCCATCCGCGCGCAGGGACGTTTTCCGGGCTCGGTGCTGAGCTTCCGCGACATCAGCCAGCGCTACGCCCTTGACCGGATGAAGGATGAATTCATCTCTACGGTCAGCCACGAGCTGCGCACTCCGCTCACCTCCATTCGCGGAGCTCTGGGATTGCTCAGTTCCGGCATTCTCGGCGAGGCCAATGAAAAGGCCACCAATCTGCTTCGCATCGCGCTCACCAACTCTGACCGGCTGGTTCGCCTCATTAACGACATTCTCGATCTGGAGCGGATCCAGAGCGGGCGCGAACCGCTCGCCTTCCGCAACTTGCAGTTGGCCGATGTTGTAACGCAGGCCATCGAAGACATGCAGCCCATGGCCGACGCCGCGGGTGTGCAGCTGATCCACGACTCCACCAAGGTGGAGATTTCCGGCGAGCCCGACCGCCTGCTTCAGGTCGTGACCAACCTGCTTTCCAATGCCGTCAAGTTCTCGCGGCCAAATTCCCCGGTGAGTGTGATGCTGCGGCCGGGCGTCACGGGCGTGATTCTTTCCGTGATCGATCATGGGCGCGGAATCCCCGCCGACAAACTGGAAACGATCTTCGGCCGCTTCCAGCAGGTGGACGCCTCCGATTCGCGGCAGAAAGGCGGAACCGGTCTTGGACTGGCCATCTGCCGCACCATCGTTTTGCAGCATTCGGGCCGCATCTGGGCCGAGCGCAACCCGGTGCGCGGATCGACTTTCCGCATCTTTCTTCCATACCATCCTGCTCCCATGGCAGTCGCGGGCGGCGGATTGGAGCCGGAAGCCGGCCACGGCACCGTTGTGTTGGCCCACGCCAACGCCGAGTCCCGTCCCAAAATCGCGGCTCAACTGGCGCGGCATGGCTACGCCGTAGTGCAGACTGCAACGGTAGAGCAAACATTGTCCGCCGCCCGCAAGGATCCTCAGGCTATCCTTCTCGATACAGCGCTCGACGGCATGAATGGCTGGGAGATTCTTCCGCTCTTGCGCAGAATGGATTCATCGGCGCGAACGCCCGTTTTGCTCCTGAGCGTCGAAGATCCGGAAAATCCTAAGCAGTTGCCTGCGGGCGCCGACGGGTGGGTTTCGAAGCCCCTTAAGGAAGATGCTTTGCTCACCGAGCTGGCTCGCGTGCTTTGCGGGACTGGGGAAAAGGCGCGCATCCTCATCGTGGAGGACGATCATGACCTCGCGAATATCATCAGCGAAGTTTTCGCCCGTGACAGCATCACCGTTCAAACGGCGCATTCACTCAAGGAAACCATCAAAGCCTGCTCGACATTTCAGCCGCACCTGATGTTGCTCGATATCGGACTGCCGGACGGCGACGGCTTCAACGTGGCCGATTGGCTGCGCCAGCATAACGGCCTTGCTCGATTGCCGCTGGTCGTTTACTCCGGCCGCGACCTCACGCAGGAGGAGCGCAGCCAATTGACACTGGGCCCCACCTACTTCCTCGCCAAAACGCGCGTGCAGCCGCAGCAACTGGAAGCACTGGTACTGACGATGCTGCGCTCGTCGCGAGCAAACGAAGAAGCCGCACTGCCCGAATCGGCAGTACCTAATGCATAAATTGATTTTTCGGCTGGGCTTCATCGACAACGCAGCCTAAAATTTAAGAATGAAACGGAAGGAAGTTTCCCAGTGGGTCGCAAGATTCTGATCATTGACGACGAAGACGACATCCGCGAAGTAGCTTCGCTGAGCCTTGAAACCGTGGCCGGTTGGGAAGTAATCAAGGCCAGCTCGGGAGCGCAGGGCATTTCCCGGGCCGCCGAGCAACATCCCGATGCGATTCTGCTGGACGTAATGATGCCGGGAATGGATGGTCCCGCGACTTTTCGAGAGCTGCGCAAAAATCCAGCCACCGCCGCTATTCCCGTCCTGCTGCTGACCGCCAAGGTTCAGGGCACCGACCAGCGGCGATTCGCCGACCTGGGCGTCGAGGCCGTGCTCTTCAAACCCTTCGATCCCCTCACGCTTCCCGCGCAGATTTCGCGCGCGCTCGGCTGGAAGTGACGGCGACACGCAATGGGAAACCCCGACCAAACCGTTCAATCCGCTCAATCCAATCTGGCGACCGACGAAACAATTTCCAGGGCCTTGGACCTTATGTGGGTTCGTCACCGGTCCCAAATTCTGGAACGCGTAGTCGCGCTTGAGGTCGCGGCCGCGGCCGTCACCGTGAAAACCCTCACTGAAGCCGAGCACGAAGCTGCCCACTCCGCCGCGCACAAGCTGGCCGGCACCTTGGGAATGTTCAATCTGAATCGCGGAACGGATCTGGCTCGCGAATTGGAACTGGCATATTCAAGTGAATCTAGGCTGGCTGCTGCATCAGGCAAGCGCCTGGCCTCCCTGGCAGCCGAACTGCGCACCATGATCGAGAGCCGCCCAGCGGGGATCGAAAGCCACGAGGCTGGGACTGAAAGCCCCGTATCGGGCAGTTGATGTCGGAGCCTTTACACTCTTCATCAGTGACTCCAAACGATCCATCCGCGCCTGAGCACTTCGCGTCAGAACAAGACGAGTCGCCCCAATTGGGATTTCACTTCGATGAGCCGCGTCCGACGCGCCGCATCTGGCCGGTGCGGGCGCTGGTAGCGCTAGCGCGAGAGCTGGTTGAACGCCAATTCAGCGACATTTGGGTTGAGGGCGAGATTTCTAATTACCGTCCTGCTCCTTCGGGGCACGTCTACTTCACGCTTAAAGACGCCGAAGCGCAGTTGCCCATCGTTCTGTTCCGCCGTCAGGCTATGCTTCTCCGCTTCCGGCCTGAAGATGGACTGCACGTGCTGGTGCGGGGCAGCGTGAGCGTCTATGAGCAACGCGGCCAGTTGCAATTCGTCGCAGAAACCATGCAGCCCGTCGGCGCCGGATCTCTGCAGCTTGCCTTCGAGCAATTAAAAGAACGGCTCAGGGCCGAGGGTTTGTTCGACAGCGAACGCAAGAAACCGCTGCCCATGTTTCCGCGCACGGTGGGCATTATCACTTCTCCCACGGGCGCTGTTATCCGCGACTTCCTGAACATCGTGAGCCGCCGCCACTCCGGCCTGAATGTGCTTCTGTCTCCAGTGTCGGTGCAGGGCGAATCTGCGCCGGCCGAGATTGAAGCCGCGCTGGCCGAACTGAATGCGACGAATCTCGTCGACCTCATTGTTGTGGCGCGCGGCGGCGGTTCGCTTGAAGACCTCGCCGCCTTCAATAGCGAGCAGGTTGCGCGTGCCATCGCGGGGTCGCGGCTGCCAGTTGTTTCCGCCATCGGACACGAGACTGACTTCACCATCGCGGACTTTGCCGCGGACCTGCGAGCACCAACGCCCTCCGCGGCGGCAGAACTCATCACCGAGGCCCAGCACAAAATCGGCGAGCGTCTTGCAACGCAATCGCATCGCCTCGAACGCGCGACGCGCTTCCAGCTTCTGCAAGCGCGCCAGCGGCTGACGCGCCTTCCCATTGCCCACCTAGAATCGCGCTTGACCACACTGCTGCGCCGGCTTGAGCAACGCCTCGATGACGCGCTGGAACGCATGGATGCCGCAGTCCAGCAACCACTCCGCGCACGCCAGAACCGCGTCGCCGCGCTGGTCACAGGCGTTGTCCGTTACGACCCGCGCCGCAGATTGGCCGTTGCGCGAGAGCATCTCGCCGACTTACACGCGCGCCTCAACCGCTGCGTGGAGCGTCTGGTCGAATCTTCATCCGCGCGGCTTGGCTCGTTCGACGCTCGCCTTCAGTCGCTTTCGCCATTGGCCGTGCTCGACCGCGGCTATGCATTGGTTCTCTCACCTCAAAGCACGCTCATTCGCTCTACCACGCAAATCGGCTCTGGCGACCAACTCACAACTCGCTTGGCCGATGGCTCGTTCCTGAGCCGCGTTGAGACTGTCACGTCCGGCGCGTCTGGCACTTCCAAACCCCGCAAACAAGGCAAGAGATCGACAAAATGACTCCCAACGGAACACGCAAACTCTTCGGCACCGACGGCATTCGCGCCGTTGCGGGAGAGTCCCCACTCGATCCGACGACGATCTATAGCGTAGGTTTTGCGCTCGCGCATTCGTTGCGTAAAATCACCCCGCAACCGAAAGTGATTTTAGGGCGCGACACGCGCAAGTCAGGCCCCTGGATCGCTGCCACTCTGGCTGAAGGCCTCCGCCAGGCAGGCGCCACGGTCGAAAGCGCAGGCGTCATCACCACGCCGGCGGTCGCGTTCCTCGCGCGGAAGCACGGCTACCACGCGGGCGTCGTCATCTCCGCCTCTCACAATCCGTGGCAGGATAATGGCATCAAGCTTTTCGGCGGCGATGGGTTCAAGTTTCCCGATGCGGCTGAGTTGGCCATGGAAGATGAGATTCTGCACCACGCCTCGCAGGTGAATATCTCAGATCCGCATCGTTTCGCGCCCATCGAAGACAATCTCGCGCTTCAAAGCGATTACATCCAGTTCCTCGTCGATTGCGTGCCAGGGCTGTCTCTATCCGGTTTGAAAATCGTCACCGATTGCGCCAACGGCGCGGCCGCAGCCATCGCACCTGAGCTTCTGAGCCGGCTGAATGGCGGCCAACTCGCCGGCATTACACTCCTGAACACTACGCCCGACGGCCGCAACATCAACGCCAACTGCGGCGCGCTGCATCCCGAATTTGTAGCGCGCGAGGTTAAGGCACGCGGAGCAGACCTCGGCATCACATTCGATGGCGATGCCGACCGATGTATGCTGGCCGACGCAAGCGGAAACGTCATCAACGGCGATGCGATCCTGCTCGTGGCCGCGCGCGATTTGAAGGCACGTGGCCTGCTGACCGGCGATGTTGTCGTGGCCACAACGATGTCGAACATGGGGCTGGAAGCCGCGCTCAAGCGCAGCGGCATTCGCATGTTGCGGGCACCGGTGGGCGATCGTTACGTGCTTGAAATGATGCAGAAAGAAGACGCGTCGTTAGGCGGCGAACAGTCGGGCCACATTCTTTTTCCGCACCTCGCCACCACGGGCGACGGTCTGTTGACCGCGCTCGTTGTGCTCGATCTGGTTGCGCGCACCGGCAAATCAATCGCCGAACTGACTGCGGACCTGAAGGTCTTTCCGCAAGTGATCGTGAACGTGAAAGTGCGCGAGAAGAAGTCGCTCGATTCAATCCTATCTGTCGTACAGGCTATCCTGGAAGCCGAGACGGATTTGAAAGACACCGGCCGCGTGGTCATTCGCTACTCGGGGACCGAAGCTCTGGCGCGAGTGATGATCGAGGCGGAGAACGAAGAAGCAATGCTGCGTCACGCCGACGCAATTGCGGCGGCGATCCGCAATGAATTGGGCGCGTAAAGAACGGCCCGATTGATCTCTCAGGCATGCAGATCGGCGGCGTTTGCGAGCGAAATGCGCGGTATGTTGATTTGGCTTGCGCGCTTCCGTGTCTGCGCAATGTCGTAGGCATTCTGCATCCGCATCAGCGTGTCCATCTTCACCCCAAAAGCCTTCTCAATGCGTAGCGCCATCTCGCCAGAAAGATCCGCATTGCGATTGAGCAGGCTGGACAACGCGGGCCGCGAGACATGCAGCGCTCGCGCGGCGGCGGTGACGGTCAGCCCCCAGGCCTCGACGATTTCCGTGCGAATAAAATCTCCGGGATGCGGCGGGTTCTTCATAGGCATACATTATCCTCCATCGGCTTTAGTGATAGTCCTCTAAGTTCAGATCGAAAATCTCATGTTTGGCGTTGTCCACACGAAACGTCATCCGACGATTCGCAGTGACACTCAGGCTCCAGCTTCCTTTGCGATTGCCAGTCAACGTATGTGCCTTCCAGGCGGGTAGCGCTTGCAATTCTTTTGCAGCCTCCATCTCGTCAAGGAATAGAAGCATTTTCCGGAGTTTTTCGACCGTGGCGGAATTGACGCCCCGCACATCGTCTTCCTCATAGAGCCTTTTCAGCCCCTTGTGCAGAAAGCTCCGAATCTTCACAGCAAGAGTGTAGCCCGTCGCTTAACACTTGTCAACCGTGAGGGCATTTTTGGGGCCGTGCTCCCGCGCGATTCGGACAGGAGGCTGGCTGCGCCAGCTTGTATTCTCAACTCATGCCCCGCTTCCCTGCCGGACAAACTTTGCTCATTGACGCCGACGATACTCTTTGGGAAAACAACATCTATTTTGAGCGTGCGATTGCCGCCTTTATCAGCTTCCTCGATCATCATCAGTACTCACCTTCGGAAGTGCGGCAGACTCTCAATGCGGTCGAGCGTGAGACCATCCTCGCGCATGGATACGGCCTCGCGAGCTTCACGCGGTCGCTCGTCGATTGCTTTGAACGCCTGAGTTCAGCGCCGGTGACAGAAGAGAAACGCGAGCGCATTCGCGGATTTGCGCCGTCGATTGCTGAGCAAGAAATCGAATTGCTGCCGGGCGTGGCGGAGACGCTGGCCGATCTCGCCGCGCGCCACAAACTCATCTTGATGACCAAGGGCAACCACGCCGAGCAAGCCGACAAACTTGCGCGCTCCGGTCTTGCGACCTACTTTGCCACCGTAGAGATTGTCGCTGAAAAAAATCCGGCAGCTTACCGAGAAGTCGTCCTTCGCCACCACATCAGCGCGCGGAGCGCCTGGATGATTGGCAACAGCCCCAAAAGCGACATTAATCCTGCGCTCGCAGCCGGGCTGCACGCGGTGTTTCTCTTCCATAAGGACACGTGGATTCTGGAACACGCCGAGGTCGCCACAGCGCCCGAAGGCCAGCATCTTATCGAGCTGGACGCGTTCGTAAAGCTCCGCGATATCTTCTGAGCCAACACGCGGCAGCTACGACCCCGGTTCTGTGAGCTCATGCACCGTCGTGGTCCACGCTGTTGCCGCCAAGACCATGGCGCCTCTCAATCGCCATTACCAGGCAGCGATCGACACCAACTACGACCAGAACAACCCGCCCCACTACGAATTCGGCGTAGCAACAGACGGCACGACGACGTTTTCCGGCGGCGGCGCCCACGAGATCACCGATCAGGTTCACAACGGCGCTCTCCGCATCGACAATCCGGCCGCCTACTTCATGCTCGGTCTTTACTTTCCCACGACCCACCGTGGCGGCGATGTCGGTCTCGTCTACCGCCAGTGTTTCGGCCCCGTCACTAACCTCTATTTCGTCGCCAAAGATCCGAGCAATCCAGACAATGACTGGGACTGGCTCTACGCCAAATCCGGCAAATATGCCGCTCGGCCCGCGCAGTAAGCAGGATTAGTTAAGGCGCAGCAAATTCCTGGCCCACTCTGATCGACGTCCAGTCCGAGTTCGTCGGCGCTGGTCCGGGTCCTCCGTTTGCTCGTGAGAAAATAAGAGAGCCGAAGTCTTCTGGGAAGCGGCGTGCCTGCTCGCTTCCCGTGAACCACAAATCAACACGGCTCGATCTGGCCCACCGGCGCAACAGGCTGCGCGCGCGCGGCATATAGGAAACAAGAACCCACAATGATCAGCGTCAGCAATTTGACCATGCGTTACGGCTCGAAGCTCCTCTTTGAGGACGTCAGCACCGCCTTCACGCCGGGCCGTCGCTACGGATTGACCGGGCCGAACGGCTCCGGCAAGTCGACCTTTATGAAAGTGCTCTCCGGTGAGCTCGATCCGCAGAAGGGCACAGTCGTGCGCCCGCGCAAACTCGGCGTATTACGCCAGGATCAGTTTGCTTTCGATTCTTATCGCGTGATTGACACAGTCATCATGGGCAACAAGCCGCTGTGGGCGGCGCTCGAAGAGCGCGACCGCATCTACGCCAAGCCTGAAATGTCCAACGAAGACGGCATGCGACTGGGCGAACTCGAAGGTACCATCGGCGACGAGGATGGCTACACCGCCGAAAGCGACGCCGCCGTGCTGCTTGACGGTCTGGACATTTCCGAGTCGATTCACGACCGCAAAATGGGCGAGTTGCAGGGCGGGCAAAAGGTGCGCGTGCTGCTGGCGCAGGCACTTTTTGGCAAGCCGCCGGCGCTGCTGCTGGACGAACCGACCAACTATCTTGATCTCGATTCGATCCATTGGCTGCAGGACTTTCTCACAAATTACGACGGCACCATGATCGCCATCTCGCATGATCGGCACTTCCTTAATTCCGTCACCACGCACACCGCCGACATTGACTACCAGACCATCATCACCTATACCGGCGGCTACGACGACATGGTGATGGCCAAAACGCAGATTCGCTCCACACTCGAGTCGCAGATTGCACAGCGCGAGAAAAAGATCGCTCAGCTCAACGAGTTCATCGCCCGGTTTGCCGCGGGCACGCGCTCCAGCCAGGTCACCAGCCGGCGTAAGGAGGTTGAGCGCCTGCAAACCAACGAACTGGCGCGCTCCAACATCCAGCGTCCATTCATCAAATTCGATCAGGTTCGGCCCAGCGGCAAACACGTTCTCGAGTTGAAGCATCTGACGAAATATTACGGCGATCTAAAAGTTCTTGATGGCTTTACCGCAAATCTTTTGCGAGGCGAGCGCGTCTGCCTTATGGGCCGCAACGGCGCCGGAAAAACCACAATGCTCAAGAGCCTGCTGGCCAATTATCCAGGTCTCGCGGAGAAGGATTTCACGCTTGATTCGGGCTCGGTTTTCTGGGGCCATGAGGCTCAGGTGGGCTATTTCCCACAAGACGTTGGCGCAACCATCTCGCATGGCCTCACTGTGGCCGATTGGCTGCACCAGTGGAACCCCGCCGCGCACATTGAAGACATCCGCGGCATTCTGGGCCAGATGCTCTTTTCCGGCGAAGAAGGCTCAAAGCCCACGAAGGCGCTCTCGGGCGGCGAGCAGGCGCGTCTTGCGTTTTGCAAGCTCATCCTCACCAAGCCCAACATTCTCATCTTCGACGAGCCGACAAACCACCTCGACCTCGAAGCCATCAACGCGCTCAACATCGCACTTCAACGTTACGAGGGCACGGTGCTACTCGTCACCCACGATCACGATCTCATCGACGAAGTGGCGACGCGCCTCTGGATCTTCAATGACAGCGGCATCGAAGACTTCCAGGGCCCCTATGAAGAGTGGAAGGGCAAGCACAACTAGCCCGGCGGCACAAATCCTGCGACAAGGCGCAAATGGAATTCCGCGATTCTCGACGCGGGATTCTTGTAGCATGGTGAGGCATGGCAAGGCTCGGCGCATTCTGTTTTCCAGGCACAGGTCACCTGAACCCATTGACCGCGCTGGCTCGCCGCCTGCAGCAGCGTGGGCACTCAGTCGTCATCTTCGGAATCGCCGATGTAGAGGCTCGCGTAAAGGCCGCGGGAATTGAATTCTGCCTGATTGGCCAAGACGACTACCCCCTGGGAACTCTCGAAAAACTCGACCAGCAACTGGGCGAGAAGACCGGATGGCAGGTCATTCGGTTCACGATGGAGAGAATCAGCAACACCGCGCGAATGGTGCTTCGCGACGGACTGGAGGCTGTTCGAAACGCCAAGGTGGAGACGTTATTGGTCGATGAAGCGGACATGGCCAACAACATTGCCGAATATCTTGGCCTGCCGTTTGTGTCGCTGGCGCTCATTCCGCCAATGGTGCAAGACAATCGTTATCCTCCGTTTTACTTTGGCTGGTCGGGAAGCCAGAGATGGTGGAGCCGCCTGCGCAATGAAATCGCCATGCGTGTACTCATTCGCCTGGCGGCGCCGATCTTCGCGGCCGTCAATGAGCGCCGCGAGGCGTGGGGACTGAAGGTGGACAGGCGTCCCGGCGAGGCGCTGTCAAAACTAGCCCAGATCACGCAGTTGCCGCGAGCTCTTGAGTTTGACATCGAGCCCCCGCCTCCGCATCTCCATTACACAGGGCCGTTTGTTGACGCAGCCCTGCGACCTGATGTGGACTTCGCCTGGGACCGGCTGGACGGCCGCCCGCTGATTTACGCGTCGCTTGGCACGCTACAGAATCGATCTCTGGACATCTTCCGCAAGATCGCCAAGGCGTGCGCAGGCCTGAATGTCCAACTGGTGATCTCGCTGGGTGGTGGCTTGGAACCTGATCGGCTTGGTAATCTAAGCGGCGATCCGCTGGTGGTGGGATTCGCGCCACAGTTGGAGTTAGTAAAGCGCGCATCTGTCGTGATTACGCACGCCGGATTGAATACAGTGCTGGAGTCGCTTGCGGAAGGCGTGCCGCTGGTGTGCATTCCCCTGGGAAACGACCAGCCGGGGGTTGCGTCGCGCGTGGCAACGCACGGAGCAGGCGTCGTGGTTTCTCCGCGCAGAGCCAGCGCCGAGCGTCTGTGTTCAGCCGTGCGCGCAGTGCTCGAGAACGAATCGTATCGCAGTGCAGCGCGCCGGCTGCAATCCGCAATGGCGCAAATCGACGGCCCCGAGCGCGCCGCGGACATTATCGAAGATGTGCTGAAGATCGGAACAGTCGTTCGCCCTCGGAGAATCGAAAGCCAGAATCTGTCGATATAGACCGGTATTTAAGAAACCCGGCGGCGCTAGGCGACCCGCTTCCTGACTTACTTCGCGCTGGCCGGCGGCACAATTCCGTTCATCCGCAAATACTCCACCATCTGGCCATAGTGGTCGAATGCGTGAGAAACACCGAACGCCGCGAGCGTTCCGCGCGTCCAGATGCCCGGCTCTTGGAGTTTAACCGTCTCGAAAGCGTTGGCTAGCGTCAGTGTGGCGATGGCCTTGTGCGCAAAGGCAAACGAGCCTGCCAGCGCAGCCACAACATCGTCTTTCTTCGTCAGCTTCGGCAGCCCATCCGTATCTACATCCGGCTTAAGCCCGCTCACGGTGCTGTAGAAAAAGTAGTTGGCCTGAGCCACGTGCGTCGCCTGCTGCGCGAACGTTCTCACCGTGCCAAATTCGGTCTTTTGGCTCGGCACAAAGATTGCCTGGCTTGGAGCAAAATCGAACTTGTCGGCGGGCATCGCCTTCACCGCGCTCATCATCTCGCTTTCAATGATGCTCAACTGCGAATCGTACGCCGGCGCCGGGCCGCTTATGCCGACCAACTGCGCGCCCCCGCTTAGCGAACCCAGCCCCAACAAACAACAGACAGCCATCCAACGAAAATGCATTGCAATCCTCCACATCGAGTTTCTGCTGCAAGAATTCACAGGTTAGCAGAAAGAGGCGCAGGCCGGCATTCACTTGCCCTGCGCAGCCTCCTCGTACACTCGTGCATATTCCTTTGCCGGCCCTGACCAACTGTAGTCGCGCGCCATGCCGTTGCGCATCAGGCGCGTCCAGCTCTTTTTGTCGCGGAAAGCCTCCATCGCGCGGTCGATTTCGGCAAGCAGGTCCTTGGAATCGAATCCTTCAAACTTGAAGCCCGTGCCGGTTTCCTTCTTCGCATCCCACTCCTCAATCGTGTCGTCGAGGCCACCGGTCGCGCGCACAATGGGCACCGTTCCGTACTTGAGCGAATAAATCTGGTTCAGGCCGCAGGGCTCGTAGCGCGACGGCATCAGAAACATGTCAGAGCCGGCCTCGATCTTGTGAGCCAGCGCCTCGTCGTAGCGAACCTGCACAGCAATGTTCGCGGGATGGCGGAAGGCCCAGTCGCGAAACAGATTTTCATAGTACGGGTCGTGAGTTCCGAGCGCCACCACCGCAACATCGCGCTCGGCAATCTCTTCAGTAATCTCGGCCAGTATGTCGAAGCCTTTCTGCTTGGCAAATCGCGAGACGATGCCGATGACCGGACTCGTTCCCGGCACTCTGTCCAGGCCAAAGGCATGCAGCAGGTCGGCGCGGCAGGCTTGCTTGCCTTCAAGATTCTCCGGCGTGAAGTGCGCGGCGAGGTGACCGTCCGTGGCTGGATTCCAAAGCGCATAGTCCACGCCGTTCAGGATGCCGCGCAGGTCTCCCGCGCGCTTGTGAAGGACCCCCTCAAGTTGCTCGCCGAACTCCGGGGTTTGAATCTCCTCGGCATATTTCTTGCTTACGGTTGTCAGCAAATCGGCAAACACCACTCCACCCTTCAGGAAATTGAATCGGTCGAAATGTTCCAGCTTATCCATGGTGAATACATCCCAGGGAAAGAGCAATTGCTCCGTCGTGCTGGGCGTAAACAAGCCCTGAAAGGCGGCGTTGTGGATGGTGAGCACCGTGCCCGCTCGGATCAGGTCAGGGTCGGCAAGGTATGTCGTGCGCAGGTAAACCGGAATCAGCGCCGCCTGCCAATCGTGGACGTGAAAAACGTCGGGCACGCCAAGCTGCTTTGTGGCCTCGATTACTGCGCGGCAAAACAGGCCAAACCGTTCCGCATTGTCGGGATATTCTGCGCCGCTCGGCCCATAAAGCTCTTTGCGATCAAATAATTCTGGACAATCAATAAAGTAGTGCTGCACACCGTCGCGAACACCCCCGTCAACTACCCCGGCAAATCGGTTGTGGTTGCTGAACGGGATCGTCAATGAGCGTATCGCGTAGCGCGGCTCACCTTCGCCCTCGGCCGAGAGGCCTCGCCGGACGCGCGCATAAAACGGCAGGAAGACCGTCACTTTGTGCCCGAGCTTCACCAGCTCGCGAGGCAGCGCACCTACAACATCGGCCAGCCCGCCGGTCTTGGCAAAAGGAGTAGCCTCTGAGGCGGCAAATGTAATCTGCATTGAGCGTGCTCCGGCGACAAAAATCAAGGCCCAGTCTACTACGTGGCGTCCGCGCGCGATTCAATGCCTGCGCGACCAAATGCACAAATGCCCGCGCCTGCGTCCTGCGCCTGTGTTCTACGCCCAGCGAGAATCGTCTTGATAACCAAGGCCCAGGGCGAACACAAGCGACGGTCTTCCTATGAAACAATCAAAACAACCGTTTCCATGACGAACAACCCAATTACCCGCAGTCCACAAGAAAATCCTGCCGCGCCGACGAAGCCGGCGAGCTGGCTGCGGCACATTCTTCCTGCGCTCCTGGTCGCGCTGGCCATTCGCATGGTCGTCGTCTTCTTCACCTATCGCGACCTGCCCGACGCCGACAAACATTATGAAGCGTTCGGCTGGGAGATGGGTTGGATCGCGCGCGCCCTCGCGACCGGCCACGGATTCTCTTCGCCGTACTACCCATTGAGCGGGCCCACCGCCATCATGTCCCCGCTCTATCCCGGGCTGCTTTCGCTCGTTTTTCAATTCTTTGGCGTCTACTCCCTCACTTCGGCGTTTGTCATTCTCACCATCAATAGCGTTCTCTCCACGCTCACCTGTATTCCCGTTTATTTCAGCGCCAAATACTCGCTCGGACTTCGCGGCGCCAAAGTCGCCGTCTGGGCATGGGCGCTATATCCCTTTGCCATTTATTTCTCAGCTGGCCGCGTTTGGGAGTACGCGCTTACAAGTCTGCTTTTCACCATCTGTTTCTGCATCGCGCAGCGCATTCACCTGTCCGCCAAGCCGCTTGCGTGGATCGGCTTTGGCGCGCTCTACGGAATTACCGCGCTCTCCAACGCCTCCGTCATGTCCACGCTGCCGTTCCTGCTCGGCTTTGCGCTTTGGCAGGCGCACAAGGCGCGCAAGCGCTGGGTGCTCAACGGCGCGTTCACAGTGATCACGTTCTTCGTCGTGCTCACCCCGTGGACCGTCCGCAACTACCGCGCCCTCGGCGTCATCGTGCCCATCCGCGACAACATCTGGCTCGAGCTCTATGCCGACGACTTTGGCAACGCGCCCAACGACCACACGTCGCCGCCAACAGCCGGCGACCGCGGGTATCCAGCCGACAGCCCGGCGGAGTTGCAGAAATATCTCGCCATGAGCGAGATTCCTTACCTCGCGGAAAAGAAGGCCATGTCCCTCAATGACCTCAGGAATCATCCACACTATGCCTTCCTGATCGTCAAAACGCTGCGGCGCATTGTCTACTACTGGACCGGTTATTGGAGTTTATCCGCAGAGGAACTGCACGCCCAGCCATTCACACCGGAAAATGTCTTTTATGTCTCGACTGTGACGCTCTTCATGCTGTTGGGCATTCGCAGCCTGTGGCGCACGAATCGTACTGCGGTTATGCCATATCTGTTGATCATTCTCATTTTCCCCATCACCTACTACCTCACGCATCCTATGATGGATTATCGGCAGCCGCTTGAGCCGGCAATCGTTGTCCTCGGAGTCGCCGGGGCTCTCTCGCTGCGACGCACCGACGCGCGAAAACCGGCAGCAACCGCCAACCGCGATCTCGCCTCTGAAGCCAGATAAGCCTCGCGCCGTGGCCACAGAGCGGTCGCAGGCGATACCATCATGAGCGATGGCTTCGATCTCGAAACCGGCTCGAACGTTGACGGACCGCTGACAATGCCTACCGGCTATCTGCAAACCCGGCCCGACCCTGCTCTCTTGTCGCTCGTCGTTCCCTGCTACAACGAGGAGCAAAGCCTTCCGTTGTTTGCCGCCGAGTTGGCCCGCTTCTTCAATGCCTCGCCGTATCCCTGTGAAGCTGTTTTGGTAAACGATGGCAGTTCCGACCGGACCCTCGAGTTCCTCGCCGACTGGAGCGCGCGTGACCGGCGAATCAAAATCCTGAGCCTCTCCCGCAACTTCGGCCACCAGTTGGCGGCGACCGCCGGAGTGGACTACGCCGCTGGCGACGCGGTGGTCCTCATCGATGCCGATCTGCAGGATCCGCTCGATGTGATTCGCGAAATGGTTGTGCAGTATCGCAACGGCTACGACGTCGTTTGCGGTCAGCGAACAGTTCGCAAGGGCGAGAACATCTTCAAGCGCGCCACCGCATGGTTTTTTTACCGCCTGATGCAAGTCTTTTTCCTCAAGTCGCTGCCCCACGACGTCGGCGACTTTCGCCTCATGTCGCGCCGCTGCGTTGACAGTCTCCGCTCCATGCGCGAATTGCACCGCTTTCTGCGCGGCATGGTCGCATGGGTCGGCTATCCGCAAATCTGCGTGCGCTATGAGCGGCAGGCGCGCGTGGCCGGAACCACCAAGTATCCTCTCAACCGCATGATCCGGCTCGCCTGGTATGCGGCCGTTTCCTTTTCCCCTCTGCCCTTGCGAATGAGTTTCTTCGCGGGCGGATTAATGGCGCTGCTGGCCGTTGAAGAAGCGGTCCGGGCCCTTGTTGCGCATTTCTCGGGTCGAACCGTCGAGGGATGGACCTCGCTTATGATTGTGCTCTGCGTGAGCAACGCAGCCTTGCTGATCACCGTAGGCATTCTGGGAGAGTATGTCGGCAAGATCTTTGAGGAGAGCAAAGGGCGGCCGCTCTACATCGTAGCGGACGCGTGGAACTTCTCGCCCCGATCCGAGACACAAGCGCCCGATCGGTCGGCTCACTACGAGCACCAATCCGCCGCGCCGGAACGGCGCTAGCATTCATCTCTCTGTCGTGCTCATCGGCTATCCTTTCTTATCAGGCCCTACCGGAGGTCCCTCGATGCTTGCCGCCACCGTCAGCCCCCCAGCCACTCCAACGCCAGTCGAAGAGATTGCCGAAGCCCTCGATCAAATCGGCGCCTTGCACGGCCTGCCCCTTGAAGACCGTCTGTGGCTCGCTCGCCACGGCAAGGAATACGTGGCCAATCCGGGCGACATACTGTTCGAAGAAGACGCTGTTGCCGAGCACATGGTTCTCATCCTCAAGGGCGAGATTCATGTTCGCCGCCAGCACGGAGGACCCATGGCTCTCTTCATCGGCCGCACCGGGCAAATGACGGGCGTACTTCCCTTCTCGCGCATGAAAGCTTACGGTGGGCAGGGATTCGCGGTCTCGCCGGTATGGACCCTGCTGATTCATCGATCTGATTTTCCTGAAATGCTCAAAGCGATCCCCGCCATGGCGCAGCGCGTGGTCTCCACGCTGCTCGACCGCGTGCGCGAGGTCACCCGCATCGAGCAACAGGCTGAGAAACTCGCGGCTCTCGGCCAGTTGGCCGGAAATCTTTCGCACGAGCTCAACAATCCCGCATCGGCCGCGCAACGCGCCGCGGCAACCCTGCTTGCTGCCTTTCGCGCCAACCGAAGCAATCGCATCAAGCTCATCGGCCTTGGTTTAACTGAAGAGAAGATGGGCAGAATCGAGGCCTGGGAGGAGAAAATCTTTTGTCGCTCCGGCGAAACGCTCGATCCGCCTGCCGAAACCGATGCGCTGGGATTCATTCGCCGCGAAGAATCGCTTCGCGCGTGGCTCACCGATGCTGAATGCGGTGACGTTTGGGAAGTGGCAGCGCAACTAGCCGAGCAGCGCGTGACCGCGGCGGATCTCGACGAGCTTCGCGGGTTTCTCAGCTCGTCTGAATGTTGTGTTCCCCTGCAGTATTTCGCTCGCTATCTGCGTTCAGCGCGCGCAGCCGAGACCATCGTCAACGCAACAGCGCGCATCTTCGATCTCATCGGAGCGGTCAAGGACTACTCCAACATGGACCGCTCTCCGATCCTTGAGGTCGACGTGCCAGCCGGCCTCGACGCAACGTTGCAGATGTTTCGCTCGCGAATGACGAACATCGAAGTCGAACGCGAGTACCAGCCGAACCTGCCGCGCATCAGCGCCTATAGCGGCGAACTGAACCAGGTGTGGACTGCGCTCATTGAAAATGCACTGGACGCAATGGGCGACAAAGGCCGGCTTCGTGTAGCTTGCAGGCTTGAGGGAGACATGCTTCTGGTGGAGATTTGGGATAACGGTCCCGGCATTCCTCCTGAGCTACAGGAGCGCATCTTCGAGCCGTTCTTCACCACCAAGGCGCCGGGCAAAGGGCTTGGTCTTGGCCTCGACAACGCCATGCGCATCGTGCGCAAGCATCGGGGTCATCTGAGCGTGAAGTCGGAGCCGGGGTCAAGCTGCTTCCGCGTCCGCCTGCCCCTCGATCAACTTCAGGCGTATTGAGAGCGACGGCTATTTTTCAATTTCCACTCCCCGCCAGAACGCCACGTACCCCTTGACCTGGCGGGCCGCCGGCTTCGGATCGGGATAGTACCAGGCCGCATCCTGATTATCCTGGCCGTCCATTACGACGGTCATAAATCGCGACTGACCTTTCGATGGATGAGTTGAAGTGGTCGAGCTGGACCGGAAGTACTCGCGCTTGAGGCTGGACTCAGGGAAATAGACATCGCCGTCCATTTCTACCGTTCGATCGCTCTCAGCAATCACTCTGCCGTTCCAGGTTGCTCGCGCCATGGTTGTCAGGTTGCTTTCAGTCAATAAAATCCCTCGCCCCGGAGAGAGCCTACTTCATCGCCGGAGCAGAGGAATCGATAAGACATTAGCAGAGTTTGTGCTGCGTGGCGAGTACCAACCAGGTTCACCCGACCCAGATAAGCAATGCAGATGTGAGGCTGGTTTCGCTCTTCACTTTGGGATTCACCTCGCCGCACGGATGCGCTTACTTGCCTGCGCGTGCGCTGCGCGTAGCTTCAACGCGCTTCAGGGTCGCCTCATAACGCTGCGACGCCGCCGAGAAGCGGTCAATCAACTCGGTCGTTTTGCTGAAAAAAGTAGGGTTCTTCTCACGGATTGCTTCCAGAATATGCGCGAACTTGGCCATCAGAAAAAAGCCTTCGCCGTTGCAGTCCACAAACAGCTCCGCCGAGACCGCGCCGTGCAGAACCATCGCCGCCCCCATCTCCCAGTACGTGAGCACCTGGCGAAGCCATGGATTGTGCGGATCGCGCGGGTTTTCGAACACAGCGTAGAACTCGTCCAGGGTCTGCGGCCAGAATTCGCCGCCAACCCACGCGCGTGCCTGGCGCATCACCGCCTCGGTGCGCAATTCATAAAGTTTCAGAATGATTTCAGCATCGGCCGCAGTGGCCAGCATTCGTTGCATTGGGGGTCTCCGCTGCCAATGTTACAAGATTCAAGCGGCGTCATGTAGTGCTATTTCGCTCAAACCGGAAAGGCGCACCATCTCGGCGCGCCCTCTGTTCCCTATTGGCTTCTCCCTATTGCCTGTCTCTTACGCCGGCTGCAGCTCTTCGTTCTCTTCCTTCTTCTCTGTGACCGGGCCGTGGGTCTCGGCAGTGGGCGGTGGGGGAGCGTCGCCGATGCGCTTCGAATATTCGCACACCACTTTTTTCCCTTCGCCTTTCCCTTCGTCCGCCGCAGGCGCTTTCTTCCCGCGCCTCTTGCTCGCCGCCTCTTCCTCGGCGGACTTCTTCAAATTCGGGCATACCAGAAACACTCCCGACTTGAGCGTCTTCTCCAGTAAGTAAGGACTGTCACACTTGGGACACTTCTTCGCGACCGGTTTGAGGTTCGACGTGAAGTCGCACTTGGGATAGTTCGTGCAGCCCCAGAAGACGTTGCCCCTGCGCGCGCGGCGCTCAGCCAAATTGCCATCGTCGCACTTGGGACACTTCATCCCCTCGATCAAATTCTGTTTCACATACTTGCACTTGGGATATCCGGAGCACGAGACGAATTCTCCATACGCGCCCTGGCGCAACACAAGCGGCTTGCCACACACCGGGCAAGGCTCGCCGGTTGGCTCCGGCGGCTTCTGCTGTTGCTTCTGGCTCAGCTTGCGGAAAGTCTTGCACGGCGGGTCGGCGTTGTAGTCCGGGCAGGCCATGAACGGCCCGAAGATGCCCCGCCGCATCACCATCACCTTGCCGCAGTTCTCGCAGTATTCCTCCGTATCGCCTGCTTCCTGCGCCTCGGGCGTATTCAGGTCAGGCTTTGAAGCGATGTTCTCCTTGGTGAACGTGCAGCTCGTCGGATCCTTTTTGTTATAGGCAGAACAAGCGAAAAAAGTACCGAATTTGCCCCACTTCAAAACCAGAGGAGACCCGCATAATTCGCACTTTTCGCCGGTTACTTCCTCCATGCGCTTAATGTTCCGCATCTTCTTCCCGGCGTCTTTCAATTCGCCTTCAAAGTGGTCGTAGAAGCCGTTCAGCAGATCGGTCCACTTCTCCGTGCCTTCTTCAATGTCATCCAGTTCCGTTTCCAGCTTGGCCGTGTATGTGGTGTCGAAAATGTATGGGAAGTTTTCGACAAGCAAATCGCACACCACCACGCCGATCTCGGTCGGATAGAATCGTCCACGCGAGCCGCCGTGTTTGACCACATATTCCCGGTCCTGAATGGTGCTGATAATTGACGCGTAGGTCGAAGGCCTGCCAATGCCGCGCTCTTCCAGCTCCTTCACCAGCGAAGATTCGTTGTAGCGTGGCGGCGGCTGCGTAAAGTGATCCTCCGGCAGCAGCTCGTCGAGTCCCAGCGCCTTCACATTATCAAGATTCGGCAGCCGGTTCGCACTCTCATCGTCGTCGTCCTTCTTATCCTCTGAAACTTCGTAGACCTTCAGGAACCCGTCAAAGCGCATCACCGAGCCGCTCACGCGAAAGTCGTAAGTCTTTTTCGTCTTGTGCGAAACCGCGGCGATGGTCGCTGTTGTCACGTCATAAACTGCGGGAACCATCTGCGAAGCCACGAAGCGTCGCCAGATCAGCGTGTAAAGCTTCAGTTGCTCGTCACTCAAATATCGTGCAATTGACTCCGGCGTGCGCGCAGCGTCCGTCGGCCGGATGGCCTCGTGCGCGTCTTGCGCGTCCTTCTTGCCTTTGTAGGTGTTGGGCGCGTCCGGCAGATACTGGCTGCCGAGCTCTTTCCCAATCCACTCACGTGCACCGGTGACCGCTTCGGGCGACACGCGCGGCGAATCGGTTCGCATATAAGTGATGAGGCCGGTTGTGCCTTCTGTCCCGAGATCAACGCCTTCATAAAGCCGCTGCGCCACCCCCATGGTGCGCCGCACGTTGAAGCCTAGTTTATTGGCTGCATCGCGCTGCAGTTGGCTGGTAATGAATGGGGCCAGCGGCCGGCGCTGCTGTTCGCGTGCCTGCACGCCGGTGATCGACCAGTCCGCCTTTTCTAGCGCGGCCAACACCTCATCCATTTGTTTCTTGTCGGGCAATGCGCTCGCGATGAACTGCTCTTTGCCGTCCTTGTCCGCGCCGTTGGGCACGCGCACCGGCTCGCCGCCGATGCCGATAAACTTCGCTTTGAATTTCTGGACGCTCTGCTTTTCAGGATGGAGCAGCGCCTCAAGCGTCCAGTATTCCACCGGCTGAAACGCGCGAATCTCGCGCTCCCGCTCCACGATGAGCCGCAGCGCAACAGTCTGCACGCGGCCCGCTGAAAGTCCGCGCCGCACCTTGTCCCAAAGCAGTGGCGAAATCTGGTAGCCCACCAGACGATCGAGAACGCGCCGCGTCTGCTGCGCGGCCACTAAATTTTGATCGATGTCGCGTGCATGCTTGAATGCTTCCTGCACGGCCTTCTTCGTAATCTCGTTGAAGGTTACGCGGCGAATCTTTTTTCTCTCTTTGGCGTTGGTTCCCAGTTGGATGGCGAGATGGTATGCAATCGCCTCGCCTTCGCGGTCCGGGTCAGGCGCCAGAAAAATCTCGTCGGCCTTGGCGGCCGCTTTCTTCAGCTGCTCCACAACCTTCTCTTTGCCCGGAGACACGATCAACTCAGGCTCGAAGGTGCGATTCTTCAGCTCCACGCCAAGTACGTTCTTGGGCAGGTCCATGATGTGCCCCACCGAGGCCTTCACATCGAATCCTTTGCCCAGATATTTTTCGATCGTCTTCGCTTTGGCCGGCGACTCAACGATCACCAATGATTTTGTTGTTGCCATCCCTTAACCCGATTTCCTCTCCATGCTGTTCGCGTGCTCGTTCTTTTGCCCGCTTCCCTATTTCCCGTTCCATAGCCTAGCTCGGCCCGAATCCTTGCCTGGTTCACTCCCTATGTCACTCTTTGACTCTCTCACAGCCATTCCGTTCCATCGGCCGTTTCTGCGCCATGTTCCGCGTCAGCGAGGCCGCCTTAGAAGCGTCTGCTCGCCGGCTCCGGCAAAAATTGACCGCAAGGCTTGCACCGTAGCACGGAATACCCCCTCATTTCTACCAGCGCAAAGGATTTTTCATCCCATCCTGTCCCAATTATCCGTGCAGGAACTGCCCTCCGCGGCCCGCAAACCGCCGCGAATACATCTCTTTGCATCTATAAATGAGGGCGCATCCGAAAAGTAACTTCCACGATTTGGCAGTCGAGGGCAAAACCTCGTTCAGAACCGAAGTTGCCCGACTCGCCACAACCCTTCAGGTTGATCCCTTGGTCCCTTGGCTCCTCGGTCCCTGCCTTTACATCGTCCGCACGTAGTTCTTCCCCGGCAGTTGCCTCACCCGGCCCGCCATTTCCAGCTCAAAAAGCGCTGTAAATACCTCCGAGGAAGTGAGTTGAGTCTCTAGGCGGTCGAGGATCTCGTCAATCTGCAGGCTCTCATCGGCGCGTAGGACCTCCAGCACCATAGCCTCTTGAGGCCGCAGCACCGGATCAGGCAGAAGAGATGCGCCAGCTTCCGGTTTGGATGCAGATGGCGACTCCGCCTCAAGCTCCAACCGGACCTGCGAGGGCAGCTCCTCCCAGACGTCTTCCCAGGTCGCTACGAGCTTAGCTCCCTGTTTTATCAATGTGTTAGGGGTCCATGAGCCTTTGTTGGTCACATTGCCCGGAACGGCAAACAGGTCCCGATTCTGCTCCGCGGCGCACCGCGCGGTCACCCGCGTTCCCGAGTTCTCTCCCGCCTCAACCACCAGGACCGCCACACTCAGCCCGCTCAGAATGCGATTGCGTCTGGGAAAATTCTGGGGCGCGGGAAAGGTTCCCAGGGGCAGCTCGCTCACGATTGCCCCGCCAAGCGCGAGAATCTCCTCGGCCAGCTTCCTGTTCTCCTTCGGATAGACGACATCGATCCCAGTTCCCCAGACTGCAACAGTGGGCATGCGCGCTGCCAGCGCTCCCCTGTGCGCGCACGAGTCGATGCCGCGCGCCATGCCGCTCACAATTAGCAGCCGCCGCGCAGCGAGATCCCGCGACAGCATCTCGGCGATTCCCGTCCCGTAAGGCGTCGGATGCCGCGTTCCCACCACCGCAATCGCCGGTCGGCTCAACAGCTTCGCGTCGCCCCGCACCCACAAAATCGGCGGTGGATCGTAAATCTCGCGCAGACGCTCCGGATACTCCGGGCACGAGTAGCCCACGAGTGTTGCGCCCTGCGCAGCCACACGCCCCCACTCCTCTTCAGCCGCGCGACGCCCCTTGCCGTCAAACAAAAACTGTGCCGCCGCGGCGGGAAACCTGAGCCCTTCAAGAGCCGTCAGGGGCAGAGTGAATATCTGGCTCGCCGACTTGAGTTGCTTCACGGCGTCCAGAATCCGCTTGGGCCCCAATCCCGGCGCCAGCGTCAGAGCCAGCCACGCCAGCCGATCCTCATCAAGTTGAGGTGTGACTGCCGCTCCTGCAATACTCGCCATCGGTTGCTCTTGCGCCGCCTGAGCCGGTTCTACGCCGGTCGTTCGCGTCGCGGCCCGAGCGGCTGCGGTGTTCGCCCCAGCTCCTGCGCCGCTCGATATTGATGCAGTGTCCAAAATTCGCACACTCCGCCTGGGGCTTTACAAGACACAATCGCAGTTCCAGGGAATGTTGGCCCACGTTACCGCTGCATGCAAAGGAAGTCAAGCGAGGCTGTCACACCGGACAGGCGTATGAATCCATCTGGCCCTCAGGCTCGGTTGATTCAGCCCGCGTAGCGGGCAAAAGAAGGTAGCCCCAGGCGCCAGCCTGGGGAAATGAATGTGAAGTCGAAGCGCAGCCCGCATCAGCGGGCGAAAGAAAATGATGATTGGGGCTTCGCCCACGCCTATTACCTATTGGCTATTGGCTGTTTACTATTGTCTATCGGCCGCTCCCTGCGCTCCCAGCCGCTCCCGCAGCCAGTCCACCATGGTCGGCGATACCCGCTCCAGCGACGCGAGGCGAAACGTAATCTTCTCAGCCTCGATAATGTGATCGTGCCCGGCCAGCTCGACCGTTGCATCGACGTGCTCCATCAACAGATCGAACGAGGCCTTCTGCTCAGCCCATGGACTAGTCGCTGCGCAAAGGCAAACGTCGGGATGCAGGTGGCGCAGCACGCTGTTCGATTCGATGATGATGCCGGCCTGAGTCGCCCCGGAATTGATCGCCCGGGCCTTTTTCGCGCCAACATCGTCCGCACTGGACGCCGGCGAATGTTCCTGAAGAATCTGCTCCACAATCGGTCCCAGCGTATCTTCGGCCGCCGTCACCAGCAGCGCCCGCCGCGCTCCGGCAGCCAGATAGCGCGCCGTATCAGTCCCCTGCCCCGGCGCAGTCTCCTCCCAGATCGGAATCGTCTTGCCGTACTCGTGCCCGTGCTCATGCGTCGTAATCTTCACCGCCGTCCAGGGAATCTCCGGCAGCGCGCACATCAGGCCGCACACCAGCGCCGTCTTTCCAGCGCCGCGTCCCCTCCCGCCAACTACGATGATCGCCATTTCACTTTTCTCAGTCCCTAGGTCTACTCGGTCCCTTGGTTTCTTGGTCCCTTAGTCCCTGTCTTTCGCGCCAACCGCGCCAGCGTCGCCTGCTCCCTCAACACTTCTCGCAGTGGCCGCGCCGGCGTGCCCCAATGCACTGTCCCCGGCTTCAGACCTTCGTTGCTCACCGTCGCGCCACTGAAGACGCCCGCCTGTCCGCCCAGAACTACGCCTGGCCCTACATGCGCATGGTCGCCAATTCCCACCTGCCCAGCGATCACCGCGCCCTTGCCCACAGTCGACGACCCGCTGATCCCTGTCTGCGCCGCAATCACCACGTCCTCGCCAAGATCGCAGTTGTGCGCCACGTGCACCAGGTTGTCCAACTTTGCCCCACGCCGAATTCGCGTCTCGCCCAGCGCGCCGCGATCAATGGTAGAGTTCGCGCCGATCTCCACATCGTCTTCGATGACAAGAGTTCCCTGCTGCGGAAACTGCGTATGGGAGCCTGTCGCCGAATCGCGAGCGTAGCCAAAACCATCCGCGCCCAACACAACGCCCGCGTGAATCATCACGCGATCACCGATTGATGTCCCGGAGTAAACCACGACGCGCGGATAAATGCGGCATTGCGCACCGATTCGTACCCCCTCTCCGATCACTGCGCCGGCTTCAATGCGCGTCTCTTCGCCGATTACCGTGTCCTCTCCGATCACCGCGCAAGGGCCGACCGTCACTGCATTTCCCAGCATCGCCCCTTCGCCAATCACCGCCGTCTCGTGAATCCACTCGCATTCGATCTTGGGCCGCAGCAGCTTCGCGGCACGCGCAAACCACAGCTTCGGCTGGTCGGCCTCAATCACCACAATTGAAAGATTCGATGCGAAGCCCGCGCCCATCCCCGTCTTCAGAACCACGGCCGCCGCGCGACTCTTCAGCGCCCCAGCAACCGAAGCCGCGTCTTCGGCAAAAACAAGTTCAGTCGGGAGCGCGTTCGCGGGCGAATTCACTCCTGCGACAGCGAGTTCCGCACTACCCCGAGCCAGTTTCCCGCCGAGTTGTTTCATCAATTCGCCAATCGTCATCGCTGATCCCAACGTCCCTCGTTCCCTGTCTTTGTGCTCCCTATTGCCTATTCCCTACTCCCTCGTTTTTCTCGGTCCCTTGTTCCCTAGTTCCCTCGTTCCCTGCCTCTAATACAGCCCCGGCTCCCCCGTCGGCCGCGTCTTCCATCGCCGGTGAATCCACAGCCACTGGTCAGGATAGCGCCTGATCCACCGCTCCAGTTCCGCCGTGCATCGTCGCGTGCCTTCCAGAATATCCGCGCCACGGTCCGCCGTGTGCGGAATCTCAATCTCCGTCCCGAAGCGCAGCACGTACCTCCCTTCGCCCGGCTCCCACAGCATGAAACCCGGCAGCACGGCAGCCCCGGTGATTCGCGCTACATGCGCAAGACCTGTGCCCGTACAGGCATCTGTGCCGAAAAAATTCACGAATTCTCCCCGTGGCGGCGTCATGTTTGTGTCGATCAACATTCCGACCGTCCTACCCGCGTGAATTGCCGTGAGCAGCCCGCGCCCGAAGTCGTCTTTCGATAAAACAAAATTGCCGTGCAGGCAGCGAATGCGGTTCACATACTCATCAAGCCGCCGGTTATCCAGCCTGCGGATCAGCATGCCCATGGGGTGGCCCATCAGCGAGTGATAAAAGCTGGAAAGCTCCCACGCGCCAAGATGCCCGGTAAGCACCAGCACGCCTTTGCCGCGAGCCTGCGCAGCCAGGTAGTGCTCCAGTCCCTCTGTGCGGATCCAGTCGCGCGTATTCTCCGCCGAGTAGCGCGTCATCCGGCAGAACTCCACGAGCTGCCAGCCCAGATGGACATACACACGCCGCAAAATTCTTTTTCTTGTTTTGTAGGGGAGTTCCGGCAGGGCGAGTTCGAGATTGCGCATACCAACGCGCCGCAACCGCCCAAAGCCCCGGTAAACCCCAAAGGCAATGCAGCCGGAGAGGAAGCGCGCAATGCCACGCGGCATGCGGCCCAGACAGCTCGCAATGGCTACAACCAACCCATACTCGAGGCTTTCCAACATGAGTAAGGATCAGTGTAGATGCTCAACGCGGCCCAACACGCAATCCGATACGCGGCCCTACGCGCAGCTTCGCCTCGCACCATCGCCGGCAGCGAAGCATACTTCCGCTCATCCTCTCCGCGCAGCGGCGGAGAGGATGGCCGAAGAAGTTCAGTTTTCTCGCGAATAAATAGGGACAGCGCGCCTTCTACTGCGACTGAGCTTGGACGAAATACTGCGCCACATCGCGGACGAATGGAATCGCGCCCGGCGGCACAGCAACATTGCCGCTCAGGATGGACTCGAAGTGGTGAGGCGCTCCATAGTAGAGCGTCGTGTCGTCCTGATTCTGGCTTACGCTCGTTCCGTCCAGGTCAATGCCAGCAAAGATTCCCTTGGTGCGCGAGTAGCTCAAAAGCTCCGCGCTCATCTTCCAATCCGTCGAAGCCGTTCCGGAGCGGCCCACAGGTCCGGCCGCAGCCGATGCATCCCCGCCAATCTTGAATTTGTTCTTGAGCAGATCTTGCATCCCGCGGTCATTCACGGCAATCAGAATCAGGTCCGTCGCTTGACCGCCCCACTGAAAACCAAAAGATCCGCCCGCCATGCGGATGAACACTGGCGCGCTCCAGCCGTGGCCGGTGCGGCATGTAACAACCCCTTGGCCGTACTGAGCGCCAACAAAGAATGCGCCCTTCACCATGCTCGGCACCACCGCCGCGCATGTGGCCGACTTGAGTATGTTGATTGGAACGGTCCGGTCGCCGGCGCCCATAATCTGGTCAAGAACAACCTTGGCCGCATCGACGCGAGCCTGCAAATCCTCCCTCGTGGAGGCGGCATACCCCATGGAGGGGAGCAGAATGCTGAGGCAAATTGTAGCGATGACTTTCTTCATCTTCATATCCTTTCCAGCGGCTGGCGCCGCGTTTGCGAGAACAACGCGAGGACTCTGCGTCGATGAAATTTCTTCAATCTGCCCGAGCTATCGAACTTGGAAAAACTCAAAGAACCGGTCGCAGGGCAGCCTGCGCCAACCCTCCGCGACTAGTTTACAGCCCAGCCTACCGCATTCATTGGCACGGCTGTTCCACAATTGATATAGACGCGCCAACGCCGTCTTCGAATGTTGATCCTCAATAGCCGAACATCTCAACAAGCATGCGGTTGATCTCGGGGTCGCTGCGGAGTTCATCCAGGAATAGGGCGGAGGTGGCGGCGAGATCGAATGCGGACGTGGATTCTGCCTGTGCGCGGGCAAGCATCTCCCGAGCGGCGGGGATGTCTCCTAATCCCACGTAAATGGCGAGCAGCGAGAAAGCCGGAATAAATTCGCCACGGCTGCCGCGGTCCTCCAGCTCATGCAACAGGCGGTTGGCATCATCCCTGCGGCCGGCACTTGCGTATGCCTTTCCCAGCAGACCCATGTAGATTGGCGCGCGTGACGCTACCACGACCTTCTCCAGAGTTTCAACGGCCTCTTCGTTGCGGTCGAGAAGGTTCAGCGACAGCCCCTTGGCCCAATTCCCGAACAGGTAATCTGCCTGTAATTCCACCGCCTGGCGAGCGGACTGCAAAGCCAGTTCAAACCGGCCCGAGATGATGAATGAAAGAGCTGAAAGGCCGTAGATAATCGGGGAAAGCGGATCCAGTTGGCAGGCCAGCGTCACATGGGCTGACGCCTCCTCAGGCCGCCGATCCAGCGCCAGAAACATGCCATAGTAGGCCTGAGCGACGGAGGAGCGCGGGTTTATCTTGAGCGTTTTCTCGAAGTGGGGTCCGGCTTCGCGCCAGTTGGTGACAAAGTAAAAGGTGTAGATGCCGCGCGAGAAGTTAACCTCCCAAAGCTCGGGACCAAGCTCGACGGCTTTGGTGACCGCAGCAAGGGCCGGCGGCTGGCCTGCCTCGTGCGAGATCCAGCCGTAGACGCGCAGAACGCCGTAACAGTCAGCAAGCCCAGACCAGGCAGGGGCGAACTGAGGGTCCAGTTCGATGGCCTGCTGAAAACACTTCATGCCCAGGCGCACGGAAGAGGGCGATCGCTGGCTGCAGAGATGGCGGCCCTTAAGGTAAAGCTCATAAGCGTCGAGGTTCTTTGTTGCGGGCTTGACGCCCGCGCCCAGTGTTACCTTGAGCTGCTCGGCAATGGCGCGCGCAATCTCATCTTGAACAGCGAAAATGTCTTCCATCTGCCGGTCATAGCGCTCCGACCAAAGCTGGAAGCCGTTCCTCGCGTCGACCAACTGCACGGTGACGCGGATGCGATTGCCTGCGCGCCGCACGCTGCCGTCAAGAATGTTGGCGACGCGGAGTTTTGAGGCGATTTCGGCTGTTTCGGTGTTCGTGCCCTTGAAGGAAAAAGACGAGCTGCGAGCTGCAACTCGCAAGCACTCCACCTGGCTCAACGCGATCAGAATCTCCTCGGCCAATCCGTCGCTGAAGTACTCGTTTTCTTTATCCGCGCTGAGATTGGCGAAGGGCAGCACGGCGATAGACGCGATTTCAGGTTGCCGCGCCGCGGGTTGGGCCAGTTCATTCAGCGCCTGCTTCACCAGGCCCATGCCGGGATAACGCGCTGATGGATCCTTTGCCATGCAGCGCGTCACAATCGATTCCAGTTCCGCCTGAACATGGGGCGCAATCTCACGCAAAGGGCGCGGCTCTTTGTGAAGAATCGCCGCCATGGTTGAAATCGGCGTGGCTTCGGAAAACGCACGCTTTCCCGAGAGCATTTCGTAAAAAAGCACGCCGAAGGAGAACACATCTGAGCGGGCATCAACGGGTTTACCCGCCGCTTGTTCGGGAGACATGTAGGCCGCCGTTCCAAGGATGGTACCCGCCTGCGTGGCACCTGTAATGGTCGTATCGGACTCGACTGTCTCTTGCACCTTCGCCAGCCCGAAGTCCAGCACCTTGACACGGCTTGCGGCCTTGACGTTGGCCGGCTTCAAATCCCGATGAATGACCCCTCGCGCATGCGCATACTCGAGCGCATCGACGATCTGGTCCGCGATGCGCGCTGCTTCCTCTACCGGGATTGGCCCTTTGGCAATGCGCTCCACCAGCGTGTCGCCTTCGATCAGCTCCATCACCAGCGCCCCTTCTTCCACGCCGAAGATGGTGGCGATGTTGGGGTGATTGAGCGAAGCCAGCACCTTGGCCTCGCGTGTGAAGCGGGCCAGCCTCTCGGGATCGTCGGCCAACTCGGCAGGGAGGATCTTGATGGCCACTTCGCGATCCAGCCGGGTGTCCGTGGCGCGGTAAACTTCGCCCATGCCGCCAGCGCCGAGCTTCGACGTGAGTTTGTAATGCGCGATGGTGGCGGGCAGGGCCATGGACCTCGCTTCATAAACCTAAGTTCAAATTCAGGGCAAGTGCCGAAAGACGTGCGCAATTATCATACTTGGCCGGAGTAACCCTCAAGGAAGCTCTGCTGAGATTCCAGATTCCGATTGGATTGGCGCCCAGCTGAAGTTATCGATCGGTAAACATTCTGGATTGACGGACTCCTCACCGGATCTCCTTGTCCGGCCACAACTTCCACATTTTATTTAGGATTCGGATGGCCCCCGCCCGATAACCTGCATCGAAGCAAGGGTAGCAAGATCAAGATGGTGCCTGTGGAAGTTTGCCAAGATGCCGATGAGGCGTGAGAGCCAAATCCGTAGGAATCGAATTAAGGAGGGTTAGATATGAAGAAATTTCTTGCCATGTTTGCGATGCTGTTGATTGCCGGCTCTGGAGTTATGGCGCGTGCCGCCGACGACCACCACAGGTTGGATGACCGTCTGGACTCCGCCAGAGACGTGATCAATTCAATTATGTCCGTGCCTGACAAGGCAATTCCCGATGGAATCGCACGTCATGCAAAATGCATAGCCGTGATACCTGGCGTGGTTAAGGGCGCGTTCATCGTAGGCGCCGAGTACGGACAAGGCGTGGTCACGTGCCGCACCGGTCACGGCTGGAGCGCGCCTGTGTTCATTCGACTGGCCGGCGGATCGTTCGGCTTCCAGGTTGGCGGACAGGGTACCGATCTGGTGCTCGTAGCGACAAACGACAAGGGCTTCCAGGATCTTCTGCGTGACAAGTTCAAGATCGGCGCCGATGCGTCCGCAGCAGCCGGCCCCGTTGGCCGCGACGCACAAGCCTCGACCGACATCAGCATGAGAGCTGAAATGCTGACCTGGTCGCGCAGCCGCGGACTTTTTGCCGGCATCGACCTGAATGGAGCAACGGTAAGCCAGAATCAGGACGACACCGACGCGCTCTACGGCGGGAACCATCACTTCGACGCGATTCTCCGCGGCGACGTGCCTCCGCCTCCGCAAGCCGAGGGATTCCTGCACGCAATAAGGGAATATTTCGGCGAATCTAAAATGCACTAAGCCATATCGCGCGCCGGTGAGGGCCTCGCCAAGCGAGGCTCCGCCGATTCTTAAGCGACCAGTCAGACCCGCAGAAGGAGTCCGGACTTGAACACTGCCCCTGCAATCCCGCACCCGGGTCTTTTCACGATGCCCGCCGAAGCACTTGCGGATTCTCTCGCCTCGAAGGAGGTCAACCCGCAAGGCACCGCCGCTGGAATGAGGTTGCTCGCGTTTTATATCTCCCATGCGGCCAAGAGGCTGAGCCCTTCAAGGCTGCGTAGCCTGGAGAAGGCTCGCAAACTGCTCGCGGCTCGAATGGAAAGAGAGCAGCGCCCGAAGAGCGCCAACTGACCTGCAAATCCTCCCAGCGGCCTGACGCCAGGCACAAGCCGCGGATCTGCGGCTGTAATTCTTGATTTGTGTTGTGGGGGAGGGCTGATCTGACCGAAACAACCAAACTCAGGTGAGCTTGCGACCGAAAAAAGAGGAGTTCCCAGGCATCATGTTTACATGCCGCCGGGGAACTCCTTTCCCCAGATCTGCGTTGTTTCTAGACACAGATTGACGGATACATAGTAATGGCACAAGAGTACTTAGGTGTGATGGCTGAAAGTAATTAATATTTCACCACTTTAGTCACCGTTTTCGAGCATCCCCGCCGTTCCATCTCCGCCTTCGTTTCTCGGCTTCCGCCTTAGCCTTTCGCCTTCCCGTTAGCCTTTCGTTTTCCGGTCAGCCTTTCGCTTTCACCGACCGGCCAAGTGCAGACATCGAGAGCTTAATCCGATTATCGGCGCCTGACTTGCGCATGAGGCGGCCGACGTAGGCCTTAACGGTGCGCTGCTCAATTCCTAAGCGACTTGCGATCTCGCGCGTCGAATGAGCCCCCATGATCAGCTCGAGAACCTGTTGCTCTCTCAATGTAAGTTCTTTCCTGCCAGCTTCTTGCGCAGCCCCTCGAACTTTCAGCAATCGGTCAATGACCCGGCAAAGCAACCGCCGCGGAGCCCAAATCGATCCCGAGGTCACCACTTCAATCGCATTGCGAACCAGTTCAGGCCCCGCCGATTGGCCAAGAAAGCCTCTAGCCCCCGCAATAATCGCACTCAAGACCAGCTCATCGTCGCCCTCTGGCCCAATCACGATCGATCGCACATCCGGCCGCTCCCGCACAATCGTCTTCAGCGCCTCAAATGCGTCCGGAGCCGAATGCAGATCGACAACAATGTATTCGATGTCGTTTTGCGCCAGCAGTTCTGGCAGGCTGGCAATCACGGGCGCCAGCGGAGCCTGGGTCTCCCGCCCGGGCTGGTCAAAAACGCTGGCAAGGCCGGCCACGCGAATCGGTTCATCCGCCGCCACCCCAATACGAATTGTGTCAGGACCATGCTGCGACGATGTCATCCCCACACCCGTCCCCGCATCCAGCCGGTGTCTTACCGGCTTTGTCAAATTTTGTTTGTCGATATCCTACGCTCGATCCAGGAAGAAAAACGTCAGCGCAACTCTCGTCGCCAATCCACCAAGTCGATGCGACACCCCAAATGCCGCTTCAACCTCTTTTCAGCATGCTCGCCAGCGCGGCTTTAGAACCGCTGCACGGCGCGTCTATATCTCTCTGTCCGGCTCCGAATATCTCATCACAAGAAGCCAGTCCCCTGAGATCACGCGGAAATATGGTTACCCTGTGACCGGATCGACCCCAAGCGGCTGGATTGAGTTCTTAATTGAATCATTGTCCCCATGACCCAAAACGGAAATACCACCAACATCCGTTTCGCTGAGAAATATGTGCTAGGACTTTAACGCTAAGGTGGCATCCGAACTTCGTCACAGCTTCGGCAGAACAATTCCCTGCTGCTTTTGATACTTTCCCTTGCGATCGGCATAACTGGTCTCGCAGGGCTGATCGCCGTGGAAGAACAAAATCTGGCACAGTCCTTCGTTCGCGTAGACCTTCGCCGGCAGCGGCGTGGTATTCGAAATCTCAAGCGTGACAAATCCCTCCCACTCCGGCTCGAACGGCGTCACGTTCACGATAATGCCGCAGCGTGCGTAAGTCGATTTCCCAACGCAGATGGTCAGCACGTCCCTCGGAATGCGGAAGTATTCAACCGACCGCGCCAGCGCAAATGAATTCGGCGGAACGATCACCGAGTCCGCCTCAATGGAAACAAACGACCGCTCGTCGAACGCCTTGGGATCGATAACGGCGCTGTTCACATTGGTAAAGATCTTGAATTCGTTCGAGACTCTCAAATCGTAGCCATAAGATGACAGGCCATATGAAATAACACCGGCCGCCACCTGCTTTTCACAGAATGGCTCGATCATCCCGTGCTTCAGCGCCTGCTCCCTGATCCATCGATCGCTCTGAATCGACATGCGTCTCCTGTCCGGGGCGTTGCGCCCGGCTTGCTGCGGTTTATCCAGTCTTGTCGACGGCCCCGATTCACCATCTTAAACCAGCTCACACGTCGATAATTCTCGCCGCCTTTTCCTCTGTGTTCTTAGGCCTTTTGGCTATTGGCTACTCCCTGCCTCCTGGGTCCCTGCTTTTCTAATTGCAACCAAATCTGTAGTATGGGCGAAGGCTGTGGTAAGATTCTCAGCAATCAGTTCGTGCCAGCGAGGATACTTCATTGATCAAACAGGACATCGTTCACAACGTGGTTGAGCGCACGGGCCTGCCGCGCACCAAGGCTGAGGCGGCGGTGGACACGGTCTTCGAGGGCCTCAAGCAGGCTTTGGCGGCCGGCGAACGCATCGAACTGCGCGGGTTTGGCGTCTTCAGCGTCCGCGCGCGCAAAACAGGCATTGGCCGCAATCCCCGTACCGGGACTGAGGTCAACATCGCTCCCGGCAAAGCCGTGCGCTTTAAGCCGGGCAAGGAGCTGCACACGCTGGAACCAGGTGCCCCAGGTAGTTAGGAAACCGCTACTGCAGAGGTCCGATACGGCGGCTCACCGAAACCTCCATCTGCTGACCCGCGCGCCTCATGTGATCCGCGCTTCTGGTGCCAGGGCCAGATTGCTGCCGCGTATTTCCTTCCGGCGGCGCCGGTCATCGTGCTATAGCTTGCCAAGGTCACACGAATTACCAACCTCTGCATGAAAAAGTTTCTCCTGCTTTCTTTGCTGCTCGCGCCGTTGTTGTACGGCCCCGCGCAGGCGCAGACCTTCGACCTCGACGCCGGCCGCGAGCCCGTGGCTTCGCTCGACGGCCTATGGCGCTTCCACATCGGCGATAATCCCCAATGGACCGATCCCAACTTCGACGATTCCCAGTGGCCCCTGCTCCGCTCCGACGAAAGCTGGTCCGTACAGGGTTACAAGGGCTACTCCGGCTCCGCCTGGTATCGCTTTCGCGTATCCGTTCCGGCCGGAATGAATGACCTCTCGATTTACCTGCCCGGCATTGCGACAAACTACGAAGTCTACGTGAACGGCCTTCGAATCGGTGGCATCGGCAAGATGCCGCCTCATCCCATTCCCTACAGCAACTATGCCAACCAAATCTACGCGCTCTCGCCGGCGGCAAGCTCCGCCCGCCAGATTGAAATCGCGATCCGCGTGTGGCACTGGCCCGCATGGGCAGATTACCGAGGCGGCGGACCTGCGGGTGGCGGATCGATGATTGGAAACTCTGCGGACATTCAGAAAATGTACACCGATTATCGAGCGGCTCGATACTGGAGCTTTTCCAGCACCGTAATTCTCTCGCTGTTACAGACCCTGGCCGCAATCGCCGTCTTCCTGCTCTTTCTGCTCCGGCGATCGGAACGCGAATACCTATGGTTCTCGCTCTTCCTGGCCTTCAGCGCGGCGCAGGGAGCGGCAATCTTGTCCGAGGGTCTGCAAGTTTCGCCCACTTTGCTGATCAACGCCCTCATGTATACCCTCGGCTTCCCCTGTGCCGGACTTGCGCAGCTCGCCTTCTATCGGCAATTGCTCAAAGGCCGCCGCTCGCCGCTTTATCTCGCATCCCTCGTCTGTCTCTTTGCCGCGCTCGCTTTCGGCCTCTATTCCCTTTCGATCAGTTTCACCGCAGGGAGCGTCAGTCCGTTTCGATTCTTCCTGGTGTTTTCTCTGTCCTTGTTGCCCGGCTACGTCTGGATCCTTTCTCTGCTCTTCTCTCGTGCGCGGCAAAACTTCGTCGATGCGCGCCTTTTGCTGGCGCCTGTCCTGCTGCAATTTTCGTTTGTGCTCTTCCAAGGGGCCGCGATCATCACTTTTGTCCTTGGCTGGCAAAGCCGGCTCCTGTTCAACATTCTGCTTTTTGACCGACCTTTCCCTATCCAGCTTGTTCAGGTGGGAAATCTGCTCTTTCTGCTCGGCGTTCTTGCCATCCTGATCCTGCGTTTCACCCGTACGCGCAGCGAGGAAGAGCGCTTTGCCGCCGAAGTGCAGTCGGCGCGAAACGTCCAGCAATATCTAATTCCCGAGCGCCTTCCCGATACGCCCGGCCTCGCGGTCGAAAGTGTCTACCGGCCCTCCCGCGAAGTCGGCGGAGATTTCTTTCAGGTGCTTCCCAGTGCAACTGACGGCAGTGCGTTGATCGTGGTCGGCGATGTAGCCGGCAAAGGCATGCAAGCCGGAATGTTGGCTACGCTCATCGTCGGCGCCATTCGCACCGCCGCGAGCTTCACCAACGATCCTGCGCAAATCCTCTCGCTGTTGAATGAGCGCATGAACGGCCGCGGCCTGGCCACCTGCCTCGCGCTGCGCATCGAAAAAGACGGAAACGCAGTGCTCGCCAACGCCGGCCACTTGCCGCCCTATCTCAACGGCAAAGAGCTGCCTATGGAGGGGGCGCTGCCACTCGGCGCGCTTCCTGGCTTCGACTTCCCTCTTCTGCGCTTCAAGCTCACGTCGGGCGACTCGCTCATGCTCATGACCGACGGCGTCGCCGAGGCGCAAGACTCGGCTGGCCGCCTCTTCGGCTTCGATCGCATTGCGGAAATGCTGCGCGGCGGCATCGCACCAGCCGCCCTCGCCACTGCCGCGCAGAACTTCGGCCAGGAAGACGACATTACCGTGCTCACCGTCGCGCGTATGGCAAAAACCGGCTAAACGGACCCACTCGTCGAGCACCCATCCTTCGCCTTCTCTCTGGCGAAGCATGGGAAACGAATGCCATTCGCAAATCGAGCCGAAGGCGTCTGCCGCACCGCAGGTGCCTACATCAGCCGCAGCGCATCCACATCCACAATCAGATTCCGCCGCGGCACATCTTTCTCTGCGGCATGCGCAAGCAGACCGCGCAGCGCCTCATTCAGCGCCTTGCGGGTCGCGCTCTTAAGGATCATGTGAAAGCGGTAGACGCCCTTGATGCGCGCAATCGGCGCTGTGCACGGGCCAAGTACCCTGACGCCCTCAATCTCAGCTTTTTGCAGCCACTTGCCCAGAAGCGCCGACCACCCGGCAGCCTCCTCCAGTTTTTGCGATTGCACCAGCACGTTTGCCAGCGCGCCGAACGGCGGGTAGTGCATCCATCGCCGGTACTTCAGCTCTCGTTCGGCGAAGGATTTATAGTCGTGCGCCGTGGCGGCAAGAATTGCGTAGTGATCGGGATAATACGTCTGCACCACGACGCGTCCTGGCAGGTCGCCGCGCCCCGCGCGCCCGCTCACCTGCGTCATCAATTGGAAAACGCGCTCTGCTGCGCGAAAATCCGGCATCGAGAGTGCATGATCGCAGCCCACCACGCCCACCAGTGTGACGCCGTGTATATCGTGCCCCTTAGCGATCATCTGCGTGCCCACCAGCAGATTGATCTCGCCCGAGTGCAGCCGCGCGAGAAGATGCTCAAGATCGTAACGCCCGCGCACCGTGTCGCGATCCATGCGTCCGATGCGTGCGAATGGAAAAATCTCAGTGAGCCGCTCTTCCCCCTGTTGCGAGCCCGCGCCAAGGTAATACAAATGCTCGCTGTCGCACTTCGGGCACCGCGCCGGCACCGTCCGCTTGTAGCCGCAGTAGTGGCACTCCAGCCGCTGCCCCGCCTTTGCCAGATCCGCGTCCTCGGTCGGCGCTTTGTGGTGCGTCAGCGCAATCGCGCAGTTCTGGCACTCAAGTTTTTCGCCGCACGCCCGGCACATCACGGCAAACGAGTAGCCGCGCCGGTTGAGCAGAATCAGCGCCTGCTCGCCACGCTCCAATGCAGCCTTAGTCTGCTCCACCAACGATCGCGAGAAAAGCTGGTCCCGGCCGGACTCCTTGAACTCGCGCCGCATATCCACGAGCTCCACTTCCGGCAGCGGCCGGTTCATCACGCGATCGCGCAGCTCGATGCGCGTGTATCTGCCGCGCTCCGCATTCTGCCAGCTCTCGAGCGAAGGCGTGGCCGATCCCATCACTACCACTGCTCCAGCAAGCTTCGCTCGCATCACCGCCACATCGCGCGCATTGTAGCGCGGCGTCTCCTCCTGCTTGTAGCTCTGGTCGTGCTCCTCGTCCACCAGAATCAATCCCAGGTTCGGCGTCGGCGCAAAGATCGCCGACCGCGTGCCCACCACAATCTGCGCGTCACCGCGGCGAATCCGCCGCCACTGTTCGCTGCGTTCTTCCGGCGTCAGCGCCGAATGCAGCAGCGCCACCTTCTTCCCGAAGGCCTGATCGAGCAGGCCCGCGGTCTGCGGCGTCAGCCCGATCTCGGGAACCAGCAGGATCGAGCTCATCCCGCGATCGAGCGCCTTCTGCATCGCCGCAAGATAAACCGCCGTCTTCCCTGAACCCGTCACTCCAAAGAGTAAGAAGGGATGAAATCCACCAAGTGCGACCGTGATCGTCGCCAGCGCGTAAGTCTGCGCCGCATTCAGGCTGAAAACTCCGGAGGAAGGAGTCAGCCCGCCCAGACGAAAGGCCTCCGGCCGCTCGTCAATGCGCACCAGCCCGCGCCGGACTAAAGTTTGCAGAGTTGACGAAGGCAGCTCGCGGCGTCGCAACTCGGCCAGCGGCAATTCGCCGCCACTAGCAGCCAACTCCGCCATGATCGCCGTCTGCTTCTCGGTCAGCGCGGGCAACCGCCCGTCGCCGATCAGCACAGCGAACCGTTCCATGCGCCGCGCATCGCGCTCGGCAGCCGCGGTCTCGCGCGCAATCCACTTCTTCCGCGCCATGCTGGCCAACAGGGTCAGCGGAGCTGCGGTCGCTGTTCTCAGCGTCGACACCTTTACCGGCTCGCCCTTGGCCAGCCGCTCCAGCACTCGCCGCTCCATGTCCTGGTCTTCTCTGGAGAGCTTGCCACCCCGGCGGCCATCCGCCGCAAGTCCCTTCCCCTGCTCGCCGGGTGCCCCCGGGGTCGATTTTGAGACCGGGGAAGTTGTACCGTCGCCGTCCGCGCTCCGCGCCAGCACATCGCGCCCCAGATCGGTCAGCCGGTAGTAGACCGTGCGTCGCACTTCAGCCGACAGTGGCAGCATGGCACGCAGCACCTCGCCGAGCGGCGCCAGATAGTATTGCGCGGTCCACTCCGCCAGCTCGAGCAAACGCTCGCTGAGCAGCGGCTCCTCATCGAGAACGGCCTCAAGATACTTGACCTCGACCTCAGCCGGAGCCTTTACGTCGACCGCCGTCACAACGCCGATCAGTTTCTCGTTGCGGAAAGGCACGATCACGCGTGCCCCGCGCAGCGGCCGCTGCCCCAGCCGCACGCCGTAGGTAAACGTGTGATCCGGCGGCACCGGCAACGCGACTTCGCAGTATGCGGCCATGGGAGACAAGATTCAGTGTAGGGGATGCGGCGAGTCGTTGCGCTGACGGGCGCGACACAGCGAGGGTCTCGCTTATGCTTTTGCCGGCGCCTTCAATCCCAATTCCTTCATCGCAATCTGCAAGTCCGCCCACGCTTCCTTCTTTTGTCTCGGGTCGCGCAGTAGAAACGCCGGATGATAGGTAACGATCAAGCTCATTCCGCGATATGCGTGTACTCGCCCGCGCAACCCTGCCAGCGGTTGCCGCGCGCCCAGCAGATAGGTGGCCGCAGTAGCCCCCAGCGCGACCAGAACCTGTGGTCGGACAACATCAATTTGGCGAAAAAGAAATGGCGAGCACGTATTGGCTTCGTCCGGCTCTGGCGTACGATTGCCCGGCGGCCTGCACTTCACCACGTTGGCGATGTAGCATTCCTCACGCTTCAGCCCCATCGCCGCGATCATGTTGTTCAGCAGTTGCCCGGCGCGGCCCACGAAAGGCTCTCCCTGCGCGTCCTCATCGGCGCCCGGCCCTTCGCCCACAAACATCAGGCGCGCGGCCGGATTGCCGACGCCAAATACGATCGTGTTTCGGCCTTTGTGCAGAGCACATCGTGTGCAGTCGCCGAGGTCTTCGCGAACGGCCTGCAACGCCGCTGCGCGCTCCTCCACGGGAACTGCGCCGGCGATCTCCCGTGGCGCGGAAAATATCTTGCGCGTTTTAATCGTGGGATCCTCTCCGAGAAATTTAGGCTGATCCGCCGGAACCGCGGAATCCTGCGCAACCGGTACAGTGCTGGACTCGTTCGACGCGGCCAATTCGGCATTCACCGCCACCGACTCCGATGACGGCGCATCTACTTCGTGCGTCGCTGCGGAAGCAACCTCCACTGGACGCCGATAGAAGTCGGTCAGTCCCAGGTCGCGGTAAAATCTGAGCCGTTCGGCCAGAGCATCGCGGGTATTTGAATCGAGCGCGCGCGGCAAGCCGGTTACTCCACAATGAGCTGGCGTCGCCCCGCGCCAACGGGTTCGCTCTCGCTCAGCACGCGGTCGTGGTTTGCCTGCTTTTCGTTTGCTCCAGCGTCCGCCTGCTCATCGAACTCGAGTACCATATGCCGCGGGCGGCGCAGGGCAAGAATCTCGTCGAGAATGCGGTCAGCCAATTGGCGCTTCGCCATCTGCGGCATTTCCACCGATGTGGACCGTGTGAGGAATGTTGCCGCATTGGTGTCAGCGTCGATGCCCACGCCCTCGCCGGCCACATCGTTCACTACAATTGCGTCTGCGCCCTTGGCCAGAAGTTTCGCGCGACCGTTCTCCATGCGGTTCTCGGTCTCTGCGGCAAAGCCCACGATCAGTTGGCCAGGTCTGCGACGCCGCACCACCTCAGCCAGAATGTCTTCCGTCGGCGCCAGTTCAAGCACCAGCGGCCCCGTGCGCTTGAGCTTCTGAGCGGAAACCGAAACAGGACGATAATCTGCCACCGCGGCTGCCTTGATGACGAGCGTTGCCTCGTCCATGCGCGCGAGCACTGAATTCCGCATATCATCCGCGGTCGTCACGCTCACCAGTTCGCAATGTGCGGGAGCCTGCAAGCTTGATGGCCCGCTAATCAGAACCACCTTAGCTCCGCGGCTGCGCGCAGCCTCAGCCAGCGCATAACCCATTTTGCCGCTGGAACGATTGCCAATGTAGCGCACAGGGTCAAGCGCCTCGCGTGTGCCGCCCGCGGTCACCAGCACCACCTCGCCTGCCAGATCGTGGCGCCCGCCCAGCGCAGTCAGCACCGCCGCGCTAATCGCCTCCGGCTCCGCCATCCGCCCTGCGCCCACCATGCCGCAGGCGAGCTCGCCCGTTCCCGGCTCAACGATCGCCACGCCACGCTGGCGCAGCGTCGCAATATTCGCCTGCGTCGCGGGATGATTCCACATATTCACGTTCATCGCCGGCGCAACCACGACCGGCGCAGCAGTCGCGAGATAAAGAGTGGTCAGAAAGTCGTCAGCGATGCCATGCGCAAACTTCGCCAGAGTGTTGGCCGTGGCGGGAGCAACAACCAGCGCATCGGCCCACTGCGCCTCGACAATGTGGTCGATGCCGTTCTGCTCTGGCGCGGTCGCGCCTGGATCCTCTTCCCCCCAAAGGCTGGTAATTACCTTGTGTCCAGTCAGCGCGGAAAACGTGAGCGGCTGCACAAATTTCTGCGCCGCTGAAGTCATCACCACACGCACCTCAACGGCCTGGCGCTGCAGCGCGCGCACCAGCTCGGCTGCCTTATACGCAGCAATTCCACCGGAGACGCCAACGATGACTCTCATGTCTCGATTGTAGTTCAGTGGAAGGTGAACAGGAGTCGGGGACCAGGAAGCCGAAAGAAAGCATCCGCTCCCAACGCGGGGAACGAGCCAAGGCTGCGGTCTCCCCATGACCGGTGTGGCTGGGCGCCTGACCTCTGATCCGTGACGCCTGTCTATTAGCTCAGCAGGATTGGAATCGCTGGCCCTTCAACCAGTGGCTTCGTGATTTCCACTTCGCTCTTCACGTAAGCGATCTTTCCGGCTTCGATCTCTTCCTGCGCAATCCGGCACGCCTTGCTGGACCGAGTCGCAACCAGCGCCTGGGATCCGTTTTGCAGTTGGCGTGCGCGGCGCGCAGCCACCAGAACTTTGCGATACTTGGAATCGAAATTAGTCTCAATCTTCATCGGATTTATCTCCAAAGAGAAGCCGCTGCTGGCCGGGGTCGCCATCGATGCCAAAAGCCTCCAGCACAGGTTTAAGCCGCTCCTGCGAATTCGCTTGCATGCAGGCCGCGGCCACTTCCAACACTCGACGGGAACGGTAGGCGATCACTTCACCGTTGCGATAAAACCGCTCGGCCAGCACAATCGCCTCCAACTGCGCTACCGCCTTGTCGAGAACATCATTGACCAGAATATAGCTGTATTCGCGATATTTCTCAATCTCGTTGCGGGCCTGGCCGAGACGGCGAAACAGTTCGTCCTCGATCACAACGCCCTCGGCGCGGCTTCGGTTGCGCAATCGCGTGCGCAGAACATCGGGGTTCGGCGGCAAAACAAAGATGCCAACAGCTTCCGGCATCTTGGCGCGAACTTGCCCCGCGCCCTGCACGTCGATGTCTAGCATCAAGTCGTGACCGGCGGCCAGCGCATCGTCGAGAGCTTTGCGAGGAGTGCCATAAAGATCTTTCCCAAAAACTTCAGCGTATTCCAGAAACATGCCCTGGTCGATCATGCGCTGGAATTCTTCGCGCGTCGTGAAATAGTATTCCCGCCCGTTCTCTTCCGAGCCACGCGGCGCGCGGGTCGTCCATGAAATGGCAAAGTCGATGCCGCCCACCTGCTTGCGCAGCTCGCTTACCAGCGTGCTCTTGCCCGAACCAGATGGTGCCGAAATGATAAATAGAATGCCTGCCACGTATCTTGATCCCTCTCTATCAGCTATCTTCGTTTCACGTTTCGCGTTTCGTGTCCCGTGTTCCCTGTTCTCTGCGCCTCGTTGCCGCCTTCTTGTTCCCTCGTTCCCTTGGTCCCTGCTTCATTCCACGTTCTGAACCTGTTCGCGGGCCTTTTCGATCTCAGCTTTCATGGCCAACCCCAACTCTGTAATGCGCGTGCCTTTCCCGCTGACGCCTGCAGTCTTCGAGAGCAGAGTATTGGCTTCGCGATTCATCTCCTGCAGCAGGAAGTCGAGCTTCTTCCCTGCCTCGCCGCCTGCGCCGAGCACTTCGCGAAAATGCTCGATGTGCGTAGTCATCCGCGCCAGCTCCTCGCTCACATCGCTTCGCTCCACCATGATGGCAACTTCCTCCAGCACTCTCTGCTGGTTAAACTCCGGCCCCACCGCTGCGGTGAGCCGTTGTGTCAAGCGCTCCTGACTGCGCTGCTCAATCTCCCCGCGAAGCTCGGCAATGCTGTCCGTCGCGGCGGCAAGCCTATCCAGCGTACCGCGCAAAATTCCCGCCAGCGCCTCGCCCTCCCGCGCGCGCATGGCCTTCAATTGATCCAGCAACGGAACCATTTGCTCCGCCACGCTAGCCGCCAGCGCTGTCAAGTCGACGCTGCTGCGATCCTCAGCCTGCAATGCGCCAGGCAGACGCAGTGCCGCGTTCAAGTCCGGCTCGCCCTTCAGGTTGTGTTCCCTGCGCGCGGCCTCAAAGGCTGCGAGGTAGCCGGAAATCAATTCGCGGTTGTATCCCGCCTTGGCCTGCGTTGCGCGATCGACTGACAAGGTCAGATCGACGTGACCGCGGATGAGATTCTCCTTCAGCACCCGGCGCAATTCCATCTCCTGCGCTTCAAGGCCGCTCGGCAGCCGGAATTGCAGATCGAGAAAGCGGTGATTCACGCTCTTCACGGTAAGCGTATAGCTAAGCTGCTCCTCGCCGCCAAGTGGCACGTGAACCTGCACCCGCGCAAATCCGGTCATCGATGATATGGCCATGCCTACTCCTTCGCGCCGGCGGCGAGCGCGGCCCTTTCATCGAACGACAGATACATCAGGTTCGGATCAGGGGTTTGTGTCGCGGCCAGATCCAGCGTCTCGGGCAGGTCCATAAATTGCAGTTGATAAAGCTTCTGGTAGGTGGCAGAAGAGTTGAGCAATTCGTCATGCGTCCCAATGGCGGTGATGCGGCCGCTTTCGAGCACAGCAATACGGTTGGCGCGGCGAATCGTGGAAAGACGATGGGCAATTACCACCACGGTGCGGTTCTGCATCAGGTTGGCCAGCGCGGTCTGCACCAGGGACTCGCTTTCAGAATCAAGCGCCGACGTAGCCTCGTCAAGAATGAGTATCGGCGCGTTCTTGAAGATGGCGCGCGCAATCGCCAGCCGCTGGCGTTCTCCGCCGGACAGCCGGAAGCCCTTCTCGCCAATCATCGTCAGGTAGCCGTGCGGCATATTCATGATGAAGTCGTGCGCCAGAGCATTGCGCGCAGCCTGATTCACCAATGCGGCTTTCGCGTCGGGCTGTCCGTACGCAATGTTGTTGTGTACGGTGTCGTTGAAGAGAATGGTTTCCTGCGTTACCTGCGCCACCTGCCTCCGCAGCGAGCCTAGCGTAAGATCGCGCAGATCGCGGCCGTCGATCAAAATCCGGCCCGAGGTCACATCGAAGAATCGTGGAATCAGATTCACCAGCGTTGACTTGCCAGCGCCGCTCGGCCCGACAATGGCCAGCACTTCGCCTGCGTTCACTTCAAGATCGACATTATGAAGAATCTGGTGCTCACCCTCGCGGGTCGAGTAGGAGAACCCGACATTTTCGAATTTGATGGCCTGGCGGAAGCGCGTGAACGTGGCCGCCCGCGGACGCTCTTTCACGTCGTCCTCGGCATCGAAGAAAGCGAAGATCGATGATGAAGCGCCCATCGCCTGCTGGAAGCTGTTGTAGAAGTAAGCGAACTTGCGCACTGGATCGTAGAGCTTGAAGAGCAGAATGATGAATGTGCCAAACAGGCCCATAGTCATGCGGCCGTGCTGAATCTCATTGCGCCCTATGAACAGAAACGCAGCGATGGCAATCGCGCCAATGGTGTCCATGAGAGGCGAACTGATGGACTGAATACGCACGCTGTGCAGATTGGCGCGAAACAGGCGTTTGGCCGCACTCTTGAACCGCAGAATCTCCCACAACTCGGTGTTGAAGGCCTTCACAATGCGGTTACCTGTCACCGTCTCGTGCAATATGTTCTGTACTTCGGCCAGCTTGTCCTGGCCAGTGCGGGTGCGAGTGCGAACTTCGCGGCCGATGCGCCGCGCCGACGTGACCACCACAGGAACGAAGAGCAGAAGGGCCCAGCTGAGATTCCCGCCCAGTTTGATCACCAGCACAATCCCCACAAAAAACGTGAAGAACTGCTGCAGGAATTCGCCGATCACGGAACTCAGCGCGGTTTGCACCCGGTCCACGTCGTTGATGAGAGTGGAAAGAATGGTGCCAGTCGGATGCTTGTGAAAGAAGCTTGAGGATTGACGCAACGTAACTTCGTAAAGATCATTGCGCAGATCCGTGATTGTGCCGAACCCGGCGTAGTTAATCAGGTAAGTTCCCAGATAGTCGCACAGACCTTTCAGAACCGTAGAAAGCACGAGCGCAGTTGCCACCACATTCCAGGCATTATGGATGTGCAGGAAATGCGGGATGAGGCTTCTTAAATCGAAATGCCACCGGCTATTGGTGAGACCCAGAAGGATGGGGCCTTCGGGAGCGTCGGGCCTCAAAACCTGATCGAATATCGGTTGCAGCAGCAG